>Ga0207703_10000036_pt1 | contig 181013 bp, 153 predicted proteins | sample KBSSwiS12_FD_184304 | JGI IMG/M metagenome (GOLD analysis project Ga0207703, IMG submission 184304) | Switchgrass rhizosphere microbial communities from Kellogg Biological Station, Michigan, USA - KBS Switchgrass S1-2 (SPAdes) (version 2) | ecosystem: Host-associated > Plants > Roots >...
CACAGCCCGACTGTGGGACACCACCACCCGCGGCACCGTCCGGCCGCTGGCCACCCTCACCGGCCACCTCGACACCGTCGAGGCACTGGCGTTCTCCCCCAACGGGCAGCTACTGGCCACCGGAAGCGATGACCACACGGCGCGGCTGTGGGATGTGGATCCGGGCCGGCTGGTCGCGGCCGCCTGCGCCACCCCGGCCGGCCGGCTGACCGCGCCCGAGTGGCACCGGGTGCTGCCGCACGCCCCCTACCAGCCGCCGTGCGGCTGACAGGGGGACGCGGCGGGCGAAGGTTAGCGGTCGCGGGAGAGGTCGGCGGCGCCGATGATCCCGGCGCGGGAGCCGAGCTCGGCTAGCACGATGTCGGCCTCGGGCCGGTAGCGCCGGCCCGACAGGTTGGCCAGGAACTCGGTCCGGACCGGGTCGAGCAGCAGGTCACCGGCCTCGCAGACGCCGCCGCCGAGGACGAACCGGCCCGGGTCGAGGATGGCGGCCAGGCTGGCCAGGCCGCGTCCGATCGATGCGCCGATCTGCTCGAAGCACTTCACGGCCAGCGGGTCGCCCTCGTGGGCGGCGGCGGTGATTGCCGGTCCCGCCTCGGCGTCGATCCTGCCGCCGGCCAGCTCCAGCAGGCGGCCCGCGGCGGTAGGCGAGAGCGCGGCCATCTCCCGGGCGGTGCGCACGAGGGCCCGGCCGCTGCCGTACTGCTCGTAGCAGCCGCGGTTGCCGCAGCCACACTCGTGACCGCCCTCGACCAGGCACATGTGGCCGATCTCGGCGCCGATCCCGAACGCGCCCCGCAGCAGCCGGCCGTCGAAGACCAGGCCGCCGCCGATGCCGGTCCCGATGGTCAGGCAGACCAGGTTGTCCTCGCCGCGGCCGGCGCCGAAGCGGTGCTCGGCCCAGGCCATCGCGTTGGCGTCGTTCTCGACGACCACGGGCAGACCGATGCGCTCGATCGCCTCGTCGCGCAGCGGCTCGTCCCGCCAGGCCAGGTTGGGCGCGAACCGGACCCGGGACCGAGCGGAGTCGACGAAGCCGGCGGCCCCGATCCCGACCGCCTCGACGATGTGGTCGATACGCAGCTCCTCGACCAGGTCGGCGATCGTCTCGATCACCTTGGCCGGCTCCTGGCTCGGCGTGGGGCGCCGGGCGTCGGCCAGCAGCGTGCCCTGGGCGTCGACGACTCCCGCCCAGACCTTGGTCCCTCCGACGTCGACCCCGATGGTGAGCGAGTCCACGACCTCACTGGCGCTCATCCGACATCAATCCTTTCCACGCGAATCCGCTGCACGCGGGTCCGTCGGCGCTCCGGTCGGGCGGGATCGGGTGGATGCCCCTGCCCCGCCCCATCCTCGGACGGTCGTGCTCGGCCGGGGCCGGTTCGGTCAGATCGGTCCGGATGGCTGGCGGCTGCCGCCGGCCCGGGACGCTGAGCCTCGGGATCAGGACGTTCAGTTCCGGAATCAGGAGTTTCAGGTTCGGCGCCGGGAGTCTGGGATTCGGCGCCGGGAGTCTCGGTCGTCGGGGGGGCCAGAAGCGTGGCCAGAAGCGACCGCCAGGCAGTCGCGAGCGACGATGCCGCGATCGCCAGGTGGGAGAGCAGTTCGGGCCGCTCCGCCAGCGTGGTGCTCAGCCGACCTATCAGGCGGCAGACCGGGCAGAGTTCGCATGCGCTCAGCCCGCCGTTGGGGCCAGCACCGTTGGGGCCAGCACCGTCGGGGGCGGCACCATTCGACGGGAAGCTGCTCGAGGCGGAGCCGGTCGGGTGGGTGTGCCGGTCCAGCCAGCCCCGGAGCTCGGCGAACAGGGCGGCCAGCTCGTCGCCGAGTGGCCCCGGCGAGGCCCCGGCACCCGCGCCGGCTCCGGGCGACCCGGTCACGCGGGCAGCCCCGACCGGGTCCGCGGCCACAGCGCCGGGTCGGGGACGAAGGAGATCACCAGGCGGTCGCCGCGCAGCGCGGCCCCGTCGACCTCGCAGCGCCGCAGGACCGACGGCAGGGTGAGAACGCGCCGGTCGGCGCCGACGGTCAGGGCCAGCCGGTCGTCGCCGAGGCGGGCCAGCTCGACCTCGCCGGGTTCGGTGAACGGCAGCGCCAGGGTCAGGCTGAAGGACTCGCCGGACCGGGCCAGCACCGGTGCCGTCGCCGGACCCGCTCCCCCACCGTCCGAAGCACCGCCGTCCGAAGCACCGCCGTCCGAAGCGCCAGAGCCCGCGGTCCGGGCGCCGGCGGTGTGGCACCGGGTCGGGTCGCCGTCGGGGTAGGCGGCGGCGCCGAGCGCGGCCAGCGCGGCCAAGCCGACCGGTTCCCGGCGCGCGGCCGGGATGGACAGGACTGGCGGCGGTGCCGCCAGCTCGGCCAGCTCGGCCAGCGGATCCACCGGCTCCGCCGCCAGCTCGGGGCCGGCCCCCAGCGGCCGGTTCGCGATCACGGCGTCGACGGCGATGCCGTGCAGAGCCAGTGCGCGCAGGGCCCGCCGTGAGGCGGACCAGGCCAGCCGTCCCGGGCCGGCCACGAGCCGGACGGCGACCCGGTCGGGATCGGTAAGCGCGCCGGCCAGCTCGTCCATCGCGGCCAGGCCGTCCCCGCGCAGCCGCTCGACGGCGTCGGCGGCTGGCGGCAGCCCGAACCGGAACCCGCCGAGCGCCAGCGCCCGGCGCCGGCCCAGCAGGCTCTCCGCCGGCAGCAGGCGACGCAGGTAGCCGGCCAGCGCGGCGGGCAGCGCCAGCAGGGGAAGGCTCGCCGTCAGCGGGCCGGCGTCGAGCACGACCACGTCGAACGGCATGGTCCCGCACGCCGCGGCCCGCAGCGCGGCCAGCGCCGCCAGTTCGCCCAGGCCGGGCACGTCGAGCAGTTCCTCGGCCTCCAGCGGCGGGACGGCGAGGGCCTCCCACAGCGGGCCGAGCCGGTCGCGGGCGTCCGGCCACCGGTCCCGGGCGAGCCGGCCGGGCTCGAACGGCGCGACGAACAGCCCGGGCGCGAGCTCGGCGGGCTCGATCCACGGGCCCGTGCCACCCGGGTCGTCCTGACCACCGCTGCCGCGGCCGCCCAGCCCGGGCGGTAGCGGCAGGTCGAGAACGTCAGCCAGGGCGCTCGTGCTGACGACGGACGTCAGCAGCACGCGCCGGCCCCGCCGCGCGGCCAGCGCGGCGGTGGCGGCGGCCACGGTCGTCGTCCCGGCTCCGCCTGTGCCGGTGAGGACCAGGCACCGCACCTGGTCAGCTTTCCAGGTGCTTCTTGAGGTCCTTGAGGGCGGCGTCGGCGATCATGTTCTCGGCCCGCTTGCGCAGGATGCCGGGGACCTTGATGGCCAGCTCGACGCTGAGCGAGTAGTGCACCTCGGTGCCGCCGCCGGGCAGCGGGCGCAGCTCGTAGGAGCCGTTCTGGGCCTTGAGCATCTTGCCCTCGACCAGGTGCCAGCTGACCTTCTCGTCGCCGAACCAGTCGTAGGCGACGGTGAACTCGTCCTTGGTGATCATCGCGTTGATCGCGAAGAACGCCTGCGCGGGGCGGCCGTCGGGGCCGGTCTCGCGGACCTCGGCCCGCTCGACCGGCGACGACCAGCTCGGGTAGGACGCGACGTCGGCGAGGGCCGCCATGATGGCCTTCGGCTCGGCGTCGATGGTGATGGTGGCTTGCGTGCTGTCCGCCATCGCAGACCGTGCCTCCGCATCTGGGTCGGATCTCGTCGACGGTTGACCGGAGTCGTCAGGCGCCCGGATGAGCGAGGGGCTAACGGCGACCGGCACCGGCTCGTTCGACGTACCCGTTCCGAATCGACATCTGTAGCGTGAGGCTACCGGACCACCGGCCGGCGGCCGACCATCACCACCATGACTTCGCCGGTCATCACAGGACGAGCTCGCCGCCCCCGCGACCAGCCCGCTCAGAACTCGAGGACGTACGGGGTCTGCCGGACGTTGAAGTGGCCCACGTTGACACACCGGGTCGAGCCGATCATGACCTCGGTGGCCAGCGGCTGGTGCACGTGGCCGAACAGGGCGTAGCGGGGCTGGGTGCGCAGGATCGCTTCCAGGACGGCCGAGCTGCCGCGCTCGAAGCGGCCGGCGGTGGTGTCGTAGACCAGCTCGGGCAGGTGGGGCGGGATGTGGCTGCACAGGACGTCGACCGGGCCGAGCGCCTCGACCTTGGCCAGGTACACGTCGTCGTCGACCTCGTAGGGGGTGCGCATCGGGGTGCGCAGGCCGCCGCCGACGAACCCGAACAGCAGCCCACCGATGTCGATGCTCTGCCCGTCGAGCAGCGTCTGCCCGTCCTGGAGGAACTCGCCGAACAGCCCGGGGATGTCGACGTTGCCGTAGGTCAGGTACGTCGGGCGCGGGAACGCCGCGAACATCTCGGCGTACTGGTGGCGCGCCGCGTCCTCGATGATCGCCCGCCGGTCGCCCGGGAGGCTCTCCCACAGGCCGCGCGACCAGTCGCGGGCCTCGGTGAAGCGGCCCGCCGTGCGCAGGCTGACCATCCGGTCGACCGCGGCCGCGCCGAACAGCTCGCCCATGATGCCGCGGGAGGCGTCCCGGTAGTCCACGTAGAGCAGCAGGTCGCCGAGGCAGACGAAGGCGTCCGCGCCGGCGCCGGCCTTCGTCAGCGCCTCCGCGTTGCCATGGACATCGCTGACGACATGCACCCGCACCAGCTCAGCGTAGAACGCGCTGGATCCACGCGCGCCGATCGCGCCGGGCCGGGGGCGCGGGCTCAGGGTCCGGGGCGTCCGGCGCGAGGCCCGGACAAGCGTCTGGCACGGGGGGCTGGGCGTCTGGCGCTGGACCCGAGCTTGGGGCGTCCGCCGCGCCGACCGCCATGCCGTCAACGGCACCGTCCGCCACGCCGTCAACGGCACCGTCCACCACGCCGTCCACCACGCCGTCCACCGCGCCGGGCCCGTCGGTCGGCTCGCCGGCGAGCAGCCGCCGCAGCCGCTCGCCGAGCACGTCCCAGCGCCACGCCAGCTCGATCCACGCGCGCCCGGCGGCGCCCATGCGCCGGGCCAAGCCCGGGTCGGCCAGCAGGTCGCCGATCGCCACGGTGATCCCGGTGAGGTCCCGGCCGTCGACGACCACCCCGGTCTGGCGCTCGAGGACGGCGTCGGGCGCTCCGCCGCTCATCCCGGCGACGACCGGCAGACCGGTGGCCGAGGCCTCGAGGTAGACGATGCCGAGGCCCTCCACTTCCAGGCCGGCCCGCCGGGTCCGGCAGGGCATGGCGAACACGTCCCCGGCCGCATAGTGCGCCGGCAGCTCCTCCCACGGCACCGAGCCGGTGAACACGACGTGGTCCTCCACGTCGTTCTCGCGGGCCAACCGGGCCAGGCGGCTCTGGTCGGAGCCGCCGCCGACGATGAGCAGCGCCGTGCCGGGGATCCGGCGCCGCAGCGCCGGCAGGGCGGCGATCAGCATGTCCTGGCCCTTGCGCGGGACGAGTCGGCTGACGCACACGACCACCGGCCGCTCGCCCAGGCCGTGGCGGGCCCGGATCTCCTCCCGGCCGGCGCCGGGCCGGAACACCGTGGCGTCGACCCCGCTGGGCAGGTGGGCGAAGGCCGGCCGGTCCGGCCTGGGCCGCCGGCCGGCGAACGCCGGCTCAAGCCGGGAGCGGGTGAACTCGCCCAGGTAGGTGACGACGTCGACCGACGCGCCGATGTGCCGCAGCGCCCGGCGCGAGCCGGGCATCGCCGCCCAGCCGACCTCGTGGCCGTGTGTGCTGGCCACGAAGCGTTCGACGCCGGTCCCGCTGGCCAGCGGCCGGGCCAGGGTGGCCAGCGGGGCGGCGGCGCCGAACCAGGCCACGTCGCAGCCCTCGGCCTTCGCGACCGCGCGGGCGCGGCGCAGGACGGCGGGGGTCGGCAGCATCAGGGAGCCGGGGTGACGGACAACCGGGAACGGCGCGGCCGCGTCGAACGCCGCCGCCCCCGGCCAGTCGGGCGCATAGACCACGACCGCGCCGGCGGGCAGGCGCGTGGCGAGGTTGTGCACGAACGCCTGGATGCCGCCCGGGCGCGGCGGGAAGTCGTTGGTCACCACCAGCGCGCGCATCCACCGATCGTCCCGCGGCCGGCCCGGCGCCGCCGCGGCCGGTACGGGCCGCTGGCGGTCCGCGACCGGACCGCGACCGGCTGGACGGCTATGCGACGGGACGGGTGCCCTGCGGCCGGTCAGCCCGCCGCGGTCGAGAGCTGGGCCGATAGGAACGCCCGCCAGTCGGTGGTGAAGTCCTCAACGGTCATCCTCAGGACGGCTGCCACGCCCGCCGTCACCCGCGGGCCCGACGGCCCCGGGCGCTGGCCGACCAGTCGGTAGAAGCGGATCAGGCCGGGTAGGCCGGCCCGGTCGGCGACGAGCCGGCAGGCCAGCCAGGCCTCCTGGTAGAGGGCGGCCAGCGCCGGTCCCGAGGCGGCGGCGAACTCGGCGTCGGTGGGCAGCCGCGCCGGCGGCGGGCCGGCGCGCAGGCGGGCGGCCAACTCGGTGGCGGCGGCCGGGACGGCCAGTCCGGCGCCGTCGTGACCGACGGTCTCGGCCAGGCCCTCGACCACCCAGGTCGGTGTGCCGGGACCGGTGGCCGGCGCGCTGGCCAGGTGGGTGAACTCGTGCGCGAGCACGATCCGCGCGCCAGCCGGGCTGAGCCGGGCGAACACGTCGGGGTCGACGACCACTCGCGACGGCGGGCCGGCCTGGCCGCCGCTCCCCGTCGCCGGCCGCGTTACGATCGCGACCGCGGCCTCGTCGCCGGCGCGCGGGCCGGCCTCGGCGCGGAAGGCGACCTCGTCGGCCGGGACAACGACCCGCGCCGAGCGGGCCCAGGGACCGTCCCAGATCGCGCGGACGTGCGTGTAGGCCCAGGGCGCGGCCGCCCTGACGGCGCGCAGCGCCGCGGCCGGGGCACCCTGGTCGACGACCAGCGGCGCGGCACTCGGGCCAGCCGGGCCCGCGGACGCGCTGGCGCCGACAGGAGACTGGCCGCCGCCGCACGCGGTCAGTCCGAGGAGACCGACCCCGACCGCCGCCGCGACCGCCGCCGCGACCGCCGCCGCGACCGCCGCGCGGGCAACGCGCCCCGGGCGGGAACAGTCCGCGCGGGAACCGTCCGCATGGGTGCTCAGCCGGCCCGGCGCGCGGGCCCGATCCGGCGCGGCGCCGGCGGGAGCGGCGCCGGGTTCACCAGCAGCACCGGCCGCAGCCCGCCGTCGCGCAGGGCGGCCAGCGCCGCGCGCTCGGTCTCGTCCCAGTCGACCGCCGACAGCGGCGGCGGGGTGAGCAGCACCGTCACCGCGCAGTCGGAACACGCCTGACCACGAACGGCGCAGGAATCGCAGTCGATCAGCATCGTCATCACCCTCCGCGTGAATCGCGGGTGCCTTCGGTCCGCGTCCAACGTCTCGGACGGTAGAGGCAGGGTCCGACAGTTTCGCGCCGCCGGCGACGGGCCGCTCCCGGCTGGACGCTCCCCGGGTCCGCTCCGCCATCGCCGGCCCGCCCGGCTCAGGTCCGCGAGAGCCGGGCGAGCAGCGCGTCCGAGGAGACCGGATAGGCCCCGGCGGCGGCGCTGGCCTCCGCGACCTCGCGGTCGGAGCTGACCACGACGACGGCCCGCCCCTCCGGCTCGGCCTTGACCCGCCGCACGATCTCAAGGTCCGCGATCTCCCCCGGGTCGCTGAACACCACCCGGACGTTGCGCGGCGCGCTGATCCCGACCGGCCGCTCGGTGACCTCGGCCGCGTCGAACACGACGGTGATCTCGCCCTCGACCATCCGGGTGGCCAGGGTCGCGATCCCGCTGAGCAGCCGGGTCCGCTGGGACCGCAGCGGCTGCGCGCCATACCCCCGCTTTGTGACGTTGTAACCGTCGACGATCAGGTGCACGCCGGGAATGACGAGGACGTCGTCGACGATCCCCGGGTGGTCGCCCGGCAGGCCCCGCAGGTTGATGCCGGCGAACGGGGTGGCCGGCGCGGCCGCCGAGGTGGCGAGCAGGTCACCCGGCCGCTGGACGATCGGCGGCAGGTCCAGCGCCTTGCGCATGCCGTTGGCCGAGGCGATCATGGTGTCGAGCAGGACGCGCAGCTGCGCGGTGTCCATCGAGCGTGCCTCCCGGCTGCCCCGCCGGGCCGCGCCCAGCGCGGTCTCCAGTTCCTGCACCCGCCCGCGCAGCCGCCGCCGGTCGACGTCGGCCTCGCGGGTGGCCGCCTCGGCCTGCGCCCTGGCCGTGGCCGCCTCGCCGAGCGCGGCCCGGGCCTCGGTCTCGGCCCGGCGGCAGCGCTCGGTCGACGCGCGCAGCCGGCGCCGCGCCTCCTCCAGTTCGGACCGGCAGGTCTCCAACCGCTCGCGCAGCGTATCCCGCTCGGACTCGGCGGCCCGGCGGTGCGCCTCGAGCGCCGCTCGGGCCTCGCGCAGCTCCTCTTCGGCCCGGGCCGCGTCCCCGGCCTCCCGCGCGTCGCGGGCCGCCGCGTCCACGTAGGACTCCCAGCCAGCCAGGCGCAGCAGGTAGGCGACGGCGGCGATCTCCTCCGGCGGCGCCGCCGGCGGCGGCCCGTCGGCGGTCTCCAGCACACCGACCAGGTCCGGCTCGTCCCGCCGGACGTCGGCGGCGACCCTGGCCCGGAACGCGGGGTCGCTCTCCAGCGCCGCGGCGAGCGGCGCCGCGCCGAGGCGCAGCCGCTTGGCCGGCATGAAACGCCGCACCGGCCGCAGCGGGCGCGGCACGTCGGCGGCGGGCATCTCGTCCAGGGTCCTGGCCGCGATGGCCACCACCCGCTCCCGCACCGCCGGGGGCAGGGTCTCGGTCATCTCGTCATCTCGCTCCCGGCCGCCGGCCGGCGGCGCTCGCCCGCCCTAGCCGAGCGCCGCACGGATCCGGTCCGCCGCCGCGTCGAGGTCCTTCGGGTCCGGGTCGGGATCAGCGCGGCGGAAGTCGATCTCAGCCTCCGCGTCGATCGGCACCAGGTGGACATGGACGTGCGGAACCTCCAGGCCCGCCAGCAGGGCCGCTACCCGGGTGGGCCGGAAAGCCGCGTCGATCGCCCGGGCAACCGTCGCCGAGGTCGCCCACAGCGCGCTCAGCGCGTCGGGGGATAGATCGGTCCAGGCGGCGATCTCCTGGCGTGGGACGACCAGGGTATGACCGGGCCGCATGGGAGCAATAGTTAGAAATGCGACATTTTGCTCATCCTCATAGACAATTCGCGCCGGAAGCTCGCGCTTGATGATCCTGGTGAACACGGAAGGCATACGGAAACGATATAGGCGCCCGTAGACCTCTCCCGGGCAGCCTGACTGCCCGATATGCCGGAGTTGGCGATCGGCGACCGCGTGCCGCGCACCCCACGCCCGGCGCATGCGGAATCATGCCCGGGTGGCCTGGTTTGAGACGAACGGAATCCGAGTGGCGCGGGTCGGGGTGAGGTGCGCCGACGTCGCCGGGATGGTGGCCTTCTGGTCCGTCGCCCTCGGGTACGAGCTGGACGAGGAAGGGCCGGACTTCGCCGTCCTGCGGCATCCCGCGGCGGCCGGACCCAAGCTCCACCTGCGGCGGTCGGCCGCCGGGGGCGGGGGCGGGGGCGGGGGCGGGCGGATCCGGCTCGACCTCTACGCGGCCGACGCCAACCGCGTCGCCGGCTGGCTGACCTCGCTCGGCGCGCGCCCGTTGGGCGAGTTCCTGGAAAACGGGGTGAACGGCTATCTGTTCGCCGATCCCGAGGGCAACGAGTTCAGCGTGATGTCCGCGGGTCCGGAGGGCTTCGCCCGGCCCTTCGCCTGACCGTCCGCGCCGGTTCGAGCGACCGGCGGGAGGTGAGGCGGGGGCCGGGCGGCCACTGGCGCGAAGCGGCCGGGAGCCGAAGCGGCCGGGAGAATGGGCGGGGCCCCGGTCGCGGAGGCGGACAGGCGGCAACGACGCGGCGGGCTGGTCGCCGTTGTGTCGGCGGCCGGCGGTAGCGTCGCCCGCGTGTTCGATGCCATGCCGTCGCAACCGCGACCGCAACCGCGACCGCGACCGCCGGCGGCTCCGGCGCCGCGGGCCCGCCAGGCCAGCCTGGAGGATTTCGGGCGACCGCTGCGCGAGGTGACGTTCGTCGTCGTCGACCTGGAGACCACCGGCGGCTCCGCCACTGACAACGAGATCACCGAGATCGGCGCGGTCAAGGTACGCGGCGGCGAGACGCTCGGGGAGTTCGCCACGCTGGTCCGGCCGGCGAGTGGCATTCCGCCGTTCATCTCGGTCCTCACCGGCATCACCGACGCTATGGTCGCGGGCTCGCCGTCCATCGCGGGCGTACTGCCCGCGTTCCTGGAGTTCGCGCGGGGCGCGGTGCTGGTCGCTCACAACGCGCCGTTCGACCTGGGCTTCCTGCGCGCGGCGGCCGAGCGGGCCGGCCATCCGGTCCCGAAGTGGGAGCACCTGGACACGGTCGTGCTGGCCCGGGCCGCGCTGACCCGCGACGAGACGCCCGACCACCGGCTGGGCACCCTGGCCCGGCTGTTCGGGTCCTCGACGGTGCCCTGCCACCGGGCGCTGGCCGACGCCCGGGCCACCGTCGACGTCCTGCACGGGCTGTTCGAGCGGCTGGGCAACCTGGGGGTCACCACGCTGGAGGACGCCCGGGACTACTCCCGGCGGGTCTCGCCGGCGCGGCGGCGCAAGCGGCACCTGGCCGACGGGCTGCCGGGTGGGCCCGGCGTCTACATCTTCCGGGACGCCCGGGACCGCGCCCTCTACGTCGGGGTCTCCCAGTCCGTGCGGACCCGGGTCCGGACGTACTTCACCGCGGGTGAGCAGCGCAAGCGGATGACCGAGATGGTCGCGGCCACCGAGCGGGTCGACGCGATCAGCTGCGCGCACACGCTCGAGGCCCGGGTGCGGGAGTTACGCCTGATCGCCGAGCACGCGCCGCCCTACAACCGGCGCTCCCGCAACCCGGAGCGGATGATCTACCTGACGCTGACCCGGGAGCCGTTCCCGCGCCTGTCCCGGACGCGGACCGCCCGGCCCGGTGGGGTCTATCTGGGCCCGTTCGGCGGGGCGGACGCGGCGGCGTCGGCGGCGGCCGCGATCCACGACGCGATCGGCCTGCGCCAGTGCACCGAGCGCCTGTCGGAGCGGCGGAGGCGGAGCGCATGCGTGCTGGCCGAGCTGGGACGCTGCGGCGCGCCGTGCGATGGCCGCCAGTCGCGGGCCGACTACGGCGAGCTCGTCGCGGCCGCCGGCCGGGCGATGAGCGACGACCCCGCCGCGGTGGTCACCGCGTCCCGGGCCCGGATCGAGCAGCTCGCCGCCGCCCAGCGCTACGAGGACGCGGCCGTGCACCGGGACCGGCTGCTGGCGTTCCTGCGGGGGGCCGCCCGCTACCAGACCCTGGGCGCGCTGCGGTCGCTGGCCGAGCTGACCGCGGCGGCGCCGTCGGGCGACGGCGGCTGGGACCTGGCGGTAATCCGCTACGGCCGCCTGGCCGCCGCCTCCGTCATCCCGCCCCGGATCGACCCGCGCCCGTGGGTGGCCGCGGCCCGGGCGACCGCCGCGACGGTCCGGCCCGAGGTCGAGGGCCTGCCCAGCGCGACCGTCGCCGAGACCGAGCTGATCGGCCGGTGGCTGGCCAGCCCGGGCGTCCGCCTCGTCCACCTGCTACGCGCGCCCGATCCCGCGGCGCCCGAACCCGTCGCGCCGGACGCGGCCCCGCCCGAGGGCCCGGCCGGCGCCGGCTGGTCGGAGGAGGTCGACGGCTGGTCCTGGCCCGCGTCCGGCGCCGAGGCCGCGCTCGCCCGCCTCACGACCGGCGGCGGCTGAACACGCGGCCGCGACGGAGCGCGAGCGCCAGGCCGGTCACCGCCGCCGTGGCGAGCGTGATCTCGACGGCCAGGCCGAATGCCGGTGATCGCCGGGCGAGCGGCGAAAGCGCGAGGCGGCGCCAGGAGCGCGGCCATCGGTGCCGCCGGAACACCCGGTTGCGCGGATAGTCCCGGGCGGCCTCGGCGAGAATCCGGCGCCGCCCGTCAGCCAGGGCACCGGCCGCGATCTCCAGCGACACCTCGCGCCAGAACATCAGCGGGTAGGACTGCTGGAAGACCGGCTGCCGGGCCCGGGACAGGCCGGCCCGGTCCAGCAGCTGCACCGCTGAGCAGGCCGACGCGAAAACCCGGGCCAGCTCGGCCAGTTCACGTTCGCTCAGCTCTTCTTTCATGATTCCCCCGTTGCCGTTCGCCGCGGGCCGCCGCCAGGGCGGCGCCGGCCTTCGGACTCAGCAGAACCCCTGCGCTGTCGAGAGAACGGGGCGCGTGCGCGACTGGCACGGGACGTACCGGAAACGCACATTCACCCCCGATCGCGGTGCCGGCGTGCCTACGCTGGCTGAAGGCTGAAACCGAATGGGTAGTCGCATGTACGTACGTTCTCCCGAGGAACTGACTCAGGAGATACAGGCCGCGAGCGCGGCTGGGCGATACGCGGAGGTCGTCCGGCTGGCGCGAATCGGCTCCGGACTGACCCAGCGGGAACTGGGCCAGCGGACCGGGTACTCCGCCGCGTCGATAAGCCGGTTTGAGACCGGTGCCCGACCATTGACGGACATAGCCGTTCTTCAGGCGCTGGCGACCGCTCTCGACCTGCCGTTCTCGCTTCTCGGACTACGTGATGCCACGATTCGAACCGGTGTCAACACCGCGCCTGTGCGGGCTCGCGCCACTACTCTTGATCGAACCAGATCGACCACGGGCGGTGACGACGGACCGATGCTGCGACGGGAAGTGCTCGCGGGGCTCACCGTGCTGACGGGTTCGCTGGTCGTCCCCGGCGAGCTCGCCGCACCCGGGCCGCTCCTCCCCGGCCGGGCCGCCGCCGGTGTCAGTGACGGCGACGGCGACGCGCGGGCGGTCGCGCAGCTCGAGCGGCTGCTGACCGATCCCGCGCCCCGTCCGCTGCCGGTCTCCATCGCCGGCCTGGAGCGGACGGTGGACGCCGCGACGGCCGCCTTCGCGGCCTGCCGGTACGGCCAGCTCGCCGGCTGGCTGCCGGAGATCGCGGCGGCGGCGCACGCCGGGCTGGCCGCCACCCCCCAGGGCGGCCGCCGCCGCCCGGCCACCGTGCTCGCCCGCTGCTACCTGCTGGGTTCGGAGCTGTCGGTGAAGTTCAACCAGGACGGCATGGCCTGGGTGATCGCCGACCGAGGCCTGCGGGCCGCGACGGAGAGCGGCGACCCGCGCCTGGTCGCGGCCGCCTCCCGCCGGGTGGCGATCGCGATGCGCCGCCACGGACGCCACGACGGCGCCACCTCGCTGCTCATCCGGACCGCGCAGAGCGTCGACGCCGACCGGGACGGCCCCGCCGCCGGCCGGAACACCGACTACGCCCGCCTGCTGTGCACAGCTGCCTACTCGAGTGCGCAGGCCGGCCGGCGCGGCGAGGCGTTGGAGCTCGTCGACGAGGCCCTGTCTGTCGCCTCCCTGGCCGCGGCGGCCCGCCGCCCCGCGACCCGCGCCACCACCTCCCCCGCCCGGCTGGCCGCCTGCTCCCCGGCCCACGTCGCCGTCTACTCGATCGGCGTCCACCTCGCGCTGGGCGACCCGGCCCGGGCGCTGGCCCACGCCCGGACGGTCGACCCCCGCCGGCTGCCCACGCCCGAGCGCCGGGCCCGCTTCCAGCTCGACACCGCCCGGGCCTGGCAGCGCTTCGGCCGGCCGCACGAGTCCTACGCGGCGCTGCGGGCGATCGAGCTGACCGCGCCGGAGGAGATCCGCCGACCCTCGGTCCGCACGCTCATCCGCTCGCTGCTGGACACGCGCGGCCGCGCGCCCGCCGGCCTGCCGGCCCTCGCGTCCCGCGCCGGCGTGACCGGCCCCGTCTGAGCCTCCCGCTCACCCGCCGGTCCTCCGAAGCCCGTACGGGCACCGCGCTCGAGGGTCAATACTGTGCGGCAGCGTCCGGGCGCGGATGCGACTTGTCGGGCCGACTCCGGACGGAGCCGGCCGCCTCACGGGGGAACGCGATGCCGGAGCCGTTGGGTAGCGCCTATGTCCTAGACGAACTGATCGGCCGGGGCGGCATGGGCGAGGTCTGGCGCGGCCACCGCCGCGACGGGCGGACCTTCGCCTTCAAGCTAATGCAGCCGCAGCTGGCCGAGGATCCGACGGTCGTCAGCCGGTTCCTGCGGGAGCGGTCGATCCTGACCCAGCTCGACTCACCGTTCGTCGTGCCAGTACGCGACCTGGTGGCCGAGAACGGCCGGCTGGCCATCGTCATGGATCTCATCGACGGCTCGGACCTGCGACGGGAGTTGGCCGCTCGCGGCACCTTCGCGCCCGGCGAGGCGGCCGCGCTGACCTCCGACATCCTGCGCGGGCTCGCCGCCGCGCACGCGCTCGGCATCGTCCACCGCGACGTGAAGCCGGCGAACGTCCTGCTGGAGCCGGCCGCGGCCGGCCGGTTGCGACCCCGGGTCTCCGACTTCGGCGTCGCCATGTTCACCGAGGACGGCACCCGGCTCACCCACAGCTCCGGGGTGATCGGGACGCCGGCCTACATGGCGCCGGAACAGGCCGACCACGGCGACGGCGTCAGCTGGGCAGCGGACCTGTACGCCGTGGGGGTGGTGCTGTACGAGCTGCTGTGCGGGGTGACACCCTTCGTCGGACGACCGATGGCGGTCCTGCGTGGGCACGCCGAGCGGACTCCGGGCCGTCCCGACGGCATCCCGGACCCGCTCTGGGAGATGATCAGCCGACTGCTGGCCAAGAACCCGGCCGACCGGGGACCCGGTGCGGCCGCCGCCGCCGACTTCCTGGCCTGGCTGGCTCCCCAGCTGGCCGGCCATCCGCCGGCGCCCGGCTTACGGCTCCACCCACCTCGTTCGGCCAGACTCCGCCGGCCGGCGCGGCCTCCCGCGGCGCCTTCCCGGCCTCTACGGCCGACCAGACCACCCAGCTCCCAGTGGTCGCCGGGCCTGTCCTGGCGCCGCACACCCCGCCGCCACACAACCCGCCGCCACACAACCCGCCGCCGCACAACCCGCCGCCGGGCAGCCCGCCGCACCTCGGCGCCGACGCCGCCGCCAATCCGCCGGCCGCTCGCCGCGGTCCAGGACGGGGCACGTTGGCGGCCGCCGGGGTCGCCGTCGTCGCCGTGATCACGCTGGTGGCGGTGCTGCTCACCCAGGGCGGCTCCGGCGGCGGCGCGAACGCCGGAAACGGAGGTCCGATCGCGTCCGGTTCCCCGTCCCCCGGGCCGGGCGCGACGGACAGCACCGATCCCGGCGCCGACAGCCCTGTCCCCAGGACCGCCACCACCGACGGCGCGTCGCCCACCGGCAGCGGCTCCCCCGCCGCGGCGACGCCGTCGGCCAGCCCCGCGTCCACTGGTCCCGAAGCGCCGCCGCTGGCCAGTGACGGCCACGAGGTCGTCTATGCGAACCGCCCACTGAACCCACAGCTCAACCAGAACTGCTCCGAACGCCCGACGATCAACATCGACATCCCCGCGGTAAGCCAGGGCGACTCGTTCAACATCGCGGGGGACAGAGCCTGCGATCACCGTGCCGTTGACGTCGTCTACCTTGAGGCTCCCGCGTCCTACAAGTTCGCCAGCGAGGATCCCGACGCGTGCACGGCGGCCATCCAACGCGCCCCGGTACCCAGCGACGGCTACATTGAGCTGAACCCGGGCGACTCGTTCTGCATGAACGACGGCCAGGTCATCGCATTCATCAGGTTCACCGGCTTCAACTCGGACGGAAGCATCAACCTGGTCCTCAACGCGTGGAAGCCCTAGCGTCCCTCCAGCGCCGGCCGTCAGCGCAGCTGGTGGAGGCGGCTGTCGGTGGTGGTGGCGAGCTCGGTGACGATGGCCGGGTCGACATCGGCGCTGCCACCAAGCAGGCCGGCCATCAGCTGGTAGTAGGTGAGCGTGACGATGTCACCGCGGCGGACATACACGTAGTACTCCTGAGCGGGCGGTCCGTGGGCGATGACGGGCCCAGAGACGATCACCCGGAGCGATTCCTCGCCGAGCCGCGGTGAATCGACCGTGTCAATGGTGTTCGTGACCGGGCTCGCGTTCGTCGTCACCCGATAGGGCCAGCTGGTGCAGGACGTGGCCAGCGCGTGAACCTGGGCGATGAACGCGTGCGCGCCCGCGCCGTCGAACTCGGCCGCGGTCGAGAAGACAGCTGCCTGGTTGACCACCGGATTTCGTCCGGTGCGATAGGCGACGCTGTGTTGCAGCTCCGGCTGGACGGTCGGCTTGCGGCCGCAGAAGTCATCAGCGGTGATCGACTGTTCGCCGGCGTCAGTCTCGGCGGCGGACCAGCCGCCGCCGGACAAGTCGGAGAGCCGCAGGAGCATCCCGGCCAGCTGGGCCTCGGTCAGCCGGCCCGCGGGAACCGGCGAGGTGGGGCCGGGCGATCCCGAAGCGGACGGCTCGGACGCTATGCCGGTTGGCCGGGGCGGCGCCGACGGCCCGGAACCGTTCGGCGACGACGAGCCGGACTCGTGCAGGAGCACGACCATCACGATCACCAGCACCGCGAGCACGGCCGTCCCCACCATCAGGAACGAGGGCCGGCGCCCGCGACGCGGGCACCCGGCCGGCCGAGCCGCGAGGCCGGCCAGCGGCGCCCGGCCGGGCGTGAAGACCGTGTTGGCCGGGAAGTCCCGGGCCGCCTCGGCCAGGATCCGCGCGCGGCCGTTCGGCAGAACGCCCTGGCCGACCAGATAGTCGATCTCCCGCCAGAGCACCGCGCCGTCGGCCGGCTCGTGCGGAAGGCGCTCCGGGGACAGGCCCGCTCGGCGGAGCAGATCGAGGGTGGCAAACCTCGCGTGGTATGTGCGCGCGAGCTCGTCCCGCTCGCTCTGGTCAAAGCCCGCGGCCATGATCCCCGTTGATCCCCGTAGTCGAACCCGCCGGGTGGGACCGGCCCGGGAACGGACTGTCGCGGTCGCGGCGGGTCTCCGGTCGGCCGCCCCCGCGGCTCGCCGCGGCCGGCGCGGCGATCGTCACAGTATGCCCACCAGCCCGGCGGGGCCGGCGGGCGGCAGGGGCGCGCGGCGGGCGCGGCTCTCAGGCCGGCAGGTCGGTGGCGGCCTTCTGGCTGGCGGTCACCCAGCGGGCCAGTGCGTCGGCGGCCGCGCCGGAGTCGATGGACTCGGCCGCGCGGGGCAGCGCGGCGGCGATCTGCTCGGTGACCGGGGCGTCGGACGGGCCGCCGGCCGCGACGAGGCTCGCGGCCGCGTTCAGCAGGACCGCGTCCCGGACCGGGCCGGGCCGGCCGGCCAGCAGGTCCCGGGCCACGGCCGCGTTGAAGACGGCGTCCGCGCCGCGCAGCGCCTCCGGCGCCACCCGCTCGACGCCGAGATCGACGGGGTCGACCCGGTCGGCCCGCACCGTGCCCTCGCGGACGACCCAGACGCTGGCCGCGGTGACCGGCGTGAGCTCGTCCACACCGTCGTCGCCCCGGAAGACCAGGCCCCGGGTGCCCCGCGCGGCCAGCACCTCTGCCATGATCGGCGCCAGCCGGCCGTCGGCCACGCCCAGGGCCTGGGCGGCCGGGCGGCCCGGGTTGGTCAGCGGCCCGAGGATGTTGAACACGGTCGGCACGCCGATGGCCGACCGGACCGGGCCGACGTGGCGCATCGCCGGGTGGAAGGCCGGGGCGAAGCAGAAGGCGGCGCCGGCCGTCTCGAGGCAGGCCGCGACGCCGGCCGCCGGCAGGTCGGCCACGACGCCGAGCTCGCCCAGCAGGTCAGCCGAGCCGCAGGCCGAGGAGGCGGCCCGGTTGCCATGCTTGATCACGGGGACGCCGGCGCCGGCCACGACGAAGGCGGCCATGGTCGAGAGGTTCACGTAGTGGGAGCCGTCGCCGCCGGTCCCGCAGGTGTCGACCGCCCGGGACCGGACGTCGTCCGAGACGTCCAGCGGCGTGGCGAACTCGAGCATCACCGAGACGAGGGCCGCGACCTCACCGGCAGTCTCCCCCTTGGCCCGCAGCGCGATGAGGAACGCCGCGAGCGGCGCGGGGCCGGCCGAGCCGGACATGATCTCGGTCATGGCCCAGACGACGTCCGGGTGCGGCAGGGCCTCGCCCCGGCTGAGCGCGGCCAGCAACGCCGGCCACGACTGGCCCGGCGAACCCGGGGCCGGTGTCGCGGCCGGGGCGGGGGTCATGAACCCGCGGCCGGCACCGCCGCGGCGCGCGCCCGCAGCTGTCCGACCACCGCCGCGGTCAGCTCGGCCGGGTCGATCGGGTGCGTCACGATCGCGTCGGCCAACGACCAGGTGGCCAGCCAGCGGTCGTCCGCCCGGGCCACCAGCAGGACCATCGGCGGGCAGTTGGGAACCTCGTTCTTGAGCTGGCGGGACAGACCCATCCCGCCGCTGGGCGCGGCCTCGCCGTCGAGGATGCACACGTCGGCCTCGCCGTGGTCGACGGCGTCGACCACCTCGGGGCCGTGCGCCACGTCAAGGAACTCGACCGGGCCGAGCTCCGGGTCCGGCAGGCGCCCGATCGCGGTCTTCACCCGCTCGCGGACGTCCGGCTTGTCCGAGTAGACGAGGAGGGTGCTCATACGATCGGCGCCTTTCCGTCGGCGGTGCAACCCGGGGGCGTCCCAGGCCGGAAACACTGGGTTCGGGACGCCGCGCGCAGGCGATGGAACGTGGACGGGTGCAGGTTATCCCCCGGCCGGGCCGCGATGCCGGGGGCGGCCTGGGCGTGGGGAGCGCAGCGTGAGAAAAACCCCACGAAGGCGACAAATCAACTGGGCGACGATTTGCCGGGTGGCGCCGAGCCAGTCAATAATGAGACTCGTTCTCAATGAGCTGGCCGGAACCGGGCCGGCACCTGATCAAGAGCGGGCCACCTGCCATGACTGATCGTATGGACCGTCGACTGACCCCCCAGCGCCGGGCGGTACTGGAGGCTCTACGCGCGTCCGTCGATCACCCGACGGCGGCCGATCTCTACAATCGGGTACGAAAAGTGACGCCGAGTATCGGCGCCGCGACGGTCTACCGCTCACTCGGAGTCCTCGTGGAGAGCGGGCTCGCCCTCGAGCTCAACCTCGGCGATGGGATAGCGGCCCGTTACGACGCCAACACGCAACGACATGACCATGTCGTCTGCGACGGATGCGGACGAGCGGTGGACGTCGATCTGCCGGTTCCAGAAGATCTCACCGGCACGCTCGCCGCGCGTACCGGATTCGCCATCACCTCCTACAACCTGCAGTTCCGCGGGTTGTGCCCGGCCTGCCAGACCAGCGCACACCAGGCATCCCCGCCCAGCGGCGGGGACCCGTTCTCACAAGGAGTGGCTAATGCCGAAGCTTGACGGCACCAAGACCCACGACAACCTCAAGGAGGCGTTCGCGGGCGAGAGCCAGGCGAACCGTCGCTACCTCTACTTCGCGCGCCGCGCCGACATCGAGGGTCTGACCGACGCCGCCTCGCTGTTCCGCGACACGGCGGAGGGTGAGACCGGCCACGCCTTCGGCCACATGGACTTCCTGGCCGAGGTCGGCGACCCCGCGACCGGCGAGCCGGTCGGCAGCACGACCAAGAACCTGGCCAGCGCGGTCGCAGGCGAGACCTACGAGTTCACCGCGATGTACCCCGGCTTCGCCAAGACCGCCCGCGAAGAGGGCTTCGACGAGATCGCCGACTGGTTCGCCACCCTGGCCCGGGCCGAGAAGACCCACGCCGGGCGGTTCAAGCGGCAGCTCGACGCGGTGGTCGAGGCCGAGACCGCCGACGCCTGAGTCAGACGCACCGGAATCGAGTCTGGTCCGGACGGGCGCCGCGGCGCCCGCCCGGGCCGGTCCTCGCGCGCGAACCCGTGTGACGCGAACCCGTGTGACACGAACCCGTGTGAATCGTGACCCGTGTGAATCGTGAGGAGCCCGGCCATGACGCTGACCCTCAGCGACATCGTCACCGACCCCGATGCGTACGCCGCCCAGCGACCGGCCAACCGGGCGCGGCTCATCCCGCTGCGCGCCGAGCGCCGGCTGCGGCTCGGCGACATGATCGTGGTCGAGTTCGAGAACATCGACACCCTGCGCTACCAGGTGCAGGAGATGGTCTACACCGAGCGCCTCTCGGCGCCGGGTGACGTGGCCCACGAGATAGAGGTCTACTCGCGGCTGCTGCCGACGAGCCACTCACTCACGGCGACGGTCTTCATAGAGCTGAACGTCCCGCACGAGATCCGGGACGAGCTCGCCCGCCTGGCCGGCATCCAGAACGCGCTCGGGCTCGAGATCGGCGGCCGCCACATCAGCGCGGTCGAGATCCCGGGGGCGGACGAGGACCCGGACGCGCCGTCCGAGACGGTCTCCGTGCACATGGTCCGCTTCCAGCTCGACGACGCCGCCCGCGACGCGTTCCGCGACCCGGGCATCCCGGCCGACCTCGTCGTCGACCATCCGGCCTACAGCGACGCGACGCCCATCACCGGCGCCACCCGCCGGGGCCTGATCGCGGACCTCGCCTTCCCCCGCGCCTGACGGGGCCACACCCCGACGCCCCACCCGCCAACGACGCCGGCCCGCGAGACCGGCCCGCGAGACCGGCCCGCGAGACCGGCCCGCGAGACCGGCCCGTGAGACCGGTCCGCCAACCGCGTCTCGTGGGCGGTGGGCCGTTCACGCGTCCGGGCCCGGACGGCTACGGCTCGTTCCCGACCGTCCCGTCGGGGCAGCCGCCAACGGGACGCGGGCCAGCCATGATCCCAATCGTGACCGAACTCACAAACGCGGCGGCTCAGGGAGCGCGCTCCCGGACTGAGCACCCACCAGGCCACGGCCCGAGCGGGGCCCATCCGGGCCGCGCGGCAGGGTCATGAAGATCGTCGACAGGTCGTAGTCCTACCGAACGTCGAACCTACGGTGGCGCGTGGACGGGCCCGTGCCAGAATGACCGACGTGGCCTCAGCCCCCGTCCTTGAAACGGCTCCCCCGCCGCACCCGACGGCCAACCGTCCTTCGATGGTCTCGGTCGGCACGGTGGTGTGGCTCAGCTCGGAGCTGATGTTCTTCGCGGCCCTGTTCGCGATGTACTTCACCATCCGGTCGGTCAACAGCGGCAACTGGCCGCCGGTGACCGGCGACCCGGCCGGGTCGGAACACGGACCGGTGCACCTGCACGTGTACTACGCGCTGGTGTTCACCACGATCCTCGTGCTCTCCAGCCTGACCTGCCAGCTCGGCGTGTTCGCGGCCGAACGCGGCGACGTCTACGGCCTACGCCGCTGGTACACGATCACGTTCGTCATGGGCGCGATCTTCGTCGGGGGCCAGGCCTACGAGTACTTCGTCGAGAACGAGTTCACGCTCTCCTCGCACGCCTACGGGTCGGTCTACTACCTGACGACCGGCTTCCACGGGCTGCATGTGATCGGCGGTCTGGTCGCCTTCCTGATGGTGCTCGCGCGATCGACCTTCGGCCGGTTCACTCCCGAGAAGGCGACCTCGGCGATCGTCGTGTCGTACTACTGGCACTTCGTCGACGTCGTCTGGATCGGCCTGTTCGCGACCATCTACCTGCTCCGATGAGCAACCGAGGGATCATGACTGCCTTCCCTATCGGCCGCCGGCGGCCCGGGTCGTCGCGATCGCGGCGCCGACGGTCGTCCGCCGCGGTGCTGATGCTGGCGCTGGCGACGACCGGCGTGCTGTGGTCCGTGCTGGCGCCCAGCGGCTCGGCCGACACCGCGGACGCCAACGAGGCCGTCCGCCAGGGCCGCGCGTTGTTCCTCCAGGGCTGCTCCAGCTGCCACGGCATGCAGGCCCAGGGCACCAACCAGGCGCCCAGCCTGATCGGCGTGGGCGCGGCCGCCGTCGAGTTCCAGGTCGGCACCGGACGCATGCCGCTGGCCGCGCCGGGCGCGCAGGCCAAGCGCAAGCCGCCGACGTACACGCAGACCCAGATCGACCAGCTCGCGGCGTACATCGCGGCCATCGGCGGCGGCCCGGCCGCGGCCAGGGTCAACGACTCGCAGCTGAAGAACGCCGACCTCGCCTACGGCGGTGAGCTCTACCGGGCCAACTGCGCCCAGTGCCACACCGCGACCGGCCAGGGCGCGCCGCTGACCTACGGCAAGTACGCGCCGTCGCTGTCCAACGCGAGCTCGGACGACGTCGTCAACGCCATGCGCACCGGCCCCGAGTCGATGCCGGTGTTCGGCTCGAAGCAGCTGACCGACGAGCAGGCTGTCGCCATCGCCAAGTACGTCAAGTACCTGCGCACGACGCCGAACGCGGGCGGTAACCGCCTGGGCAGCTACGGCCCCGTCCCCGAAGGCCTGGTGGCCTGGCTGATCGGCATCGCCGGCCTGCTGGGCGTCTGCCTCTGGATCGGAGCGAGGCAGCGGGTATGAGCGAGCACGACAAGGACACGGACAGCCCGGAGCAGGGCTCCACCGGCCCAACGTCGGGCAGCATCTTCGACCGGCTGAAGGTGCCGCGGGAGCCCGTCGGCGAGCCGCTGCCCCAGGGCCACGACGACGGTCCCGAGATGCTCGGCACCCCGCCCCACCAGACCGACTCCAGCGCGAAGCCGGCCACCGAGGTCCTGCTGCCGCCGTCAGCCGGGGCGGCGCACGTCCCGCCGCACCCGGCCGCCGTCGACCGGCGGGCCGAGCGCCGGGCCGAGCGGCTCATCGCCAGCCTGATGCTGGTCTCGGTCGTCGGCACCGTCGGGTTCGTCATCACGAACTTCGTCGGCGACAAGCACCAGAGCTACTACACGCCCGCGATGGGCATGGCGCTCGCGCTGGCCCTCGGCGGTATCGGGACCGGGATCATCCTGTGGGCCAAGCGGCTGATGCCGCACGTCGAGGCCGTGCAGGAGCGCCACCCGTTCACCTCGCCGCCGGAGGAGATCTCCGCGGCCGAGGAAGAGCTACGGATTAGCTTCGAGGACACCGGCCTGGCCCGGTTCCCGCTGCTGCGCCGCTCGATGCTGGGCGCGCTGACCGTCTTCGGGGCGGTGGCGGTGGTGCCGCTGCTGAACCTGACCAACAGCAAGCCCGGCACGAAGCTCCAGAAGACCTCCTGGGTCAAGGGCGCCCGCCTGGTCACCGAGGAAGGCAACTTCGTCAAGCTCGGCGACCTGTCGATCGGCGCGATCGAGACCGTCTTCCCGGCCGTCCCGGTCACGACCGCGGCCGGCGGCACGCGGTACGAGCCGAAGACGTCGACGCAGGAGAAGGCGACCTCGACCACCATCATCATCCGGCTGCCACCGGGCGTGGACAAGCCGCGCAAGGGCCGGGAGAACTGGGCCGTCGACGGCCACGTCGTGTACTCGAAGATCTGCACCCACGCCGGCTGCCCGGTCAGCCTGTACGAGCAGCAGACCCACCACCTGCTCTGCCCGTGCCACCAGTCGGTGTTCAACGTGCCGGACGGCTGCCGGGCCATCTTCGGGCCGGCCAGCCGCTCGCTGCCGCAGCTGCCGATCAGCGTCGACGCCGACGGCTACTTCGTCGCCCAGAGCCCCTACCACGAGGCGGTCGGACCGGCCTTCTGGGAGCGTTCATGACCCGCGCAACGGCGCTGACCGCCGGAACGGCCTTGACCCTCATAATGACTTTGACCGTCCCCACGACGCAGGCTTCGGAGGTGGCATCGTGACCACTCCGGCCCCGCCGCTGGTCAAGCGGCCCGGCCCGCTGCGGAAGGCGAACCGGGCCGCGGACGAACGGTTCGGCACGCAGGCCGCGATCCGCCGGAACATCAACAAGGTATTCCCGGACCACTGGTCGTTCATGATCGGTGAGATCGCGCTCTACAGCTTCATCGTGCTGCTGCTCACCGGCATCTACCTGACGCTGTTCTTCGACCCGAGCAACACCGAGGTCCCGTACAACGGCTCCTACGTCCCGCTCAAGGGCGTCGAGATGAGCCGGGCCTACGCCTCGACGCTGGACATCAGCTTCGACACCCGGGCCGGGCTGGTGTTCCGGCAGATCCACCACTGGGCCGCGCTGGTGTTCGTGGCGGCGATCGTCGTCCACCTGATGCGGGTCTACTTCACCGGCGCGTTCCGCAAGCCGCGTGAGGTCAACTGGCTGATCGGCGTCGGGCTGCTCACCCTGGCCATCCTGGAGGGCTTCGCCGGCTACTCGCTGCCGGACGACCTGCTCTCCGGCACCGGCCTGCGGATCGCGGCCTCGATCGCCCAGTCGATTCCCGTCATCGGGACGTGGTTCGAGTTCCTGGTCTTCAACGGGCAGTTCCCCGGGAACAACTTCATCCCACGCCTGTACGTGATCCATATCCTGCTGGTGCCGGGAATCCTGCTCGCGCTCATCGGCGCGCACATGGGCATCCTGTGGCACCAGAAGCACACGGACTTCCCGGGGCCGGGCAAGACCGAGGAGAACGTCGTCGGCCACCGGGTCATGCCGGTGTTCGCGGCCAAGACGGCCGGCTTCTTCATGCTGACCTTCGCGATGCTGGCCGCGCTGGGTGGCCTGGCCCAGATCAACCCGATCTGGATGTTCGGCCCGTACAACCCGGCCGACGTCTCCGCCGCGTCCCAGCCCGACTGGTACATCGCCTTCCTGGACGGCTCGACCCGTCTGATGCCGCCCTGGGAATGGCGTGGCTGGGGGCACACGGTGCCGGCCGTGTTCTGGCCGACGATCGTGCTGCCGGGAATCCTGTTCACGCTGCTGGGCCTGGTGCCGCAGATCGACGCGAAGTTCTGGGGCGACAAGGAACCGCACAACCTGCTCCAGCGCCCGCGTGAAGTGCCGATCCGGACCGCGTTCGGCGTCATGGCCCTCAGCTTCTACGGGGTGCTCTGGATCTCGGGCGGTAACGACGTCATCGCGAAGACGTTCGACATCTCCCTGAACGCGATGACGTGGGCCGGCCGTTTCGGGCTCATCGGCATCCCGCCGATCGCGTACTACTTCACCAAGCGGATCTGCATCGCGCTGAACGAGCGGGACAGGGAGAAGGAGGAGCACGGTCTGGAGACCGGCATCATCCGCCAGCTCCCGTCCGGCGAGTTCGTCGAGGACCACATCCCCAAGCCGGAGCTGGTCCCGCTGGTCCCCCGCGTCCCGAACGACCGGATCGAGCTGCCGGCGCCGGGCGGCCACGGCAACGGCAACGGCGGTCTGGTGAAGCGCACCGGACGGGCGGTCGGCTCCTTCTTCACCGAGACGAAGGAGACCCGCGAGGGCGACGAGACGCCGGCCGGTCACCACTGACGGTCGCGCTCCCCTGAACAACACGATGGCCCCGCGGGCTTCCCCGCCGGGGCCATCGCCGTTTTCCGCCCCTGTTCCGCGGGCCGGGCGGATCGCCGGATCGCGGATCGCGGGTGATCCGGGTCCCGGATCACGCCGGCAACCCACGATCGTCATAAAGATCATCGACGCTCATCGCGCTACCGGCCAGCGCGGCCGCTATCTGACGACCCAACTCGAGGATTCGGGCCGCGCGATCCCTCTCGGATACACGGGCCGCCCGCACGCGGTCCAGTCGTTCGCGGACAGCCACAGTCACGGCTGTCGTGACGCTCTCCCCGGTCAGCGCCGCAAGCTCGCGGCTAAGCCGCTGAGTCTCCTCATTCTTGATATTCAAGGCCATCGCCGCCTCCAACATGGGACCACGTCTTTCCGCCATGGAACCTCAGTCGATCACGCCAGGCACCGCCGAGACGCGGCGGCCTCGATGCGACGTACGGCTACCGCCCCAAGCCGCGTCGAGCCGAGTCCGGAGCGCGGAGTCAGTCAGCGGTGGAGGGCGGTGAGCAGGGCGGCGTTGGAGCGGACGAGGGCCGCGCGGGCGCCGGCCAGGGTGTCATCGTCGTGGCGGCAGCCTCCCGCGACCCAGCGGTCGGAGAGCAGCATCGCCTCGGCCCGGGCCTGCGCGGCGGGACGGACATCGCGGGCGGGGACGCCGAAGACGTGGGCCGCCAGGGCGGCCAGCGCGTCCACCAGCGGCTCCGCGTCGGCGCCCGGCGGTGACTCCCGCTGGAGGCGCCGGTGCACCGTCCACCAGGCCACGTCGAGGCGGGCGGCCTTGACCGGGTCGAAGCCGGGGCCGAACGCGCCGGGGTGGGCCCGGGCCAGCATCCGGTAGAAGCGGGCCATGTAGGCCCGGGCGGCGTCGGGGTCGTTGCGCGGGTAGGGCGCCCAGACCTGGTTGGCCCGGATGACCAGCCAGGCGCCGTAGACCGTGTGCCGGGTCGAGAGGCGGAGGCTCTCCCGGACCAGCCCGGCGATGGCCAGCAGCATCGCCGGCCAGCGGCGCCGGTAGTATGCGCTCCAGGCTCGCGCCTCCAGCTCGCCGAGGCGGAGCGGGTCGACGGCGAGCACGCCGCGCTCGGGGCGGGAGACCTTCTCGGACGACGGCCATCCCACGCTACGCAGCGTAGCTTTTACGTTACATCGATGCCCGCCGGGTGGACCGGCTGGGCCAGCCCGCCCTGATCGTCATCGGCGGGCAGGCCTGATCACTTCGGCACGGACGCCCGCCAACTCGTCGAAGCCGGCTTTCGCGTCGGTCGTGAGGAGCACGCGGCTGAAGGACGGCATCGACGTCGAGGGCACCCCGTCCAAGGGCGATGAGTACTCCGGTGTCGAGAATTACTCGCCCAGCCACCCACGCACCTCGCCGCCGAAAGCGAACCAAGCTCGACGTGGACGCGTTCCAGGTCGTCGGCAAACCCGGCGTCAGCCGGATGGTCCGCCAGCGCGGCCTTGAGCAGGTCCGCGGACGTTCTCCGCTCAGGGACAAGCCGCCCGACCGGTGCACCATCGCGGGTGATGACGACGGTCTCCCCATGCTCAACCGCATCGAGGATGCTCGCGAAGCTCCGCGCCGCCTGTGTGGCAGTGACCGCAATCATGATTCCATACTGTCTGATCTAATTCGAGTAGGCGTGTCTGTGTCCAGCACGGTGGCATGGGACCGCCTGCCTGGCGGGGCGGCGCCGTCCCGGCCAGGCAGGCTCGGCTATGCTCCGGCGTTGACGCAGAGGCGGCAGGGGTGGCCGCCGGATCGACCAGGACCCGCCAGCGGCCTCCGCCGCCGCGGCCGTCCTGGCTGCCCTGACCGGCGAGGCCCGGCCGCGGGCTGCGGGGCGCGGCGCGGCGCGGCGCGGTTCCATCTCGACCCGGTCCGCTGGTACGGGCGGCCGGAGCCGGCGCCCTGTCGGGGGGAGAACTGGGCGCACAGCTCTGCTTGGCCTAGGTCCGGACGTCCAGGTGCTCGCGCCGGACAGCCTCCGCCAGCGCCTGGCTGAGGGCGACCCGGGCAGCGGCTAGCCGTTACGGGCCCCTCCCTGTCCACGATGGCACGCCTAGCCGATAGCCCAAAAACACTTGCATGGAAATGGGTGCATGCTCCTCCTTGCACCATGAGCGAACCGGTATAGCCTCGCGAGGTACGGACCCTAGACGAACTGCGGACGCTGGCCCATCCGATGCGGCAGCGCATCCTGCACCGCCTGCACGAGGGGCGGCCGGCCACGTCCACCACGCTCGCCCGCGACCTGGGCGAGAACAGTGGGATCACGAGCTACCACTTGCGGCTGCTGGCCGAGCACGACTTCGTGCGCGAGGTCGTCGGCCGCGGGCAGGGCCGGGAGCGGTGGTGGGAGGCCTCACCGCGGCCGGTGTGGATCCCGCGCGAGGGCCTGAGCGTCGAGGCTCGGGCGGAGGTGTCCGCGCTGCGGCCGACCCCGTGGGCGGACACCCTGGCCGGTTTCGAGCGGTTCCGGGCCGCCCGTGAGGGCATGGGCGACTGGGGCCGCGGGACGTGGGTCCGGGGACGGACCGCGCTCACCCTAAGCCGGGAGGAGGCCGTGCGCTTCGTCGCGGACCGGCAGGACCTGATCCGTCGCTACGAGCGGGACGCGGCGGACGCCCCGGACGGCGCCCGAACGGTGGTGTTCGCGTTCGTGACCTACCCCGAGCCGACCGATGACGAGGACGCGGGCCGGCCGGACGAGCCCGCCGCGACCGCGACCGGCCTGAGCTAGGCGTGGCATCCCCGGCGCTCCCCGAGCACAGTGCTCGTCTTCGGCGAGACCACGACTGCCCGAGCTCACCCCACACCCACCGTTGATCACCCTGTCCGGTATCTGACACAGGCGGCACTATTCGCACGTCACGCCGACAGCCGACCCGGGCGAGCGGGCCACCAGCCAGCAAATTCAGTGGCACCCCAGTAATCAGGCCATTACCGTCAATATTTATGTACAGGGTTACGCGAAGTGTCCTGACAGCGATTGCCGCCCTCTGTGCGACGATTATCCTTCTGGCCATCTCTACGACACCCGCCCAGGCGGACCCCAGCTGGAACCCGAGAGTCAAGTGCAGCGCGACCGGGCGGGACGGCCGTGTTGTACCCACCCGCTTCGGCAACTCCGAACTTGGCTGGATCCACTTCTCCGGAGAGCACAACATCAAAGTCTGCGAGCTAGTCAATTTCACCATTGCCGGGACCTCCGGAAAGCAGGTCGGCAATCATCTTGAATACTATGGCTGGGTGTTGGGTTCGGCCGGATTTCGCCGAGTACAGACGGTAGTCGTGGTCCAGTACACCCAGCGCACAACAGACCGACGGTACAACGCCGGACCAGGACAAAGAATCGGCGTCATCACCGCCTTCTGCAAAAATATGAATAAATGCCCGAACTGGGTTAACAACACAAAGGACGATATCTATGTGTGACGACATCGCGGAGCAGCAGGCGGAGATCACTCGGATGCTGCTCCGCCATGTCCAGGCACCGCTCGCCGACGGAGTGGTCATCCGAGGCATCCTGCCCGCGCCACCGCCTACCCGAGCCGTCCGCGTCGTGCTGGGCGCCGACGCGTCTTCCTACACGCCGGATGACTTCGTCGTCCATGAGATCCCTCTAGGACCCGAAGACGAGCTGCTCACCCCGTGGGATGTCCGGGACCTGCTGCGCGCACTTGTGCGGGGAACGCACCACTACTCGGACGACAGCGTGAGCCGCGTGATGGGCATGACCATGTTCCAGATGGACCCGTCAGCGGTCAAGCCCGCGCCGCCCGAGATCGACGACAACACCATGAGCATCCTTCAGGTGACCGGGCACCCGTTCACCGAGGAGTGGCCGACACCGCGGCTACGTGGGTTTCTGTTCCTGTCCCGGGAGCGCCTTCGCCTCTACCTCGACCAGACGGACCAGCCCGGTGTGACCGCCGCCGACGTGCGGGCGTCCGGCGCGGTCACCGCTCTTCTCGCGGCGCTGTCCAGCCTCGTCAACGGCGGCGCACAGCGGACGGTGGATCCGGACGACCCACACTGTGACCGCCTAGTCGATCTCACCCACTGGTGACGACTGGCGGAAATACCGAAAACCGCGCCCGTCAGCGTCTAAGCTGGCGGGCGCGGTTCGGTTTCGACTAGGCGGCCGGCGGCTGTCCGGCGGCCGCGAGGTCAGTCGGGGACGACCGGGTTGACGAAGTACTCGAAGACCAGGCAGGTGACGAACGCGATCGTCATCACCCCGCCCAGCAGCGAGAGCCAGATCCCGAACACGAAGCCCATGAGGACCAGCGTGGAGCTGGCCGCGATGAAGAACGGGAAGTAGCTGCCCGGGCTGAAGTGGCCCAGCTCGCCGGCGCCGTCGGCGATCTCGGCGTCGGGCAGGTCCTGCGGGCGCATCCCGACCCGGCGGCCGGTGAACAGCAGGTAGCTGGCGACCAGCGCGCCCAGGCCGGCGCACAGCGCCAGCGCGGCCGTGCCGGTCGGGTCCTTCGACAGGAACCAGTACACGATGTCGACGCCGCCGGCGTACACGGCGAAGATCGAGAAGACGAGACCCTCGACTTTCATGACCTGTCCCTGTCCCCTACTGCCCGATTTCCGGCGCGGTGGCGGCTAGCTCCGGCGACGCATGATAGTCGGCCCGCCCGACCACCTCCGGGTAGTGCAGGTCGAAAGCGGGACGCTCGGAGCGGATGCGCGGCAGCGACTTGAAGTTGTGCCGCGGCGGCGGGCAGGACGTCGCCCATTCCAGCGAGTTCCCGTAGCCCCACGGGTCGTCGACGAGCGCCGGCTGGCCGTGCTTGTACGAACGCCAGGCGTTGTACATGAACGGCAGCATCGAGGCGCCCAGCAACAGCGCGCCGGCCGTTGAGATGGTGTTCAGGGTGGTGAAGCCGTCGGTCGGCGAGTAGTCGGCGACGCGGCGCGGCATACCCCGCACACCCAGCCAGTGCTGGACCAGGAAGGTCATGTGGAAGCCGATGAACAGCGTCCAGAAATGGATCTTCCCGAGCCGCTCGTCCATCATCCGGCCGGTGATCTTCGGGAACCAGAAGTAGATGCCGGCGTAGGCGGCGAACACGACCGACCCGAACACCACGTAGTGGAAGTGGGCCACCACGAAGTAGCTGTCGGTCACGTGCCAGTCGATCGGCGGGCTGGCCAGCAGGACGCCGGTGAGACCGCCGAGCAGGAACGTCACCAGGAAGCCGATGGAGAACAGCATCGGCGTCTCGAAGGTGATCTGCCCCCGCCACATCGTGCCGACCCAGTTGAAGAACTTCACTCCGGTCGGCACCGCGATGAGGAACGACAGGAAGGCGAAGAACGGCAGCATCACGGCGCCGGTGGAGAACATGTGGTGCGCCCACACCGCCACCGACAGCGCGCCGATGCCGATGGTCGCGAAGATCAGGCCCTTGTAGCCGAACATCGGCTTGCGGGAGAAGACCGGTATGACCTCGCTGACGATCCCGAAGAACGGCAGCGCGATGATGTAGACCTCGGGATGGCCGAAGAACCAGAACAGGTGCTGCCAGAGGATCGCCCCGCCGTTGCCGGCGTCGAAGACGTGCGCGCCGAAACGGCGGTCGGCCTCCAGGGCGAGCAGCGCCGCCGCCAGCACCGGGAAGGCCACCAGCACCAGGATGGAGGTGACCAGGAAGTTCCACACGAAGATCGGCAGCCGGAACATCGTCATGCCCGGCGCCCGCATGCACAGGATCGTCGTGATCATGTTGACCGCGCCGAGGATGGAGCCCATACCCGAGCTGACCAGGCCGAGGATCCACAGGTCCGAGCCGGCGCCCGGCGAGTAGACGGCGTTGTTCAGCGGCGCGTAGGCGAACCAGCCGAAGTCGGCCGCGCCGTTCGGCGTCAGGAACCCGGCGACGACGGTCAGGCTCCCGAACAGGAACAGCCAGAACGACAGCGCGTTCAGCCGGGGGAAGGCGACGTCCGGGGCGCCGATCTGCAGCGGCACCAGGAAGTTGGCGAACGCGAACGCCATCGGCGTCGCGAACATCAGCAGCATCAGCGTTCCGTGCATCGTGAACAGCTGGTTGTACTGCTGGTTGGAGAGGAACTGCAGGCCGGGGCGGGCGAGCTCGGCCCGCATCAGCTCGGCCAGGATGCCGGCGAAGATGAAGAAGCCAAAGGCCGACACCCCGTACATGAGCGCGATGTCCTTGTGGGACGTCGTGCGGATGTACCCGAGGAAGTTCGTCTTCTTCGGCGCGTCGTGGTGGTCGCCGTGCCCGCCACCGTGCGGCTCGACGTGGCCAGAAGGCTCCTGAACCAGTGTCACGTCCCACTCCCGGTGGTCGTCGCCGCCGCGGCGGCCACCGTCGTGGCCGGGGTGGCGGGCGAGTTCTCCAGTTTCGACATGTAGCTGTCGAACTCAGCGCCCGGGACGACCTTCACGTAGAAGTTCATCTGGTCGTGGTCGACACCGCACAGCTCGGCGCAGCGGCCGATGAAGGTCCCGGTCTTGTTGATCGTGACCTCGAACTGGTTGATCCGGCCCGGAACGACGTCCCGCTTGAACAGGAACTCGGGCACCCACCAGGAGTGGATGACGTCGGGCGAGGTCTCGATGAACCGGATCGAGCGGCCCTCGGGCAGGACGAGCGTCGCCGGCTGGCCGGGCTGGCCGGTCACCTCGATCGGCGGCTTCCCGTCCGTACCGGAGTTGAGGTAGCGGAACTGCCAGTTCCAGCGGAAGCCGATGACGTTGACGCTCATCGCCGGGTTCTTCGACAGCTTGTTGATCTGGATTTCGTCGCGCGCCGTGTAGTAGAACAGCCCGGCCACGATCACCACCGGGACGATCGTGTACAGGATCTCGACCGGCAGGTTGTATCGGATCTGGCGGGGCAGGACGTCCGTCCGCTTGCGGTACGCGACGACCGCGAACCCGATCAGGCCCCACACGAAGATCCCGACCACCGCGGCCGCGATGAACGAGCCCTTCCAGATGTTGAGGATCCGGGGCGTCTGGTTGGTGATCCCGTCCGGGAACCCGAAGTTGGGAACATCACACGCGGACAGGCTGAGCAGCATGGCGCCGACCAGCCCGAAACGGGTGGCCCGGCGCGCCCAGCCACGCCGACTGTTGGATCTCCTCACCAGGTCCTGCCCTCCACGACGGGGTCTTTCGAACCGCTCGTTCGCCTGTATGTCGATCGCGGGCACCCGTGGTGGCGAAGGGTCCGCCACCGCCGTGACCGGCGGGGAGCGTCCGTCTTCGACACGCTGTAGATGCCGCGGCAGGAGCGTATCCCAGTGCGGTCTCCGCTATCTCGCCAGCGTGCCCATCCTGGGCTGAGTTGGGCTTCAGTGGAGCGGTCCAGCAGCGGTCCAGCAGCGGCCCAGCAGCGCTCCAGCCGCGCTCCAGCCGCGGGCCGGGACGCGGCCAGGACGCGGGCGTAGCGTCACGTTAATGGGCGCCTACCTCGACCACGCGTCAGCCACCGAGCCGCACCCGGCCGCGCGCGCGGCGCTGCTGACCGCGATCGACGACGGCTGGGCCGACCCGGTTCGCCTCTACCGGGAGGGCCGGCGGGCCCGGATGCTGCTGGACGCGGCCCGCCAGGCGGTCGCGGCGGCGCTGGGTGCCCGGCCCGACGAGGTCAGCTTCACCGCCGGCGGCGAGCAGGCGGCGACGCTGGCCGTGCTCGGCGCGGCCGCCGCCCGGCGGCGCTCCGGTGCCGGCGTCCTGGTCAGCGCGGTCGAGCACAGCGCGGTGCTGCGGGCGGCCGACGCGGCCGCCGACGGAGCCGGGACCGGTACGGAGGCCGGCGGCGCCACCCGGGTCCCGGTCGACCGGCTGGGTCGGGTGGCCCCGGCGGCGTTCACTCCCCCGCCGGGCACGGCCCTGGCCTGCCTGCAGCACGCCAACCACGAGGTCGGGACGGTCCAGCCGGTGGCGGAGGTCGCCGAGATCGTCCACGCCGCCGGGGTGCCGCTGCATGTCGACGCGACCACGACAGTCGGGCGCCGTCCCCTTGACGTCGCCGCGCTCGGCGCGGATCTGCTCTCCGCGGGCGCGAACGGCTACGGCGGCCCGGCCGGCGTCGGCATCCTCGTGGTCCGGACCGGGACGCGCTGGCGCAACCCGCTCCCGCCGGACGACCGGGAGTTCGGCCGCGTCGCCGGCTTCCCGAACGTCCCGGGCATCGTGGCGGCCGCCGCCGCGCTGGAGGCTCGGGCCGGTGAGATGGCCGTGGAGGCCGAGCGCCACGCCGCCTTCAGCGCCCGCCTGCGGGAGCAGCTGCCGGCGCTGATCGACGACGTCGACCTGCTCGGCGACCCCGACCCCGCCGGGCGGCTACCGGGCCTGGTCGCCTTCTCCTGCCTCTACGTCGACGGCGAGACGCTGGTCACCGGGCTGGACGCGGCGGGCATCGCGGTCAGCAGCGGCTCGAGCTGCGTCGCCGACTCGGTGACGCCGAGCCACGTGCTGGCCGCCATGGGCGCGCTGACCCACGGCAACGTGCGGATCACCTTCGGGCGTTCCAGCCGGGCGTCGGACATCGACGCGCTGCTGGCGGTCCTGCCCGACGTGGTGCGCGGCGCCCGGGAACGCGCGGGGGCGGTCAAGCTGTGAACGAGAGCGGCGAACGGGACGGGGTGGTCGACTCGCGCGGGCGGCGCTGCCCGCTGCCGGTCATCGACCTGGCCCGCCGGTGCGCCGAGGTCGAGATCGGCGCGACCGTCGAGCTGTGGGCGAACGACCCGGCCGCCGACGCCGACGTCCCGGCCTGGTGCCGGATGCGGGGCCAGGAGCTGGTCGCGGTGGCCCCGCTGCCCGGCGGCGGGTCGTCCTACCTGGTCCGCCGGGCGCGCTGACGCCGGACCGGCGACGCTGGACCGGCTGACGCCGGACGGGCCGACGCCGGACGGGCCGACGCTGGATGGACTGACGCTGGATGGACTGACGCCGGACGGGCGCGGGACGGGCGCGGGACGAGTCAGTCCGCGGGCGGCAGGAACGGCCGGACCTCGCCGGCGGCGGTCGAGCCGTAGGTCTCGGTGAACCGCTTGAGCAGCTCGTCCGGGTCGGTGCTGTACTCCTGCGTCCCGATCGTCTCCAGGGTCAGCGTCGCCAGCAGCGAGCCGACCTGGGCCGAGCGCTCGGGCGTCAGCCCCCAGGACTGGGCCGCGAAGAAGCCGGCCCGGAAGGCGTCGCCGACACCGGTCGGGTCCGGGGTGACCCGGGCCGGGACGACCGGAATACTGATCGACTCGCCGGTGGCGGTCTCGATCACCACGCCGTTGGCGCCGTGGGTGGTGACCCGGACGTCGACGTGGCTGAGCACCTCGTCCGAGGACCAGCCGGTCTTGGACTCCAGCAGGCCCTTCTCGTAGTCGTTGCAGAGCAGGAAGGCGGCGCCGTCGACCAGGTCGCGGATGGCCTCGCCGTCCATCCGGGCCAGCTGCTGCGACGGGTCGGCCACGAACGGGATACCACGCTGGCGGCTCTCGCGGGTGTGGCGGGCCATCGCGTCCGGGTCGTTCGGACTGATGATCACCAGGTCGATGCCGCCGACCCGCTCGGCGATCGGGCCGAGCTCGATCTCGCGGGCCTCGCTCATCGCGCCCGGGTAGAACGAGGCGATCTGGCACAGGTCGACGTCGGTGGTGCAGACGAACCGGGCGGTGTGGGCCTGGCTGCTGACATGCACGGCCGAGGTGTCGACCCCGTTGCGCTCGAGCCAGGAACGGTAGTCGGCGAAGTCCTCGCCCACGGCGCCGACGAGCAGCGGGCGCAGGCCGAGGCGGCCCAGCCCGAAGGCGATGTTCGCCGCGACCCCGCCGCGACGGATCACCAGGTCGTCTACCAGGAACGACAGCGAGATGCGGTCGAGCTGGTCGGGCAGGAACTGCTCGGCGAAGCGGCCCGGGAACCGCATGAGGTGGTCGGACGCAATGGATCCGGTGACGGCTATACGCACGACGAGGGAGTCTACCGAGGCCGCCCGACGATCTGGTCGTCAATGAGAATGCGATAGCGGATTGCGGGCCGACGAGGGCTTTCGCGCAGGAAAAAGCGCCGCCGGCCGGATCCGGCCGGCGGCGCCTCTCCCGCCGGCTTCTAGTGGAACGAGTCGCCGCAGGCGCAGGAGCCCGAGGCGTTCGGGTTGTCGATGGTGAAGCCCTGCTTCTCGATGGTGTCGACGAAGTCGATCGTCGCGCCACCGAGATACGGCGAGCTCATCCGGTCCACCGCGACCTTGACGCCGGAGAAGTCGAGGACCGTGTCGCCGTCGAGCTGGCGCTCGTCGAAGAAGAGCTGGTAGCGCATGCCGGAGCAGCCACCGGGCTGCACGGCGATCCGCAGCTGGAGGTCGTCCCGGCCCTCCTGCTCGAGCAGGGTCTTGACCTTGCCCGCCGCCACGTCGGTGAGGACGACAGTGCTCGGCTTCGCCTCGACGGGCGTCATCGTGTCCTGGACGGTCATGAGTGGCTGCTCCCGCGGTCGTAGTGGGGCGTGGACGTCGGGCCGCCGCCGTCCCCGGCCGGTCGCGACTCTACGTCACGACCCGTCCCAGGTCAGGCGCGGCTGTGAGGTCCCAACACCACGCGCCGGTCTCCGCTTCCCATGGTACGCACGCCGGACGGCTCCCCACCCCCGGAGTCGCGGGAAGATCCCCGCCACTGTGAGGTCAGGCACATATTTGGCCCGCATCCGATCCCCTCCAGGAGTTAGAGTCGTTTCGACCATTCGTCGGCCTACGGAGCCATCATGAGCATCGATCCCGGTCTCACCGACAGCGCCGGCCTGGCTACGGCGGCGCCGACGCTCTCCCCGCTGGCGCTCCTGCTGCTGGGCCGAGGCTCGGACCCGGCCAGCGAGCGCGGCGTCGACTGCCCCGGTGACCTGCCGGCCGCCTCCGACCCGGACCTCCTCGCCCGGGCCGAGCGGGCGAGGGCCGAGCTCGGCGACGACGTGTTCGTCCTCGGCCACCACTACCAGCGCGACGAGGTCATCGCGTTCGCCGACGTGACCGGCGACTCGTTCAAGCTGGCCCAGCGGGCGGCCGCACGGCCGGACGCGTCCCACATCGTGTTCTGCGGCGTCCACTTCATGGCCGAAAGCGCGGACATCCTGACCGCGCCGCACCAGCGAGTGATCCTGCCCGACCTGGCGGCGGGCTGTTCGATGGCCGACATGGCCAGCGCCGAGCAGGTCGAGCAGGCCTGGGACACGCTGGCCGAGCTGGGCCTGGCCGACGGGACGGTCCCGGTCAGCTACATGAACTCCTCGGCCGCGATCAAGGCGTTCACCGGTCGCCACGACGGCACGATCTGCACCTCGTCCAACGCCCGGACCGCGCTGGAGTGGGCCTTCGGCGAGCAGCGGCGCGGCGAGCGGGTGCTGTTCCTGCCCGACCAGCACCTGGGCCGCAACACCGCCGTCCTGGAGATGGGCATGTCGCTGGACGACTGCGTCGTCTACAACCCGCACCGGCCCGGCGGCGGCGTGGAGGCGGCCCGGCTGCGCGACGCCCGGATGATCCTGTGGCGCGGGCACTGCTCGGTGCACGGCCGGTTCACCCGCGACTGCGTGGATGAGGTCCGCGACCGGCTTCCCGGGGTGACGGTGCTGGTCCACCCCGAGTGCCGCCACGAGGTGGTGACGGCGGCCGACCTGGTCGGCTCGACCGAGTACATCATCAAGGCGGTCGACGCGGCCCCGCCCGGCAGCGTGTTCGCCGTCGGCACGGAGCTCAATCTGGTGCAACGGCTCGCGAACCGGCATCCTGACAAGACGATCGTGTTCCTGGACCGTACGGTGTGTTATTGCTCGACGATGAACCGGATCGACCTGCCGCACCTGGTGTGGGCGCTGGAAGCGCTCGTGCGGGGCGAGACGGTCAACCAGATCACCGTCGAGCCCACCGTGGCCGCCTACGCCCGAAAGGCCCTCGACCAGATGTTGGCCCTGCCGTGATGGACCTGTTGAAGAAGCGCGCCCGGCCGGCGGCCGAGCCAGAGCCCGAGGCCGCCGTCGAGGAGACCGCCGCCGTCGAGGAGACCGAGGCGGTCCGGGCCGGCAAGGGTCGGCCGACGCCGAAACGGTCCGACGCCCGGGCCGCCCGCGGCAAGGGCGGGGCGGCGCCGCGCCCGGCGGCCAGCGGCAAGGAGGCCCGGGCCCAGGCGCGGACCCAGCGGCGCACCCAGTCGCAGGGCTACCGGGCCGCGATGCTCTCGGGTGACATCTCGAAGCTGCCCCCGCGCGAGCGGGCGCCCGAGCGCATCCTGGCCCGCGACGTCGTCGACTCCCGCTTCAACGTCGGCCCGCTGTTCCTGGCCGTGGCCGCGCTGTACTTCATCGGCGGGCTCGTCCGGATCGACAGCGTGCGGGTGGTCGTGACGATCCTGATGATCGCCGGGATCGTGTGCGTGGTGCTGGACTCGGCCGCCCTGGCGTTCATCGTCACCCGGAAGGTCAGAGCCCGCTACCCGGACAGCACGGTCAAGGTCCGGATCTACTCGGTCCAGCGGGCGCTGCTGCCGCGGCGGTGGCGGCTGCCCCGGCCTCGGGTCGCGCGGGGCGAGAAGATCGGCTGACGGACCCGCGTCCCGCGTCCGGCGCCCGGCATAGAGGGCGTCCGGCATAGAGTCGGACGACGTGAAGCATCGACGACTGGGACGCAGCGGGCTGTCCGTCAGCGAGATCTCCTACGGCAACTGGATCACCCACGGCGGCCAGGTCGAACGGGACGCCGCCCTGGCCTGCGTGAAGGCGGCGCTGGACGCGGGCATCACCACGTTCGACACGGCCGACGTCTACGCCCAGGGGCGGGCCGAGACCGTGCTGGGCGAGGCGCTGGCCGGGCTCGACCGCGACTCCTACGAGCTGACCTCGAAGGTCTTCTGGCCCACCATGCCGGGCGAGAACGGCCGGGGCCTGGGCCGCAAACACATCATGGCCTCGATCAACGCCTCGCTGCGCCGGCTGCGCACCGACCACCTCGACGTCTACCAGGCCCACCGCTATGACCCGACCGTCCCGCTGGAGGAGACCCTGCGGGCGTTCGACGACCTGGTGCGGGCGGGCAAGATCCTCTACGTCGGGGTGTCGGAGTGGAGCGCGGAGCAGATCCGCGACGCCGTCCGCCTGGCCGGCGAGATGGGCCTGGACCGGATCATCTCCAACCAACCGCAGTACTCGGCGCTGTGGCGGGTCATCGAACCCGACATCATCCCGACGTCCCGGGAGCTGGGCGTCTCCCAGATCGTCTGGTCGCCGATCGCCCAGGGCGTCCTGACGGGCAAGTACGCCCCGGGCGCCGAGCCGCCGCCCGGCAGCCGACCGACCAGTGCGGAGGGCGCCGGCTTCATCCGCCGGCTTCTGCGCACCGACGTGCTGGAGGCGGTGGCGAAGCTGCGCCCGGTCGCCGAGGACGCCGGTCTGACCATGGCCCAGCTCGCCGTGGCCTGGGTGCTGCGCAACGACAACGTCGCCAGCGCGATCATCGGGGCGTCACGGCCCGAGCAGGTCCGGGAGAACGTGGCCGCCTCCGGCGTCACCCTGGACGACGAGATCGTCGCCCGGATGGACGACATCCTCTCCCCCGTCGCCGTCCTCACCCAGCCCGCCGCCGGCTGAGGCCGACTCGGGCCCGGGAGGCCACGCCGTTTGGGACCCGTCACACCGCGGGCGGGTCCCAACGGCACATGAGACAGCCCACCACGGTCACGATGTCCGCCGGCGCTGGTTCGACTCCCCTCGAACCTGGGATACCCGTTGGTGGGAGATCCCGATCAGCAGGGCGATATCCCGCGTGGACATACCGGATGGCAGACAACGGATCGCATCCCGGATCGCGGCGGCGGAGGCCAACTCCGCCCGTTCCGCGTCCTCGCGGGCCTGGCGGGCCTTCTCGACGGCCGACAGACCATCACCGATGTCGTAGTGGACGTCAAGATCAAAATCATCGAGCGCCGCGTCCGGTCGGTCCGTCATGACGACGATCGCTTCCCGAACGGCCCGCTGAAGCTCCGACAGGCTTCGCGTGAACGTGTGGACGCCCGGCACTTCCGGCACGTCGGCGAGCCACGCGTCCCGTTCCCTCGTGACCTCGACCCGATATGTGTCACGCTGCGTTGTCATCGGCGGAGCCACCCCTTCCCGAACGCCGGTGCCATGTCCGCTTCGATCCGGGCGAGCGTCCCGTTCGGAATGTCGCCGGGATGCTGTGCCACGACCGTCTCGGCTCGCGCCTCCCGCCCGCTTTCGTCGGTGTAGGTCGCGCGGTAGCGCCGGTGTGAGCCGACCTGGCGGACCTTGAACCCGCCAGCTCTCTCGATGGCTCGATTGACCTCACGCGCTCGCATGAAGCGAAAGGCTAGCGACTAGACGGACAGCGGCAATCAACTAGACAGTTTGCCAGGCCATCACGACGGAGTCCAGCCCGGACAGCTACGACGCGGCGCATGGGCGCCGGCCACCAAGGCGACGACCGGCCCGAACCGAGGGGCAGACGCCCGTCCCGCCGACGGGCACCGCCCCGGCCGAGGGCAGGCCGGCTCAGCGGGCCCGGTTGAGGACCGCGAGCAGGCCGTCCACCTCGGGCCGGCGCCGGGGGTCTTTCTCGAGGGCGCGCAGCACCAGCGGCATCAGCCTCGAGTCGAGTCCGGTCAGAACGGGATCCTTCTCGAGGGTTCTGTTCATCACGGCGGGCGCTGAGCCGCCGCCGAACGGTGGGGCACCCGTGCCGGCGAAGGCGACCAGCGCCCCCCAGGCGAAGACGTCTGTCTTCACGCTCACCGGTCGGTCGTCGAACTGTTCTGGTGCCATATATCCGTAGGTCCCAGCTTTGGTGGTGCCCCGGCTAACGTCGCTGCTCGCGTCAAGGGCCCACGAGATTCCGAAGTCGATCACTCGGGCACCGGTGGCGGACAGCAGGACGTTGGCGGGCTTCAGGTCCCGATGGATGATGCCCGCGCTGTGGATTGCCTTGAGCGCGGTGGCCACCGAGATGGCCAGCTGTTCCAGATCCGATCCCCGCATGGGGCCGTTCGAGCGCACATAGGACGTGAGAGTTGGCCCGTCGATGAACTCGGTGACGAGGTAGGGCCGCGGCCCGTCGTCGAAGTCGAGCACCTCGGCGGTCGAGTGGAGCGGCACGCGCTTGGCTCTCGCGGCCTCCCACCGGAATCGTTCGCGACGGTCGGGGTCCGCGACGTACTCGGGCAGGATCACCTTGATCGCCACCCGACGGCCAGTGCCATCGATCCCCAGGAAGACCGTCCCGAATCCGCCTTCGCCCAGCCGCCTGAGCAGTCGGTAGCGACCGATCCGGCGCGGATCGGCGGGCCCGAGAGACTTCCCGGGTTCGGCGAGCTCTTTCGTTTCCTGCCGCGCGGAAGACGAGCCCGGGGGCGAGCCGCCCGGCGGTTGCGTCCACACAGCCACAGGCGGAATCGGCTTCAGTGCCGAGGCATGCCGGGCCCTCTCGACCTCCCACCACCGGGAGACGCTCCAGGCGTTCCTCGCCAACCGCACGATGAAAGGTAAGATCACCAAGACGACGACGACGATGAGCGTTATGGGAAAAACGCTGCTCTCCATACGGCCCCCGCCAGCCGAGTAATCCGACCCAATGCTCAAACGATAGCCCGTAGCCAGCGTCGGGTGATCGCTGGATAGGCCACCTGACGAGTAGGGCCGGCGGGACGTGCCCGACCGGGCTCAGTCGACGGGGCGCAGGCTCATGGGGCCGTAGACCTTGCGGCCGGCGTCGAGCAGGACGACCTGGGAGACGCCGGCCTCGAGCAGGTCGCGCCAGATCTCCCCGATCCAGCTCTCGGCGTCGCCCTGGGTCGGGAACGGCTCGGACGTCGTCGTGCCGGACGCGCTGGCCGGGCCGCCGTCGTCCGTCTCGTACCGCCAGGTCCAGCTCATCCCCGCGACCTCCTCGTCCACGATCACCTCCCGCTCCGGCCACCGCGAACGCTTGGACGCTCGTCGGTCCAATGGGAAAGTGCCATAAGCTTCGCACGCGCGGCGCGCGAGCGCGCCGACCGAAGCCACCCGAACCGACGGTGACGCAACCGCACCGATCCATGACGGAGGAAGGACCCTGTGGGCAGCATCATAACGGCGGCCACCGAGATCCCGACCAGCCACAGCGGCGGTCACCCCTGGTGGGCGGTCGCCCTGATCACGTTCGGCGCGATCATCGTCCTCGGCGTGGTGTTGACCGCGATGACGTTGTCCGACCGCAAGCGGCACCCGCACACCCACGGGTGAGGCTCGACCTCCTCGGTACCGGGTCGGCCGACGGCTGGCCCAACCCGTGGTGCGAGTGCGCGTCGTGCGCTTGGGCCCGGGCCGTCTGCCCGCGCGGGCAGACGGCGGTGCTGCTCGACGGCGCGCTGCTGCTGGACTGCGGCCCGGACGCGCCCCGGGCGGCGGCCCGCTTCGGGCTGTCACTGAGCGCGGTGCGCCATGTGCTGTTCGGGCACGCCCACCCCGACCACACCGGGCCGGAGGCCCTGATGTGGCGGGACTGGTCGAGCGCGGCCGGCACCGGGCTGGACGTCGTCGGCCCGCCGGCGGCCCTCGCCGTCTGCCAGGCCCTGCTGGCCCGGTGGACGCCGGGCGCGGCCGACGCGCTCCGGTTCGTCGAGGCCGGCGCGGGCGCGATGCTCACCCTCGGGGCGCGCCCCGACGCCTACACCGTTCGGCCAGTCGCGGCCCGGCACGGCGACGCGTCCGTCGGCCCGGCGGTGCTCTACGACGTCACCGGGCCGGACGGGACCCGGGTGCTCTACGGCTGCGACACCGGCGCGCCGCTGCCGGAGGAGGCCCGGGCCGCGCTGGCCGGGCGGGCGTTCGACGTCGTCCTGCTGGAGGAGAACAACGGCGACCAGCCCGGCTTCGGCGAGCATCTCGACCTGGACTCGTTCGCCGCCGTCGTGGCCGACCTGCGCCGGGACGGCGCGGTCACGGCCACGACCGAGGTCCTGGCCGTCCACCTCAGCCACCGCAACCCGCCGGGCGACGAGCTCGACCGGCGCCTGGCGATGATCGGCGCGCGGGCGCCGCGCGACGGCGAGCGGATCGAGCGTTCCCCCGCCACAATCGCCGGCCCGGACGACACCGGCGCCTGGAGCAGCTCGCTGACGATCACGTTCGACGCCGGGGCCACCACGTCGGTGTCCGCCTCGTCGGAGACGAGCGCCGGACCAGCCGCCGCCGGGGCGGCCGGGGCCGCTGGGCCGGTACCCACCGGTCCGCGCCGGGTGCTGATCACCGGCGGGGCACGGTCGGGCAAGTCGGCCGAGGCCGAGCGGCGCCTCGCCGGCGAGCCGGCGGTCGTCTACGTGGCCACCGCCGGTCCGCCGCCCGACGGCGTGGACGCCGACCCGGAGTGGGCGGCTCGCGTAGCCCGCCACCAGGCCCGCCGGCCGTCCCACTGGACGACCGTCGAGACGACCGACCTGGTCACGCTGCTGCGCGAGCCCGGCCCGCCGCTGCTGATCGACTGCCTGGGCCTGTGGCTGACCGCCGTGATGACCGGCGGCGGGACGAAGGCCACGGCCGGCGCCGACGAGGTGCGCGCGGCGAGGGACGCGCTGGTCGCGGCCTGGCGGGCGGCGGCCCGGCCGGTCGTCGCGGTCACCAACGAGGTCGGCTCCGGCATCGTCCCGGCCACCGCGCTCGGCCGCGTCTTCCGGGACGCCCTGGGCACGCTGAACGCGGCGATCGCCCGGGAGTCGGACGAGGTCTGGCTGGTCGTCGCGGGCATGCCGGTCGCGCTGCGAGGCGGAGGCAGGGCGTGACGATCATGGCGGTGATCTTCGACCTGGACGGCGTCATCCTCGACTCCGAGCAGGTCTGGGACGAGGTGCGCGCCGCCTACGTGGCCGAGCGCGGCGGGCGCTGGGAGCCCGACAGCCAGCACCGGATGATGGGCATGAACACGGCCGAGTGGTCGTCCTACCTGGTCAGCCTGGGGGTGCCCGGGCCGCCGGAGGAGGTTGCGGCCGACGTCCTGCGCCGGGTGGCCGACGCCTACGGCGAGCACCCGCCGCTGCTGCCCGGCGCGGTCGAGGCCGCGAAGGCCATCGCCGGGCGCTGGCCGGCCGGGCTGGCCAGTTCGTCCAGCCGGTCGCTGATCGAGCTCGCGCTGCGCGCGACCGGGCTGGACGAGGTGCTGGCGGCGGCGGTCTCATCCGAGGAGGTCGAGCGGGGCAAGCCGGCGCCCGACGTCTACCTGGAGACCGCGCGCCGGATCGGCGTCGACCCGGCGGCCTGCGTCGCCGTCGAGGACTCCACCAACGGGTTGCGGGCCGCCCACGCGGCCGGCATGACCGTCGTCGCCGTCCCGAACACCCACTTCCCGCCCGAGCCGGACGCGCTCGTGCTGGCCGCGCTCACCGTCGGGAGCCTGGCCGACCTGACGCCGGACGCCCTCGCCCGCGCGGCGGCCGCGTAGGGTCCGGGCCGCTACGGTCGCGGCTGTGGAGCTGGACACGGACGACAGCCGGGCGCGCTTCGCCGCCGGCCGGGTGGCGCGACTGGCGACCGTCGGGCCCGACGGTCAGCCACATCTCGTGCCGGTCACGTTCGCGACCATCGGCGATCTGGTCGTGACCGCCGTCGATCACAAGCCGAAACGGTCGAACGCGCTGCGACGGCTGGCCAACATCCGGGCCCGGCCGCGGGTGAGCCTGCTCGTCGACCATTACAGCGACGACTGGGGCACCCTGTGGTGGGTGCGGGCCGATGGCACGGCCCGAGTCGTCGAGCCGACGGACAGGGCGGCCGGGACGCGCGCGGCGGCGCTGGACGCCCTGGCCGCGAAATACCCCCAGTACCGGGCCACGCCCCCGGCCGGCCCGATGATCCTGGTCGCGGTCGAGCGGTGGCGCGGCTGGGCCGCGGCACCCTGATGCCTCCCAGGGCGGGGCGGGGCCGCCGCCGGCGGTCTTACGCCTCGTAGGCGAACAGGTACGGACCGCCTGCCCCGACCGCGAATAGGTGCCGGGAGTCGGGTAGCCAGACGCACTCCAGCACCAGGCCGTCCACCCGCATCAACGCGAGCGCGGCCCCACTCGCCGGGTCCCAGACCCGGATCGAGCCGTCGCCGCCGCAGCTGGCCAGCAGCCGCCCGTCCGGGCTGGCGGCCAGCCCATACACGCACAGGTCATGCCCGGGGAGGGTCGTGGCCGCCCCGCCCGGCAGGCCGTCGCCACCGGTCCGCCACAGCCGGATCTCGCCGTGTCCGTAGCCGGCGGCCAGCCACGAGCCGTCCGGGGCAAGCGCGAGTGAGCGGACGGCGCGGGTGTTGCCGGCGGCCGGCGGCGGCAGTGGTCCCTGGCCGAGGGTGACCCGGGTCGTCGCGGTCTCGACGTCCCAGATCCGGACCGTGCCGTCCGAGCCGCCGCTGGCCAGCCAGCTCCCGTCCGGCGCGACCGCCAGCGCGTAGACGGTGCCCCGATGCCCGACCAGCTCGGCCCGCGCCTCGGTGACCACCGGCGCCCAGGCCGAGGGGGACGCGACGACGGAGCTCCCGCTCTGGGCGGTCCCCGGCGGCACCGCGGTGCCGCTCGCCCGGGCCCGCGCCGACGCTGACGCTGACGCCGCCGCCGACACCGTCGCGGCGGCCGACGCCGGTGCCGGTGCCGGCATCGGCGTGGGTACCGCCGCCGGCCGGTCCCAGATCCGGATCACCCCGTACATGCCGGCGGCGGCGAGCCACGAGCTGTCCGGGGCGACGGCGCAGGCCCGGACGGCCTCGGTGCCGGCGTCGAGCCGGGCCAGCGGCCCGCGCCCGGCCGGGTCCCAGATCCGGACGTGGCGGTCCCAGTGGCCGCTGGCCAGCCAGGACCCGTCCGGGCTGATCACCACCGAGTTCACCCAGCCAACAGCCTGGCCAACGATGTCGGGCTCGGCCGGCGGGCGTCCGGTCACGGGCAGCCGCCGCAGGACGCCGTCCCGCCCGCCGACGGCCAGCCAGCTCCCGTCCGGGGAGAGCGCGCACGAGCCCGGCCGCCAGGCCGCGCCGAGCGGGATCTCCCGGTCGGCCGAGCGGGCCCGCGCGTCCCAGATCCGGGCCCGGTCGTCGTTGTCGCCGGTGACCATCCATTCGCCGTGCGGGCTGAACGCGCAGGCGCCGACGGCCGCCGCGTGCCCGGCGAACACCCGGCGCACGCGAGCCGTCTCCAGATCCCAGAGCCGGACGATCCCGAGCTGGCCGTGGCCGGCGACGAGCGCGCGGGCGTCCGGCGAGAACGCCAGCGACTGGACGGGCCCGCCCGGCGCGCGCAGCGTGGCCAGGCGGGTGCCGTCCTCGACGTCGACCAGGTGGATGCTCGCGTCGGCGTGGCCGATTGCGACGACCGGCCTGCTCGGGTGCGGCACGCACGCGGTGACCGGGGTCTCGCCGCGCTGGACGTGCTCGGCTCCCTCGCCCTGCCCGGCCGGCCACCAGAAGCCCAGCGTGCCGTCGGGATCGGAGACAGCCACCCAGAGCCCGGCGGCAATCCGAGCGGCGATCCCGGCGGCGATCCCGGCGGCGTCGTCGGTCGGCGCGCCACCGAGGCAGACGGCCAGCGGCGGTTTCGACGTCTCCCGCTCCCACACCGGCGCCGTCGGGTCCGGGTCGGCCAGGTCCCACAGCCGCAGCGTCCGACCGTGCACGCTGAGCAGCCAGCGCCCGCTCTCCTCGAGGGCGAACTGGTCGGCCGCCCCGGCGGCGAGCACGGTCTCCGTCTCCCCGGTCCCCGGGTTCCAGCGCTCGACCCGACCGCCCGAGCACTCCGCCAGCAGGACCCAGGGACGTTCTATCCGCAGGACCTGGACGCGGCAGCGCCGCGGCGCCGTCCACACGCGCCGGGTCAGGCCGGTGGCCGACTCCCAGGCCTGGGCCATACCGTCACGGGCTCCGCTGACCACCAGCGCCCCGTCCGGGCTGACCCGCAGCGACGTCAGAGCGCCGGAATGGCCGGCCAGCACCCGTAGCAGCGCCGGGTCGGGCTGGTCGGGCAGCGGCCAGGCGTTGACCAGCCGCGGGCCGCGCCGGTGCGCGGCGAACGCCGACCGCGCCCCCGCCAGCTCCGGGACGCCGTCGAGCCGGCTGACCAGGACGGAGTCCACCGCCCCGGCCACGTCGGTGCGGGTCAGCAGGTGCGAGGCCTGCGCCAGGACCCGGCGCAGGCTGGCCAGCGCCGGGTCGGCCACCCGTTCCAGGACACCGGTGAGGTCGGCCTCGACCGAGACCGGCCCGGCGTCGGGCCGGGCCAGCTTGGCCGCCGCCCAGCGCAGGTCACCCAGCAGAGCCCGGGCCTCCGACAGCCGGCCGGCGTCGACCAGGTGGGCGACGAGGGTCGCCCACAGGTAGGACTGCTCTGGGCCCAGCCGCCACCAGTGCCGGGACGGCGCCAGCCCGCCCGGACCGCCCGATCCGCCGCGAGCGTCTGGTTCGGCGTCCGGCAGGGTGCGGGCCACCGCCGCCAGCAACGCCTCGTTGATCTCCCGCAGCCGGGTCGGGCCGGCCCGGTTGCGTAGGTAGGAGCGCAGGACGTCCAGCAGCCGCACCGCCGGCGGCTCCCGCTGGTAGGACACGACGAGGGAGAGGTCGAGCAGCTCCTCGCACAGCTCATCGACCTCGTCGCTCTCCAAGTCGCCGGTGGCCGCCCACAGCAATTCCAGCACCGAGCGGGGGACGTCGGCGTCCTCCCCGAAGATGGCCAGCTCCAGGTAGCGGTCGAGCTGGTCGGAGGTGAGCAGGGCGAGGCTGGCCGACACGGTCGCCTCGACGGCCTGGGCCCGCTCCTCCGGCCGGCTGACGTCGAGCGCGGTGGGCCCGCGCCGGCGCAGGCGCCGGACCAGGCGGGCGGCGGCCTTGTCGACGGGGACGCCCTCGCGCACGTTGCGCTGCAACGCCCGGTTGACCAGGCCGAGCAGCATCGGCCAGCCGCCGGTCAGGGCGAGCAGGGCGGCGGTCAGCTCCGCGTTCGGCGGCTCGGCCAGCCCGAGCATGAGCAGCCGGACGCCCTCCCCGCGCGACATCGCGGGCACGACGACCCGCCGGGCGTCGGCGACGACGTCCCGCACCCGGGTGGTGATCAGCCGGACGCAGCCCGGGCCGCCGAGCAGCAGCGGGCGGACCTGCGAGCGCCGCCAGGCGTCGTCGATCACCAGCAGGCGCGGCACGTCGCCCAGCAGCTCGCCGAGGCGGAAACCGGCCTGCTCAGGATCGGACAGCGTCGGGCGGGTGCCGGATAGCCGCTCGGACAGATCGTTGATCCGTTCGGCCAGGTGTGCGCCGGAGAGCGTCTCGCCCAGCGTCACCCACAGGATGCCGCCGGGGAACCGGGCGTCGACCTCGGGCCGGTAGCACAGCTCGGTGGCCAGCGTCGTCTTCCCGAAACCGCCGGCGCCGTGCAGCATCACCGGCATCGGCCGCGCCGGCCCCGAACCCGAGGCCGCCGGCCCCGCCGAGCTCCCAGGCTCGGCCGGGCCGTCCAGCGGCGCCGTGACGGCCCGCAGGGCGGCGGCCAGCGCCGGCCGTTCGATGACCTTGCGGGAGCGGACCGGTACCATCCATGGCCGGCCGGGACCGCCCGCCGCCTCCGCGCCTGCGCCGGGGGCGCCCTCGTCCCGCGCGGCCTCGCGCAGCTTGACCAGCGCGTCGAGGACGGCGGTCTCCAGCTCGGCGGCGGTCCGGAAGGCGGCCGTGATGAGCTGCGCCTCCCGGAGCCGGTCCCGGAAGGCCATCTGGCGCGGGCCGGCCTCGAAGTCGACGAACTCGCGGAAGGGCACCTCGGCCGCGTCGTCGAGCAGGAACACCAGCCGGGGCCGACCGGCGGCGGTCGCCGCGTCGAACTCCAGCTCGGTGAACGACAGCTCGGGCCGGTCGGGCACCGGTGAGCCGTAGCGGAAGCCGATGACACCGACGTAGACGTCGCAGGCGGCCACCGTCCGCGAGCAGAACTCCGACGGCGGCTCGTCGCGGGCGCCGAAGTACTCCATGTCGATGGCCCGGTCACCGGCGCGGGCGACCGCGCGCTCGGCTGCCCGCACGAACGAAACCTCGCGCGGGAAGGTACGCATCTCGGCGGTGTGACTGAGGAAGACCCGCCGCTCCCTGGCCGCCATCTCCCGCGGCGACACCTCCCTCACCGACCCGACCGCGTGACCGACACAACCGGCAAACTACCTGACTCGGACAGTAAACCGACGATCACCTGAACCTGTGTGGTGCCCGGACCCGGCCGGCCGTCGCGGCATACCCGCCCCCGCGGCGAGCGAGCGCCGGCCATAAGGTAGTAAGGAGCGGTGAACGTGCCGCCGACCGTCCCCGATCTCGACCAGGCGGCGATGGCCGCCGCCCGCGCCCGCCAGGCCGTCCTGACCAAGCCCGCCGGCGCCCTGGGCCGGCTGGAAGACCTGTCGATCTGGCTGGCGGGGGCCCGCGGCACCTGCCCGGTCCCGCCGTTCCAGCGCATCCGGGCGGTGGTGGTCGCCGGCGACCATGGCGTGGCCCAGATCGGCGTATCGGCCTTCCCGCCGGAGGTCACCGCCCAGATGGTGGCCAACTTCGCCGCCGGCGGCGCTGCCGTCAACGTCCTGGCCGCGCAGGTCGGTGCGTCGGTGCGGGTCGTCGACGTGAGCGTGGACGCGCCCGAGCCGACCGCGCCCGGCGGTGTCAACGGGACGGCGCCGGCCGAGCGCTACCGGGTCCGGCGCTCCAGCGAGCGCATCGACCTGGCCGACGCGATGAGCCAGGACGAGGCCGAGGCCGCGTTCGCCGTCGGCGAGCTGGTCGCCGACGAGGAGATCGACGCCGGAGCCGACCTGATCATCCCGGGCGAGATGGGGATCGGCAACACCACCGCCGCCGCCACCCTGGTCGCGGCGATCCTCGACGCCGAGCCGGTCGAGGTCGTCGGGCGGGGCACCGGCATCGACGACACCCGCTGGATCGTCAAGACCGCCGCCATCCGCGATGCGCTGCGCCGGGGCCGGCCCTACGCCGCCGACCCGGTGGCGCTGGTACGCACGGTCGGCGGGGCCGACCTGGCGGCGCTGGCCGGGCTGCTGGCCCGGGCAGCCGCCCGGCGCACCCCCGTCATCCTGGACGGCGTGGTGATCTGCGCGGCGGCACTGGTCGCCGACCTGTACGCGCCCGGCGCGCGGCGGTGGTGGATCTCCGGGACCCGCTCCACCGAGCCGGCCCAGGCGCTCGTCCTGGAGCATCTCGGGCTGGTGCCGATCCTCGATCTGGGCCTGCGCCTGGGCGAGGGCACCGGGGCGCTGCTGGCCGCGAACGTGCTGGAGGCGGCCCGGGCGACGCTGGCCGACATGGCCACGTTCGACTCGGCCGGCGTCAGCGACAAGGGCGAGGGCGCCGCCGCCACCGCCTCGCCGGCGGGCGAGGCCGGCGAGGCCACGTGACGGAGCCGATCCGGCGCGGCGGCGACGGGCCCGGCGCAGTGGGGCCCGGCGCGCCGGGGTCCCGGGCGCGCGGGCGCGGCGGCGTGGTCGAGGGGACGCTCGACGCGGTGCGCTCCTCGTTCGGCCTGCTCACGCTGGTGCCGGTGCGCGTGACCGGGCCGTTCGACGCGGGCCGGGTGCGCCGGGCGATGCTGGCCGCGCCGTTCGTCGGGCTGGTACTCGGCGTGGCCGCGGACGTGGTCGTGCTCTTCTTCCGGGTCTTCGGGCCGAACGTCCGGTTCAACCCGCCGACGCTGCTGCCGGCCGTGGCCGGGGTCGCCGTGCTGACGTTGCTGACCCGGGCGCTGCACCTGGACGGGCTGGCCGACGTGGCCGACAGCCACGGCGCCGGCCCGGACCGGGAGCGGGCGCTGGCCATCATGAAGGACTCCCGGATCGGGACCTACGGCACGCTGGCGCTGGTCTTCGCGGTGCTGCTGCAGATCTCCGGGCTGTCGGTGGCGATCACCGACCACCGGGGGACGGTGACGCTGATCGTCGCGTCGATGACCGGGCGGCTGGCCGCCACCTGGGCCTGCGTGAACACCCGGCCGGCCCGGCCCGCCGGGCTCGGCGCGATGGTCGCCGGCTCCGTGCGGGCCGGGGAGGCCGGCGTCCTGACCGTGGCGGTGCTGTTCGTCTCCGGCCTGGCCGGGCTGCTCGACGTCGACGGCGGGGCGCCGAGCCGGGCCGCCCGCGCGGTCATCCTGTGCCTGGTCGGGCTGGGCGCCGGGTACCTGGCGACCCGGGTCTACGAGCGCCGCTTCGGCGGCATCACCGGCGACCTGCTGGGCGCGGTCGTCGAGATCTCGGCCACGGTCGTCGTGCTCGGGATGTCGCTCACCCCGCCCAACCGCCTGGTCGACCTGCTCGGTCACTGAACCGGCCCGGCGACGCCACGGGGGCGGACCGGGCGGCGGGCCGGACCGGGCGGCGGGGCGGGGCGGGGTCCGGCTGTCGGTGGGCGGTGCCACACTGGGCCGATGCGGCTGCCCGTGATGCCACCGGTCGCGCCGATGCTGGCCAAGTCGGTGGCGACCATCCCGCCCGGTGCCTCCTACGAGCCGAAATGGGACGGCTTCCGCTCCCTGGTGTTCCGTGACGGGGACGAGGTGGAGCTGGGTAGCCGCAACGAGCGGCCGATGACCCGGTACTTCCCGGAGCTGGTCGAGGCGGTACGGGCCGAACTGCCGGAGCGCTGCGTGGTCGACGGGGAGATCGTCGTCGCGGTCGGCGACGGGCTGGACTTCGACACGCTGTCGCAGCGTATCCACCCGGCCGCGTCCCGGGTCATGCTGCTGAGCACCCAGACGCCGGCGGCGTTCATCGCGTTCGACCTGCTGGCGCTGGGCGACGAGGACCTCACCTCGCGGCCGTTCGCCGAGCGGCGGGCGGCGCTGGTCGACGCGCTGGCCTCCTCCGGGGCCGGGACGTCCGTCCACCTCACCCCGGCCACCACCGACCTGGAGCTGGCGAAGCGGTGGTTCACCGACTTCGAGGGTGCCGGGCTGGACGGGATCGTGGCCAAGCCGCTGGCGGGGACCTACCAGCCGGACAAGCGGACGATGTTCAAGATCAAGCATGAGCGGACGGCCGACTGCGTCGTGGCCGGCTACCGGGCGCACAAGAGCGACCCCGAGGCGATCGGCTCGCTGATGCTCGGCCTGTTCAACGCGGCCGGCACGCTGGTGTCGGTCGGGGTGATCGGCGCGTTCCCGATGGCCCGGCGCCGGGAGCTGTTCACCGAGCTCGCGCCGCTGGTGACGTCGTTCGACGACCATCCGTGGAACTGGGCCGCCCACGAGGCCGGCGCCCGCACGCCGCGCAAGGGTGAGGGGTCGCGCTGGAACGCCGGCAAGGACCTGTCGTTCGTCCCGCTGCGCCCGCAGCGGGTGGTCGAGGTCCGCTACGACCACATGGAGGGCGAACGCTTCCGTCACACCGCCCAGTTCGTCCGCTGGCGGCCTGACCGGGAGCCGTCCTCCTGCACCTACGAGCAGCTCGAGGTGCCCGTGACCTGGAAGCTGGCCGACATCGTCCCCAGCCTCGGCCAGTCGCCAACGCGATGACCAGCGGCCCGCGCCGCCGAAGCCGCTCCGTCATACAACTCGCGGCCCGCGCCCCGGCCGGGATGACGCGGGGAATGGCGTGACCTGCTCGGAAAGGGCTTGCCCCGGCGGAAACCGACCCCTATCCTGAACGCGACGAGTGTATTCGAGCGGGGGACGAGAGGAGGCGCCGGCTAACGATGGACCCGATTCGATTCTCGTTCCGACTCCTTCTCGGCCGTCGCCGGACCCGGAGTATGGACGGTTCCCAGGCGCCACAGCGCACCGACGTCACGGTGGTTTCGTCGGGCGGCGGCCCGAACTCGAGGCCACAGCCCACCCGGCCGGCCACCGTCATTCATCGGCGAGCCGCGCTTACTCCTCTGCTCTCCTAGACTCGCTCGGGCTCCGCTCGGGCGGAGGCCCGAACTCGAGGCCGCGAACGGGGGACCGGAGGGAGATGCGCGCGATCGACTCTCCCGCTGATCAGGCGAGGACGGGAATCGACGAGACGACGTCCCGCGACCTGCGCGGACGCGTGCACGCGCCGACGGGGCACTGACCCAATGGTCCATCTTCACCGGCCGTGGCGCATATTCCTCAGCCACACGGCGGAAGTCCGCCGTTTTCCCACCGCCCGTTCGTATGTGGCCGCCGCCGAGGACGCGGTACGCCGATGCGGCGACGCCGTCGTCGACATGAAGTATTTCACCGCCGAAGACCGGCCGCCGGCTGACGTCTGCGAGCTGATGTTCGCGACCTGCGACGTGTATGTCGGCGTCATCGGTTTCCGCTACGGTTCGCCGATCGTGGACCGGCCCGGGTTGTCGTATTCGGAGCTCGAGTTCGAGACGGCGACCGCCGCCGGGCTGCGCCGACTGGTGTTCCTCCTTGATCCCGAGCGCACTGAGGGCCCACGCGCCCTGTTCCACGACGACACCGGGTTCGGGGACCGGCAGGAGGCGTTCCGACGCCGGCTGGCCTCGTCCGGCCTGCTTGTGCGGACGGTCGCGAGCCCGGCCGAGCTGGAGACAGAGCTGGTCACGGCCCTGAGCCGCCTGCACGCGGAGCACACAGCCGCCGCCACCGCCGCGCGCGCGTCCGGCGCCGGGATCGGGGCCGCGGGCGTCGCGGCGCCGGGCCTCGGGACCGCCGGCGGCGGGCCGCCCGCGCCGCCCGCGCCGCACCGGCGCTGGGTCGACCGGCCCGAGCTCAGCGAGCCCCTGCTCGCCGCGCTGCGGCGGGCCGAGCGCGGCTTGCTCGCCCTGTGCGGCCCGGGCGGCTTCGGCAAGACGACGCTGGCCGCGTGGCTGTGCGCCCATCCGGACGTCCGGGCCCGCTTCGGCGAGCGGGTCTGGTGGGTGACGCTGGGCCAGGAGTGCACCGGGCCCGAGCTCGCACTGACCGTCAACCAGCTCGCCCACTCCGTCTCGGGCCGGCCGGCGACGTTCACCGACCCCGCCCAGGCCGGCCAGGAGCTGGCCCGGGCCGCCGCCGGCGCCGCGGGCCCCGAGCGCCCGGCGCTGCTGGTCGTGGACGACGTCTGGGGCCCCGAACAGCTCGCCCCGTTCCCGACCGCCGCGTACGGCTGGACGGTCCTGGTAACAACCCGCTTCCCGGATCTGCTGCCGGCGCCGACCGCCGAGGTCGCGGTCGACGCGCTGTCCGACGAGCAGGCGGCCGAACTGCTCAGCCAGGGTCTGGGGCCGGACGCGCCCGCGCACGCCCGGACCCTGCTGCCCGCGCTGGGCGGCTGGCCGATCGTCGTCTCGCTGGTCAACAGCCAGCTACGGGGCCTGCTGCACCGCGGGCTGACCGTCAGGGCCGCCCTGGCCGAGCTGACCAGCCGCCCCGAGACACCGCCACTGGACCACCGGCTGGGCGACGCGCTGGCCGAGACGCTGCCGATGCTGGCCCGCCGGGGCACCGACTGGGACCGCCGGATCGTCGAACTGGCGATCTTCCCGGAGGACACCGCCGTGCCGCTCGGCGTCATCGCGCGCTACTGGGCGGCGACGGCCGGGCTGCGGCCGAGCGCCGCCCGGGCCGTCGTCGCCGCCGCGGCCGATCTGGACCTGGTCAGCCTGGAGCCGGGCGACGAGGGCGAGGCTCTCCGGTTGCATGACGAGATCCGGAGCGCGCTGGCCGGGCGTGGGCCGGTACCGGCCGCGGACCTGCACCGGACGCTCCTGCGGGCTGTCCGCCCGCGGGTCGCTCCCGGCGGCGGCGGTCTGGCGGCAGGTGGCGAGCTGGGCTGGTGGGACCTGGAGTGGTCCGAGTCGTACCTGTGGTCGCGGCTGACCTACCACCTGGCGGCCGCCGAGCCTGACAGCGCCGGGCCGGGTGAGTGCCGTGAGCTGGACGCGCTCGTCCGGGACGGCCGTTGGCTGGCCGCCCGGCTGGTCCGCTCCGGGCCGGCGGGGCTCGACGTCGACCTGGCCCGCTCGGGCAGCCCCACCGCGCGCCGGCTGCGGCGCCGCCTCGCGGCGGCCGCGCACCTGCTGGGACCGCTGGAACCGGCGTCGGCGCTCCCGTCGACCCTGCTCAGCCGCCTCGAGGGCGACGAGCTGCTCGCGCCGATCGCCGCCCGCTACCGGGCCGGCGGGGGGACGGGCGGCATAGGCGGCTTAGGCGGCTTAGGCAGCGCCGCCGGCCAGGCGAGCCCCGCCGGCCGGCCCGGCCAGGGCGGCGAGCTGCGCCCGGCCTGGCGGCTGCCCGACCAGGTCCCGGCGTTGCGCCGCACGCTGTCCGGCGACGGCGGCCGCCTCTACGCGCTCGCCGTGTCCCCGGACGGCAAGTGGCTGGCCGGGGCGGGCGAGGGCGGCTCCGTCCGGATCTGGGCCGATGTCGAGACTGACGAGACTGACGGGATCGACGGGATCGACGGGATCGACGGCCTGGAGGGCTCCGGAGGGGACGGACTCGGCGGGGACGGCGCTCCCGTGACGGCTCGTCTCGCCGCGCCCGGAGCACTCCGCGCCCTGGCCACCGCCCCCGACGGCACCTGGCTGGCTGGTGCCGGCGACGCCGGCCTCATCGGCCTGTGGAATCCGGCCGACGGCACGGCCCTGGTCACGATGACCGGCCACACCGCCACCGTCCGTGCCCTGGCCACCGCCCCCGACGGCACCTGGCTCGCCAGCGCCGGCGACGACACGACGATCCGGCTCTGGAACCCGTCCGACGGCCGGGCGCTGGCCATCCTGACCGGCCACACCGGCGCCGTCCGCGCCCTGGCCACCGCCCCCGACGGCAGCTGGCTCGCCAGCGCCGGCGACGACACGACGATCCGGCTCTGGAACCCGGCGAACGGCCGAGCGCTGGCCACGCTCGAGAACCCGGCGGCCGAGCGCGGCGGACGCCGGGCCGTCCACGCGCTCGTCGCCGCCCCGGACGGTTCCTGGTTGGCCAGCGCGGGCGACGACGGCGCCGTCCAGCTCTGGCCGCTGCCGCTGCCGCTGCCCCTGAATTCCGAGCTGGGCACGAACTCCGGCCATGAGGTTCTGGCCCGCTCCCCCGGGCGCGTCCGCGCGCTGGCGGTCGCGCCGGACGGTTCCTGGCTGGCCAGCGCCGGCGACGACGGCACCGTCCGGCTCTGGAACACCGCGGACGGCGGCCCGCGAGCCGCGCTCGGGCAGGGCCGGACCGTCTACGCCCTGGCCGCCGCGCCCGACGCCGGCTGGGTGGCGAGCGCGGGCGGCGACGGGACACTGCGGCGCTGGGACAGCGCCCCGGGCGAGGCTGGCGGCGGCCTCGCCGCGCCGACCCGGACGATCGCCGCCGCCCCGGACGGCGCATGGCTGGCCACCGCCGGCAACGACCGCGCGATCCGCCTGTGGAACACCGCCGACGCCAGCCCGCGCGCCGTCCTCGCCGGGCACACCGGCGCCCCGCGCGCGCTCGCCGTCGCCCCGGACGGGAGCTGGTTGGCCACGGCCGGCAATGATCGGGCGATCCGCCTGTGGAACACCGCCGACGGCGGCTCCCGCGCCGTCCTGACCGGGCATATCGGTGCCCCGCGCGCCCTGGTCGTCGCCCCGGACGGGAGCTGGTTGGCCAGCGCGGACGGCGACGGTTCCATCCGCCTGTGGAGCGGAGTGGACGGGTCGCCCCGGCCCTCACCCGGGCGCCGGCCTCGGCGCGGGCGGACGCGGCGGGGCGTTCTGGCTCTGGCCGTCGCCCCGGACGGGACCTGGCTGGCCAGCGCGGGTGAGGACGGCGCTGTCGTGCTCGTCGACCCACGCGACGGCTCGGCCCGGGCGGCGGAGGCGGGCCATGACGGTCGGGTGCACGCCCTGGTGGCGGACCCGGGCGGCGCCTGGCTGGCCAGCGCCGGCGACGACGGCACCGTGCGGCTCTGGGATCCGCGCTCCGGCGCGGCTGTGTCGGTCCTGGGCGGCCACGACGGGGCTGTGCGGGCGCTCGCCGCGGCGAGCGACGGGTGCTGGCTGGCCAGCGCGGGCGACGACGGGACGGTCCGCGTCTGGGCGTCGGCGACCGGGCGCGGCGGCCCGCTCGACGGTCGTGCCGTCCCGCTGGCCGAGCAGGCCGTCCCCCTGATCGGACATGTCGGCGCGGTGCGGGCACTGGCCGCGCTGCCGGACGGCGACAGGCTGGCCAGCGCGGGCGACGACGGCACGCTGCGGCTCTGGCGGGCCCGCGACGGCGCGCCGCTGGCCGCGATCCGGGTCGAGGGGACGCTCGGCGCCTGCCTCACGCTCTCCTACGCCGGTCGCGTCCTGCTCGCCGCGGCCGGCAGCGGCGGCGTCTACCTGTTCACCGCGCCGCGGGCCGTTCCACCCGCGTCCTGATCGACTAGCCTCGCCCCGTCGACGCCGCCTCCGTCGTCGACGAGGCTGTGGACTTCCTCTCCCCGGACGACCTGGCCCGGGTCTCGGCCTCACGATGAGCGAGCTTGACGAGCGCGCTCGAATCCATGTAGATCACGACGACTCCGCGCGCAGGTCCGCGATGACGTCGGCGGCGTCACGGCCGTCCCACTGGCCGGTCGGCGGCGGCTCCGGGAGGTCGACCGGGCTCGCGGTCGGGCTGGAGGCTCTTCCTTCGGCGATCAACTGATCGAGGTAATCACTCCCGGTCCCGGAGAGCTCAGGCACCAAACGAGCCCAGGGCCGACCGTTGCGGGTGATGACGATCGTCTCACCGGCATGCGCGCGATCGACCCAGGCACCGACAGCGTGAGTGAGATCCCGCATGCTGACAGTGGTCATACATCAAGTCTCACACTCCGTTAGACACGATGAGACCGATCTTCGGTGTAGCCGTCGGCGCCGATGGCTGCTTCAGCTGTTCACCGCCCTTCCCCAGGAGCCGTGGGGGCCGACCGCCGTGACCGCATCCGGCTCCGGGTCGCTCGGACGCTCGACCCGCCTCTCTGTCGTCCTGTCTCAGGGCTACAACTCGCGTTCGTGGATGAGGGAGCGGACGCCGAGGCGGTGCCGGCTGCCGGCGCTGGTCAGCGCGTCGACGATGACAGCGGCTCCCACCCAGGTCGCCTCGGCGTCGGCGACGAGGCGCCGGGTCGCGTCCGCCTGGCTGCCGGTGGCGATCCAGTCGTCCACCAACACCGCGCGGTCGGCCGGGTCGAGCAGGTTGCGCCGGAACCCGAGGGTCCACTGGCGATCGGCGTAGTCGGGCGGCGTGCGGGCGGTCGACCAGCGGTCGCTGTCGCAGGCGGGCGTCGGATCCTTCCGGACGCCGATGAAGCCTACGCCGAGGGCGAGCGCCACCAACGGGCCGAGCAGGCAGCCGCTGGACTCCACGCCGAGGACGACCGTCGGGCGCTCGGCGGCGACGAGGCCGGCCAGCGCCGGCCCCAACCGGCCCATCAGCCCAGGCTGGCGCCACCAGCCGGTGACGTCGGCGCTCAGCCGGTCATCCACTCGGTCACCCCGCCACCGGAACGCCGTCGCCAGGTGCCGCGCCAGATCCCCACCCGCTTCATCCACAGTCGGTAAGAATGAACCCGGCATGAATCGGGCGCGAAGCATTTTCCGACGGGGGCATACTCTGGCGTCGTGGCGCCAGTAGCTGTCAGCCCGCGCGAGGCGGCCGCCTCGCGCCGGTTGGGAAACCTGCTCAGCTCCGACCTGCCGGAGCTCGCCGTCCAGTGGCTGATGGACGGGCACGACACGCCCTCGCTTCGAGAGCTGGCGGGCGAGTCGCCGCGGAACGTCCGGGACATCGACCGGGAGTGGACGGCCGTACGGCGGGAGCTACGACTGCCCGTGCTCACCGACCAGCAGGCTGTCGAGATCGCTGTCCTGGCCTTGCTCGACCGGCGGCACCGGGATGCTCTCTCCGTCGAGACCGTCCTGTCCCGCATTCACACCTGGGCGACCCGCGGCACAGTTCCGGGGCTCGACGTCCTGTATCAGATGGAAGACGAGCTCGAGATCAGCTCCGGCACGGCGAGGGACATCGTTGTTGCCGAGATCAACCGCACGCTCGACATGATCGGCCGTTCGCTGAGGAACTCAGCTAGTCATTCTCCGCTTACCGGTGAGAGCGCTGGTACGTCGTGAATATGGCGAACGAAGCGGATATCACCGCTATCTGGGCGGGAGGACTCAGCGGCGCAAACATGATTCTGCGCGCGACGATCGCGTCAAGGGTTCGCCGCGCGCACGGCGGCCGCGCCGCCCGGAGAGCCGAGAACTACATCGCCTGCTCGATCGCCTGCATATTCAGCATTCGGGCGGCAACAGCATGGGGCCCCGAGTACGGAGCGGCCATCTGGGCGATCTGCCTCGCCTTCATCCTGGTGGATCAGTACCGCGGGCATCGCGAGAAACGTCAACGGGACCATTTGCGTCCGCCCGGGACGCAAGACAGCGCCCGCTTTCAGTCCCGGGACGTCTCGCCTCCGACGCCGCGAGCGGAGGAATAGCTCCCAGCCACACGGGCGCTCAGCCGGCCAGCGACGGCCAGACCGCGCTGGCCGACCTCGCGGCCCGCGCGAGGGCCGCGAGGGCCGGCGAGGTGCTGTGGGCGGGCCAGGCCAGCAGCAGCGTGACGGGCTCGGCGTCCGTCACCGGAACGCTAGCGAGATCGTGGCGCAGCGGCGTGGTGACGAACCGCGGGACCAGGGCGACCAACCGGCCCAGCGCGACGAGCTGCAACAGTTCGGTGAGGCTGGCCGCCGGTGGGTCGGTGGACGGCCCCTGCCGCGGTTGGACGTTCTCGTCGCGGAGGTCGGCCGTGCGCAGGCCGGCCCGGGCGGCCAGCGGGTGCGCCGCGGGCAGCACCGCCATCAGCGGTGCGGTCAGCAGCGGCTCGGCGTCGAGCCCGGTCAGATCCTCGGCCGGGCTGTACATCAGAGCGGCGTCGGCGCGGCCGTCGCGCAACGCTCCGACCCGGTCCGTCTGGAAGACCACCCGCACCGGCAGCGAGCACGGCTCGCGCTCGCAGGCCGCGAGGACCGCCGGGAGCAGCCCCGCGTCCCCGCCGGGCTTCATCGCCAGGACCAGGTGGGGGTCGCCCGCGTCCGCCCGCCGGGTGCGCCGCGGCCTCCACCGCGGCCAGGGCGTGGCGCGCCTCCTGGGCCAGCACCTGGCCGGCCGGGGCCAGCGTCACCGCGCGGCTGCTCCGCTCGAACAGGACGACGCCCAGGCGGCGCTCCAGCCGCTTGACCGTCTTCGACAGCGCCGGCTGGGCGATGCCAAGCCGGGCGGCGGCTCGGCCGAAGTGCAGTTCGTCGGCCACCGCCAGAAACTGCGCCAGTTCCCGTGTCTCCAACGGCCCGTCCATGCCGTCAGGTTATCGATCGTGATGACGTAGGTCTTGGACGCGACCCGCCCGCGATGGTGATCTGACGGCGTTGAACGTATTTCCGGACGACAGTGAGAAAGGCGCGCATTCATGGAACCGACAAGGCCGACGGTGGGCCCGCGCGAGGTCCTGGAGCGCTATCGCCAGGCGGCGATCAGTCAGTCCGCCGATGACCTGTGGCCGCTCTACGCCGCCGACGCGGTCCACGAGTTTCCGTTCACTCCGCCCGGCGTGCCGTCCCGCCTGACCGGCCGGGACGAGATCGTCGACTGGATCACGACGGGCTGGCGGACCTTTCCGCTGCGATACGAGCGGTACCGAACCATCGCCACTCACGACACAGGCGACCCGAGGACGATCATCGTTGAGCAGCAGGCCATCGGACGAAACATCTCCAGCGGCCGCGAGTTCGCCCTTCCCAACATCATCGTGCTCACCGTCCACAACGGCCAGATCACCCATCTGCGCGACTACGTCGACGTCCTGGCAGCGGCGAACGCCATCGACCCCGCCTCAGCTGATCGCGGGCAGCCATCCGACGCAAAGGACACGGCGGTATCAACACTGATACCATCAGGGGATGGCGATGACGTTGCGGCTGAGCGATGACGAGGTGGAGGCGCTGCGCTCGCGGGCCGAGCTCGAGGGGCGGTCTATGCAGGAGATCGCCCGGGAGGCGATCCGGGAGTACATCGAGGCGCACAGCCGGGCTGATCTTCTTGACCAGGTCCTGGACGAGGAACTGCCTCGCTACGCCGAGGCGTTGCGCCGCCTCGGCGAATGATCTACCTCACCCTGCCGGAACTCCTGCGCGTCGCGGAGCGTGCGCTCGGCTTCAAGCCCGACATCCGGGACAGCGGCCTGCTGGCCTCGGCGCTGGCCCGACCGCGCACCAGCCTCTTCGGCGTGGACGCCTACCCGGCCCTCGACGAGAAGGCCGCCGCGCTGCTCCACTCGCTCGCGCGCAACCACGCGCTGGTCGACGGCAACAAGCGGCTCGCGCTCGGTGGCCTGGTCGCCTTCTACGGCGTCAACGGACGGCGTCTGACCCTGACGAACGACGAGGCCTACGACCTCGTAATGAGCGTCGCCGCCGGGGAACGAGACTCAGTCGGCGAGATCGCGGCCGTCCTCAAGGACGCCACGGCAAGCCGGGCCAAGAACAACGGCGAGAGCCGAGGTCAGTAGGCGCCCTCGCGGCGCAGGACCGCGAAGACCGTCCGCCAGAGGATGACGAAGTCCATGGCCAGTGACCAGTTCTCGACGTAGCGCAGGTCGAGCCGGACGGACTCGTCCCACTCCAGGTCCGAGCGGCCGGAGATCTGCCACAGCCCGGTCAGACCTGGCTTGACCATGAGCCGGCGGTGGACGTCGCCCTCGTACTGGGCGACCTCGCTCGGCAGCGGCGGGCGCGGCCCGACGAGCGACATGTTGCCGTTGACCACGTTCATCAGCTGCGGCAGCTCGTCGATCGACCACTTGCGCAGGAACTTGCCGACCTTGGTGACCCGAGGATCGTCCCGCATCTTGAACAGCAGGCCCTCGGCCCGCTCGTTCTGGTTCTCCAGCGCGGCCTTGCGAGCCTCGGCGTCGACGTACATCGAGCGGAACTTGTACATCCGGAACGTGCCGCCGTCCCGACCGACCCGGGTCTGCTTGAAGATCGCCGGGCCGCGGCTGGTCAGCCGGATGGCCAGCCCGACGCTGATGAACAGCGGCATCAGGCACAGCACGGCGAGGGCCGAGACCACCCGGTCGAACAGGGCCTTGACCACCCGGCGGGTGCCGGTGAGCTCCGGCTCCTCGATGTGCAGCAGCGGCAGCCCGGCAACCGGCCGGATCGATATGCGCGGGCCGGTGACCTCGGTGATGGCCGAGGAGACCAGGACGTCGACGTCCGAGCCCTCCAGCGCCCACATGACCCGGCGCAGCGTGTCGCCGTCCATCTGCGGGCAGATGGCGACCGTCGTGGCCAGCGTCGCCTCGATCGCGGTGTGCAGGTTCTCCGACGTCCCGACGATCGGGACGCCGAGCAGGTCGAAGCCGCTGCGCTCGGGCCGGTCGTGGCTGTGGCGGCCGGGCAGCCGGTCGAGGCAGACCCCGACCACGTGCCAGCCCGACGTCGGGTCGCGCTGGGCGAGGCGGACCAGCGTCGCCGCCGACTCGCCGGCCCCGACGACGAGCACCCGGTGCAGGCAGCGGCCCCGCCGCCGCATCCGGTGCAGGATCCCACGCCCGGCCATTCGGCCCAGGATCGACAGGATCGTCGCGACCGGGAAGGCGAGCAGGACGTACGAACGCGCGATCTCGGCCTTCGTCGCGTAGGAGACGACCGCGACCAGCGCGGTCAGGCGGGCCGCCGAGTTGACCACCCGCCGGAACTCCTCCGACCCGCCGCCGAGGAAGCGGCTCTCGTACGCCCGGCCGAACGACATCGACAGCAGCCAGCCCAGCGGCAGCAGGGCGGTCAGCAGGATGTAGGACATGGCTGAGCTGGGGCTGTCGGCGAAGCGGGCGAAGAAGGCTGAGGTCGCGGCGACCAGGCAGGCGAAGGCGTCGAACACCATCAGCAGGTGGACGTAGCGCTTCTCCCAGGTGACCTGGGCCCGGTAGCCGATCGACGGGTCGAAGCGCGGGTCGGGCGCGGTCGAGACGGGCGCGCGGCGCTGGCCGGCGCCGGGGCCGGGGCCGGGGCCTCCGGGCTGGCGCGGGAGGCCGAGCGGCCGGGTCGTGTCGCTGGGCAGATGGTCACCGCTCAGTTCCCCAGCGTAGCCGCCGGGCGGGTAGCCCGCGTCCGGGTAGGTCTGCTCGCCGCGACCGCGCTCGACGTACTCATAGTCGGTCAACGGGACAAGTCCGGCGCTGACGGGACGGGTGCTGCCCCGGACGGTATCCGTCACTCCCAGAATCCCCCATCCCTGGCCGAAGGCACGCCCGCCCGGGACGGCGCGCGGCCCTCTCCCCCACGGCCACCTGGCTGATCCGGCGCCGCTCGCGCCGCCGTCCAGCGTCGGTTGTCGTCTCCCCTGCCGTCGAACAGCCCCGCCGCGAGGACAACCCGCCACGGAAACCGTCATCCGGACGTCGTTCCACGGACGCCCGCGTCAACATTACCGCCTTGTCATCCCCGCTCAGCCGTCATCCCCACTCTGCCCCGCCCCGCGCCGCCCGGTCATCGAACCCGCCACCGCGCCGAATGGCGGGCCATCCGGCGCGGAACGCGACAACTACCACGGGTCGCGGGCATCCCATCACTCAAAGGCTACCGAGACGTTAATAAGAATAACCCGAAGATATTTACGGCAGCCCGTTCACGAGTTCGTTCAACGGCTTGCGCAGGCCGGTATAGAACGGGATCTCCATCCGGGTGTGCAGACGGGCCCGACTGGTCCGCAGATGCCGCAGGCAGTCGACGATCCGGTGCAGCTCGTCCGCCTCGAACGCGAGCAGCCACTCGTAGTCGCCCAGCCCGAAGGCGGCCACCGTGTTGGCCCGCACATCCGGATATTCCCGACCCATCACCCCGTGCTCGGCCAGCATCCCGCGCCGCTCGTAGTCGGGCAGCAGGTACCACTCCAGCGACCGGTTGAACGGGTAGACGCAGACGTAGGGGCGCGGGTCCTCCCGGCGCACGTAGGCCGGGACGTGGTTGCGGTTGAACTCGGCCGGCCGGTGCAGCCCGACGGCCGACCAGACCGGGGCCAGCGCCGAGCCCAGCCGGGTGCGCCGCAGCCGCTGGCTGGTCTCCTGGAGCAGGTCGGGGTCGGGGCTCGTCCACCAGAACATCAGGTCGGCGTCGGCCCGGTAGCAGGACAGGTCGTAGACGCCCCGTGTGTAGACGTCCTTGGCCAGCGCCTGCTCGAGCAGCTCGTCGACCTCGCCGGCCAGCGGCGCCCGCTCGTCCGGCAGCTCCCCGCGTACGGAGAACACCGACCAGCAGGTGTAGAGCAGCTCATCGTTCAGCTCGCGGGCTGACTTCGTCGTCTCGGACATGTCTCCCAGTGTCCCCCTCCCCGACGGCTCAGCGCGCGGCGGCCAGCACCGCCTCGACGGCCGCCTCGGCGGCGGCCTCGCCGGAGCGGATGCACGCTGGGATGCCGACCCCGTCGTAGCCGGCACCGGCCAGCAACAGGCCCGGGGGCAGCCCGGCCCGCGCGGCGGCCACCCGGTCGAGGTGGCCGGGCAGGTACTGCGGCAGCCCGCCGCCCCACCGGCTGACCCGGCTGGCGATCGGGCGGGCGGCGAGCGCGCTGCCCGCCGCCCGGGTGATCGCGGCGATCTCGGCCGCCGCCACCCCGGCCAGCTCCTGGTTGCTCCGGCCCAGGTCCGCGTCGTCCCCGGCCCGACCGACCGAGGCCCGCACGACGGTCAGCCCGCTCCCGCCGGCCGTTTCGGGCCACTTGGAGGTCAGGAAGGTCGCCGCCTTGATCATCGTCGGCTCGGTCGCCGGGACGAGGAAGCCGCTGCCCGGCGGGGGCAGGGTGCCCGGCCCGCCGCCGTAGACCAGGGTGACCAGCGCCACCGACGCGTACGGCACCCCGACCAGGGCCCGGGCCGAGCGCGGGGCGACCGCCTCGAGCAGCCGCCGCGCGGCCGGCGCCGGCACCGCGAGCACCACCGCGTCCGCTCCGAGCGTCTCGCCCACCCCGCCGCCGGCGTCGGCCGGGCCGGCGGTGGTGGCCTCGACGAGCCAGCCCGCCCCGGCCGGAATCAGCGCCCGCGCGGTCAGGCCGGTCCGGATCGTGGCCCCGGACGTCTCGGCGACGGCGGCGACGAGGCGCCCCAGCCCGCCGCGCACCGACGCGAACACCGGCGCCGACGCGCCCGGCGGCGTCGGCGCGGTGCGGGCACGCACCCGCCGCGCCCCCAGGAGCAGCGACCGGTCCTCGGCCAGAATCGGGACGAGCTGCGGGACGGTCGCCCGCAACGACAGCCGGTCGGCCCGGCCGGCGTACACCCCGCCCAGCAGCGGGTCGACCAGCCGCTCGACGAGCTGGCGGCCCAGGCGGGCCCCGACGTAGTCGCCGACCGCGGGGTCGGCGCCGGCGTCGGTCCGGGGCAGCACCAGGTCGGCGGCGGCCCGGGCCAGCCCGGCCGGCGACAGGACGCGGGAGCGGGCCAGCGCCAGCGCGTCCGTCGGGATGCCCAGCATCGTGCCGGTGGGCAGCGGCCGAGGCACCCCGCCGACGACGACCGAGGCCGACGTGGTGGCCGGGTGGACGATGTCGTGGCCGAGCCCGACCCGGCGGGCCAGGCGGGTTCCCTCCGGCACCCGGGCCAGGAACGACTCGGCGCCCTCCTCGATCTCCAGCTCGGCGGCCGGGCCGCTCCCGCCCATCGGCGAGGTGCGCAGCTTGCCGCCGAGGCGCGGCGCCGACTCGACGACGGTGACGTCGGCCCGACCGGACAGGGCGTGCGCGGCGGCCAGCCCCGCGATCCCACCCCCGATGACGACGACCTTCACGCGCTCACCTCAGAACGCAGCCAGATCCCAGAACGCACGCACCGCCCAGAACGCACGCACCGCCCAGAACGCACGCGCATCTCAGAACGCACGCGCATCTCAGAACGCATGGACCATCTCGACGATCTCGGCCAGCACGCCGGGATCGGTCTCCGGGATCACTCCGTGGCCCAGGTTGAACACGTGCCCGCTGGCCTTGCGGCCCCGGGCGCAGACGTCGGCGACCTTGTCCGCCAGCACGGCCCGGGGCGCGAACACGGCCGTCGGGTCCAGGTTGCCCTGCACGGCCCGGTTTGGGCCGACCCGACGGGCGGCCTCGTCCAGCGGCACGCGCCAGTCGACCCCGACCACGTCCGCGCCGGCCTCGCCCATCGCGCCCAGCAGCTCACCGGTGTTGACCCCGAAGTGGATGCGCGGGACGCCCGCGTCGGCCACCGCGGCCAGGACCCGGCGGCTGTGCGGGAGCACGTAGCGGCAGTAGTCCTGCTCGTCCAGGGCACCGACCCAGGAGTCGAACATCTGGACCGCGCTGACGCCGGCCTCGATCTGCACCCGCAGGAAGGTGGTGGTGATCTGGGCCAGCCGGCCCAGCAGCGCGTCCCACAGCTCCGGGTCGCCGTACATCAGGGCCTTCGTCCGGGCCCAGGTCCGGCTGGGACCGCCCTCGACGAGGTAGCTGGCCAGCGTGAACGGGGCGCCGGCGAAGCCGATCAACGGCGTGGGCCCCAGCTCGCGGACCAGCAGCCGGACGGCGTCGGCCACGAACGAGACCGCGTCCGGCTCCAGCGGGCCCAGCCCGGCCACGGCGGCCGCGTCCCGGACCGGCTCGGCGATCACCGGCCCCGTCCCGGCCACGATGTCGAGGTCGACCCCGGCCGCGGCCAGCGGCACGACGATGTCGGAGAACATGATCGCCGCGTCCGTGCGGAAACGGCGGACCGGCTGCATCGTGATCTCGGTGATCAGCTCGGGGGTCCGGCAGGACTCCAGCATGCCGACCTTCGCGCGCAGCGCGCGGTACTCCGGCAGTGCTCGCCCGGCCTGGCGCATGAACCAGACCGGGATGTGCTCCGCCGGCGCGCCGCGGCAGGCGGCGAGGAACGGATGGGTCGCGGGAACGGTCCCCGCGCTCGTGGCGGACGCCACCGTCATAGCTGACCCCGCTGTCGTAGCGAACTGTTGTCTGCCGCAATCGTCCCATGTGCCCGCGCCCTGCGCGCGAACGCGCCCGGCCCGGCCGTCCCGAGCCTGCCCCGAAGCGGCCACCGCCGCCGGTGACCGCGCGGCGTGACCGGTCGGCCGCCCCGCGGCACGAGCCCACCCTGTCCGGAGCAAACTATCCGGCGGACGACACGCCGGGCGGGTTGCGCCGAGATGACCGTCCCGCGTGCGACCGTCTGCAAGGTCGGTATGAGGCGGGAGGGGTACCGATGTCCGGACCCTCCCGGCGCGGCGACGGGAGTGGAGCGCGGATGACGGTGGCCTACACGGCGGTAACCGGCACAGCGGTAACCGGCACAAGGGACGAGTTAGCCATATCGGGCAGTGCGCGCCTGATCACGCTGCCCGTGTACTGGTGCCCCGAATGTGCCGGCGAGCGCGGGTTCGAGCAGCCGCCCTGCCTCGACGGGCACGGCGAGGACTGCCCCGAGCGGGCCTGCGTCGACTGCGGCTTCGCGCTGCTGGTCGCCCCTCTCACCCCGCTCGCCGCGCTCCCCGGGGACGACGGCGCCGGCGCGGCCCCGGCTGAGGGCCATGACGGCGGCGAGGCGCCGCGGCCGGCAGCCCGCCGCTCGCGCTACGCCACCGCGCGGCGCTCGCCGGCCCGCGGTCCGCGGCCGGTCGGCTGAGCCAGGCGCGGGCCGGCACCATGACCGCGATGGCCGACCGCCGCCGCGGCGGCGTTCTGAGCCGGGGCGACCGGGGCCGCTGGGGCCACCGGGGCCACCGGGGCCGCTTCGTGCCAGCCGGGCAGCCTGGCCGGGGCGGGCATCGACGGTCAACGGGCGGCGACGGCGCGCGGGCCCTACGGTGACGGCTATGGGCGCGCCGCTGACCCCGCAGCACGCACCGGCCGTGTTCACCTCGGCGGTGGAGGCGCTGCGTTCGTCGCTGAGCGACGTCCGGCCCGAGGTCGTCGTCCACGAGATCACCGCGCCGGCCCGGCTGGCCCCAAGCGCCTTCGCGCTGGCCGGCGTCGTCCCCCGCGACGGCGACGACATCGCCGCCGGCCGGCTGATCATGCTGATGGACCCGGCCGGGCAGCCGGCCTGGGAGGGCACGGCCCGGTTCGTCTGCTACGCACGGGCTGGCGTCGACGGGGAGATCGCCACCGACCCGATGCTGTCCGAGGTGGCCTGGTCCTGGCTGACCGAGGCCCTCGAACTCAACCAGACGGCGCACCGCGCCCTCGGGGGGACGGTCACGACGACGATCTCCCGCCGATTCGGGGTGCTGGCCCGCGACGGTGACACGTTCGACGTCGAGCTGCGCTGTTCCTGGTCGCCCGACTGGGCGCAGACCGCCCGGGGCGGGCGGCTGGCCTGGAGCCCGGCTGAGACGCTCTCCCACCTGGGCGCGTTCGCCGACCTGCTGGCGACGATGGCCGGGGTGCCGCCGCGGGCGGCCGGGGTCGTACCGCTGTCCCGCCTGGGCGGGGCGGGCGCCTGACGTCGCGCGGCCGGCGCCCGAGTTCCGGGCGGCGGAGTTCCGGGCGGCGGAGTTTCGGGCGGCCGAGTTCCGGCCGGCAAAGCCCCGGGCGGCGAAGCCCCAGCCGGTTGAGTTACCGCGGGTGGCGCACCGGGATTCCGAATCAGACGTAACATCGCCGTTCGTGACGTCAACGGTTCCGGACACCCCAAGCACGACCGGCGAGGCCCTCCCCGAGGTGGCGCACGCGGCGGTCCCCCTGCTGGAGCCGGCCGACGGCGTCCCCGCGGTGACGGCCGACACCGCCGGCCTGGAACTGGCCGCCCGCCGCCTGGCCGAGGGCAGCGGCCCGATCGCCTGCGACGCCGAGCGGGCGTCGGGCTACCGCTACAGCCAGCGGGCCTACCTGGTGCAGCTGCGCCGCCGCGGCAGCGGCTCGTTCCTCGTCGACCCGATCGCCCTCGGCGACCTGACGCCACTGGCCCAGGCGGTCGGCGACGCCGAATGGGTCCTGCACGCGGCGAACCAGGACCTGCCGTGCCTGGCCGAGGTCGGGCTGCGCCCGGGCACGCTGTTCGACACGGAGCTGGCCGGCCGGCTGCTGGGCTACGAGCGGGTCGGGCTCGGCCACATCGTCGAGCGGGTGCTCGGCTTCCATTTGGAGAAGGGGCACTCGGCGGCGGACTGGTCGACCCGGCCGCTGCCCGAGCCGTGGCTGCGCTACGCCGCGCTCGACGTCGAGCTGCTGGTGGAGCTGCGCGACGCTCTCGAGGCCGAGCTGGTCGAGGCGGGCAAGCTGGACTTCGCCCGGCAGGAGTTCGCCGCGATCGCCGCCGCTCCCCCGCGCGAGCCCCGCGCCGACCCGTGGCGGCGCACGAGCGGTATCCACCGGGTCCGCAACCGGCGCCAGCTCGCCGCGGTCCGGTCGCTGTGGACGGCCCGGGACCGCATCGCCCGGGCCCGGGACATCGCTCCCGGCCGGGTGCTGCCGGACTCGGCCGTGATCGACGCGGCGCTGACCAATCCGCCCGACGCCGAGGCGCTGACCAAGCTGCCGATCTTCTCCGGCCCGCGGCTGCGGCGCAGCGCGAAGACCTGGATGGAGGCGCTGCGCGAGGCGGCCGCGCTGCCCGACTCGGCGCTGCCGGCCCTGGCCGCCGGCGGCGGGGAGGGCCTGCCCCCGGCCAACCGCTGGGCCGACCGCGACCCGGCCGCCGCCGCCCGCCTGGGTAGGCTGCGCGCCGCTCTGGGCGCCCTGCGTGAGGAGTACTCCATCCCGGTGGAGAACCTGCTGGAGCCGTCGCTCGGCCGCCGGCTGGCCTGGTCACCGCCGGAGCCGACGACCGCGTCGGCGGTGGCGGACGCGCTGCGGGCCGGTGGAGCCCGGCCATGGCAGGTGGAGCTGACCACCGGGCCGCTCACGGCCGCGCTCGCCCCGTCCGACTGAGCCCGTCCGACTGCGCCGGGCCGACCCGAGCCCGTCCGACTGCGCCCGTCCGACCCGAGTCCGTCCGACTGCGCCCGTCCGACCCGAGTCCGTCCGACTGCGCCCGTCCGACCCGAGCCCGTCCGACTGCGCCGCCGCGATGGCGGATCGCGCCGCCGGCCTTTGTCAAGGGTCGCGGGAACACGGCGGCGGCGTCCGACGCTGAAGCTACCAGTAAGTATACTGGCTAGTAACTTCTATCCTGAGCATCGATTGGCTCACCGAGCGGCGCCGTCGCGCCGTGGCCAGGAGCCCCGGGACGCGGTCGGGGCGGGGAGGCAGAAACCCGTGTTCCAGTCAGCGAAGGGACAGCCGGGCGGCAGGTCCGCCGGAGCTGTCCGCGATGTCGTGTTCGTGGACGGGGTCCGCACCCCGTTCGGCAAGGCCAAGGGCGTCTACGCCGAGACGCGGGCCGACGACCTCATCGTCAAGGTCATCCGCGAACTGCTGCGGCGTAACCCGAACCTGCCGCCCGAGCGCGTCGACGACGTGGCGATCGCGGCCACCACCCAGATCGGCGACCAGGGCCTGACCATCGGCCGGGTCGCCGGCATCCTGTCCGGGCTGCCCCGTTCCGTCCCTGGCTACGCGATCGACCGGATGTGCGCGGGAGCGGTCACCGCGGTCACGACGACGGCCGCCTCGATCGGCGTCGGCGCCTATGACGTGGCCATCGCCGGCGGTGTCGAGCACATGGGCCGCCACCCGATGGGCGAGGCGGCCGACCCCAACCCGCGCTTCCTGTCGGAGCAACTGGTGGACTTCTCCGCCCTGGTCATGGGCGAGACGGCCGAGAACCTGCACGACCGCTACCCGGGCATCACGAAGGACCGGGCCGACGCCTACGCCGTCGCCTCGCAGGAGAAGGTGGCCAAGGCGTACGCGAACGGCGAGATCCAGCCCGACCTGGTGCCGGTCGCCGCCCGCCACGCCGAGACGGGCTGGGAGCTGGTCTCGAAGGACGAGCCGCCCCGGCCGGGGACGTCGATGTCCGCGCTGGCCGGGCTGAAGACCCCGTTCCGGCCGCATGGGCGGGTGACTGCCGGCAACTCGGCCGGCCTCAACGACGGGGCGACCGGCTGCATCCTGGCCGCCGCCGACGTCGCGGCCGAGCTCGGCCTGACCAGCAAGATGACCCTGGTCGGCTACGGTTTCGCCGGCGTCGACCCAGAGGTCATGGGCGTCGGGCCGATCCCGTCGACGGAGAAGGCGCTGGCCCGCACCGGGCTGAGCATCGGCGACATCGGCCTGTTCGAGCTGAACGAGGCCTTCGCCGTCCAGGTGCTGGCCTTCCTCGACCACTTCGGGATCGACGACGACGATCCCCGCGTCAACCCCTACGGCGGGGCGATCGCCTACGGCCACCCGCTGGCCAGCAGCGGCGTCCGGCTGATGACCCAGCTCGCCCGCGAGTTCAGCGAGCACCCGGAGGTCCGCTACGGCCTGACCGCGATGTGCGTCGGGCTCGGGATGGGCGCGACGACGATCTGGGAGAACCCGGCCTACGAGGGAGCCAACTAATGGCGGACAGCGGCCCCGGCACCATCACCACGGCCACGCTCGACTATCCGGACGAGGTCGTCACGCACGCCCGCGTCCGGTATGCCGAGCTGCCCGGCGTGACCGGCCCGGTCGCGCTCGTCACCCTCGACAACGGCCACGACCACACCCGGCCCTCGACGTTCGGGCCGGCCGGGCTGCGCTCGATCCTCGCCGCGGTGGACGAGATCGCCGCGCACGCGCCAGCCGTCGCGGCCATCGCCGTCACCGGCAAGCCGTTCATCTTCGCGGTCGGGGCCGACCTGTCCTACCGCTCGTCGCTGACCGACCCGGCGGTCGTGCGCCCGTCGCTGCACGCGCTGGGCGAGCTCGGTCACGACGCCTTCCGCGCGCTGGGGGGCGGGCGGCTCGGCGACCGGCGGGTGCCGACGTTCGCGCTGGTCAACGGGGCGGCGATGGGCGGCGGCCTGGAGCTGGCGCTGCACTGCGACTACCGGGCGTTCTCGGCCGCCGCCGCGCCGATCGCGCTGCCCGAGACGTTCCTCGGGCTGGTGCCGGCCTGGGGCGGTACCTTTCTGCTCCCCAACCTGGTCGGCGCCGAGAACGCCGTCACGGTCGCCGTCGAGAACGCGCTGAGCCAGAACCGGACGCTCACGGGACCCCAGGCGGTCGAGCTCGGGCTCGGCGACGTCCTGCTGGACTCGGCCGACTTCCTGGAGCGCGGTCTGGTCTGGGTAGGCGCGGTGCTGCGGGGCGAGGTCGACCCGGCCGGCGCGCGGCGCCGACCCGAGCGGGGCCCGGCCTGGGCCGACGCGGTGGCCCGGGGCCGAGCCGTCGCCGATGCCCGGGTACACGGCGCGGCGCCCGCGCCCTACCGGGCGCTGGAGCTGATCGCCGCCGCCGAGACCGTGTCGCCCGACGCCGGCTTCGCGGCCGAGACGGAGGCGCTGGCCGACCTGTCGGTCACCGAGGAGCTCGCGGCCAGCCTCTACGCGTTCGACCTGACCCAGAAGCGGGCCCGCCGGCCGGTCGGCGGCCCCGACCCGAAGCTGGCCCGGAAGGTGACGAAGGTCGGAGTGGTCGGGGCCGGGCTGATGGCCAGCCAGCTCGCGCTGCTGTTCGCCCGGCGGCTGCTGGTGCCCGTCGTGCTGACCGACATCGACTCCGAGCGCCTTGACCGCGGCGTCGGCTACGTCCACGCCGAGATCGACAAGCTGCTGGCCCGCCACCGGCTCTCTCCGGATGCGGCCAACCGGCTCAAGGCGCTGGTCACCGGTTCGCTGACCAAGGACGTCTTCGCCGACGCCGACCTGGTCATCGAGGCCGTGTTCGAGGACATGGGCGTCAAGAAGACGGTCTTCGCCGAGCTGGAGGCGATCGTCGGGCCGGAGACGGTGCTGCTGACCAACACCTCGGCGCTGTCGGTGACCGAGATGGCCGCCGGCCTGGCGCACCCGGAGCGGGTCGTCGGCCTGCACTTCTTCAACCCGGTCGCGGTGCTGCCGCTGGTCGAGGTGGTGCGGACGCCGAGCAGCGACGACGCCGCGGTCGCGACCACGCTGGCCGTGGCGAAGACGCTGCGCAAGAACGCGGTGCTGGTCGCCGACGCGCCGGCGTTCGTCGTCAACCGGCTGCTGGTCCGGTTCATGAGCGAGGTGCTGGGAGCGATCGCGTCCGGAACGCCGGTGGAGGAGGCCGACCGGGCACTGGAGCCGCTCGGCCTGCCCATGTCGCCGCTGGAGCTGCTGGCGCTGGTCGGCCCGCCGGTCGCCCTGCACGTCGGGGAGATCATGCACGCGCACTTCCCGGAGCGTTACGCCGACCCGGCCGGGCTGCGGGCGCTGGTCGAGGCCGGCCGGAGCAGCTTCTACGGCCCGCCCGGGCCGGACGGGCGGGCGGCGGTCGACCCGGAGGTCGCCGGGCTCGTGCGCGCAGCCACTTCCGGGCCGTCGGCCGGCTCGGCGGACGGCGGCTCCGCGGACGGCGGCTCGGCAGGCCACCCCGGCGCGCTGAGCGGCGCCGAGGTGCGGGAGCGGGCGGCGGCGGCGCTGGCCGAGGAGATCCGGCTGCTGCTGGACGAGAACGTCGTGGCGGAGGCGGCCGACGTCGACGTGTGCATGCTGCTCGGCGCCGGCTGGCCGTTCCACCTCGGCGGAGTGACGCCCTACCTGGACCGGACCGGGATCAGCGAGAAGGTCACCGGGCGCCGCTTCGCCCCGCCCGGCGTCGCCACGATCAGCTGACACCACGGCCTTCCCCCGGTGCTGACCCTGTGGCGCATATGGCAAGATTTAACTGTGACTACTCTGACGGCCAAGGCCGTCAGCTTCTCAGGCCGCCTGAGCGTCAGCCTGACGGGCCAGCCCGGCCCGGAGAATGTTGACGGCCGCGTTCACATCCGCGTGCGCGGCATGCCCGCACGCGAGACATCGGAACACGGCCTGGGTGACACGGTTTCCCGGCGCGACATGCCCACAGGCGGCACAGCGCTGGGAGGTATGACGGGCATCGACCTCAACGACCGTTCGTCCGGCGCTTTCAGCCTTGGCGCGCAGTACGGTGAGGAACACCCCCCATCCCGCGTCCAGAATGCTCCGGTTCAGGCCAGCCTTCGCCGACTGGCCATTGGGAAGGAACCGGCCGGGATAGTCCGGATCAGGTCTGGCCCGGGCCCGGCGGGTCATCCCCGCGATGTTCAGCGCCTCCGCCGCGATCACATCATGGTCGCGGACCAGGGTAAGCGCGGCTTTGTGCGCGAGATCGAGCCGTTGGCGGCGGACCTTCCGGTGCCGCGCCGCGAGGCGGGCGACTGCTTTCCGCCTCCGCTTCGAGCGGTGTTTCTTCCGGGCGAGATCCCGCTGGGCGGCCGTAAGCTGGCCGGCGGCCCGCTTCAGAAAACGCGGGTTGCCGATCTGACGGCCCTCAGAGACGGTGACCAGCGAGGCGACACCCAGATCGACACCCACCGTGGAGCCGGTGGGCGGCAGCGGCTGGACGGGTACGTCGTCGCAGGAGAGCAGTACATACCAGCGGTCACCCTCCCGCTTCACCGACACCGTTTTCACCCGACCAGCCACCGGCCGATGCTGGCGGACCTTGACATGGCCGACGCCCTGGAGGCGGACCCGGGACGTCGGGTTGTCCGGTTGGGAGTCCCAGCGGCAGCCGTCCCCGTCCTTCGGCCACTCGACCGTGTCGAACCGGCCCGGCCCCTTGAACCGGGGATAGCCCGGCTTCTCACCCGAGCGCACCCGGCGGAAGAACCCGGCAAACGCCCGATCCACCCGGCGCAGCGTCGCCTGCTGCGACGAGAACGACCAGCGCGCCTGATCCGCATCGTCGGCACGAACATCCTTCAGCTGCGCCGACTGGTCACCGTAACGAATACTCACTCCGCCCATCCGGTAGGCGTCACGGCGCTCCACCAACGCCGCGTTGTACAGGTCACGGTGGTCGTTCAGCATTGCCGCCAGGGCAGCGGCCTGCTTCACAGTCGGCCGGATCAGGAACCTGAAAGTCCTCCGCACCAGAAAATCATAAACGACCGCGCCCTGGAGAGAAAATGACAACTGTCCATACCGGATTCCCCCATCGCCTGAAGGCGGCAGTCCCCTCCGGTAGCGCGTGATGGACGGTGAGCAGACAGCGGGTTCCGACTCGGATCTGGCGGCGCAAGCGCCTGAGTACGGGACGGATGGCCAGCTCGGCGGGGCAGCGGAGGGCCCCGCCGACGGCATCCTCGAGCCGCTGGCCGTGGCGCTGGGTGACCCTGAGCGGCTGTGCTTCTCCCCCGACGGTGCCAGGCTGGCTTACCCGGTCGGCTGGACGGTTGTGGTCGCCGGCACGGCGAAGGGGGATGTCGAGCACCTGCTGGTCGGCCACCGCGGGCCGGTTACCGCGCTGGCGTTCGACCCGTCCGGCCAGGTGCTGGCCACCGGCGGTGCGGACACCGTCATCCGGCTGTGGTCGGTGGCCGACGGGTCACTGACCGGCGAGCTGCCCGGGATCGGCGAAGGTGTCAGCGCGCTCGCCTACGCCCCGGCCGGGTCGGCCGACGCCGTCCTGCTGGCCAGCGGCGGCGCCGAGGGCACCGTCGTCGTCTGGGACACCGAGGCCGGCGAGCAGACCGACGCCCGCCAGGTCAGCGAGACACCGATCGTCGGGCTGGTCTTCTCCGGCGACGGCGCGTCCGTCGCCACCATCAGCGAGGACGAGGTCGTGGGCCTGTGGAGCGTCCCGGCCCTGGATGAGCTGGGCGCGTTCGCCGGGGAGGGGACGACCGATGGCGTCGCGGTCGCCTTCACCCCGGACGGGACGAACGCGATCGTCGCGGCCGGCGACGGGACGGCTGTCGTGTGGGACCTGGTCGAGGGCGAGGAGCTGCGGGTGGTCGGCACGGACGTCGACGACGCCACCACGCTCGCGCTCAACGCCGACGGCACGGAGCTGGCCATGCGGCACGACGAGGACCTCACGGTCAGCGTCTGGGCGCTGACGACCGACATCGCCTCGGCCAGCCTGGTCGGCCACGCCGACCAGGTGACCGTGGCCGCGTTCGCGCCCAACCGCGCCGTTCTCGCGACGGCGGCCCTCGACCACGCGCTGCGCCTGTGGGATCTCGACGCCGCCTCCCAGGACGTGACCCTGACCAGCACCGTGACCGCGCAGACCGGGGTGGCCTTCGGGGCGGGTGTCCTGGCGACCGCGGCCGGCGGCGAGATCTGGGTCTGGGATCCGGGCTCGCGGGCCCGGACGTTCCGGCTGGATGCGCGGACCAACCAGGTGACCGCGCTCGCGTTCGGCCCGGACGGCACCACGCTGATCACCGGGAGTGAGGACGGAGTCGTCCTGCTCTGCGATCTGGGGGCTGACGCCGACACCGAGAACGCCGACCGTGGGAAGACCGACACCGAGAACGCCGACACCGAGAACGCCGACCGTGGGAAGACCGACACCGAGAACGCCGACACCGAGAACGCCGACGCGGAGAACGCGGCCGAGCCCGCCGATCTGGCGGGCGGGGACGAGGACGGTGCGTCATCGTCCCGCCGCCGCGCCCTCGACAACCTCTGCGACAACACCTGGTTCACCGGGGTGGCGATCGACCCCGGTGGCCGCCTCGCGGCCGCCGTCGGCCAGGACCGAGTGCTGCGGCTGTGGGACCTCGAGGCCGACAAGCCGCCGCGCCGGATCGGCGTCGGCGGCGGCGATCCCCGCTCCGGGCTGGGCTGGCCCAACGCCGTCGCCTTCCTGCCCGACGGCTCGCGGATCGTCGTCGGCTCGGACGACGGCGCGGTCCGTTCCTGGGACGTCAGGAGCGGCCGGGAGAAGGACAGCTACCTCGGCCACGTCGACGGGATCACCTCGATCGCCGTGGCCGAGACCGAGCGGGGCGACCTGCTGGCCAGCGGCTGCCGGGACGGGAGCGCCCGGATCTGGACTGTCCGCGGCGGCAAGGAGCTGCTCGCGCTGGACGCCCACGACGCGCCGGTGAACGCGGTCGCGTTCGCCCCCGACGCCGACGTGCTGGCGACCGCGTCCGCCGACGGCACGGCCGCGCTGTGGTCGGTCGCGGACGGTACCGAGCTGGCCCGGCTGCGCGGCCACCTCGGCGAGGTGACCGGCGTCGCCTTCGACCTGGACGGGGCCGTGCTGGCCACCGCGTCAACCGACGCCACCGTGCGGCTCTGGGACGCCGTGACTTTCGCCCCGCTGGCCGCCCTGATCGGCGGCCCGGACGGCTGGCTGAGCGTCCCCGCCGACGGCGCGGCCGAAAGCGCGGGCGAAAGCGCGGGCGAGGGCGAGCTGGGCCGGGCGCTGTGGACCCGGTCGGGTGACGGACTCTGGCGGGTTCGCTCGGCCGGTTGACAACGAAGGAAGTACTCACTAACTTACGTTCCATGCCCACCACCACACCGACCGGCCGCGGCACCCGGATGAGCGCCGAGGAACGGCGCGAGACGGTGCTGGCCGCGGCCGTCGCGGAGTTCGCCCGCGGTGGGCTGGACGGCACGTCGACCGAGACGATCGCCCGGCGGGCCGGCATCTCCCAGCCCTACCTGTTCCGCCTGTTCCCGACCAAGAAGGCCCTGTTCCTGGCCGTCGTGGCCGACTGCTTCGCCCGGCTCGTGACCATGGCCCGCGACGCGGCCGACGGCCGGACCAGCCAGGAGGCCATGGAGGAGTTCGCCAGCTCCTACACGCGGCTGCTCCTGGAGGACCGTACCTACCTGCTCGTCCAGCTCCACGCCTACGCGGCCTGCGACGACGAGGATGTGCGCGCGGTGACCCGCCGCGGGTTCCGCGAGCTGTGGGCCACCATCGAGGCGGTGTCCGGTGTCCCGCCCGAGGAGGTCCGCGACTTCTTCGCCCACGGGATGCTGCTCAACGTCGCCGCGGCCATGGATCTCCCGGCCGTCGACGAGCAGTGGGCCGAGCTCGCCTGTCTGAAGCTCGACGGCGAGATGGACCACGGCCTCGGACTCCCGGCGGAGGGCAGTCCCGTCGCCGTGATGACGGCCGAGGCCGCCTCACCTGGCCCCTGAGTTCCTGCTCCGCACCTCCTGCCTTTTTTTGGCCCTCGTTAGCTAGTGAACAGTCAATAACTCTAGCCACAGTAACTAGTGACCGGTCACTTCCCTTCCCTGCCCAAGGAGAACGGTTATGGAAACGCCCCCGGCGACGCGATCACGGACGATCTGGACGTTCGTCGTGACGTCACTCGCGGTGTTCATGGTCAACCTCGACAACCTGGTCGTCACCACGGCACTGCCGGTGATCCGCAAGGATCTGGGCGCCGGGTTGGAGGGCCTCGAGTGGACGGTGAACGCCTACACCCTGCCCTTCGCCGTCCTGTTGCTCACCGGCGCGACGCTCGGTGACCGCTTCGGACGGCGCCGGATCCTGGCCCTCGGGATCAGCCTGTTCACGCTGGCCAGCGCGGGGGCGGCGCTCGCGCCGGGCATCGGGACGCTGATCGCGTTCCGGGCGCTGCAGGGCGTCGGGGCCGCGCTGGTGCTGCCGCTGACGCTGACGATCCTGTCGGCCGCCGTCCCGGCCGAGCGGCGCGGCGCGGCGCTCGGCGTGTGGGGCGCGGTGTCCGGGCTCGCGGTCGCCGTCGGCCCGCTGGTCGGTGGGGCGATCACGCAAGGTGTCGCCTGGCAGTGGATCTTCTGGCTGAACGTCCCGATCGGCCTGTTCGTCGCGCCGGCCGCCTGGCGCCGGCTGTCCGAGTCGCGCGGCCCGTCCAGCCAGCTCGACGGCGGCGGCCTGGCCCTGGCCTCGCTCGGCCTGTTCGGCCTCACCCTCGGCCTGGTCCGGGGCGGCAGCCACGGGTGGACCAGCGCGAGCGTCCTGGCCAGCCTGGTCGTCGGCGCGATCGGCGTGGCCGCGTTCGTCGCCCACGAGCGGCGGACCGCCGCCGCCGGCCGGACGCCGATGCTGCCGCTGCGCCTGTTCCGCGGCCGGGCGTTCAGCGCGGTCAACGTCGTCGCGCTGCTGTTCTCCTTTGGGATGTTCGGCTCGATCTTCCTGCTGGCCCAGGCGCTGCAGAACGTCCTCGGCTTCTCCCCGCTGGGCGCCGGCCTGCGCACGCTGCCCTGGACGGCGATGCCGCTGCTCATCGCGCCGATCGCCGGGCCGCTCTCGGACCGCATCGGCGGCCGCCCGCTGCTGGTCACCGGGCTGCTGCTGCAGGGCGCGGGGCTGGCCTGGATCGGCCTGGTGCTCTCCCCGACCGTCTCCTACGGCGCGCTGGTGCCGGCGTTCGTGCTGGCCGGGGTCGGGATGTCGCTGTTCTTCGTCCCGGTGGCCGGGGTGGCGCTGGGCTCGGTCGAGCCGGCCATGCAGGGTGTCGCCTCCGGCGCGAACAACGCGATCCGCGAGTTCGGCGGCGTGCTCGGCGTGGCCGTCCTGTCCTCGGTCTTCTCCGCCCGCGGCGGCTACACCAGCCCGTCGGCGTTCGTGGACGGTGCGACGCCGGCGATCGTGGTCGGCGCGATCGTCCTCGGCGTGGGCGCGGCCGTCGGTCTGCTCATCCCGCGCGGCGCGGCGATCGCCCCCGAGGGCGGCGAGCCGGCCGACGAGACGAGCGGCACGGTTACCGTCGGCGACCTCGCCGCGGTCTGAGTCCTACTGCGCACCCCGCGTGGGCGTTGACCGGCGTTTCGGTCACCGCCCGCGCGGGCGCGTAGTTGGACAAGCACCCGCGCTCCCTGACATCGTCGCGGGCCCGCGCACCGCGGACTACAGCGCGCCGAGCCAGGGACGGCTACGGGCCGCCGATGGCTTTAAGGGCCGCCATCCTCGGATCCCCGTAGAAGATCGGGTCGACATGTTCAATGATCTCGGCGCTGACGTCGAGGAAGTTACGCTTGTTTTCGATGGGGATCAGCGCCCGCTTGGCGCCGTTGTCCATGGCGATCTGCAGCGGCTCGGTGAGCGAGCGCAGCGGCTTGGTATTCCCCTGGACGCTCATGTCGCCGAGGATGAGCAGGGCCGGGCTGGCTGGAGCCCTGCGCAGCGCCGACGATGCCGCGACGAAGAAAGCCACACCGGGCTCCGCCTCGACACGGTTGCCGAGCAGATCGATGACCTCGACGTGGAGGTCGGACAGATCGAGGTCGCGCGCAACACCGACCTCCGTCTTCCGCGACAGCAGAAAACTGAAAGCCCGTTGGATGGACTCTTTCGTCGCACCCGAGACCCCGCCGGCGAACCTGAGCTTCCCCGACCCGCTGGAGACGGATACCTCGACGCGGCACAGCCCGACGGTGCCGTCCGGGGTGATGCCACCGCTGTACACGGTCCCCGGCGCCAGCGGGTCGGCCGAGATCAGGTCGCGGCCGCCCTGCTCCGGGACTCCGACGAACAGTTGCTCGCCGGTCTCCACTGACGTGTAGCTAAACGAAGTGTGGTAGTACTCGAAGGAGCCCATTTTCTTGAGCTGCTCCTTCACGCGGCGCCGGCCCTCAAGCGCCAGCTCGACGATCTCCGCCATCTCTTCCTGGGTCGCCTCGCCGTCCGGGTGAATTATCTTCATTAAGCCCGAGACGGTCTTGCGCACCGCCTTGCGGTCACGCGCGTTGAGGTGTTCCCCCAGGGAGAAGTACCGGTCGATCACCTCAGTGTAGTTGTGCTTGCGCAGCACGCGCAACGCTTCCGCGAGGTAGTCGACCACGAAGCCGTAGCCGTCCGTGAACAGCTCGTTGTACATCTTCGGGATCTCCCAGCCGGGGAGATAAAAATGTACCCGGTCGATGAACGCCATGTCGTCGCGGATGACTGCGGGCATAGGCGCGAACAGGTGCGACGTCTGGACGAGGACGTCGACGGGCTGGTTGGTGTTGCCGAACATCGCGATACTGGCGTCGCCGGAGACAGCTTCCTGGCCCCGCTGGAACGTGCCGGACTCGCAGTACGTCTTCAGGGTGGTGATGACCTCTTTGGGCATCTTCTGCAGGTCCGCGACCTCGTCGAAGCCGACGACATCCCAGATCTGGACCATGCCCTTCTGGCGCCCGCTCATGTGACCGAAGAGGTTTGCCACCGTGGTTCCGCCGGTCAGGAGCGCGGCATAGGGTGAAACCTCCTGGGCAATGTAGGTCTTGCCGGTCCCGCGCGGACCCAGTTCGACGAGGTTGTAGTTCCGTTCGGCAAACGGGATGATCCGCGCCAGGAACAGGAGCTTCAGCCGGCGCGACATCTCGGCCGGCTCGTAGCCAGTGCTGCGGAGCAGCAGGTCCAGCCACTCGTCCGTCGTGAACTCGCCCCGGATCTTCCGGTACTCCTCCAGATCAAAGGTGGCGATCTGGATTGGGGTGAGGCGCTCGATCCAGAACGGGTTCTTCCCGCGCGACTCCTCGTCGTACTCGAACCGCATGTCGACCTGGGCCCAGATCCCGCCCGTGAGCAGCCGCCCGTACTCACGGACGTAGCGGTCGGGGATGTGGACATACTTGTGGCCGAAGTTCGCCACCTCGGCCCAGTAATCCGAGTCGACCAGACGAACCTTCACCTTGTCGATGAACGTGTGCCTGCCACGATCTTTGACGGTTGCCTGCGCCTTCATCGCCTCGTCCGCACGGATGTAGTTGTCCGCCAGCGTGTTGTTGACGACCTGCAGACCCATCTGGATCGTGAGCTCGTCCGACGAGGCGCAGTACTTACCGAGCAGGTACTCCAGGACGAAGACCGGTACGTTCGCCCCGACCTTGACCTTACGGACGAGGTCCTTGCGCACGACCTTGCCCGCGAACAGCCGGTTCACCTTCTCGTCGAGCGCTTCGCGGGTAGGCGCGGCGGTGTCGCTCATCGCACTCCAAGTCGTACCGGTAGGTCGGACGGCGATCGGTACAGCTCGGCGTCAGTCGCCGGGTCCTGCACAACGATCCGAAGCGCGGCCACGCCGTCGTCGAGCAGCCGGAAGGCCACGGTGTCCTCGATACCCGGCTCCAGCACGAGCCGCTCCGAGGCGCTGTCGAACGCGCTGGCGCGCGAGACCATGCCCACGACGCCGACCTCCCGACCGTCCGCGACGAGCACCGCCCGAACCGCCAGCCCCTCGCCCAACAACTGTAGCTGGGAACCACCGAGCGTCATGGTAACCGTAAAGATACGGTTAGTGATTTCATCGGGTATGCTTCCCACCGCGATCCGGTCCGGCGAAGCGCCCGCCGGCCTGCCCGTGGCCGTCCGGACCGTCACCACCGGGATGACGAGTTCCTGGAGCGACGGACCCCCGTGGTGGAAGGCCAGGTCGCCACCGGCTCTGAAGACACCAGCCCCGGCGGGGAACACGAGGTCCAGATCGGACGCGTACCCGAGGGCGGCGGCCGAGACGCGCACTGTCCCCGGCGGGGTTGAGCCGCCCCGGCCGACCCAGCACCGCCGGTGGAGGTCCACGGTGTCGCCGCCGGGCGCATCAATGCGCATGGACTCGTCCCGGTCCGAACCGAAGAACAGGTGCCCGTGGTCGGCTGTGACAACGGCGTTGCCGACCCCGGCGGCGGCGAGCCGGCGGATGGCGCGGGCCAGATTGTCGATGACGGTGTCCATGACCTGTCGAGCCTGGTATGTGAAGCCGGCCTCACCGGCGTGGTCGATCTCCTGGGACCGGACGACGACGACCTGCGCGCCGTCGATTTTCCTGGCCAGCCTCGGCCCCGGCAGGCTCAGCAGCTCGTTGAGATCCAGGTCGACGAGGCCCGGGACCCGGGCGGCGGCGAACTTCTTGCGCTCGGGCAGTCCTGGGAGGAAGGTCCCGTCGATCTCCGCGCCGAGCCGCCCGCCGTCCCGGCTCGTCGCCAGCGAGAAGCTCGCCGCGGCCGATGGCGCGAGCGCCGCCATCCCGATCGGGGTGATGGTGGGCAACACCGCGAGCGCTGGCCGAACCGCCTGCTCGGCGCCGGCTGGCAGCCGGGTGGCGAGCTCCAGCCCCATCTCGTAGCGCATGGCGTCGACGAGGAAGTAGGCGACGGGCTTCGGCTGGGGGGCGACAGCATCGGCGAAGGTCCTGGTCTGCGACGGAACACCGGCAACCGCCCAACCGGAGTCGGCGAGTGCCCTGGTGAAGCCCTCGGCCATGTAGTGGCAGGCGTCGTCGTAGGCGTGGCGGACCACGCGCAGCGGCCGCTCCGGTAGCTCGTCGAGCTGCGCCAGCCAGGCCTCCAGCCGCCGCTGCGCCCGGTCGAGCCGGTGCCAGCCGTCAGCGGCGGTGTAGCGGCGCACCCAGGTGTTCGGGTCGCGGTCCGCGCTCTCTACCTCGGCCCGCACCTTGGTGGCGAGCTGGCCCAGCTCCGCCATCCGCCGGACCGCCTCCCACGCGGCCCGGCGCTCAACGTCGACGCTGAGCCAGAAGCCGCCGTCATGGCGGGACAGGAACGCGAGCGCCTCGTCGAACGCACCCCACGCGACCAGGTCGGAGCAGTGCGCGAGCAGCGCTCCGCCCGAGCAGCGGAAGGTGTCGGTCGATCCAAGCGCCTCGGGTGGGATAGGGGTGTCGGCCAGGCCCAGCTCGCGTTCCACCTGGTCGGCCAGCGCCGGGTAGGCCTTCGGGTAGCGCAACCGCAGCTGAGCGGCCAGCCGGGCCACGGACTCCGCGGCATCGGAGGGGGTCGGTACCGGCACGCCGTCGAACGCGGCCGGCGCGGGGCACGACAACCCGAGGCGGAACTCGTTCGCCAACAGGTAACGCGTAGTGATCGCCCGCAGCTTGGCGACGTCCGCGTCAGCGGGCAGCCCAAGCCCGATCGAACGTTGGACGATCTCTCGCAGCTCGGGCAGCGCGTCCTTCCCCGCGATCTCCTCGTCGCGGGCGCCGTCCGCGAGCCAGGACAGCATCATCGCATCGTCGGCACGGCCGGAGCCGGCAAAGATGCTCCTGAGGACTGACGGCGGCGCGGACCCCTCGTCCCCGGCGGCGATGATCCTCGCGAGGTCCGGGTAGGTCAGCTTCCGCTCGGCCACCAGCATCGCGTCGACGGCGGCTGTCGTGAGCCGCCGGGTGAGCAGGTGGCGGGCCAGCAGGAGTAGCTGAGGTACCCATTTCGTGCCCGCCAGATCCAGCTCCATGAGCGGCCAGGCATCCTGGCCGCGCTTCTGGCCGGGTAGGTAGATGACGGTCTGATCGGGCGTGTCGCCCTTGACGTAGGGCTCCACTGCGAAGCGCACCTCGAACATCGAGCCCGCGTACTCCGCCAGCCAGACCTGCCGACCGCCGAGCTGGACGGGAGAGACCGCGGCGGTCCGTGGCCCGCCGCGCAGTTCCTCGACGAAGGGCGCGAACTCGGCGCTAGCGTCGTACCAGACCACCACCCGGCGCTCAGCCACCTTCTCGGCGAGCCGCTCAGCGATGTAGTCGTGCAGCGAGAGCATCAGGACGCTTCTCCAGGGTCAGGTATGTCAACTGGTCGCGCGGGTGGCCGCGCGCCGGCGCCCGCCACGCGCCGGGCTGGTCACCGGCGCGTCGAGCAAAGCTCGCAGCGCTGCCCGGACGGCATCGGAGGAGCGCTCGGCGATGAGATCGTCAAGCGAGCGGGTCGGCGTCGTCCGGACCACCCAACCCTCCTTCCGCTCCGTCCAGAACACATCTTCCAACCCGTGGGCGATGGCCAGGCTCCGGTCGGTGGCGCATTTGGGCACCACCCGCTCCGGCCACAGCCGCATCGCCAGGTGCGCCCAGTCGTACTTGCCGGCGCACAGCTCGTCCCAGGTCTTCTTCAGCTCGGTCTGCCAGGGGCGGTGCTGCGGTACCAGCCGCCACAGCGGCGCGAAGTTGATGATGACGCCGTCGTCGAGGTCCGGGTCCCACAGGGGCGCGACCCGCCTGACCTCGTCCAGGAAGGCCCGCAGTTCCGCGACGAATTCTCGCTGCCGGTCGATCTCCTTGCGAGCCGTCGCCGTCGGCTTGTCGCCGGCCTCGCTCTCCAGCGCGGCCAGCCGGTTCTCCTCCAGCCGCAGCTTGGGCACGACGAAGTCGTTCTGCACCCGGAACATCGTGTCCCGCGTGAACGCTTGGATGTAAAGCCACACCGAGTAGCTCGCCGACGGCGTGGCCAACTGCCAGTAGATCGGCGCCTTCCGCCGGCTCTTCGAGTACATCTTGATATGAAGAGGGAAAAATTCGCGCGTTAGCCATCGACCTATGTCATCGGACACCATCACGTCGACAACCTCCGCACCCGAGCGGGCGAGCGCGGCGATATCCCGAGCGTGCCCGGGATCGTCCACAAGTACATCGCGGGACAGTTCAGATTCACTGTCATCAAACGGCGTCATACCCGGCGAGCGAACCGGCAAAGGATCAGTCGGTTTTGGTTCACGCAAGGCTCTTGCCTGCCCACCTGTCGCAAACGTTAAATTGAACCGCCCAAAGGCCACTCCAATCAGCCAAGATACGATCGACTCGGTCGAGATAGACGCCAATGGCTCGCCGTCGTCATCGGATTCCGGCTCAGGTGCGGCTGTATCCACCCTTAAAAAAAGATCGTCCAACGACGCCCTAGCGTCGAAGTCGACGCCGTAAAGATCGAACACCTCACGGTCAATCTTACTACGAATTCGAACCAGTTCTCGCCTCGCGTCAGCTTCCTCAAAACCAGTCATTCTGGCATACAGGACACCAGGTAGCGTGAAGGCGTGCGACGTCTCGTTAGAAGCCTCGAACTTCCGCGTCAACGACCACGCACGACTCGCAAGATCCGCGATGCTATTCCGGATCTCATTTGAGGGCCGCACCCACGGTAGACGTTGAAGCACGCCAACTATGAATTCGGGATACTTCGACCGCCCCAGAAAAGTCTTGAATATATAGTCAAAGCAAGAACTGTTGAATATGCCAAGGGTAGCGATTAGATCATCCGATTGAACAAATGCCGAGTATCCCCGCACCGAAAATATACAGCCAGCAGGAAGGACCTGGGGAGCGAACCGCTGCGCGCGGAGTGGCCATGTCAATCCTGGCCGAAAATAATACTGTTCGTTGTATATTCGCTTACCAACATTCCCATGCTCAGCAATTACCTTCGCCTTCAGTTCGGCGCCCCGATCGTCCCAATTTATCACTGTCGTGATGTCAGAATAGTATGGAGAATATCTACCGCCCTTCGCGAAGCTAAACCATCTCGTACCGACCTTCCGCTCCGACACCTCCCACCAAGCCCTCAGAAAGCGGAAGTCATCAGATGTCGCCAGACCCTGACGCACACTCCGCCCCTCGGCCTCGAACGGACAAGCAGCATCAAACACAGATAGGACTCGATCGGGAAGCCAGTACGAAAAGGGGCTGCCTCCTAGTCGGGAAAATACCTGGGGGTCGCAATAGAATATTTGTCGGAATTTTGACTCGTCGACTCGGCCTTGTGAGACGTCCGCCACGAGCGTCTTCAATACGCCCGCTTTCTCTTGGGAAGAAGTACTCACTAGTCGAAAAAATGCACTCATTTGATCTTTTCCAAACAGTAAGAGGCCGTTTCCACCATCGCGTCGAGTACACCCTCACCAAGATCTACAAAGACGACGGGCGGAGCGGTCTTGAGTAACACATCTTCGCGCCACGCTTGAAAGCTTGCCAGGTAAAACCCTGTACGAGATGTGATTGCGCCGAGGCGTCCGCGATGAAATAGGAGTTCTATGCCGCGCTCTACGAAGGCAGCATAGATGTCGTTCTTCGTCTTGGGATAGCCGCGGTTGAAGATCTTCTTTGCGTTCGCACTAGCGGAACCAAAGGGAGGGTTCATAAGGACAACGTCATACACGTGGGCTGTAATCTCGAGCAGACCGAGGCCCTGGACAGCCTCGTCGGCGAAGAGGCGGCGGCGGGCGTTAGACCTGGTGCTCTCATCCCCACTGTAGCTCAGCAGCGCCTTACGAAGTGAATGCTCGTCCTGAGTGTAGAGATCAAACTCGTAGCCGGATTCGAGGCTGGCTCGGCGCGTTTCAATCCTGAGGAGGAATCCGAGGTCGCCGGCGAGAGCCAGCTCGCTCTTGAGCTCGGCGAACGCGGCGGCGGCCTCTTCGTCGTCGAGGCGGGCGAGGAAGTCCTTGGCGACGTCCTCGTCGGCGACGAGCGGTTCGGCCAGGACGATGTTGGTGCGGCGGATCAGTGGCCGGTCGAGGCGGGGGACGCCGAAGTCGTCGTAGGCCCGCTGGGCCCGCAGCCAGAGGGCGAGCTGGGCGATCTGGACGCAGCGGGGGTCGATGTCGACGCCGTGCAGGTTGCGCCGGAGGACCAGTCCGGGGATCGCGGCTCGTAGCGCGGCGAGAGAAGAATAGTCGTCGGATAGCCGACCCCGAGTCGCCTCGCTGGCCGGGCTGTCCGGATCGGCGTACGCCTCCTCGTAGATGGTCACGAGCAGGTCGAACGCGTAGAGCAGGAAGTGGCCGCTGCCGCAGGCCGGGTCGAGGATCCGCAGGTCCCGCGGGTCCTTCCTGGGCCGGGGCGCGAAGGTCTCGCCCGGCCGGCGGACCAGGTACTCGCACTGCTCGGCCAGCGCCGTCTGCGTGCCGCGCATCTCATACCAGATCCGGCCGAGCGTGTTGTCGGTCAGGAACTGGACCACGTAGCGAGGGGTGAAGAACTGGTTGCGGATCGCCAGTTCGCGGCTGTTGCGCGGGGCGGCGCTTTCGTCGCGCAGCTGGCGGCGCTCGTCGGTGCTGTTGAAGTACTGGTAGACCCAGCCGATTGTCTCGTCCTCGCCCCAGACGGTGTCGAGCGCTGGGGCGTTCAAAAGGATGAGTAGCTGCTCGAAGGTCGCCCGCCGCGGCCAGAGCACGGATGCGGGGTCGCGCCGGTCGAACAGCACCTTCACCTCGGTCGACAGCTCATCGAACAGCGACTCGACGTAGAGCCGGTAGCCCCCGCTCTCGGGCAAAAGTTGTAGGCCGGGCGCCAGCCCACAGAACTCGCCGTAGCCGGCTGACTGCTCGCCTTTGGTGACGCACTCCTGCACCAGGCCGCGCCGCTCCAGCAGCTTGAGCGCGACGAACCGGTTCACGGTGGTGAAGGCCGCGTCTCGGATGTAGTCGGTCACCGCCTCAGCCACGGACAGGCCGGTAGCCCGTTTGTGCTCCAGCGCGGCCATGATCCGAGCCCGCTGGAAGACCTGCCCCGGTGCCAGGTGCGCACCGGGTGCGTCGGCGATCTCGGACCGGCGGATGTCGAAGGTGCCGTCGAGCTGATCGCCGAAGTCACCCTCCAGCAGCTTGCGGGCCGCGCGTGTCGCCGTCTCGATGGCGCTCCGGGTCTGCTTGTCCACTCTTCCCTACCTTGGGTCCCCGCCAGCCAGGCCGCCATCCAGATCCGTCGCCTCGGCCGCTGGCCACTCCGCCTGCCGAAGCTCGTCCAGTGCCGCGAGAACGGCCGTGATCTGCTCGCCGAAGCCGGCGTCGACATTCAGGACAAGCGAGGCCCGCAGGTCGCGCTCCGCCTGGTCCAGGTAGGAGGAGAACTCCCGCCAGGCCCGTGACCTGGTCGCCGCCGCGATCTCCGGTCTGCTCGCGGTCTCACGGCAGCGCTGGGCTAGCCCAACCAGCGTTTCGCCTCGCAGGCGGAGCAGCACCGGGTTGTTGGCCCATTCTGGATGACCCAGCAGCTGTCGATCGAGGATGGCAAAGGCGCCTTCGTCGTCATGCACCCGCCGCAGCGCCACCACGATGCGCTGCAGTGTCTGCTCTTCCAGCCGGCCGATCGCCGCGCGCTCCAGCAGGTCGATGGCAAGCTGCCGGTCCTCCTCCACCGCCTGCCGCGCGCCCATCGCCTCGCCGAGGGCCAGCAGAACCTGCGACGGAAGACCACCGAGCTCGCCCAGGTGCGCGCGCGCCCAGGCCGCGACCGCGGTGGGATCGCGCCGAGCCTGGTGAACCTCGGCGAAGAGCTGGACGGCCCGGAAGTTGAGCGGATCGCGGTCCAGCACGCTCTCGACCACCGACCGGGCCCGTTCCAGGTCCCCCAGCACCAGGGCCTGCTCGGCCGAGCGCAGGTCGCGCAGGATGGCGTGCCGTGGGTGCGCGGGCAGCGTGACGACGACCCGGACCTGGTCGGCGTCGAAGACCGGCGGCGGGTTGCCGTCCTCCCGCATCGACCGCAGGATCGTCGGGACGCCCTGCCCCTCGGCCTGCGCGAGCTGCAGCCGGGAGAAGAACCAGGCCAGCGCCTGGTTTCGCCATTTCGGTGGAGCCGTGCCCGCCCGCAGCGCCCCGAGGTCGACACCGGTCGGGAGCGGCCCGGGTGAAGCGACCTCGATGCGGTCGCCGAAGACGGTCAGCCGGGTCGGGTCTGCCAGCTCGTAGTCCCGGTGCGCGAGGGCGTTCCCCAGCGTCTCGTACAGCGCCCGCTTCGGGTATTTGATCGCGTTCGGGGAGGTCGGGTCGGTCTTGTCGAAGGCCGTGTAGGACTGGACGTCCAGGAGTTCCCGCAGCCGCTGGGCCTGCTCGAAGAGGTTGCCGTCCAGCTCGTAGCGCTCCGCGTGCGGGTCCGTCCGGTCAACGCCAGGATAGATCGAGAAGAGCGTGACGGCGCCCGGGATGAACCGCTGGACGTTGCGGCCGAACAGCAGCATCGCGAAATTGCGCGGCCGCCGCAGGTCGGTGATGGGCTCGGTCGCCAGCAACGGAGGGACAAACGCGCTCAGGGACACGTCGGGCGACAGATACGGCTCCACGCCCTGCTCGGCGCTGAAGACGCCCATGCGCTGCAGCGCCTCGCGCAGCGCGGTCAGGTCGAGGTCGGCGACGGTCGCGGCGCCGCACGGCCGGCGGTCCCAGGGCTCCAGCGCGCCCTTGCGGACCAGCAGGTCCTTGAGCGTCCCGTTCCGGGCTTCGATCGTGTCGCGGCTGACGCGGACCCAGTGCTTCGCGCCGTCCCTCCCCCGCCGGAAGGTGTGCGCGGTGCCCGTCGCCGGCTGGAGGAAGACCAGGATCCGGCGGCTCGGGTCATCAGTGGCGATCTCCTCCACGAGAGGGGTGATCGGCGGCGAGACCCGAGCCCGGCACAGGCTCAGGACCGTCCCCTCCACCTCCCGAAACCGGTTCGCCGACAGCCCGATCCGCCGGAGGCGGGGAAAGCCGTGCTCGTCCTTCTCCTCCGCCACCCCACAGACCACGTAGCCGCCACCGAGATTCTGCAGGTCGTTGGCGAACGCGCTGAGCGTCGCGACCACGTTCTCGATGTCGGCGACGTTCTCCTTCCACTCGGTCTGCTCGTTCTCCCGCCGGGCCAGCTCGTCGAGGTCGATGCGGTACGTCACGACAGGACGACCTTCTTGCCGGCCCCGATCAGCCGCGCGCACTCGTCCCGCAGGCCGTTGAGCGCCGCGTCGAGCTGCTCCTCGGTCTCAATGCCGCCGGTGAAGTAGGCCCCCACCTGGACCGTGGCCAGCCGGTCGCCTTCGACGCTCTGCTGCAGGGCACGGATCGCGGCCCGCAGCCGGGTCTCGCAAGCATCCCGCTCGGACCGCAGCAACGAGATCGGTGCCGTGCGCGGCAGGGGCCGCTGGCCGGCGAGGAGTGGGGCCGAGATCTCGGCCCTGGTCTCCGCGCCGAGCTCGAACCAGTCTGGTTGCGCCGTGAGGTGCTCGACCGCCTTTGTGTAGGCGTCTACGCGGGCCTGTTGCGCATCCTCGAACCTGCGCTCGTACTCGCGCTCGATGGCCCGGGTGTACTGCGCGATCGCGGGCAGGTCCCGGAAGAAGGTCTCGCGTCTGAGCGCGTCCGCCAGCTGGGCCGCGCTCGATTCCAGCTCCGGGCCGATACCCGGCTCCCCCGCCAGCACCGGCCAGGCGATCTCGAGGGCCCGCTGGGCGCCGGCGAGCTCGGCCAGGCGGGGCTCGGTCAGGGCCTGGCGCAGCTCGGCGGACCGGCCGATCGCTTCCTTGATGACCCGGTAGCTGGCGTTGAACGTGCCGATGGCGTTCTGGGACGAGCTGGTCCGGATCGCTTTGAGGAGTCCGAGGGCTTCCTCAAGCGTGGGCCCGCCGGGAAGATGGTTCTGGATGAGCAGGTCCCGAGCCGCCGAAACGGCGTCCTCGTTCTGGTCGGCCTCCGTCCGGAGCGCCTCGGCGACCGCGTTCTCGGTCAGGTTGTCGATCTGCTTGCCGAAGGTCTCCTGGAAGCGGTCGGATGCATCCACCAGTTCGTCGAAGTCGACGCCCTTGCGGGGCCGGAACGACGCCTGCCGGAACAGGTTGTTGTTGTCCAGCGCCTCGCGGGCGCCGACGCTGGTGAGCGAGTCGATGACCCGCCCCCTGCTCGTCGCGTCGATCTTCTCCGCGCGCAGCAGCGAGAGGACGAGCAGCCGCACGACCTCGAGCTCCCAGCCGAATGGTTCCCGGCCGAACTCATCGGTGAGGTAACGCCCGGTCGCGGCATCACCGTAGCTCGTGCGATCCTCGATCCGGCCCAGGACCTCCCGGAGTGGGCCGGAGTCGGTCTGGAACACGACAGTGCCCTGCTCGTCGCGCAGGAGATGGAGCTGGTTGAACACTCCGGGCAGCCCGCGCAGGTTCGCGGCGGTGAAGAGCGCGTCAATGCCCTTGCGGGCGTCGGGCGCTTTGGCTGCCGCCTCGTCGAAGCGTTCGAAGACGTCGGGCAGCACCTGGCCGAGAATGGACTCGGCCGCCTTGTCGACCTCCCCACCACGGTCGCCAGGTGTGCGGTCGTGGCCGCGGAAGTACACCCGGCCGGCCAGGCACGCCGTCCTGAGCCGGCGGCGCAGCTCGTCCTGGTGGCGCCGCTGGCGCTGCCTTTCCTCGGCCATGAGCGCGGCGCTGTCCTCGCCGCGGGTCTCGCGTTCCTTGCCGCGCAGCATCTCCTGTGAGCGGAAGAGCTCGACGAGCTCCCGGTCGATGGCATCGTTGAGCGCGACCGCCCAGAAGACGCTCCTGGTCTCCTGCTGGCTGCGAGTGCGCAGCTCGGCCGCCAGCGCGTCGAACGCGGGGCCTTCGTCCGCGAGGTGGAACTGGAAGACGAGGTCGCCGGCGACCACCTCCCGGCCGTAGACCGCGAGGCCCGCTTTGAAAGCCCGTGCCTCCTGCAGGCGGTGCGTCGGCGTCCGTTCCCAGAAGCCTCGCAGGACCTCCGAGTAGATCCGGTGGGTATCGGCGGGGCGTGGGCTGATGCCGTTGCGGACGCGCTCCCAGTCGTCCTCGGCCGGGGTCGGGATCCGGTAGCCGTCGTCGCCGCGGCGGACCATGTGCGCCGCCTCGAGCTCACGCAGCGCATCCTTCACCGCCGCCAGAGGGGAGTCGGCCGCGACGTCGGGCAGCAGTGCCGCCGCGATGTTCTCCGCGCCGCGGTGGACGCTGCGCACGTACTGCAGCAGGCAGATGACCTTGGCGACAGCCTGAGCGAGCGGGTGGTCCAGCTCGTTCGGGATCGCTGTGATCTTCGCCCGGATCTCGGAGCCGATGTTGTTCTCGACCAAGTCGTAGACCTGGTCGAGCCGCGCCAGGCTGCCCACTGGTTTCGCGGCAAGGTTGACGTCGGGGTGGATCAGCAGCTGCTGGGCAAGCTTGATGATGGTGCGGTTCGCGCCACCGACGTGCCGGCTCGCTCCGCCCTGGGTCCGCAGGCCGGAGACGATCTGGATGACGAGGTCGATCTGGTAGGGCAGGAGCGGGTAGAGATCGACGAAGGCCGCACGGCTCAGCTCCGGCAGCTGGATGTCCGCGCTCAGCCGAGTCAGTTCAAGCAGGCGGCCGCGGTGGGTGTCGTAGAGGCTCCCGAGGGCCAGCTCGGCGGTGGCGTTCTTCGCGAGGACCCGGCGGCTGGTCACCTCCGAGATGTCGGACGGTTCCAGATGTACCTGCAGAGGAAACCGGTCCATCAGCCGAGCCAGCTCGATCCGGTTGCTGTCCAGGCCGCTGACCAGCTCACCCAGCTTTTCCTGGGAGGTCACGACCAGCCAGTGCCGACCGCGGCCCCGCACGCCGAGGCTCTGCACCACGGCCTGCAGGTCCAGCATCTTCTGGACGTCCCGGGCGACGAACTGGCCGACCTCGTCCACCACGAACATCAGGGCCTGCCCGGGCCGGCGCCGGTCCATCAGCTCGGTCGCCCGTTCGGCCAGCCGCCGGGGCGAGACGTCCGTCCGGCCCTTCACGGCGCGGACCCAGGAATCCGGTTCGGAGTAGGTCTCCGGCTCGAGTTCGTGCATCACCCGGCTGGCCTGGCTCAGGGCGAACGCGACCTTGCCCTTCTCCCGGTCCCACTCCTTGCCGGGGAAGGCCGCCCGGTAGGTGTCCTCGAACTGGCCGAGCCGGCCGTCGGCCTCGAGCGAGATCTCCAGCTCGGAGAGATCGAGATCCTTGGCATAGCCGAGGCTCTGCAGGAGGAGCCCGTACATGATCTCGGTCAGCGTCTGGTTGCCGCTGCGGATACCCCGGTCGGTCGAGACGTCGAAGATGACCGCGTGGGTGGGGATCTTCTCGTTGATCGTTTTCAGGAGCACGCCGGTGGCGCTGCCGCTCGCGAACTTCCGCCCGAACCGCTCGCCGGCCGGCACCTCGGCGACCAGCCGGTCCTCGATGGACAGCCCGAGCATCTTCGCGAAGCTCGACTTACCGGAGCCGAAGAATCCCGAGACCCAGATCGCGATGCCTTCGTGCGGCTTGTTCGGGGTCTCCCGATACGCCGCGAAGATATCGGTGTAGTGCTTGCTGATCGCGTCGGTGACGACGTACTCGTCGATCTCGTCGCGGAGGATCTCGTCCGCGTCCTGATCGACCTTGATGACCTCCTCGATCCGCCGGGATATGTCCCTGGCGAAGAGGCTCCTGATGGGCTGAGGCGTTGTCATCGAAGGGTGATCCATCTCAGAAGATCTTCGGCCGGTAGTTGTGCTCGGCGTCGAGCTTGTCCATGAAGCGCAGCCCGGCCGGGCCCTCCCGTCGGCCGGGGTAGAAGAGCACGGTCCGGGCGTGCACCTTGCCCTTGAGCTGCTCCAGCAGCGAGAACGTCCGGTAGGCCGGGAACAGTGCCCCCGTCCGGACCACGAACACGACGTCGCGCGACGGGTCGAGGTCAGCGGGCAGCCGAGCGGCGAGAAGGTCCACGAGCGGTGAGTACTCGGCCAGCACCTCGGTGATTGTCTTGATCACCGCGTCCACCCCGTGCTCCCGCTCGACGGCGTACCAGTCCTCGAGCGGGTTCGTGTCAAGCATCGCCTTCTCAAGGCACTCGGCGAGAGAGACGCGATGGACTCGCTTGCCCCGCTGCGTGAGCCGGGTTCCCAGCCTCGCCACCTCGGCCCGCAGGTGGAACTCCTCCTCCGGGTCGTACACGAACAGCGCGTAGGGCATGTCGTGGTACGCGCTGAACCCCGGGGGCAGGTCGGCGGCCCGCAGGAAGGGCTCGAGGACGTCCGTCAGCCGGTACTCGAGATCGCTCACGACACCATCATCTTCGCGTAGCCCGCCGCGTCCGGACACGGGAGCGACAATTCGACGATGCTGCCCGCGACGTGGTAGCCGAGCTTGCGGTACTGATGCAGTCGCAGCAGCTCCGCCTCGACGGCGGACGGGTTCATCAGGAACAGCCGCCAGTCCGGCGCGGTGATGATACGGCCCGGGCTGACCGTCTCCTCCCGGATGGCGTGGAGCAGATACAGGAAACTGCGCTCGGGAAGCTGGAAGGCGGTGAACTCCTTCGTCACGACGCCGCGCAGCAGACCGAAGTCGGCGGCGATCTTCAACAGTCCCGCCGCGACCCGGGCCGTGGTCAGCTCCGACCAGGCATGTTCGGTGACAGCGCCTCGCTCGCCGACGCTCGCGAGGTAGGACACGACGTCCTCGACGCGGACCCTTGCGGTCCGGGCCTCGTGCGCGGGGAAGAGCCAGTTCCGCAGGAAGTCTCCGACCAGGAACTCGTCGCGGGTCATGTGCCACAGCAGCAGGGACTTCCACTCGTCGAGTGGGCAGCCACCCTGCGCGAGCGCCACCAGCGGCCGGTCCCGGCCGTCCGGATCAAATCTGCGGTTGAGCACCTTGGCGATGTCGCGAAGCCAGGTCAGGCTGCGGGCACCGATGGGATTGTCCGCCCGCAGCCGCTCGAGGTTCTCCCGCTTCGACCGCCCGAAGTCCCAGCGTTGGAAGACCGCGTAGGTCTCACTGATCATCGCGCCCTTCACCACGGTGAAGGACGAGACGACCTGGGCTCGGGATGGCGATGTCATTCGGCCCGTTCTCGAGCGTAGGGAACGGCGAGGGCGCGCGGCTCCCCGCGTCCGAACCCCAGCGCCAGCAGCCGGATATCGTCGTCCGTGCCCGCGAAGGCGGCGGGCAGTGCGACCGCGCGGCCCTCGGCCGAGCGGCGCAGCCGCGCCGCGGTGGCAACGTGCCCGTCATCGACGAGGCCGAACGATCTGAGGTGCGCACCGAGGTCGCCGCCGGTCAGCACGTCAACATCCGCAAAGAAGGGAAGCCAGCGCTCAGGCTGATCGAGCCAGTGCTCCCAACGCGCATCGAACTCATCCTCGACGACCGCCGGCAGCCGCCAAAGCGTAACGTGGCCCCCGAGGCTGAAGATCTCGTCACATCGATGAGCAGCCAGCGCGAAGACAGATCGCGCCTGCGCGAACCGGTGGGTACGAGGAAACCCTCTCCGCAGCACAGTCGCGCCGCGCCGGCCGAGTTGGCCCTTGGAGTTCCACCACTGCGCGCCGTCCATCTCGCCGAACCGGGCGACCACAAGCCGGAGCTTCATCAGCAGCTCGAGATCGATGTCCGGCTCCCTCATGATGTGGCCGTCCGGGCCGGCGCCGCGCCGCGGGGACTTTCTACGCAGCCGAGTATCGCCCGGCTCGCTGGCTTGCTCGACGGCACAGCAGGACCCCCTCCGCTCGGACAGGCTTTACAGCAAGCCCGATCTTCCCAGCTTAGGGGAAGCACACCTCGCGACGCTCCGCTGGGCGTGTCCCCCCGCTGGTCTCTCCCGCTGGCTTCGAGCCGGACCGATCGGCGACCGATGGCAGTGGCGAAAACTGTCGGAGGGTCCGGGCACCATGGCGGCATGAGCTCCTGGAACGACGTGGAGAAGGCCGCGCCCGAGCTGGCGGCGGCGGTCCGCGGGCGCATCGACGCCCATGGCCTGGCCATCCTGGCCACCGTGCGGTCGGACGGCTGGCCGCGACTGAGCGGCATCGAGCCGCTGTTCGCCGTGGGTGAGCTGTGGCTGGGGTCGATGCCGCGCTCCCGCAAGGCCGACGACATGGACCGCGACGGCCGGATCGCCCTGCACAGCGCGACGACGGACAAGAACGTGGCCGAGGGTGACGTGAAGATCACCGGGCGGGCGGTGGCGGCGGACGAGCCGGCGACCCAGGCCGCGTTCGTCGACGCCTGGCGGGCGGCGCACGGGACGGCGGTGCCCGAGCCGTTCCGCCTCTACCGGGTGGACGTCACCGAGTTAGCGATGATCCGCCCGGCCGAGGGTCAGTTGGCGATCGACTCGTGGCGGGTCGGCTCGGCACCGAAGCGCGTCCTGCGGTCGTAGCTGGCTTGCCCGGCGCTCGTCGGGCCCGGTCCGGGCGGCGTCGGGCTGGCTCCGTCCGCGGGCACGGATGGGACCGTGCCGCGCGGGCGTAGGGCCACTCCGATCGCGGCCCAGATCAGGTCGGCGATCGTGGCCAGCAGCCGGGCGACCACCGCGACCAGCAGCGCCGGGCCGGACGCGAGCGCCGGGGCGAGCGCGAGGGTGAGCACCGCCTCGCGCACCCCGGCGCCGGCCGGGACGACCAGGACGAGGAAGCCGGCCGTCCAGGCCAACGAGTAGGCACCGATCGCCAGCGCCAGCAGCCGGATGCCGTGGACGTCGGGTTGAAGGTCACGCAGGACGAACCAGGTGGCGATGCCGTAGAGGACGAAACTGACCAGCAGCCAGCCGGCGCCGACCATGATCGTGGCCAGGCGCAGCGGCTCGGTCAGCGGCGGCCGGCGCAGGCGCCGGAACGCGAAGGCCAGCAGCCGGGAGAGCACCGCCGGGTGTAGGACGATCATGAAAACCGGCACGGCGGCCAGCGCCCAGCCGTAGTGGGTCAGCGCCGAGCGCGACACGAACGGCAGGGTGGCCACGGCGGCGATGCCGCCGGCGGGGACGGCCAGGGCCAGCACGACCAGGCTGGCCGAGGCCGACTTGGGCCGGTCGACGCCGTAGTCGCGGGACAGCTCCATCTGGGCCAGCACCGGCCAGACGCTGCCCGGGATGTACTTGCCGACCTGCCCGACGAAGAAGATCCGGACAGCGGCGCGCAGCGGCAGCCGCGCACCCAGCCCGGCCAGCAACGCCCGCCACGACAGCACCGTCGTCCCGACCGCCAGGACGGTGAACACCGCCGAGGCGATGATCCCGAACACGCTCAGCTCGTGGATCGAGTCGGAGACCTTGCGCCACTGGGAGGCCAGCTCGAGGATCAGCAGGGCCAACGCGACGAGCAGCGCGCCCCGGATCGCCCACCACCGCGCGTTACGCGGCTTGGCCGCGGGCGGCCCGGGCTCAGCCGGCGTGGGCGAAGCCGGCGTGGGCGAAGCCGGCGTGGGCGAAGAAGCGGGCGCGGCGGCCGCCGGTGCCGGCGGCGTTCCAGCACCGCCGCGGCGCCGGTGCGCGCCCCTGGCGGCTGGCCTACCCGCGTCCGTCACCCGGTCAGCGTAGTGGAGCACGGCGGGCGATCACGGACGGGGCAGGGGGACGGCTGGCCGCCGCCGACAGGCCGGCCGCGGCCCCGTCGGGTGGACCCCCGCGTCCGAGTAGGTGCCCCGGCACGCCCCCGATGCCAGAGTGGCAACAGTCCGGGACATTGCCGGCGTCCGATCCGCCGGCGCTCCCAACGACCAGGACGCCGAACGACCAGGACACCGAACGACCAGACGCCGAACGACAGGCACGTGGAACGAAACGAGGGCTGAACACTGGACGTCGTGGAGGAACTCGTCGCGGAGCGTGACATCCGCCGGCTGCTGGCGCTGTATCCCCGCTACGCCGACGACCTGGACGCGCAGGCGTTCGCCGAGCTGTTCACGCCCACCGGGCGGATAGACGTTGCCGGCCGGGTCACCGAGGGCCGGGAGGCGATCGCGTCCTGGCTGCCCGCCGCGGCGGGCGGCAACCAGACCCGACACATCATGGTCAACTCGTTCATCTCCGTCACCTCGGCGGAGGAGGCGCACGGAACGACCGACATGGCCCTGCTGATGTGGCGGGACGGGCAGTGGGTGCTGTCCGGCTCGCCCCGCTACACCGACCGCTACGAGAAGATCCCGGAGGGCTGGAGGTTCGCCGAGCGGTCCATCGCGATGCGCGCGGGGGCACCGGCAACCTGACCCGCGCTGGCCGGCGCCACCCCAGGCGCCGGCCAGTCACCCGACGATCACGGATGGGACAGGGTCAGACCCGCTCGTCAGCCAGCGCCGGCTCGCGCCGGGCGACGAACTCGACAACCGCGCGGGCGATGTCGTGCGGGGCCAGGCCGAGCTCGGCCAGCACCTCGTCCCGCTTGCCCTGGTCGAGGAAGCGCTGCTCGATGCCGAAGTCCCGCAGCGGGACGTCGACGTCGTTGTCGCGCAGCAGCTGGGCCAGGCTCGCGCCGACGCCGCCGACACGGCCGTTGTCCTCGATGGTCACGACATAGCTGTGCTCGCGGGCCAGCTCGACGAGCGCCGCGTCCAGCGGCTTGACCCAGCGCGGGTCGACGACGGTGACGCCGATGCCCTGAGCGGCCAGGTGCTCGGCCACCGTTAGCCCGGTCGCGGCCATCGAGCCCACCCCGACCAGCAGGACGTCCTGGGCGTCCTCGGGCGCGCGGCGCAGGATGTCGACCCCGCCGAGGCGACCGAGGGCGGGCAGGTCCGGGCCGAGCTTGCCCTTGGCGAAGCGGACGACGGTGGGCGCGTCGGTGACCGCCAGCGCCTCCTGGAACTCCTGGCGCAGGGTGGCGGCATCCCGCGGCGCGGCCAGGCGCAGGCCCGGCACCAGCTGCAGGAACGACATGTCCCACATCCCGTTGTGGGACGGCCCGTCCTCCCCGGTGACCCCGGCCCGGTCCAGGACGAAGGTGACCGGCAGCTTGTGCAGGGCCACGTCCATCAGGACCTGGTCGAACGCCCGGTTGAGGAACGTCGCGTAGACGCAGACGACCGGCTTGAGCCCGCCCATCGCCAGCCCCGCCGCCGAGGTGACGGCGTGCTGCTCGGCGATGCCGACGTCGATGACCCGGTCCGGGAAGGCCTTGGCGAAGGCGTGCAGCCCGACCGGCTGGAGCATCGCCGCGGTCAGCGCGACGACATCCGGCCGCTCCGCGCCGGTGCGGACGATCTCGTCGGAGAAGATGCTGGTCCAGGTCTGCCCGCCGCCCTTGGCGATCGGCTTGCCGGTCGCCGGATCGATGACCCCGACCGCGTGGAAGCAGTCGGCGTCGTCGGCCTCGGCCGCCGGGTAGCCGAAGCCCTTGCGGGTCACGCAGTGGACGAGCACCGGCCCGCCGAAGTCGCGGGCCCGGCGCAGCGCCGACTCGACCGCCGCCAGATCGTGCCCGTCGACCGGCCCGACGTACTTCAGGCCGAGGTCCTCGAACATCCCCTGCGGGGAGACGGTGTCCTTGATGCCCTTCTTGATGCCGTGCAGTGCGTCGTAGAGCGGCGCGCCGATCAGCGGCGTGCGGCCCAGCACCTGCTTGACGACGTCCATGACCTGCTCATACTCGGGCGCCAGGCGCAGCGAGGCGAGGTGGTCAGCCAGGCCGCCGATCGTCGGCGCGTACGAGCGGCCGTTGTCGTTGACGACGACGGTGACCGGCCGGTCGGCGGCGGCGATGTTGTTGAGCGCCTCCCAGCACATGCCGCCGGTCAGGGCGCCGTCACCGACGACCGCGACCACGGCCCGCGACTCGCCGCGCAGGGCGTAGGCCCGCGACAGACCGTCGGCGTAGGACAGGGCGGTCGAGGCGTGGGAGTTCTCGATGATGTCGTGGTCCGACTCGGCCTGGCTCGGGTAGCCGGACAGGCCGCCCCGCTGGCGCAGGCTGTCGAAGTCGGCCGCCCGCCCGGTGAGGATCTTGTGGACGTATGCCTGGTGGCCGGTGTCGAACAGGATCCGGTCGTGCGGCGAGTCGAAGACCCGGTGGATGCCCATGGTCAGCTCGACCGCGCCCAGGTTGGGCCCGAGGTGTCCACCGGTGCGGGCGACGGTGTGGATGAGGAACTCGCGGATCTCCTCCGCGAGGCGGCGGGCGTCCTCCGCCGAGAGCCTCTTGACGTCCTTCGGCCCGCCGATACGGGCCAGCAGGGGGAAGCCGTCGAGCAGGTTCCCGCTGCCGGCGGCGACCGGCGCGGTGCGCGGCGGTGGTGCCGACGCCGGCCGTGCCTGAGTCCGCGTGTTGTCCCCGCCTGACGCAACCCGAGCTGACTCCACGTGCGCTCCCTCCGAACCGGCTTCGGCGCTAGATCGTGCCCCCCCACCCTCCAGGACGGCCCTCGGCGGGTGCGGCGACGTGGGCCGGCCACCGAAGGCGACTGTGAGCGAGCGTGGCCGAGTCTACGCAGGTCGACGTATTACGACAGTCGGCCTCGGGACATGTGACGTCCTGGCAACACCCGATAAACCCCCGTTGGGCGGACGTAGCACTTCAGGCCCGGCGCCGGATTCGGACCCGCCACGCAGCCAGAACACGCAGCCAGAACACGCGGCCGGGAGAGGACCGATCCCGACCGGATCCGGTCCCGCGGTGGCCGGCATGACGGTGCCCTCGACCGCGACCGCCGCCGCGCCGTCGCCCATCCGACCGTTTCCGGATCGGCGGCGCCCGGCATCCCTCGGCCCGCGGCCGGAGGAGCCGGTTACCCGCGGCCAGCGGAGCTGGTTACCCGCGACCAGAGGAGCCGGTCACCCGCGACCAGAGGAGCTGGCTACCCGCGACCAGAGGATCGACGGCCGCGGCGGGCGAGCGCGTCGAGCGTGACCGAGGCCAGCAGCACCGAGCCGGTGATGATGAACTTGATCGACTGGTCGAGGCCGAGCAGGTCCATCCCGTTCGAGATCGACTGGATGACCAGGATCCCGAGCAGGGCCGACCAGGCCCGGCCGCGCCCGCCGAACAGGCTGGTTCCGCCGATGACGGCGGCGGCGATCGCGTTGAGCAAGGTGTCGCTGCCGCCGGTCGACTGGGTGACGCCGGTCAGCCGGGACGCGGCCAGCACCCCACCCGCCGCCGCCAGGCCGGAGGCGAGCGCGAACACCGAGATCCGGATGAACGCGACGTTCACCCCGGCACGCCGGGTCGCCTCGATGTTGCCGCCGAGCGCGAACACGTGCCGCCCGTACGCGGTCCGCCGGGTCACGAGGTCGACGATGATCACCAGCGCCAGGAAGATGACCAGTACCAGCGGGACGCCCCGGTCGTCGTTCATGACCCCCACCGCGACGAACCCGGCGGCGGCGACCACCGCCGAGCGGCCGGCCACCTCCAGCAGCGGCCGGGGCCGCAGCCCGGCGGCCCGCCGGGCCCGCACCTCGGCCAGCTGCGCCCCGACGTAGCTGGCGATGGCGACGGCCGCCAGCCCCCAGCCGGTCGCGTCGGTGAAGAAGGTGGAGGTCAGCTTGGTGATGGTGCCGTCGGGCAGGTTGATCGACCCGTCCGAGCCCAGGACCTTGAGCTGGACGCCCTGCCAGGCGATGAAGCCGGCCAGGGTGACCACGAACGACGGCACCCCGACGATCGCGAAGATCCCGCCCTGCACGGCCCCGATGATCAGGCCGAGCACGAGCGCGGCCACGATGGCCAGGACGGGGTTCCAGCCGTGGCGGACGCTCAGCACGGCCATGACGGACGCGGCCAGGCCGCTGACCCAGCCGACCGACAGGTCGATCTCGCCCAGCAGCAGCACGAGGAAGACGCCGACGGCGATCGTGCCCGTCGCGGCGAGCTGGAGGGCCAGGTTGGTCAGGTTGTTGGCCGTCAGGAAGTGCGAGTTCTGGGTCTGGAAGACCGTCCAGATGACGATCAGGCCGAGGACGACCGGCAGCGAGCCGAGCTCGCCGCCACGCAGCCGGGCGCCGACCAGGCGCACCAGGCTGATCAGCCCGGCGATACCGCCGGCGGGAACGATCGGCTCCGGGTCGGGCGGGCGCGTCGGCGGCGCCCCGGGGGCGGTCGGCATCGTCGCGGACGTGTCCGAACCGGTCGAGGTCACGGCTGCACCTCCTCGGTGGTGTCCGGCGGCGCGGTCGGGGCGGGCGGCGCGGTCGTGGCGGGCGGCGCGGTCGGGGCCGGCGGGGCCGGCGGGGCAGTGGTGGCCGGCAGGCCCGGGCGGCGCCCGCCGGGCCGGGATCCGGGCAGGACGGTGTCGGCGCCGGTGATGGCCGCGACGACCTGTTCCTGGCTGGCCGAGGCGACGTCGAACCGGCCCGCGTTGCGGCCCAGGCGCAGGACCTCGACCCGGTCGCAGACGGCGAACACGTCGGCCAGGTTGTGGCTGATGACCAGCACGGCCAGCCCGCGCTCGCGCAGCCGGACGACGAGGTCGAGGACCTCGGCCGTCTGGGCGACGCCGAGGGCGGCGGTCGGCTCGTCCAGGATCACCAGCTTCGGCGAGCCGAGCAGCGACCGGGCGATGGCCACGGACTGGCGCTGGCCGCCGGACAGGGACGCCACCGGCGTCCGGACGCTCGGGATGCGTACCGACAGCGTCCGCAGCAGCTCATGCGCCCGGCGTTCCATCTGGATCTCGTCGAGCCAGCGGGCCGGCCGGCCCCAGCGGGTGGCCGGCTCCTGGCCGAGGAAGAGGTTGTTGACGACGTCGAGGTTGTCGCACAGCGCCAGGTCCTGGTAGACGGTGGCGATCCCGAGCGACACCGCGTCCCGCGGGCCGTTGATCGACACCGGCCGGCCGGCGAAGAGGATCCGCCCGTCACTGGGCGGGCCGACCCCCGAGATCGTCTTGACCAGGGTGGACTTGCCGGCGCCGTTGTCGCCGACCAGAGCGACGACCTCGCCGGCCGGCAGGTCGAGGTCGACGTCGCTCAGCGCCTGGACGGCGCCGAACCGCTTGCTGATGCCACGCAGGCTGACCACGGGGTCCGCCACTGCCGCCTCCAGAGGGTGGGAGAGACCGGGCCGCCCGCCGCCGGGTGCGGGGACGGGCGGCACCGGCGACGGGCGGGCGGCGCTCAGGACGCGATGCCGGCCGAGGAGCAGGCGGCGGCATAGGTCCCGGCGCACAGGGCGGAGGCCTTGATGAAGCCGTCCTTGACGACGGTCGAGCTGATGTTGGTCTTGGTCAGCTCGACCGGGGTGAACAGCACCGACGGCACCTGGCCGGCGCCGTTGTCCGAGCGGGCGGTCGCGATCGACGTCACCGACTGGCCCTGGAGCAGGGCGTAGGCGAGGGTCGCGGCCTGCTCGGCCTCGGGCTTGATGGGCTTGTAGATCGTCATGAACTGGTCGCCGACAAGGATGCGCTGGACGGCGGCGAGCTCGGCGTCCTGGCCGGTCACGGGCGGGAGCGGGGTGACGCCGGCCCGCTTGAGCGAGGCGATGATCGCGCCGGCCATGCCGTCGTTGGCCGAGTAGACACCGATGATGTTGCCCTTGCCGACCTTGGTGATCGCCTGGTCCATCTCGGTGCCGGCCTGGTCGGGTGACCAGTCCGGGGTGAACGTCTGGTAGCCGATAGTGACCTTGCCGTTCAGCACGGACAACGCGCCCTTGTTGAAGTCGAGCGCGTTCGGGTCGTCCTTCGAACCGTTGATCATGATGATCTGGCCGCGGGTCGGGTTGGCGCCGAGCCGGTCCAGCAGGGCCTTGCCCTGGAGCTGACCGACGAGCTGGTTGTTGAACGAGACGTAGGCGTCAACCGCGGCGCCCTGGATGAGACGGTCGTAGGAGAGGACCTTCACCCCCTTGGCGGCGGCCGAGCGGGCGATGACCGCGGCGGCCTTGCCGTCGACCGGGTCCAGGACGAGAACCTTCGCCCCGTTGGTCAGTGCCTGCTCGGCCTGGTTCTGCTGGAGCGCGGAGTCCTGGTTCGCGTTCGAATAGATGATCTTACAGCTGGGGCAGAGGCTGGCGAACTTCGCCTCGAAGTAGGGCTTGTCCGCCGCCTCGTAGCGGGCGGTCTTCGACTCGGGCAGGAGCAGCGCGATCGTTCCGGTGCGCGCCGCGCCCGAGCCCTGGCCGGACGGGCCGGCGGCCGGGCCCGAGCCGGAGCCGTTGCTCGACGTGCTCGACGTACAGGCGGCCGCGCCGACTACCAGCGCGGCGAACAGGGATCCGGCGGCCACCAGCCGCCTCGACAAGCCGACCACATGTCCTCCTCGACCAGCCGGGCGGCGGGAGCGCCCGGGTCCGTGCCGTGGTCCGTACCGCCCGAAGAGATCGGGCCTGGGTCTGGCCGGGAGTCTGCGGAAATCGATGCTTTGTCGTCAAGACTTGAACATACAGCGGCCGATCATGGCCTTAGTTCGTTCAGATTAGAATTAGTATCTTGATAATGCCAGGCGTGAGCCGCGCGCTGGCATGCGTGCAGGTCACAGCCCGGGCCAGCCGTCCGGCCGACGTCTGGCGGTGCGCGGCGACCCGCCGGGCCGGAGCGACCCCCCGGCCGTGGCGGCGGCCCGCCGGCCCGAAAGGGCCCTCGCGACGAGCCTCAGACGGCGGCGGCGCTCTCGCGCAGCACGAGCGCCAGCCCGCCCAGTACCTCGGCCCGCTCCCCCAGCACGGCCGGGCAGATCTCCGGCTTGGCCGACGGGACGGCGAAGCGCGCGACCACCTCGCGCAGCGGGTCGAGCAGGACGTCGCCGGCGGCCGCCAGCTCGCCCCCGACGATCACCCGCTCCGGGTTGAGCAGGTTGCACAGGTTGGCCACGGCCGCGCCGATGGCCCGGCCGGCGTCGCCGATGACCCGCCGGCAGCCGGCGTCGCCGTCGGCCGCCCGAGCCAGCATCCCCGCCGCGGTGATGTCCGTCCCGTGGCTGACGGCCAGGCTGCGCAGCAGGTTCGGGACCCCGACGTACGTCTCCAGGCAGCCCCGGTTGCCGCAGCGGCAGATCGGCCCGCTCTCCTCCAGCGCCGTGTGTCCGATCTCGCCGGCCGTCCCGTTGCGACCCCGGTGGATCCGGCCGCCGATGACGATGCCGCAGCCGATCCCGGACGAGGCCTTGATGTAGGCGACGTGGTCGCTGCCGCGCCCGGCGCCCCAGATGACCTCGGCCAGCGCGCCCAGGTTGGCGTCGTTGTCGACCAGGACGGGCAGGCCGAGCCGCTCGCCCATCACGCTCGCCGCCGGCACGCCGACCCAGCCGGGCAGGATCGCCGACGAGCCGACCGTCCCGGTGAGCTGGTCGATCGGGCCGGGCAGGCCCATCCCGACGCCGAGGACGTCGCGCCGCTCGGCGCCCTCGCGCCGCAGCAGCTCAGTGACCAGCCCCTCGGCGGCGGCGATGCCGTCGGACGCGCTGTGGTCGACGTCGACGCTCAGATAGTCCTCGGCCAGCACTCGGTGGGCCAGGTCGCCCAGGGCGACCCGCAGGTGGCGGTGGCCGAAGTCGATGCCGACGACGACGCCGGCCGAGCGGCTGAGCGTCACGTTCAGCGCCCGCCGGCCGCCGCTCATCGTCGGCGTGACCTCGACCGTCCCGGCGACCCGGAGCTGTCCGACAATGTTGGAGACGGTGGCTGGCGACAGGCCGGTGGCGCGGGCGATCGCGGCCTGGGTCAGGTTGCCGTCCTGGCGCAGGGCAGCAAGAACCCGCTGCTCGTTGGCTTCACGCAATGAAGCCTGCGAGCCGGGTTTCGTTTGCCGCACGAACACACAGCCTCCAGGTGCTGTTATCGGGCTGTCAAGATCATGCTCCGGTGGAAGAGCGCCGGCGCCGGCCATTCGCGGCCGCCGGCCGGCTCGTCCCGACAGTCTGGTGATGCCGTGACGGAGTGTCATCACCGCACGTGGCGCCCTGTCTGGCCCCAACGAGCAGCGGCGGCGTGGCGCTCCCGGGCCGCGCGGCCCGGTCTGTCAGTGACGAGGCGTCAGGACGGCCAGGCACTCGACGTGCGCGGTCATCGGGAACAGGGCGAAGGCCCGCAGGCGGGTGAGCTCGTACCCGGCTCGGCCGGCGGCGGCGATGTCCCGGGCGAGCGTCGCCGGGTCGCAGGAGACGTAGGCGATGGCCCGCGGTTCCCGCCGGGCCAGCTCGGTGACGACCTCCACGCCGGCGCCGGCCCGCGGCGGGTCGAGGACGACCAGGTCGAGCCGCTCGCCGTCGGGCAGCAGGCCGCGCACGACCGCCGGGCTGACCCGTAGCCCCCGCACCGACACACCCCGGCGCCCGCCGACGTTGGCCGCCGCCGAGGCGAGCGCGGCCGGGTCGGACTCGACCAGGATGACCTGGCCGGTCGGCCCGACCCGGTCGGCCAGCGCCGCCGCGAACAGGCCGACCCCGCCGTACAGGTCGGCGACGCTCTCGCCGGGCCGCGGGTCGAGCGCGTCCACGACGGCCTCGGTCAGCAGCTCGGGCGCGGCCGGGTGGACCTGCCAGAACGCCCCAGGCAGCACGGTGAAGTCGTTGCCGGCCACCCGTTCCCGCGGCGCGTCATCCCCGTCCGAGGCGGTGTCGGGCCGGCCGTCCGCGCGCACCCGGACCTGCCCGGTCGCCATGCTGGCCGCGATCTCGACCTCCGCCGCGCCGGGGAAGGTCCGGCCGCGGGCCGCGTCCGCGACCAGAGGGTGGGCGATCAGGCAGTCGGCGTCGGCGATCACCTCGTGGGAACGGTGCCGGCGGGGACCGGCACGGCCGGACGCGTCGACGGCGAAGCGGACCCGGGTCCGCCAGCCCAGCCCGGCCGAGCGGCGGGCAGGATCACCGCCGTCGCTGTCCCTGCCCCCGCCGCCGTCGCTGTCGCCGTCGCCGTCGCCGTCGCCGTCGCCGTCGCCGGGATGGTCGCCGGGCGCGGCCTCGACCTCGACCTCGACGTCCAGGCCGGCCAGCCGGCGCAGCTGCTCACGTATCAGTTCGGCCGCCAGGCGGCGCTGGGCGGGCAGGCTGACGTGCTGCCAGTCGCACCCGCCGCACTCGCCGGCGACCGGGCAGGGCGGGACGACCCGGTCCGGTGACGCGGTCAGCACCTCGACGGCGTCGGCCCGCCAGTAGCGGGCCCGGGAGCTGTCGGTGACCCGGGCCCGCACCCGCTCCCCCGGCAGCGCGTGCCGGACGAAGACGACCCGGCCCTCGGCCCGGGCGACGCAGCCACCGCCCGGGGCGACCGGCCCGACGTCAAGGACGAGCTCCCGCCCGTCGGCCGGCCCGCTCGCGGCCGGTGAGCCGGTCGCGTCACTGTTTCGGCGCTCGGCCCCGGCGTTGGTGCGTCGCCGGGGTTCGCTCCGGCGCTGCTGCCCCTCGCCGCCGCGGCCGCGAGGGGGCCGACCGCTACCCCGTGGTGTTCCCATGTTCCTAGCTTGCCTGGTCCGGGGCCCGGCGCGGGCGGCCGGGCACGCGCGCGGCCCGCTCCCGGCGGTTAGTGACCGCCGGGCGGACCGGCGGACTTGGGCGCGGTACCGGCGGGCGCGCCCGGTGGTGTCCCGCTCCCGGGCCCCGGGGTCGCCGCGGCGGCGGCGCCGTTTGAGGCCCCGTTCTTCGGGGCCGAGGCAGCCGAGGCGGCCGGCGCCGGGCCCGCCCCGGCCGCCCGGCGGACCGCGCCCGCGCCGCTGCTCGGCCGCTCGGCCCGGCGCCGGGCGCCCTCGGAGGACTCCAGCTGCCAGGGCACGCTCGTGACCATGACGCCGGGCTGGAACAGCAGCCGGGCCTTCAGCCGCAGCGCGCTCTGGTTGTGGAGCAGGTGCTCCCACCAGCGTCCGACCACGTACTCGGGCAGGTAGACGGTGACCAGGTCGCGGGGGCTCTCCCGGCGGATCCGGGCGACGTAGTCGAGGACGGGCTTGGTGATCTCACGATAGGGCGAGGCCAGCTCGACCAGGTCGATCGGGATCTTGCGTTCGTCCCAGGCCGCCCGTAGCCGGGTGGCGTCGCCCGGCTCGACCACCACCGTCACCGCGACCAATGTGTGGGGCCGGGTGGCCCGGGCGTAGGCCAGGGCGCGCAGCGTCGGCGCGTGCAGCTTGCTGACCAGCACCACCGCGTGGACGCGGGCGGGCAGCGTGGGCGGCCCCGGCTCCGGCGTGAGCTCCTGGGCCACCCGGTCGTAGTGGCGGTGGATGGCCCGCATCGTCAGGTAGATGATCGGCATGGCGACGCAGACGATCCAGGCGCCCCGCATGAACTTCGTGGCCAGCACGATGGTCAGCACGATCGCCGTCAGCACCGCGCCGGTGAAGTTGATCGCCTGGGAGCGGCGCATCCGGCGCCGGGCCACCGGGTCGTCACCGGCCGGGGAACGCAGCAGCCGTTGCCAGTGCCGGACCATCCCGGTCTGGCTGCACACGAACGAGACGAACACGCCGACGATGTAGAGCTGGATGAGCCGGGTGACCTGGGCGTCGAACACGACGATCAGCAGGGTCGCGAAACCGGCCAGCAGCAGGATTCCGTTGCTGAACGCGAGCCGGTCACCCCGGTTGTGCAGCTGCCGGGGCAGGTAGCCGTCACGGGCCAGGATCGAGCCGAGCACCGGAAAGCCGTTGAACGCCGTGTTCGCGGCCAGGACCAGGATCAGCGTGGTCACCACGGCCACATAGATGAACCCGGGCGAGTTGTTCCCGAATACAGCCGCCGCGACCTGGGCGATCACAGTGTGCTGCTGACCGTGGGCACCGATCAGGTCACTGGCCCGTTCCGCCACCCGCACATGGGCCACCAGCGCGAGGATCGTGACGCCGACGAACATGGTGACGGCCAGCGAGCCCATCAGCAGAAGGGTCGTGGCGGCATTCTTGCTCTTGGGCTTCTGAAACGCCGGAACACCGTTGCTGATCGCCTCGACGCCGGTCAGCGCCGTACATCCGGAGGAAAACGCCCGCAATGCCAGGAAAACCGTCGCCAGGCCGCCGAAACCGGACTCGGCCCGAATCCCGTAGTGGGCGCTCTCCGCCGTCGGCGTGTGCCCGAGCGCGGCTTTGATCAGGCCCACCGCGATCATGATGATAATGCCGAGCATGAAGGCGTATGTCGGGATGGCGAAGGCCGTGCCCGACTCGCGTACGCCGCGCAGGTTCACGGTGGTCAGCAACACCACCAGAACGACCGCGACCAGGACGGAGCGCTTTTCCAGCGGGCCGACGGCGGCGGAGAGGTTGGCCACGCCGGCCGAGACCGACACCGCCACCGTCAGGACGTAGTCGACCATGAGCGCGCTGGCAACGGCCAGGCCGGCACCCGGGCCGAGGTTGGTCGTCGCCACCTCGTAGTCGCCGCCGCCGCTGGGGTAGGCGTGCACGTTCTGCCGGTAGGACGCGACCACCACCAGCATCACCAGCACCACGGCGCCGGCGATCCACGGGGTGAAATGAATGTATGTGAGGCCGCCGAGGGAGAAGACCAGCAGGATCTCCTCGGTCGCATACGACACCGACGAGAGAGCATCGCTGGCGAAAACGGGCAGTGCCACCCGCTTCGGCAGGAGAGTCTCGCCGAGTTGGTCGCTGCCCAGGGGGCGACCGACGAAACCGCGCTTGAGGCGGTCCGTAAGCCTCACGCGCCGATGTTACCGACGTCGCGGCGCGATGCCAGCCCGGTGTGACCTGGGCGATACCACCGCGGGGGTACTTCGGCGGAACGTCGACCGGTGGCGGTGCCGGCCGCTACGCTCGCGGGCGTGCACATCGTGATCCTCGGCTGCGGCCGGGTCGGTTCGGCGCTGGCGCGTTCCGTGGAGAAGCTGGGCCACGACGTGGCGATCATCGACCGGGATCCGGCCGCCTTCCTCCGCCTGCCCGAAGCATTCGCCGGCCAGCGGGTGACCGGGATGGGATTCGACCGCACGGTGCTGATCGAGGCCGGCATCGAGCGGGCCGAGGCTTTCGCGGCGGTGTCCAGCGGTGACAACTCGAACATCATCGCGGCCCGCGTGGCTCGGGAGATGTTCGGCGTGAACCGGGTCATCGCCCGTATATACGACCCGCGGCGCGCCGAAGTCTACGAACGGCTCGGTATACCGACGGTCGCCACGGTCCGCTGGACCCGCGACCAGATCCTGACCCGGCTGCTGCCCGACACCACCGCGCCGGAATGGACCGACGCCAGCGGGACGGTGAGCATGGTCGCGCTGGCCGCGCCGGCGTCCTGGGTCGGGACGAAGCTGGCCGCGCTGGAGAACCAGGCCGGGGTGCGGGTGGCCTGCGTGACCCGGTTCGGCGACGGGATGCTGCCCGACCCGAGGACCGTCGTGCAGGACGGCGACGTGCTGCACCTGGTGGCCCGCAAGGACCAGATCGCGCGGGCGGCGGCGGCTGTCAGCGAAGGCCCGGCCGAGAGGAACAACTGATGCCAGCCGACGGTGAGGCAGCACGGGCTGGGGCAGCCGACGCCGGGCCAGCGCAGATGGCGCCGGCGGGCGAGGCGTCCCGCACCGCCGCCATGGGCGCGCGCCCCGGCCGGCGCTCGGGCGCGGGCCGGCTGGTCGCGATCGCGGGGGCCGGCAAGGTCGGCCGGTCGATCGCGGGTGAGCTGATCGAGAACGGTTCCCGGGTGCTGCTCATCGAGCGGGACCCGAACAAGATCCAGGGCTCGTTGGTGCCGGGGGCCGACTGGCTGGTGGCCGACGCCTGCGAGCTGGCCTCGCTGGAGAACGCGAACCTCTCCGAGTGTGACGTCGTCGTCGCCGCGACCGGTGACGACAAGGCCAACCTGGTCGTCTCGCTACTGGCCAAGACCGAGTTCGGGGTGCCCCGGGTGGTGGCGCGGGTCAACCACCCGAACAACGAGTGGCTGTTCACCGAGGCCTGGGGCGTCGACGTGGCCGTGTCCGCCCCCCGCCTGCTGACGGCGCTGGTCGAGGAGGCCGTGAGCGTCGGCGACCTGGTCCGGCTGATGCGTTTCATGCACGGCGCGGCCTCGCTGGTCGAGCTGACGCTGACCGACGCCTCCCCGGCGGTCGGGGCGCGCATCGGCGACATCGACCTGCCCCGGGAGGCGGCGCTGGTGACGATCCTGCGAGACCAGGTCGTGGTGCTGCCCACCCCGGACGGGACGCTGGAGGCGGGCGACGAGGTGCTGGCCGTGGTCACCGACCCGGCGGCCGAGGAGCGGCTCGAGGCGCTGCTGGGCGGCGCGGGCGGCTGACGCCGGCCCGAGTCCGGCCGCGCGGGACCTACGCCGTCACCAGCGCGGGCGGGAGCGCGCGGCCGGCCCGGCGGCGGCGGACCGCTGGGCGGCGCGAGCCGCGTGCGTGGGCGCGTAGTGGCGGATGACCGCGTACGTGGCCAGGACGGCGGCGCCGAACAGCGGCAGGCCGAGGGCGATGTTGGCCGCCGCCAGCCAACCCGCCCGGCCCTGCGCGTAGAGCATGGTCTGGATGCCGCCCCGCACAGCGAACACGGCGATCCAGATCCAGGTGGACGCGCTCGCGGCCCGGCGCAGCTCGGGCACGGTCCGCCACTCCTTGTAGGCCGGTTCCAGGGTCGCCATCAGGTAGCCGGCCAGGGGACGGCGGACGATCACGGAGACCAGGCCGACCACCGTCAGCGCGCAGTTACGCAGGATGCTGGGGAGGAAATAGCCCTCGGCCCGGTGCATCCGGGAGGCGATGAACGCGGCGACGGCCACCGCGAACAGGCCGGAGAACGCCTGCTGGACCGGCTCCCGGCGCACGAGCCGCACCGCGACGATGACCGCCGCCGCGACCACCGCGACGATGATCGCCGGGGTGAGCCCGGCCTCCGAGTTGGCGATCACGAACGCGATCGTCGGCACCGAGCTGTCGATGATGCCCCGGGTACCGCCGATCGCCTCGACCAGCGACATCTGGACCGGGCCCCGCCCGTCCTCGTCCTCGGCGTCGGGGCCGGGGCCGGGGCCGGTATGGCCGGGCCCGGTCGAGCCGGGAGTCGCGGACGCGTCGGGGCCACCGTCGTCCAGGCGGCGACGGTCCGGCCAGTCGTCAGCCGGACCGATCACGCGCTGGCCGAGGGGGCCGGCAGCAGTTCGTACCGGGGATTGAAAATCGTGCTCCGGTTGTCCCGGTTCATAATCAGTCCCGTAGCTTTTATCGAACGTCCCGCCTCGATACCCGGGATGCTCTTGCGGCCGAGAAACACGAGGGTCACCGTACCGGTCCCATCATAGATCTCGGCCTCGACGCTCGGCGAACCCGACTGGCTACGGACCCGGACCGAGCGGATCGGGCCGGCCACACAGGCATCCTGCCGCTCCCGACAGTCGCCCACCGGAACAGCGCCGGCGGCACGGGCCACTCGCTGCAGATCCTCCGCCTCGAGCTCCTGGTCGTCAGCGGTCAGCCGATGGACCGTCCGACCCCACCAGCCGCGCGACTTACTCACCACTACCTCCACGGGCAGGTTACGAGAGAGCAACGCCGGAACGCTGCCCAGTGTGCCCGGGAAGCCGACGAGCGGCACGAAATATGTCAGGAATCTTCCCGGCCACGGACGCGAGAGGCATCACATCCGCGGCCCGCGTCCGACCGGTCACTGGCTGCTTCGCTCAGTGCGGCGGCACGCCTCCCGGCGGAGCCACCGGCTCGCCCAGCTCGGTGATCTCTCGGGGCAGGCGCAGCGCGAGCGGGTCGCGCGGCGGCATCGCGTGCTCGCCCCGCACGACGATGATCCCGCGCAGGGCCCCGTCCAACAGGGGCGAGGAGCGCAGGTCCAGCGCGGCCGGACCGGTGATCAGCGCCCGCATGAACCAGCGGGGGCCGTCGATGCCGATCATCCGGCCCGGGATGTAACCGCCCGGGGCGCCGGTGGCCAGCCGCAGGCGCAGCTCGGTACCGTACCGTCCCCGGCCGGTCTCGATGTCGCGGGAGCCCGGCGGCATCGACTGGAAGATCTCGTCCTGGACGGACTGCCACATCCCGCCGGTCTTGGGGGCGGCGAAGACCGAGACGTCCATCGCGCTGCGCCCGTCGGCCAGGCGGACCACGACGACCTCGCCGGTGGCCTGGTCGATCTGGAACTGCATCTGGGTGCCCTCGACGACCGGGATCCGCAGCGCGCCCAGGTCGAGCCGCTCAACGTCGTCGTCCGGCGCCTCGGCGACGTCGTAGGGACCGTCCGGCTCGTAGCCGGCGCCACCGGGGTACGAGCCGTCGCCGGCCCCGTCGCCGCCGTGGGCCCCGTCGCCGCCGTGGGCATCGTCGTACCGGTCGTCCTCGTAGCGGTCGTCCTCGTAACCGTTGTCCTCGTAACCGTTGTCGTTGTAACCGTTGTCGTTGTAGCCGTTGTCGTTGTAACCGCCGGCGCCGTACCGGTTCTCGTCCTGGGTGTCGCCGTACTGGTAGGCGCCGTGGGCCTCGCCGTACCCGTTGCGGCCGTAGGTGGCGTCGCCGTAGCCGGTGTCGGCGTGGGAGTCGGGCCGGTAGCCGCTCCCCGGTCGGGGGCCGGGGTCGCGGGCGTCACCGCGACGACCGAGTTCGTAACGATTGTCCCCATAGCGGGCGACCTCGCGGCGGGCGCTGTAACGATCATCCTGGTAACGGGGGTCCTCGTAGCGGCCGCGTTCGTCCAACCGGCCACGTTCGTCGAACCGGCCACCTTCGTCGAACCGGCCACCTTCGTCGCGACGGCCGCGATCATCGAACCGGCGCCCGGCATCGATCCGGGGGCGATCGTCGTACCCGGAGCGATCGTCGTACCCGGAGCGACGATCGTCGTACCCGGAGCGATCGTCGTACCCGGAGCGATCGTTGTAGCTCGGCCGTTCGTAGCCGCCGCGCTCGCGACCGGGCCGCCCGTGGGCATCCGGGCCGCGGCTGTACGGACCCGGGTCCCGGCCGTCGTCCAGGCGGCGGTCATCCGGGTAGTGCCCGCGCCGGCCGCCAGGACGGGGCTCGTCGTCACGCCCGCGTCGATATGCCACTGCCGTCCCTCCGCTCAGCGCCCGCCGCGCCCGCCGGCGCAGGGTCCCGCGCGGCCGCGTGACCGCCGGTCGAGCCGAAGCCGCCGGCACCCCGCGCGGACTCCGACAGCTCGCCGACCGACCGGAACGAGACCCGCACGACCGGCTGGATGACCAGTTGGGCGATCCGGTCGCCCCGCCGCAGCTCCACTGGGCTGACCGAGTCGGTGTTGAGGAGGATCACCTTGATCTCCCCCCGATAGCCCGCGTCGACGGTACCGGGCGCATTGACGATCGTCAGTCCGTGACGCGCGGACAGGCCACTGCGGGGGTGGACGAACGCGGCGTAACCGTCGGGCAACGCTATGCCGATCCCGGTGCCGACGACGACCCGCTCCCCCGGCCCGATCGAGACGTCGACCGTCGTGACCAGGTCGGCGCCCGCGTCGCCCGGGTGGGCGTAGGCCGGCGGCGGCACGTCCGGGTCGAACCGGATGACGTCGACCTCGAGCCCGCCGGACGGTACGGCACCTTCAGACAGTACGGCACCTCCGGAGGGCACGGCACCTTCAGACAGCGCGGCACCTTCAGACAGCGCGGCACCTCCGGAGGGCACGGCACCTCCAGACAGCGCGGTCCCCCCGGACGACAGGTCAGCGGAACTTGTCACGGCTCTCCAATCCGAGGCGGTGCCGACGGACCATGTAAGCGCGCCCGCCCCAGCCCGCCGACGGCGCCCTCCCGCGGGTCATACTTGACGGTGTGGCGGCTCGGAGAGAGGTGGCTGGCGGCGCGGCGGGCCCAACCGATCGCGGCGACCGTATGGCGCGCGGCGGGCCCACGGCGTCCGCCGGGGCGGTGGCGCGACCGGGGGCGACGCGGTTCGACGAGCGGCTTACCCTGCCGTGGGGCTGGCAGGCCTTCGGCACGGTCCTGGCCTTCGGCCTGGGCGGCTACTTCACCGCGTACGGCGGCTCGGCCGCCGTCACCTACCTGGCCTGGGCCCTGATCGTGGTCGCGGCGTTGGCCGCGCTGTGGTGGCTGGGCCGGCCCCGGATCACCGTGGCCGACGGCGCGCTCAGCGTCGGGCGGGGCAGCCGGACGACCCACCGGGTCGAGCTGACGGCGGTGCGCGGCGCCCAGGTGGCGGCGGTGCGGGCGGCGCTGCGGCCGGGCTGCTTCGCGATGACCCGGCCGTGGGTGAGCCGGGGTGTGGTGATCGACACCGACAGGGGACGGTGGGTGATCTCCTCACGCCGGCCCGAGCTCCTGGTGGAAGCACTGATCCCGCCGGCCGACTGACCCGGCCAGCCAAGTGAACGGGGCCGTCCCACGGACCCGGCGGACCAACTGAACCGGCCGGCCAACGGACCCGGCGTACCAACGGACCAGGAAGCAGGTGCACACCGTGACGGCAGCGACCTCGAAAATCGGCTGGAAGGTCGTCGACAAGGCCTTCGGCGCGGCGGCCGGGGTCGTCGCGGCCAAGGGGACGACCTGGGCCTACCGGAAGGTGCGGGGCAGCGCGCCCCCGACCCACCCGGCGCACCCCGACGCCAGCCTGGCCGAGGCCATCGGCTGGGCCGTCCTGTCGGCGGCGGCCCTCGAGGTCGTCCGCGTCGTCGCCGAGCGGGGCGCGGCCCAGGGCTGGCGGCGGGCGACCGGCTCGCTCCCGCCGGGCCTGGAGGCGGCCGGCGCCGCCCGTGAGCTGACCGCGTAGGACCCGCTCCCGCCGGCCGGGCTCAGGGTGTTCTCACCGGGTTGCCCGGGCCGATTCGCGTTAGCCTGACGCTGTGACGACGTTGGCTGGAGCGACGAGGAGCTTCGACTCGGTCAACCCGGCCAGCGGCGCGGTCGTGGGGACGTTTCCGGTCCACGACGGCGCCGCGGTCGCCGGGGCGGTGAGCACGGCCCGCGAGGCGGCCCGCTGGTGGGACGGCCTTGGCTTTCCCGGCCGTCGGGCCCGGCTGCTGGCCTGGAAGCGGGCCCTGGCCACCGAGCTGGACGGCCTGGCCGAGCTCGTCCACCGGGAGAACGGCAAGAGCGTCGACGAGGCGACCCTGGAGATCGTCGCTCACCTGAGCGTGCTGGGCTGGCTGGCCGAGCACGCCGAGACGGTCCTGCGGACCCGCCGCGCCCGGCCGAACCTGTTCACCGTCAACCAGAGCGCGACCCTCGCCCGCCGCCCGTTCGGGGTGGTCGGGGTGATCGGCACCTGGAACTGGCCGGTCTACACCCCGGGCGGCGCGCTGGCCTCGGCGCTGGCGGCCGGCAACGCCGTCGTCTACAAGCCGAGCGAGCTGACCCCGGCCGTCGGGAGCCGCGTCGTCGAGCTGTTCCGGTCCGTGGTCCCGGAGGCGCCGGTCCTGAGCACGGTGACCGGGTTCGGGCCGACCGGCGCGGCCCTGCCGGCCGCCGGCGTCGACAAGCTGTCGTTCGTGGGCTCGCCGGCCACCGCCCGGCGGGTGATGGAAAGCTGCGCCCAGACCCTCACCCCGCTGGTCCTGGAGCTGGGTGGCAAGGACGCGATGATCGTCGCGGACGACGCTGACCTCGCCGCCGCGGTCGACGGGGCGCTGTGGCTCGGCCTGGGCAACTCGGGCCAGACCTGCATCGGCACCGAGATCGTCTATGTGGTCCGGAGCCGGTACGAGGCCTTCCTGGGCGAGCTGGCCCGCGGGGCCGAACGGGTGCGGGCCGGCGGCGACGAGCCGAGCTCGTATGGCCCGATGTTGATGCCGAGCCAGGTCGAGATCGTCCGCCGGCACGTCCAGGACGCTCTGGAGCGGGGCGCGCGGGCCGTCGTCGGCGGGCTGGGGGCGTTCCGCCCGCCGTACATAGACCCGATCGTCCTGGTCGACGTGCCCGCGGACGCCCCGGCCCGCACCGAGGAGACCTTCGGCCCCGTGCTGGTCGTCGTCCCGGTCGACGACGTCGACGAGGCGGTGGCCCGGGTGAACGAGGGCCCGTTCGGGCTGGGCGCGGCGGTCTACTCCCGGCGGTCGGGCCGGGACATCGCGGCCCGCCTCCGCTGCGGCATGGTCAGCGTCAACGGGATCATCGCCTACACGATCATGGGTGAGCTGCCGTTCGGCGGGGTCGGGCACTCCGGGTTCGGGCGCGTCCACGGCGCCGCCGGGCTGGAGGAGTTCACCTGGGTGAAGACGACGGTCCGGGCCCGGTTCCCGGCGCCGGTCAACCCGACGTCGCTGTTCCGCTCCCGGCTGGCGATGCGGGAGTTCCGCGCCCTGGCCCGGTTCGCGCACCGCCGCTGACGACCCGGGCCGGCCCTGGTCCCAGGGTGGCCGCGCCCGCGCGTTCGCCCGGCCGCTAACTCGGTGGATCGACGAGGACGCGCCGATCGCCGCCGGGCCGCGCCAGCGGTTCAGTCGAGACGGCGCAGCTCGGCGCGGTATCGCTTGCCGTTCTCGGCATACATGGCGACGGACCGCTCGATCATGCCGGGCTGGACGGAGTCCGGGCGCATCCGCGCCGGGACACCCATAGCCGTCGCGCCCGAGGGGACCTCTGCCCCGCCGGTGAGCACCGCGTTGGCCGCGACGACGGCCCCGGAGCGGACGACGACGCGGTGCAGGATGATCGAACCGGAGCCGGCGAGCGAGCCGTCCTCCAGCGTGCAGCCCTCCAGGTGGACGGCGTGGCCGACGACGCAACCGGCGCCGATGCGGGTCGAGAACTCGGCGGTCGCGTGGACGATCGTCCCGTCCTGAACCGACGTCCGCGCGCCCACGATGATCTCGCCGTAGTCGCCCCGCATTACCACCTGGGGCCAGATCGTCGCCTCTGGGCCGATTGTGACGCTACCGATCACCGTGGCGTCCGGATGGACGTAGGCCGACGGGTCGATGTCCGGTACCCGGTCACCCAACGCGTAGATCGCCACCGACGCGGCTCCTTCCGCCACCTAGCTCACGCCGCTTCCCGGCCTTCCGCCACCGCCATCGTGCCCGACGGGCAGCGTCCCGCGCGCGTGGTACCCATGGCGATCCGGGTGACGGCGGTTACCTCGCCGGGCGTGTTCCCCGGCTCGCTCACAGCCTGATCTTCGCATCGACGAGGCGTACACGCTGTCCCCGGCCAACTCGCGGGCCGACTTCGGCCAGGAGTCAGGAGTCCATTGACACGCTGGTCAAGCTGATGGAGGACCACCGCGACTCGGTCGCCGTGATCGCCGCCGGTTACCCGGCGGAAATGGCGGACTTCCTCGACGCGAACCCGGGTCTCGCCTCCCGTTTTTCCAAGACCATCGAGTTCGAGAACTACGAAGTGGAGGACCTGGTCGTCATCACCACGCGGTTCGCCACCAAAGCGGACTACGAGTTCGCCGCGACTGCCGAGCCGCTCATCCGGAATACTTCACGAACATCGACCGGGACACGAACGTCGGCAACGCCCGGGAGGCCCGGCGCTTTTTCGAGGCGGTGCGCAAGGCCCAGGCGGGGCGCCTGCGCGCGCTCGGGACGCGCCCGGACATCAGCATGCTTCGCCAGCTCAACGCGGCGGACGTCGCCATGACAAGCGGGGCGTAAGTGTGGCGGGCGCCTGGGCGGATGAGCATACGACTGGGGCACTCACGGGCCGGTTCCCGCCCGGCCGCGGCCGCCAGCTGCCACCGCCATACCCAGGGCGAGCGGTCGCCCCTATCATCCGGGATCAAACCACGCCGGGCGCCGAAGCCCGGCCCGGGATTTTTCCCAGCTCGGCGACCGGCCAGCGATTTAAGCCCACGTGCACGTCGGCCTCGGGACACCGCTGACGGCGGCGCCGCCGCGGCCGTCGGGGTGAATAGACCAGGGAGTTCACATGGCGGGATCCGCCAACGTCGGCTACGAGCCGGAGACCTACTGGACGGAGGTCGCGCGGGGAATCTCCGACCGCGCCGGCGGCAACGTGGTCGCCGGCGACGACGAGCCGTTCTACCGGTACAAGCGGGAGAAGTTCGTCCGCACGTTCCTCGACGACCTGGGCGTCAAGGGTCAGAGCTGCCTGGAGGTCGGTTGCGGGCCGGGCGGCAACCTGGGCGTCCTGCGAGCACAGCAGCCGCTCCGACTGGTCGGCTGCGACGTGTCGGGCGCGATGGTAGAGCTGGCGAGCCGCAACAACCCCTCCGTCGAGGTCGTGAAGACCGACGGCCGCTCGCTGCCGTTCGATGACGGCGAGTTCGACACGGCGCTGACCGTGACGGTCCTCCAGCACAATGTCGACGAGGTCATGCGGTCGGTCCTGGCTGAGATCTGCCGGGTGGCCACCGCCCGGATCGTGCTGTTCGAGGAGACGAGCCTGCGCCGCGCGGAGAAGTACTCCTTCGTGAGCCGGCCGCTGGCCGACTACGCGCTGGTCGCGGCCCGGCACGGCTTCGTCCTCGAATCCGTCGACTACCTGCACGAGGTCGTCCTCAAGCGGCTGACCGGCCTGTCGAGGAAGCTGCTGAACCGGCCCGGCCTTCACGAGGGCGCGTCGAAGGGCCGGGTCTCCCGGGCCGTCGAGTCCGGGCTGGTCAGCGCCTTCGGTGGCCTGGACGACCGGGCGAAGCTGCCGATGGGCCTGACCCGGCTGGCCTTCGTCGCGCAGGACCGCCTGCGCTGAGACGTCCCGCCGCCGTCGGCGCCGGGCCGGCGGGCGGGTCACCGCGCGTCTGACCCGTCTACGGCCACGTGTGGCTGCGGGCCTCGGTCCTCCGCCCGCGATGGGCTCCGAGGCCGGCCAGGTCCGTGGCGGTGGCCGGCCCTCCCGAGGCCAGCGGGGTGGAGTTTCGATTTTGCTAAGCTTTGCAAGTGGTGGAGTCTCAGCCAGAGCGGAGCCGGAAGTCGGCCGTCGCCTCGACGCGAGAGGGGCGGGCGGACATCGCGCCGACACCGGATGGCCGCGACTGGGCAGCGCCCCGGCCGGCGTCGTCGATGAGCAGGCCGCTCTACCAGCTCAAGGCCGAGTTCTTCAAGACGCTCGGCCACCCGGTCCGGATCCGGGTGCTGGAGCTGCTCAGCCAGCGGGAGCACTCCGTGGCCGAGATTCTCCCCGAAGTCGGGATCGAGCCGGCGAATCTCTCGCAGCAACTCGCGGTCCTGCGGCGCACCGGCCTCGTCCAGGCCCGCCGTGAGGGTTCTTCTGTCGTCTACGCCCTCACCAGCCCCCACGTGGCGGAGCTCCTCACGGTGGCCCGCGGCATCCTCAGCCACGTCCTGACCGATCAGGTCGAGCTCCTCGAGGACCTTCGGGCCCCGGTCGTTCCCGCCTCACCCGACGGGCCCCGCTCACCCGACGGGCCCCGCTCACCCGGCGGGCCCCGCTCGGCCCGGCCGCGGCGGAGCGCCTGACCGACCACTGCCGGCACCCGCCGTCGTCCCCTTCTCTGCCTGGCCGTTGAGGATCTTTGGTCGATGTCACAACTTGCAGAAATTCGCAACTGCTAATATGGCAGAGCCGGCGAATGATCGGAGTCGGCGTGGCGAGCGCTGAGCATCGAGGAGCGCGGTGACGGAAGGCATCCATTCCGCCGGGGGCGGGAGATGACCGGAGGGCAGACCGGCTGGCCGGCGGATGGCGTTCCGGGCCGTGGCGGGGTCGGCGCGGTGGACGGGGTCGACGGGGCGCGACGGACAGCGATCGCCGCGGTGGGTGACGGCACCGCGTCGCCCGGGCGAGGCTCACCGGACGCGGCGCTGGCTCGCTGCGCCTCCTGGATCACCGAGCTGTCCGGGCTGCCGGCCTACACCGTGTCCCTGCCGGCAACGGGCCCCGGGTACTGGCTGGGTGTCCTACCGCCGGACGTCGGGGCGGTCTTCGTCTCTGACACCGCCCCCGAGCGGGCACGGCGACTGCGGATCGCCGCCAGCCATCCCGTTCTGATCGATTACGAGGTCACCTGCGTGACCCTCACCGCTGGCGTACTGACCGCGCTGGCCCGCGACGGTCGACCTGTCTCGACCAGCCGCGTCCTGCTCGCGGGTGACTCCACACCCCCCGGCCTGGCCTCCCTGCTGATGGCCACCGGCATACGGAACGTCACGATATGGAATGACGGGGAAGATGTGATCGTCCCGCTGGTTGACCTCGTCGACGAGTCCGACGTGGTGGTCGATCTGGCCGGCACCCGCGCGGCGCGCACGTGGCACCGCCCCGAGCGGGCCCTGGTCTCGACCTCCCGCGCCGGCCGGGTTTCCCGGGTCGTGGGGGCGGGCCTGCTCGCCGCGCTCGCGCGCACCCCCGGCGCCTCGGTGGATATGACGGTGCTGGAGGCCTGCGTGGTGGCCGTGGTCATGGCTACGCCGCCGCCACGCGGCGCTCCCGCCGGCGGCGACGGGCAGCTGGCCGCCCGGGTCGCCGACGTCGCGACGCGGGCGCTGCGCGCGGCGCTTCGGGCTGAGTGACCGCGATGGCCGGGGCCGGCCCGGTCGAGGATGTGTCGCATGCGGGGATGAGCCCCGCCGCGACGATCCTGGCCGTCCTCGACGAGGTCGCTGACCTGCTGCCCCAGCAGGCTCCGCTGAGCTTCTTCGTCCACCACAACACGCTGCACGCGTTCGAGGATCTTCCGTTCCGAAACGGTGTCCTGGGTGCCTCGGACCTGTTCGGCACCCGGCCGTTCCAGAGCGAGCAGGCATTCGGCGAACACCTGCGCACCGGCCGGATCGCGGCGGGTGATGTGCGCGCGGTGCTCGCCGAGGCGGATGTGATCGACGGCGACGTCGAGGTCGTTCCCGGCGGGCCGACGTGGGCGGAGTTCCGCTTCCGGCGGCTGACGACCGTCTTCGAGATCCCGCGTGGCGCTGGCCTGCGGTGGCTGCTGGAGGAGGAGGACGCCCGCCACCGCTTCCATCCCCTGGTCGGCCAGGACCGGCGGGACCGGCTGCGGGACGAGGCCGCTCGACGCTACGCCGGCCTCTCCACTGTCGGCGGGCGAGACGCGGGGGAGCGACGGGGCGGGCGGGACCGGCTGGCTCGGCGCGGTGCGCGGGGACAGGCGGTCTCGCTGGAGGCCCGCCTCCTGGGTGAGCTGTGGCGGGCATTGGAGAACCAGTGCCCACCGGCGCCGCCGCCGGCCGCGCCGGCCCGGCGCCGGGACCAGATCCTCCGGCGCCTCGATGTCGACACCGACGATCTCGTTCATCCTCCGCTGATCCGACTGTGTGCCGCCTTTCTCGACCAGGGGGTCGCCCACTGGCCGATGCCGGGCCGGGCCGATGGGCTGCTGGGAGTGTTCCGGCGGTTGTTCGGTCTGTCGGACGGGCCGTTGGACGTGGCCTGGCGTGGTCTGGCCGAGCATCTGCGGACGCAGGTCCGGGAGGGTTGGTCGGCCGAGGACACGGTGGTGTGGGCGCTGCGCGAGCTGGGGCTGCCCGAGGCGGCGTGGCCGGCGGCGATCCAGGCCAGCCTGCTGTCGCTGCGCGGCTGGGCCGGGATGGTGCGTCAGGTCGAGCTGCGCCCCGACCAGGTTCCGGCGCATCCCGTGCCGGGTCGCCTCGTCGACTTCCTCGCCGTACAGCTCGTCCTGGAGGTGTTCGCGACCCGGCACGTGCTGACCTCCCGGCTGGGACCGGAGGTGTCCCCGCGCGAGCTCGGCCCGTTCGGCCGCTCGGAGCCCGAGCCGGCGCTGGCGCTGAGGGCGGCCGGAGGCGCGATCGACACTCCGCTGGTGTATGAGGCGTTCGTCCTCGCCCAGCTGATGGACGCCGCCATCGGCCCGCTGCTCGAGCCGAGCGCGGCCGGGTCATGGATGGACGCCGTGGCCGGGTTCGACGACCGGGAACGGCGTTGGCTGCTGCACCTCGCCTACGAACGGAACTATCGGACCGCGGTCCTGGACGCGTTGTATGCGTACAGCCGGCGGGACGAGCCGGCGCCGGCCCCGCCACCGTCGCCCGGACCTGGCGTCCCGCTGCACGCGGTGTTCTGCATGGATGAGCGGGAGGAGTCATTGCGCCGGCACCTGGAGGAGTGCTACCCGGACGTGCGCACCTACGGGGCGGCGGGCTTCTTCGGTGTCGCGATGGCCTACCAGGGGCTCGATGACGCTCGCCCCCGGCCCCTGTGTCCCGTCACGCTGACTCCCACCCATCTGGTGGTGGAGCGCGCGGAGGACTACGCCGCGCACGACGCCTACCGGCGGGCACGGCGCCGCTACGGCCGTGTCGGCCACAACCTCGCGACGGCCCGCGGCACGCTCGGTCGGGGGGCCGCCCTGACCATGGCCGCCGGTCTCGCCAGCGTGGTGCCGCTGGCGGGTCGCTGCCTGTTTCCCCGCGCGGCCGAGCACTGGGCCGGCCGGCTCCATCATCGGGCCGGCGTCCGCCCGCGAACCCGCCTCGTCATCGAGCGGGCCCGCGACGAGCCGGCCGAGGGCACCACGCTCCCGGTCGGTTTCACCGTGGCGGAGATGGCCGACATCGTCGAGACGATGCTGGTCACGATCGGCCTGACCGCCGAGCCGCCGCCGACGACGACGGCGGCGGCGGCGGGTGGGGCCGGGGCGGATCCGGATCCAGGTCCGGGTCCGGATCCGGGTCCGCTCGTGCTCGTCATCGGGCACGGCTCGTCCAGCCTCAACAATCCGCACGAGGCGGCGCATGACTGCGGGGCGACCGGAGGCGGCCGGGGCGGGCCGAACGCCCGGGCATTCGCCGCCATGGCAAACCACCCGCGGGTGCGGGAGGAACTCACCCGCCGGGGCCAGCGCCTGCATCCCGACACCTGGTTCGTCGGGGCGTACCACAACACCTGCGACGAGTCCGTCGACTTCTACGACACAGACCTGCTGCCAGCCGGTGCCCGTCCCGCGCTGCGCCGGGCCGAGTCGGCGCTGGCGGAGGCGGTCCGGCTCAACGCCCACGAGCGGGCCCGCCGCTTCGCCTCCGCCCCGCCCGATCTCGACCCCGACCAGGCGCTCGCGCACGTCCAGTCCCACGCCCGGGACCTCGGCCAGCCGCGGCCGGAATACGGGCACGCCACCAACGCCGTCTGCCTGATCGGCCGGCGCTCGCGGACCCGCGGCCTGTACCTGGACCGGCGCGCCTTCCTCGTCTCCTACGACCCCGACCGCGACCCCGACGGCGAGGTGCTCACCCGGCTGCTGCTGTCGGTCGGCCCGGTCGGCGCGGGCATCAATCTCGAGTACTACTTCAGCGTCGTCGACCCGGCCGGCTACGGTTGCGGGACGAAACTTCCCCACAACATCACCGCGCTCGTCGGCGTCATGGACGGCTATAGCTCGGATCTGCGCACCGGCCTGCCCTGGCAGATGGTCGAGATCCACGAGCCGATGCGGCTGCTGGTCATCGTGGAGGCCGAGCCCGCCACCCTCACGCGCATCCTGCGGGAGCAACCCGGCCTGGACCGGCTCGTGTCGGGCGGGTGGATCCAGTTGGTCGCGTGGAATCCGCGCGGCCCGGACAGCTACCTCTACGTCGATGGGACGTTCCGGCCGCACGAGCCGGAAGACCCGCGGCTGCCGGTAGTGGCACGCTCCGCCGACGTGTACGCCGGCCGCCGGGACCACCTCGCCTTCGCCGAGGTCGCCGGGATGGCGGCGGCTGACCTCCACGGTCCGGCCGCGCATGACCCGCACGCCGAGCTGACGAGCACCGTGCCCGCCGGACACGTCGGATGATCAGTCCGGACGCCGGGGGCGGCCTGACCGGCGGCGCGCACGCCGCCGCCGTCGAGCTCCTGTTCGGGGCGGTCGCCCTGCCCGCGGCCGTCACGGCCGTGCTGGCGCTGGCGCTGTGGTTTCGTGTCCGCCCGTCGGAGAAGGTTTCCTCGACCGTCGTGTCGGCGTCCTTCGGCCTGGTCGCCACGGCCGCCGCGGCGCTCGGCGCGTTACTGCTGGCGACCGGGCGACCGATGGTCGCCGTCGAGTGCCGCGCCTGGTTCGGCCCGACACCCGGCTGGCACTGGCGGCTGGTGGCGGACCGGTTGTCCATCCCATTCTCGGCCTTCGCCGCCGGCCTGATCGGGATGATCGGTGCGCTGTCCCGGCGCTACCTGCACCGCGAAGGCGGCTTCTGGCGCTTCTACGTTCTGCTCGCCCTGTTCGGAACCGGGGTGGAGCTGGTCGTGCTCGGCGGGAGCCTGCCACTGATGTCCGTCGGCTGGGAGCTCGTCGGCTTGTCCTCCGCCCTGCTGATCTCCTTCTTCCATGATCGGCCCGGCCCGGTGCGCAACGGGCTGCGGGCGTTCCTCACCTACCGGACCTGCGACATCGGGCTGGTGCTGGCGGCCGGGTGGCTCGCCGCGGCCGGATCGGTCGACCTGGTCAGCCCGGCGGGCGCACCCTCGCCGCTGATCGGAGCGGCTCGTTGGGCCGGGAGCTCAGGCTGGGCGACCCTGCCGGTGCCAGCCTCGTCGTCGAGGGCGACCCTGGTCGCCGCCGCGCTGATCCTGGCGGTGGTGGGCAAGTCGGCGTTGCTGCCGGCCAGCGGCTGGCTGCCCCGAGCGATGGAGGGGCCGACGCCGTCCAGTGCCGTCTTCTACGGCGCGCTGTCGGTCCATCTCGGGCCCTACCTGCTGCTGCGCTCCCATGCCCTGCTCGAGGCGGCACCGGCGGCGCGGGTGGTCGTCGTCGGGCTCGGCCTCGCCACGGCGCTGCACGCGACGCTGGTCGGCCGAGCCCAGTCCGACATCAAAAGCTCGCTCGCCTACGCGTCGATGACACAGGTCGGCCTGATCGTGGCCGAGATCGGCGTTGGTCTCTACGTGCCCGCCGTGGTGCACATCCTCGGGCACGCCACCATCCGAGCGGCCCAGATCCTGCGCTCTCCCAGCCTGTTGCACGACCGTCACCACCTGGAGCAGGCACTGGGGGGTCCCAGCCTGACCCACCAGGGCCGGCACCCGGCGCGGCTGATCCCGCGCCGCTGGCGGCCCCGCCTCTACCGGTACGCGTTCGCCCACGGCCACCTGGACGCGCGGCTGCGCCGGCTGGCCATCCCGCTCAGCCGAGCGCTGCGCACGGTCGACGGCTGGCAGCGGCGAGCGGCCGACCGGATCGGCGGTGCCCAGCCAGCCCGACCCGTCCCGCCAGGCCCAGTACTCCGCCCGACCGGCCTCCGCCCGCCCGTCCCGCGGCAACCCGGCTACCCGCCGGCCGGCCGCCGCCCGGCCCAAACGCTGAGGACGATCGACACCATCGCCCTCCACGACGACATCGCCCTCCACGACGACATCGCCCTCCACGACGACATCGCCCTCCACGACGACATCGCCGTCCAGAACGACATCGCTGTCCACAACGACGTCACGGTCGGCGAGTCGTGACGGTCGCGCTTGGCCCCCTACTGGCCGCTGTCGCGCTGCTGCTGGGCGCGTATCTCGCCCGATCGGCGCCCGACGCCCGTCACGCGCGCGCCACCGCCACCCGCGCCGCCGCGGTGGCACTATCCCTGGCGGCCACCCGCTGGCCAGGCACCACGATCATCGGCCGGCGCGGCCCGTCCACCCATCCGTCGCTGACGATCACCTTCGCTCCTACCGGTTGGACGGCGTGGCTGCCCGTCGCGACCGCGCTGGCCGGTCTGCTGGCGGTCGGGCTGGCTTCGGTCCGTGAGCATCCGCCGCGCACCACCGCCCGGATCCTGCTCGTCCTCGCCGCCGGGGTCGCCACCAGCGCGAGCAGCCGGCCCGAGGCGGTGAGCGTCCTGTGGGCACTCAGCGCGGCGCCACTGTGGCTTGAGGTCCGCGACCGGCTCGGCGGCCGGGGACCAGCCCGGCTGTTCGCGCTGCACCAGCTACTAGGCATCGGCCTCGCCACGGCCGGCGCCACGCTCCGGGCGGCCGGAGGCACTACCGCGACCGCCGTAGGCGGCGGCCTGCTGGCCGGCGCGGTCGTCGTCCGGCTCGGGCTGTTCCCGGCCCATCTGTGGGCCACCCGCGTCCTGGAGTCCACGCCTGTCGGTCTCGCGGTCGCCTTTCTCGCCGTGCCCAGCGGACCGGCCCTGCTCCTGTCCCATCCGTCGGAGCTTGCCCGGCCACCGCTCGACGGCGACCTCGCTGGCCTGGTCGCCGCGGCCGGCGCCCTCACCGCCGTTCTCGGCGCTCTGCTCGGCCTCGTGCAGGCCGAGGCCCGTCGCGCGCTGGCCATGCTCGCTGTAGCGCTGTCCGGCATGGCGGCGGCCGGTCTGGCCACCGCGTCCCGCTCGGCGGTCTCCGGGGCCGTCCTCACCTGGGAGGTTTACGCCGTCGCGGCCGGCGGCGCGATGATGGTGATCGGCGCGACAGAGGCCCGACGCGGGCCGATGACCCTGACCGGTCCGGGCGGCAGCTTCTCCCGCACGCCCCGGCTGGCGGTCGCGTTCCTGTTCTTCGGACTCACCGCGGCCGGCTTCCCTCTCACCCTGGGCTACCTGGGCAATGATCTTCTGATCGATGGGGTCCGGGAAGCCTCGAGCGCGCTGATGATCGCGCTGGCCGTGGCCGGGACGGCCAGCGGCGCGATCGTGGTCCGCTGGTTCATCATCGGCTTCACCGGGCGCCGGGACCACGACGGCGAGCCTGACGCCACCCGCCGGGAACTGGCCGCGGTGACGGCCGCTCTCGCCGCGCTCGTCATCGCGGGTCTCGCGCCGGCCCTCACCCTTCCGTACCCGATGTGACCCCCCAGCGGTCATACCGGACGCCAGCCTCCACCTGCCGGCCGGCGCGGCGCGGCGCTACGACGCCGATCTGGTGGCCAGGCGCGACGCCGGCCACCAGATCGAAACCGAACTCGTCTCCCGTCACACCCGCGGCCGGGCCACGGCGGCCTCCGGCTGCCGGGCCATGCTGAGGCCGACGGCCACGACGGTGCCGACTACGAACAGGGCGGCGAACACGACCAGTCCCGGGCCGCTGCCGTCGAAGAACACCGGGATCGCCACCGCGCCTGAAACGATCCGGCTCGCCGCAACGCCACGCAGCGCGGCACGCGATCCCCGGCGCCAGAGAAGGATCACAGCGACGATCGTGACGACGCCCATGAGCGTGCTGGTCAGGAAGACTTCGAGATCAGCGCCGTAGAGCGCGAGATCGATGATGGCGAGAACCGTCGCTATCACAAGACCGACCTTGTTCCTACGGGAGAAGTCGTTCCTACGGGAGAGACTGGCGTTCATGACCGTGCCCCTTCAGGTTCGGGTTTCTTGGTCACTTATGGTCGGCTCGCTGATCGCCGACTGCCTCGGACCAGGCTCCCAGCCGACCGGGTCTTCTCCCGACACGTCTGGGAGCAGGATCCCAGGGACATCTCCCGGACCGGGCGTCATCATCATCGCGTGAGCTCATCCGTCGCACCGCTGCGCGTGCTGCTGGCCGACGACCATCCGGTGGTGCGGCGCGGGATTGCCGCTCTGTTGTCAACGCTGGAGGGCGTCGAACTGGTCGGTGAGGCGTCGACGGGTGCCGAGGCGATCCGGGAAGCCGTTCTGGTTCGGCCGTCGGTGGTGGTGATGGATGTACGGATGCCGGACATGGACGGCGTGGAGGCGACGCGCCGACTCGCGGCCGCCGCGCCCGAGTGCGCCGTTCTCATGCTCACAATGTTCGACGACGACGAGACGGTTTTCGCCGCGATGCGGGCTGGTGCCCGTGGATACCTGCTGAAAGGCGCCGCGCAGGAGGACATCCTGCAGGCGATCCGGTCCGTCGCGGCCGGCCACGTCGTTCTCGGCCCCGGGGTCGCCCAGCGGCTACTCGACCATCTTTCCGCGCCGGCGCCGGCGGCCCCGGCGGAGGCTGCGTTCCCTGAACTCACCGCGCGCGAGCGCCAGATACTCGACCTCGTCGCCGCCGGGCGGAACAACACCGCGATCGCGGCGGAACTCGGGCTTGCGACGAAGACCGTCGTCAACCACGTCACGGCGATCTTCACCAAACTTCGGCTGGCGAGTCGCGCCGAGGCGATCGTGCGGGCGCGCGAGGCGGGTCTCGGGCGGACGGCGTCCTGATCATGAGACGGTATCGGCTCCCGCCGCGGGATCGGCTGAGCGGAGGCCCGCGTAACCCCTGAGGTCTCGAACCCGGCACTCAGTCGCGGTCGGCCGGCGGGTCCTGGGCCAGCAGGTCGGCCAGCGGCTCGAACAGCGCGGGCGGGGCGGCGATCGTCAGGTCGGTGGACGCGGGGCGGCCGGCCAGGCCGGCGACGACGAGGCCGGCCTCCTGGGCGATCAGGCCGCCGGCGGCGTGGTCCCACGGCTGCAGGCCGCGCTCGTAGTAGGCGTCGATGCGGCCCTCGGCCGCCGCGCACAGGTCGAGCGCGGCCGCGCCGAACCGGCGGATGTCGCGGACGTGGGGCAGCACCCGGGCCACCACGGCGGCTTGGGCCCGGCGGCGCTCGGCCCGGTAGCCGAAGCCGGTGGCGACCAGCGAGCGGGCCAGGTCGGTCTCGGCCGAGCCGGTCAGCCGGCGGCCGTCGCGCCAGGCGCCGCCGCCGAGCGTCGCCGTGTAGGTCAGGCCGAGCGCGGGCGCGTGCACGACCCCGGCGACGGGCTGGCCGTCGAGCTCGGCCGCGATCGAGACCGCCCAGTTGGGGAGGTCGTAGAGGAAGTTCACGGTGCCGTCCAGCGGGTCGACGACCCAGCGGACGCCGCTGGTCGCCGGGCGGTCGGCGCCCTCCTCGCCGAGCAGGCCGTCGTCCGGGCGGGCGACGGCGATCCGGGCCGCGACCAGCTCCTCCGAGGCCCGGTCGAGCGCGGTGACCACGTCGGTCGGGGACGACTTCGTCGTCTCGGCCGCCACCGTCCCGGCCGCCCGGCCCACGGCCAGCAGTTCACCGGCGGCCAGCGCGATCTCGAGGGCGAGGGCGAGCAGCTCGGCCGGCTCGGGCCGGGCCCCCGGGCCGGTCTGGGGGCGGGTCGTCTCGGACTGGGTTCGCTCGATCACGAGGGACTCCACCGGTCGGGCGGGCGGGACAGCGCGGGCGCGCACGGGCTCCATCCTGCCAACCCGGGCCGGGGGCGGACGTCGGCGGTGCCGGGGGCGGACGTCGGCGGTGCCGGGGGCGGACGTCGGCGGTGCCGGGGGCGGACGCCGGCGGTGCCGGGCGCCACGCACCGCCGGCCGGGTCCCGGCGATCTACCCGTAGAATCGTTACCTGTGGTGACAGCAGAGAGCACAGGGCGGTCGGTGCCAGACCGGCCGACCCTGGACGGCATCGAGGCGCGCTGGTCAGCGGCCTGGCAGGACAGCGGGATCTATCGGTTCGACCGTTCCGCCGAGCGCGCGAACGTCTACTCGATCGACACCCCGCCCCCGACCGTGTCCGGCTCCCTGCACGTAGGCCACGTCTTCTCCTACACCCACACCGACATCGTCGCCCGCTTCCAGCGGATGCGCGGGCGCGAGGTCTTCTACCCGATGGGCTGGGACGACAACGGCCTGCCCACCGAGCGGCGGGTGCAGAACTTCTACGGTGTGCGCTGCGACCCGTCGCTGCCCTACGACCCGGACTTCACCCCGCCGGAGAAGCCGGGCAAGGAGCAGCGGCCGATCAGCCGGCGCAACTTCGTCGAGCTGTGCGACCGGCTGACCGAACAGGACGAGAAGGCCTTCGAGGCGCTGTGGCGCCGCCTCGGCCTGTCCGTCGACTGGTCGATGACCTACGCGACGATCGACACCCGCGCCCGCGCGGTGGCCCAGCGGGCGTTCCTGCGCAACCTGGCCCGGGGCGAGGCGTACCTGGCCGAGGCGCCGACGCTGTGGGACGTGACGTTCCGCACCGCCGTGGCCCAGGCCGAGCTGGAGGACCGGGAACGCCCGGGCGCCTACCACACGCTGGACTTCCCCCGCTCCGACGGCGAGGGCGCGGTGCGGATCGAGACGACCCGGCCCGAGCTGCTCGCGGCCTGCGTCGCGCTGGTCGCGCATCCCGACGACGAGCGGTACGCGCCGCTGTTCGGCTCGACCGTGCGCACGCCGGTGTTCGGGGTCGAGGTGCCGGTGCGCGCGCACCGGCTGGCCGATCCGGACAAGGGCTCCGGCATCGCCATGATCTGTACGTTCGGTGACCTCACCGACGTCGTCTGGTGGCGGGAGCTGGACCTGCCGGCCCGGGCCGTCATCGGGCGGGACGGGCGGCTGGTGCCGGACGCGCCGGCGGCCATCACCTCGCCGACCGGGCGGGCGGCCTACGCGGAGCTGGCCGGCAAGACCGTCCACAGCGCCAAGGAGAAGATCGTCGAGCTGCTGCGGGCCGAGGGCGCGCTCGTCGGCGACCCGCGCCCGATCAACCACCCGGTGAAGTTCTACGAGAAGGGCGACAAGCCCCTCGAGATCGTCTCGACCCGGCAGTGGTACATCCGCAACGGCGGGCGGGACGAGGAGCTGCGGGGAGCGTTGCTGGCCCGGGGGCGTCAGCTGAACTGGCACCCGCCGCACATGGGCGTCCGCTACGACAACTGGGTCGAGGGCCTGACCGGGGACTGGCTGATCAGCCGGCAGCGCTTCTTCGGCGTGCCGCTGCCGGTCTGGTACCCGCTTGACGACGAGGGCGACCCGGTCTACGACCGCCCGATCGTGGCCGACGACACCAAGCTGCCGGTCGACCCGGCCAGCGAGGTGCCGCCGGGCTACTCCGAGGACCAGCGCGGGCGGCCGGGCGGCTTCGCGGCCGACCCGGATGTCATGGACACCTGGGCGACGTCGTCGCTCACGCCGCTGATCGCGGCCGGCTGGGGCAGCGACGACGACCTTTTCCAGCGGGTGTTCCCGATGGACCTGCGCCCGCAGGCCCACGAGATCATCCGGACCTGGCTGTTCTCCTCCGTCCTGCGCAGCCACCAGGAGTTCGGCGAGCTGCCCTGGACGGACGTGGCGATCTCCGGGTGGATCCTCGACCCGGACCGCAAGAAGATGTCCAAGTCCAAGGGCAACGTCGTCACCCCGATGGAGCCGCTGGAGCAGCACGGCTCGGACGCGGTCCGCTACTGGGCCGCGTCGGGCCGGCCGGGGACGGACACGGCCCTCGACGTCGGCCAGATGAAGATCGGCCGGCGGCTGGCGATCAAGCTGCTGAACGCGAGCCGGTTCGCGCTCGGGCTCAGCGCGGCCGACGCCGACGCGGGCGCCGGTGCTTCCCTCTCGCCGGAGCGCGTTTCCGCCGCCGATGTCACCGAGCCGCTGGACCGGGCGCTGCTGGCCGCGCTGGCCGAGGTGGTTGACGGGGCGACGGCTGCGCTGGAGGGCTACGACTACACGCGCGCCCTGGAGCTGACCGAGTCGTTCTTCTGGCGCTTCTGCGACGACTACGTCGAGTTGGTCAAGGGCCGGGCCTACGGTTCGTTCGGCGCCGAGGCGGCCGCCTCGGCGCGGGCGACGCTGTCGACGGCGCTGTCGGTGATCCTGCGCCTGTTCGCGCCGGTGCTGCCGTTCGTGACCGAGGAGGTCTGGTCGTGGTGGCGGGAGGGCTCGGTGCACCGGGCCTCCTGGCCGGAGGCGGCGGCGCTGCGGGAGCTGGCCGGGGACGGCGAGCCGCGCGCGCTGGAGGCCGTCGGGGCCGCGCTCAGCGGGATCCGGCGGGCCAAGTCCGAGGCCAAGGTGTCGATGAAGGCCGAGGTGGCCTCGGCCACCGTGGCCGGGGCCGAGGATCTCGTCCTGCTCGTGCAGCGGGCCGAGCGGGACCTGCGCAGCGCCGGGAGCGTGGCCGACCTGCGCTTCTCCCCCGGCGTCGGCGAGATCACCGTCGACGTCCAGCTGGCCGCCCCGGCCACCGGCTGAGCTGGTTTCGGGTGACGGCCGCCGCTTCGGCGGCCGTCACCCCTGGACGGTGACGCCGGTGACGGCGAACCGTTCGACGGCGGTCACGTGGCCGCCGGTGGAGGCAATGAGGATCACGCGCTGGCCGGCCGGCACGCTCCGCACCGTCACGGCGGCCCGCCAGGCGGCGCTCTGGCCGCCGGCCGTCTGGCAGCAGAAGTCCCCCACCACGCCGCCGGAGGCCAGCCGGGCCTGGACGTGGATGCTCTCGTCGACCCCGCTGATCTGGCCGCCGACCGCGATGGTGGGACCGACCGTCGCGCCGTACGTCGGCGTGGTCAGGGACAGGGTGCTGTCGTCGGTGCCGACGACCTCCCACGGGGCGTTCGCTCCCCCGCCGTAGCGGACCAGGTGGACCACGGCCGACGGGATGTTCTGGCCGTTCTCGGAACGGATGCCGACCGTGACCCGGGCGTCGTCGCCGGTCACCTTCTGGCCGACGACCTGGGTCACCTCGCCAAAGCCCAGGAAGCTCTGGGTGAAGCGGGTCGCGGTCGCGGCCGGGTCCCCGTGCCAGGGATCGGTGCCGCTGCTCGCGCCGACATCGCGCCAGCTCACGGCCTGGCCGGCCGTCGTGAACGGCCACAGCGGCTGGTACGGAAAGGCGGGCGCTCCAGCGGCCGGCGTTGACGTCCGCCCCGGGCCCGCCAGGGTTGTGGCTGGGGACTGACCGGGGACGCCGCTGGCCGTGCTTGTGGCTGACGCCGACGGCGGCGCGCTCTCGCCACCGCTGCTTCCACCGCCGCACGCGGCCAAGGCGAGCATCGCGCCCAACGCGACGAGAGCGAACGATCGTCCGCGCGCCGAGCGCATCCCGCCGGCACGCCATCTGTGTCGGACCATCACCCTCCCGTCGCGACCGCGGCGCCGAGACGCACGTGGCGGGCCGGCAACGCGGACACGACCATGGTAGGCGTGTCCCCACCAAGGCCGGAGCCTCGATGCCGCCCCGCCGTGGGATAAGACGCCGCGCGTGCCCCCGAGGTTGTAGTCCTCACCGAGGCCCGAGCCTCGGTGCCGCGGCACCGGCGGTGGGCCGCTCCGTGCGGGCAACGGCGGCGTCCGGGTACGTAGCCAGGAAGCCGGAGATGTGGGCTCGGCATCGTCCGCGTCCTCGGTGCCCTCGGTGACGGCCGCGCCCGCCCGGCCGCCGACCGGCCGCCGACCGCGCCAGCCAGTCGGCCGGCGGCACAGCCGCCAGGCCCACGCGCCTAGCGCTGCGGCATGGCCCTCGTCCGTGATGACCAAGGCCCGGGCGCCGCGCGAGCAGCGCCTGGAACTGCCCGTCGCCTTCACCGCAGATCCCCGGACGATCGTCAGCGGTGGTCAGTCGGATGCGGGAAGCGGCTTGCTCGACTTGAGTGCGAGCGGCGATCCGTCCGCGGCGAGAATCCCCTTGCCGCCCTTGGTACACAGCAGCGGTGCTCGTCGACGTATCGCTTCCCGAGCACGGACCCGTCGCCGGCTGGGTCGCTCCCGGGCCGGCCCGGCGCGCGTTTCGATCCCTCCAGGGATGATCAGAGACCTGATCTCAGCTTGCGTCGGGGACCCTGTGCCCGGCGTGTTTCGATTCCTACAGGGATGATCAGCGACATTACCCGGCAGCAGGCCGCCGCCTGCACCGTGTTCGCGTTTTGATCCCCCCAGGGATGATCACAGACCTAGCCGGTCGGAAGATCCTGATCTGCGGAAACCAGTTGCGATTCCCTCCAGAGATGATCACGGACGCGATCGCCTGCCATGCCGTCGAGGTAATCCGTTCCTGTTTCGGTCCCTCCAGGGATGATCACGGACACGGTGGCGGCGTTGGCGGGCAGTGTGCTCATGAGTTTCGATCCCTAAAGGGATGATCACGGACCATTCCGCGCCCCAGCGCCGACCGCGACCCGGGATCCCTGCAGGGATGATCGCGGACACGCAGGCGGCGCCGACGCAGCCACGGCGCACTCGTTTCGATCCCTCCGGGGATGATCGCGGACTCTGGCGCTGAGGGAGTTGACCGAGCTCCAAGCCGGTTTCGATCCCTCTAGGGATGATCGCGGACCCAAGCGCGACGCTTGGAGCACTGCTGACCAAGCTGGGGCGGTTTCGATCCCTCCAGGGATGATCACGGACGGGAGTTGCGGGAGGCGTGCGCCGGAGGCATCGCCGCTATGTTTCGATCCCTCCAGGGATGATCAGCGACCCAGATCGGGGCCCCGTTCCCCGCGTGGAAGCCAACGTTTCGATCCCTCCAGGGATGATCAGCGACCCGCGACCGTCGAAGAACGGATGGTCCTACTGGGACGAGGTTTCGATCCCTCCAGGGATGATCAGCGACAGGCCGAACAGGACCATCGCGGGGACGGCCATGCCAGCGTTTCGATCCCTCCAGGGATGATCAGCGACCGGGTGCTCGCCGGGACGCCTACTGGGCCTCTCCGTGTTTCGATCCCTCCAGGGATGATCAGCGACTCGCCGGGGCATGTCGCCGACCACAACTCGATCGTGTTTCGATCCCTCCAGGGATGATCAGCGACCTGATCTCGTAGAGCTTCGCGGCGATTGTGTGGTGCTCGTGTTTCGATCCCTCCAGGGATGATCAGCGACCACGGGATGTGGATTGGCCAACCGATGCGGAACGTGCGTTTCGATCCCTCCAGGGATGATCAGCGACACGCTGGGCCCGGACCCCTACGCCCACGAGATCAAGTTTCGATCCCTCCAGGGATGATCAGCGACGCGCCGCGCTGCGGTGTGGACCTCGTGGACGGGGTCCCGGTTTCGATCCCTCCAGGGATGATCAGCGACGCAGCGTGTCGATCGCGGTGTTGCTGACCTGCGTCCAGGTTTCGATCCCTCCAGGGATGATCAGCGACCACGGTGCGTGCTGCGTGGTGCGTGGTGCGTGGTCAGGGTTTCGATCCCTCCAGGGATGATCAGCGACTAGCCATCTGGGCCGTGGTCGTCGCCGACAAGAAGCCCTGTTTCGATCCCTCCAGGGATGATCAGCGACGCCACCGCAATGACCGTCGACCGGCTCTACGCCGGCCTGTTTCGATCCCTCCAGGGATGATCAGCGACCCGTGACCGAGCGGATCACGTCGCGGCCGGCGACGCCCGCGTTTCGATCCCTCCAGGGATGATCAGCGACCCGAGTGTAAAGGCGCAGGTCGCGGGCCAGGTTCGCGGTCCCCACGGACCGAATTTTGCGGCGATCCGGCGGTGATGCATCTTCGCAGGTCAGAACTTGATCGTCTATTCGGCGCCATCCTCTCTACGCACCGGCCCGAGGCTGTGACCACCGTCGTGGCACAGCTGGCCGGACCCAGCCCCGGCCGGATGTCCGTCAAGGAGGACTGACGGCCCGGGCGAGGGAACCGGGCGGCCGGCGGGCGTCGCCGACAGCGGTCGCGGTCATCTCGATCGTAGCGGGACGTTCGCGGCGGGTAAGGTCGCGGGCGACGCCACGGACGTACGGGGAGGGATGTGGTCGTGCGCTGCCATATTGTCCTGATCGCCTGTTCTGGCATCCAGAGCTTCATCTTCGACACGAACAAGCGACGCGAGAACGTCGGTGCATCCCACCTTGTCGCGAGCATCGGCCCGTGGACGGTCGACGCGCTCGCAGACCTTCTCCCAGGCTGGACGCCCGCCGCGAGGATCACGGACGCGGGAGCCTCCGCCGCCGAGGTGATGACGACCGCGGCCGGCTCGGCGAAGGTGCTGACGACGAGCGCGCCGCTGGCCCGAAACCTGATCACGGCGGTGACCCGACGCGCGCTCGCCGAGGCGCCCGGCCTGGACGTATGCGGGACGTCCGTCGAGTTCGACTGGACGATCGACGGCCAGGCGGCGGAGGCGGACAGGCGCGTCCATCACAAGCTTCCGCAAGTCCGCGCGGGCCGCCCCGGGCCCGAGTTCCGTTTCCTCCGGCTGCCGCTGATCGACGAGTGCGCCTCGAGCGGGCTCCCGGCAAGCCACCTCTATGCGGAGCCGTCGCGGGGGGCGAGACGTGCCGACGGGTCGACCGACGTGGTCCCCCTCTCGCGGACGTCGAGGCGAAAGCTCGACGCTGCCGGCGTCGGCTACGGCCGGCTGGCCGCACTGGGGGCGGGCTTCGACGACGGCCACCCGCCGGACCCAGGCCGGGCCAGGGAGGGTCTGGAGGCCGTGTCCGACTACCTCGGCTGGCGCGCGGACTGGATAGGCGTCGTCCACGCCGATGGGAACGGACTCGGCCAGACCATCAAGGCCTTCCGCGAGGGTCTGGCCGGCGACGGAAACCGAGCGTTCATCGACGGCACACGCGCGTTCTCCGAGGCGCTCGACGCCGCCGCCCGCCACGCCTATCGCGCCGCGCTCCGCGAACTGCGGGAGGACCGCCGCGTCCCCCGGATCCGACGGTCAGCGTCAGCGCCGCCGTTCCTTCCCGTCCTGGTTCTCGGTGGGGACGACCTGACGGTGGTGTGCGACGGCGCCGCGGCGCTCGGTTTCACCGAGGCCTACCTGCGCGCTTTCGAGGCGGAGACGGCGAGACGGCTCGCCGCGTCGAGCGGGGGCGAAAACATCGCGGCGAGCCGGATAACCGCCAGCGCGGGAGTCGCGATCGTGAAATCGCACTATCCGTTCTCCTCGGCGTACTCCCTCGCCGAAGACCTGATGGCGGAGGCGAAGCAGGTGAAGACGGCCGTGGCCGAGCCCGCGAGCGCGCTGTCCTTCCACATCCTGCACGACAGCGCGATCAGCTCGCTGGAGGAGGTGCGCCGACGCCAGACGGTCGACGACGGGGAGACCCGGCTGGTCGCGCAGCCGTACGTCGTCACCGGGCCACCCGGCGGGTGGGCCGCCCATCGCCACTGGTCGGACCTGCTCCGCCGCGTCGCCGCGCTGCGCGCGTCGGGCTCGGCACCGAGAGAAACAGCGGCGGATCCGGGAGACCAGGACGGCCCGGCGGCGAGGCTGCTGCCGCGCAGCCAGACCCATGGCCTGCGCGATGCGCTGCGGGACGGCCGGGCGGCGACCGACGCCCAGGTCGAGCTTCTTCGGCGCCGGTATGACGCCCGAGGACTGCGCGACCTGATCGTTGGAGACTCGCTGTTCTGGGAGGAGCCCAGTCCGGATCCGCCCGCGCCCGATCCGGAGCCGGCGGACAAGCCGCACGCGCGAGGTGACGCGGACTCACGGGTCTGGGTGACCGGGCTGCTGGACGCGATGGACGCGGAGGCGTTCCTCAGCGATCGCCTGCCAGTCCAGGCCGGCGCGGGTGCCGCGCAGTGAGCGGCCCGGAAAACCCGACGGGCGACACCACGCTCCCCCGTCCGCTGCTGACCGGTACGGACATCCCGTACCGGCTGACCATGCTGTCCGACTGGCACGCCGGAACCGGCGCCGGCCGGCCCGGGGACGTCGACCGGCTCGTCATCCGCGACGAGGACGGCCTGCCGTTCGTCCCGGCCAAGAGCATGACCGGGCTGTGGCGCGACGCCTGCGAGATCGCGGCGCGCGCGCTGGACCGGCAGCGGCCGGACGACGACTGGGCCAGCTGGGTCGAGGTGGCGTTCGGCAGCCAGCCGGGCCTGGGCGGCTCCCGCGACCGCGACCGCGACCGCCCGCGCCCGGCCGCGCTGGAAGTCCGCCGCGCCCGCTACAGCCCAGGCCTACGGGCCGCGGTCCGGGACAGCGGCGACCTCGTCCGCGCCACGACCTTCGTCAAACCCGGCGTGAAGATCGACACCGTATCGGGCCGCGCGGTGCCGGGAATGCTGCGGATGGAGGAGGTCGCCCGGGTCGGGACGGTCCTGCACGGCACGTTCCGACTGGACGCTGACCTGCTCGGCGACGAGGACGCGCTCCGCCGCGTCAGCGCGATCCTGCTGGCCGGAAGCCGGCTGGTCGAGCAGATCGGTGGCAAGCGGCGGCGCGGAAACGGCCGCTGCCTGTTCGCTCTGAGCCGGCCGGATCTGGACGAATGGTGGTCCTGGCTGCTGACCGCGCCCCCGCGGCGGGCCGAGCCACCGGGGCTGGCGCCCCGCGTCCTGCCCGGGCCGGAACGCGCCCAGCCGGCCTCCGGCTGGGAGATCGCGCGCCTGGACATGCTGCTGGAGGACCCGGTCCTGGCCGGCGGACGGGTGATCGGGAACCGGGTGCTCGGCCAGGACCGGATTCCCGGCGGCCGGCTGATCCCGGGCATCCTCAACCGGCTCGGCACGGCGGCCGCGGACGCGCTCGCCGCCGGCCACCTGATCATCACCGATGCCACGGTGGCGATCGGCGGCGAGCCGGGCCGGCCAGTCCCCCGCACCTTCGCCGTGCTCAAGGACAGGGCAGCGCCGCGCCCGCTGGTCAACCGGGCCCTCGCGCCGCCGAGCAACGGCAAGACGGTGAAGGAGGGCTTCGTCGCGCCGGCCCCGCCGCTGCGTCTCGTTCGCCCGGCGATGGTCACCCGCATGCACAACAGCGTCGACGACATCACGCAGCGGCCGACCGCCGACGCTGGCGGCGGGGTGTTCACCTACCAGGCGCTGGCCGCCGGGACGGCGATGGTCGCCGAGGTGCGAGTCCGGGCCGGCCTGCTCCCGCCCGGGTGGATGGAGAAGCTGACCGGCACCTACCGTCTCGGCCGCTCCCGCAAGGACGACTACGGCCGGGTGTCGGTTCAGGCGCACGCCGCCGAGCCCGCGCCGGTCCGGGCGCAGGCGAAGCGTGGCTCCCGGCTAACTGTCTGGCTGGTCAGCGACCTCCTGCTGCTCGACCAGCGGCTGCGTCCGACGTCAGATCCGGGCCAGCTCGGCCGAGCACTGGCGGTGGCGCTGGGTCTGCCGGAGGCGTCGTTGGGCGAGCCGGTCATGGACGACGAGCGCGCGGTCAGTGTGCTGGGGACCCGGCGGAGCGAGTCCTGGCAGGCGCGGTGGGGGCTGCCCCGGGCGACGCTGTGCGGGTTCGCCGCCGGCAGCATCGCGACGTTCGTCCTGGGGGCCGACGTCGACGGCGCGGCGATCACCTGGCTGGAGACCGAGGGGCTCGGCGAACGACGGGGCGAAGGCTTCGGCCAGGTTCTGGTGGCGACCGCCAGCGGCGACGGCGCGGGACCGGCGCTGCTGACCGAGTTCGTCACCGGCCCGCCGGGGACAGTGCGCATGGAGCGGCCGACACCGGCACCCGCGCCGCCGGGTGACCGGGACGACGAGGCGATGCTGGCCGCGCTGCGCCGCGAGTCGTGGCGAACGAAGATCCATGATGGGGCTGTCCCGCTGGCGTCCACGGCGGCGGGGCGAGAGCAGATCTTCGGCGCGGGCGTCGAGAAGGTCAGCGCCAGCCAACTGGCGATACTGCGGGATGTGGTGGCGAACCTCGGCGATCCCGAGCACGCCCGCGCTGTGGTGACTGCGTTTAAAAAGCAGGCCCGGCGCCCTCCCTGGCCGGACGAGGTCATCAAGGCGACTACGAGCCTGCTCGTCGAGCCGAACCGAGTGTGGGATCTGCTCGGGCTGTCCGCCGGCGCACGCGGGACAAGCGGCGACGAGTCCCAGCAGGAGGCGGACCGCCTCCGGCTCGAGCTGCGGGACGAGGCCGTACAGGCGGTGGTCCTGGCCGCCCTCACCGCGCAACGCCGCGCGCGGGAGGCGGCCGGCAGCGACGCCGACCGGAGCGCTGACAGCGCGCGGGGCATTCCGGCCGCCGAAGCCCGACCACGACCAGCGCCCACCCCCGGGCCGCGAGGAGCGCGGCGGAACCGACGAAATGGAGCCAGGTGATGTCGGGGCGACCGGTCGCCTACCGGCTGCGGGTGCGCGGCCTGCTGGAAGTGATGACACCGTTGCACGTCGGCGGCCTGGTCGATGATCCGGACGTCGACCTGCCCGCGGCGATCGACGGCGCCTCCCGGCTCTACGTGCCGGGCACCAGCCTGGCCGGTGTCTTCCGGAACTGGATGTCCGGACGTGGCGACGTCGAGGGCATCGACGGCCTGTGGGGCCACGCGGAGGAGGCGAGCGGCAGCGCCAGCCGGATCGTCGTGCGGGACGGGCTTGTCCTCGGCCCGGACCGGGAGCCACTGCCGCCGGCCCGGCTGGAGGCCCGCACATCGGTGGGCATCGACCGTCACACCGGCGCGGCGGCCCGCACCTTCCTGTTCTCCCGCGCGGTCGTCCCCGTCGGTTCCTACGTGGCCGTGGATCTCGACCTGGAGTCCCCCGCGGCCGAGCTGCCAAGCGGCGAACCAGACGCCGAGCAGGCTCGGATGCTCGACCGGGCCCGGCTGGGCGCGCTCCTGCGGGCGCTTCGCGCTGGCGGCCTCACCCTCGGCGCCGCGTCGACCCGCGGGCTCGGCCAGGTCCGGCTCGTCGACTTCGCCGTCGAGGAGCACGACCTCACGAGCCCCGAGGGGCTGGTCGCGCTGCTGCGCGGCCAGCCGGCGACGGTCGACCCGGCCATGCTCACCGGGCCGGCGCGGCTCAACCCCCGCCCGACAATCGAGATCACGATCGGCTGGCGACCGCGGTCGCCGGTCATGGTCCGGGCCGACGCCGCGGCCATCGGGCTGGACAGCCTGCCGCTGACCGGCGCGGACGGCGCTGGCCGGCTGCGGCTTGTCATCCCCGGCTCCAGCCTCAAGGGCGCGCTGCGCGCCCATGCTGAGCGGAGCATGCGGACGCTGCACGGCGAACGAGCACCCGTTCCCCCGAGCGGCGCCGGGGGCGCGCTCGACGACAGCGCGGTCTTCCGGGACCAGCTCGCGCAGGACGCCCTGATCTGTGCCGTGTTCGGGTCGGCGCCGGACGCGGCCGAATCGCCGGCGGTGCAGGGCCGCTCGCTCGTCGTGCCCCACGACCCCGCCCTTCCCATGGACGTCCTGGCGGAATCAGCTCCGCCGGTCGCGACACGCGGTGGACGAGGAGCGCTCGGGATAGCGGAGTGCCGTTCGACGACGGCGCTCGACGAGGACGCCTGGCGGCGGCTCGTCATCACCGAAACGCCCGACGCGGGCCAGCACAGCTGGTTGACCAGGTCAGGTCTCGCCCCGGCCGACCACGTGGCGATTGATCGGTGGACCGGCGGCGCGGCCGACAAACTGCTGTTCTCCGTGCTCGAGCCCTGGGGTGTGGACTGGGAGCCGATCCGGCTTCGCGTCGATCTCGACCGCCTGGGCGCCGAGGCGGATCCCGCGCTGGCGCTGCTCCTGCTCGTCCTGCGGGACCTGCATGCCGGCCGGCTGCCGCTCGGCGGCGGGGTCAACCGGGGCCTCGGCGACCTGACCACCACGTCGATCACCATCAGCTCCGCCCCGGACGACGCCGCCGACCCTGGCGGCGGCCAGACGCTGGCGAACTACCTGGCCGGCGCGACCGGGCAACGCATCATCGCCGGCTGGCGCCGCCTCTGGCCCACGGAGAGGGCGACATGACCACCGGAACAGAGCGGGTCACGCTCCACTGGGTGGCCGTGAACGGCCGGTTGGACGTCTTGCTGCCGGTCATGGCCGGAGCAACAGCGCTCTTGTCGGCGCCGGGCGCGTTCACCATCGCACGGGTCGACGATCAGGGGCAGTGCGTCGACGCCGACGGCCCGATCGACGTCAACGACGTCTTCGAGGCCCGTGTGTTCACGCCCGACCGGGAGTTGCGCTGGGTCCGGCGGGGCGATTCCGGTCAGGGAGCACTGCTCGGCGAGAGCGTCGGCTCCCTCGACCCGGGTGCGGCCAACCGGACCGGCGGCGGCCCCATGCCCGACCTGGAGCCGTCTGAGATCGGCTACCTGCTGTGGGGCACGCCGTCGCCCGACGCCGATGACGGCATGGGCTGGCGGACGCTGTCCGCCGCTCGGATCGGATCGATCCGGGTTCCCGGCTCCTGGCCGGACCAGCCGGACCGGCGCCCGGACCGGCTGGTACTGCGGGCCCGCGAGTACATCGGCACCGACACCGACGGCAACGCCCACATCGTCGACGAGCGGCTCGTCGCGATCGTCGGCGGGACGTTCGCCGACGGCGACATCAGATACGGGGAGGCTGACGGTGGATGACGTGCGCCGCGGCGTGCTGCGGGTGACCGGCAAGGCAACGGGCTACGGCGGCCACCAGCCATGGGCCGGGCTCAAGCTGTCCGTCACCGACGAGAACGGGACGTCCCACCGGGTCACCGAACAGCCACACAAGATCCTCCCTGCGTCCCTGCGCCACCGGCCTCCAGCTGAGCTGAACGACCACCCGATCGATTTCGTGCTCGGATCCGACGGCTCCTACGTACGGACGATCCGGGAGGCGGACCCGAACCGGCCGTCGGCGACGGGCACCGCTCCCGGCCTGGTCGGGACCCGATCCGGCTGGGTAAGGCCGCGCGACGCCGAACGAGCAGCCTCATCGGGGCGCCCGCCTTCGGCCGATGCCTTCCACAACCCGTACACGTTCGTCCCGGTCCTTCCCCGCGCGACCCTGGCCGCCGGATCGGAGCTGGCTGACGGACCTCCCATCGGGCACGACGTGCTGCACGCCGACCGGTGGACCGGGCAGCTCGCGGTGACGATGACCGCGCACACGCCGCTGCTGCTCCTCGACACTGCCCAGCCCCGGACGCTCAAGGACGACGACGAGCACAAGATCTACGGCCCGCTGCTGCGGGACGGACGGCTGCACCTGCCTTCGACCGCCGTGAAGGGCATGCTCCGAGCGGCCTACGAGGCGGTGACGAACTCACGCCTCGGTATCTTCACCGGCCACGACACACCGCTGGGCTACCGAGGCCCGGCCCGAGCCGGACTCGTCCCCGCCCGCGTGGGTCCGTCAGGCCACCAGATCGATCTACTTCTCGGTACCTGCGAGCACCCTTTTCCCAGCGGCGGCGAGCCCTTGCAGTTCGCGGCCTGGCTCCCCCGCTACGACGGCGACGTCCCCGACAAGGGTCAACTCCGTCACGGCGAGCGGGTGCGTATGCACCTGCGGCTCGTCCGCCACCACCGCTGGAACCGCCGAACGAAAGAGCACGAGGCGAACTTCCGGTATTGGCGTGTCGTCGCCGTCGGTCCGCCAGGGCGGCGGCTGCCTCCGCTCCGGAAGCCTGCCCGGCAGGATCCCCGACCCGGGAGTAGCTATCACGAGCTTCTCGACGACACCCTGCCCGACGTTGAGGGCACCGTCTTCATCACGAACCGGAACATCTCCGGGAAACACGACGAGCGCGTGTTCTTCGGCAAGGTAGAGGCGAAGCACGTTCCGTCCGACGTGTTCCGGTCGTATGAGCTCCTCATCGAAAACTACATCGGCGCGCACCGACCGGCTGACATCACCGAACGGCGCGGCCTCGACGGGTCCGTCGTCTCAGCCTCGACCTTCATAGGTAAGGACCCGGGGAAGACGGCCTGGAGCCCTCATCTCTACGACAAGGAACGCACGGGGCCGTTGAAGCCCGGCGAGCTCTGCTACGCCGAACTCGACCCGACGGGGCGGGTCATCGGTCTTTACCCGGTGCTGATCTCCCGGCGGCTGTACCAGTCCAGCCCTCAGGTCGATCGCTCACTTCTGCCGGCGAGAAGCCGGTCGGAGCTCTCACCCGCGGACCGGGTCTTTGGCTGGGTGAACCCGGCCGGTCACGGCGCGCATCGCGGCCAGCTGCGCATCGGACCGGTCGACACGACGGGCGCGCGGACGGAGCCCATCGGCCCGCGGGACGGCGACGGATTCCCGCTGGCGATCCTGGGCCAGCCCAAACCTCAGCAGGGACGTTTCTACGCGACTCGCCCGGCACCCAGGAAACCTCCGAAGTCCGGCCGCGGACATGACAGAGAGCCGAGGCCCCCCGAGAAAAGCGTGTTCTACGCCGACGGTACGTCGATCCGGGGCCGGAAGGTGTATCTCCACCACGCCGGCCTGCCCGAGTCCTACTGGGCGAATCCCGCTGAGGACCGCACCCAGGACCTCGTCGAGGGCCGCTACCAGGAATACCGCCGCCCCCGGAAGGAAACACACAAGGATGGTCCGCTGATCGACAGCCGGAAGTTCGCCACGCTGCCGGACACGGAACAGCGCGACAGCCAGAACCGGTCCATCACCGGCTGGGTGGCGCCCGGTTCGACGTTCCGGGTCACCGTGGAGGTCACGAACCTCTCCGACGTCGAGCTCGGGGCGCTGCTGTGGCTGCTGCGCCTGCCAGCGGACCATTATCACCGCCTCGGTCTCGGGAAACCGCTCGGTTTCGGCAGCATGCGGCTCGAGCTCGACGAAGCCGGCACCGTCCTGCGCCGGGGCGAGGACTGGCGGGCCTTCTACGCCACGTTCGCCGACACCCCGCCGGGGTCCGACCCCGCGCTCGACGACCTGGTGAAGGCGTTCGACACGGCCACCCACGACGCCTGGCCGGCGAAGCCGCACCTGCGCGCCTTCCTCAACGCGGCGAAAGGCGACCCGGCCGTGCCGGTGCATTACCCGCGAACGCGGCCAGAGGGAGACCCCCCGTTCGGCATGGACCGGAACATCCCGGTCCCGCCGGACCCGCGCGGCCGGGCCTACGCCTGGTTCACCGCCAACGAAGAAGTGCGGGGCCGGGTCCTCACCCGGGCGGAGAGCCTGCCCTCCGCCGAGGGGAAATCCCTCGACCCGCTGCCCGTCTACAGCGAGAAGGTGCGGGCGTCCGAGGGCGGCCGGTCCGGCCAGCCAGGTCGTCCGGACCGGCCGCAACGGCGCGCGTCCGCGGCGCCGCCCCGCCCACCTCAGCCGCGGTCGTCCCCTCGGGGGCGACCGCCGCGGGCTGATCAGCCGCCGGCACGCTGAGCGCTTACAACCACGAGGTCTCAGTTCCGCGGAATCCGCGGAACTGAGACGACGCGACCGCGGTTTGTGACCTGCCGCTCGCGCAGCGCGCGGTCCAGGCTGAGCGGACATGACCGGATACGCGGGACCCTTGGAGGAAATCTTCGTGGCATGCACGGGGGCGGTGAACACGGCGCTGGGACGCGGCTCCGTCCGCCACGGCGGCAGCCCCTGCCCGGAGCGCGCGGCGCGCAATCCCGACGGTCGAACCGTCCTCGCCTTCTGCGAACGCGGCTGTTTCGACGATGCCGTCGACCTGCTCGACGACGTCCTAGCCCGGGTCCGTCGCCAGGTGGGCGACCGGCCCGCCGGCGGCGGCCCTGGCCCGGTCGACATTCGTGCCTACGCGGCTCGCACCGCCACCACCGCGCTCGGGGAGCTCCACCGCGACCGGCGCAAGCAGCTGGGCCTGCCGCAACGACCCGAGCGGGTCCCCGACGCCGCCTGGGCGATCCGGATCCTCCCCGACCAGGCGGACCGGAAGCTGCTGGCGCACATGCTGACCTGGCTTGGCAGCGACGCGCCGGCGGCGGATGCCGGCACCGGCTGGCCAACCGAGGTCTGGGCTCACCGTTACCAGGTCAGCGCGACCGCGATGGCCGGCTGGATCGATCGGGTGTCCGGCGCGCTGCGCGCCGCGGACGCCCGTCGCTACGTCCGCTATCTCGCCGGGCCGCTCGCCGCCAAGCCCGTACCTCCCGCGTTGTTCGCCGACCCAGACATCCTGCTCGACCAGCCAGTGTTCGCCGGCTCGCAACGCTCTGGTACCGCCAACGCTCCTGGCTACTACGAGACGACCAGATAGCCAGACAGAAGGCGTGGAACAGACGATGGCCCGACACATAGTGATCCATGTAGCCGGCGAGTCCGACTTCGGGCTGAAGCGGCCCGGGCCTGATGACACAGTGGCGGAGACGACCGTCACCAGGTCGCGGCGGCTGGACGAGGCCCGCCAGGCCCTCACCGGCTCCGGAGACCAGGCGGACGCCTTCTTCGCCGGCACGCCTGTTCAGTCGCTGGCCCACCGCCTGCGCGACCGTCGACAGACCGTCGATGCAGGCGTCGAGAGCGACGCCGTTCCGGACGTCGAGGACACGCGAGTCGTCATTCTCGCCACCCGCGACACGGCTTCGCCAACCCCAACGGACATCGCCGAGGCCCGATTCACCGAGTCGATGGCCGAGATCGTCCGCTGCTACCTCGAGCGCCACGTCGCCGACGTATCGGTGGAGTTTCTGACCGCGCCGACCATGGCCGAGGCCCAGACATGGACCGAGGCGTTCCTTCGACGCTGGCCGGATCCGTCGGAGGTGGCCTGGGAGCTGCCCCTCGGCGGCGGAGCCAGCAACATCGCCTTCGGCGTCGTCTTCACCTTCCTCCTGGCAGGCGTCCCGTTCACCCTGTTCGCGCAGCGAGACGGGGCGCGGATCATCGACTTCACCGCCGAGGCCAAGCCAGACGGGCTGCGCCGCTGGCTGGTCCGCCACCGCTTCTACGACGTGCTCGCGACGATCGACCCCCAATGGGAGCCGCTGGCCCGCCGGCAGGCCGTCGACGTCGCCTGGCTGCTCACCGAGCACACGGGCCGCCAGCCGGACGATCTCCGCTGGACCCTCGACGAGGGCGCCCGGCAGGTCCTGGTCGACGCCGTCCAAGCGTCGTTCGCCGAGGGGCTCGCCCGCGCGGAGATCACCGATGGGGCCGCGGCACGAACCTGGCTGCGCGAGACGGCCAGCGCGCACGCGCCCGCCGGGCGGCGCCGCGACGTCCTGGACATGCTGGCCGTCCCCCGCAACGGCACCGCCGCGGCCCGGCGTCCGATCGACTCCGAGCTGGCGGCCCGGGTCGGCGAGCCCCTGGCGTCCCTGCTGCACCCGGAGGTGGTCGCCTGGCACGATGACGTCAAACCGCTCAGCCACGGCAACGTGGCGACCGTCCCCAGGCCCCCGGCGAGCATCCGAGCGATCCAGGACGACTGGATCCGCCGCGAGCACCAGTACGGGCCGTTGGCCGAATACCCGGCCTGGCCGGTCAGCGAGCCGCCGGCGAACGAGCGGCGGGTCCTCCTGCTCCGCGCCGCCGACACCAAACAGGCGAAGAACGACGCCGACGTGCGGACCGTCCTCGACAAGCTGAACACTCCGAACGTCGTCCTGGTCGAGTTCACGACCGACCAGGCACATCCGACCTCACCGCTGGCCGGGATCGTCCAGGCGGTCACCGTGCCGGTTGAGGAGGCCGACATTCACCGCCGGCCGGACCAGGCCAGCAAGTACCGCGAACGGCTGCGCGAAACGCTGGCCGGCCTGCCCGGCGCCGAGATGGTCGATGAGGTCGCCGTCGTGGTGCCGGCCGGCGCGAAGGCTCTGGTCGCCGCCGCGATGCTCGGCGCCGTCGACTTCTCCCTCCGGGCCGCGGCCACACTGCGGATCGTCACACCCATCGCCGACCACGACGGGCGCGGGCCGGGCGCAACCCAACACGTGGACGAGGACCACGACCGGCCGCTGGCCTCACTCGGCCTCGACGACCACCTCGCCCACCTGGCCGCCCAGGCGGTGCGCAACCTCGACCTGTCCGTCGCCGCACGGCTGCTGCGGCGCGGCTCCGCCCGCCTGCACCCGCTGGCCGACGAGGTCGATCGCCTACGCAACGACGCGTTCGGCGTCGTCGACCCGCCGGGCGGGAAACGCGGGCAGAAGGACCGCACCAGCGGCGCCGAGGTGCGCCTGGCCATCGCCCGGCTCCGGCTCTGCGCGACGATCACCGAAGGGCATCCGTGGGACGCCGCCTACCTCGCCTCCAGCGTCCTCGACCACACCTTCCGCATGCCAGCGGACGGCACGGTCCGATGCGAGGTCGACGGGCTCGGCTTCGCCGTGCACCTCGGGAAGGCCGGATGGTTCATTGACCAGACAGCGCCAGCCGCGCCCCTCAAGCCGTCGGAGCACCGTTATCTCGCGCCGTGGCAGGAAGTCCGGACGCGGCCCTACGAGGGACGACGGACCCTGAACGGCTGGCGCAACCACCATCCGCTCTCCCACGGCCTCGAGCCGAAGACCGACGCCCAGGGACGACCGAAGCCGTTGGTGATTGCTGCTCCGACCGTCGCCCAGATTGTCGCCGAGGTCGCGACGCGGGAGGCCCTCCTTCGGAGCGAGCTCGTCCACGCCTATCCGACGCTGATGGCCAACCCGCCCGACCCGGATGTCCTCGTCGACCGGCACACGACTCTGCTCCACCGGATCGAGGCCGCCGGTCAGGCCCGGGCGGCGAGCGCGGCGAACGAGTCCGAGGCCGCCGCTTCGACCGGGACCACCGCCCTCACCGGTCCGCCCGCGGCGAGGAGCCTCAGGGCCTCCACCGCGACCTCCACCGCGGCGTCGAAGTAGCTGTCGAGGTAGCCGGGATCGGATGGTCCGACGAGCTGGCCTTCACTGCCACGCGCGGTCGGGACCCGCAGGTGCGCGAGACCCGGCCGCCGCGGCATCGCCTCGCTCCACCCCCGGATGGTGGCGCGCAGACGCTCCGGCGCTGTGTCCGTCAGCGCCGCCGCGGCGCTGAGCGCGCTGGGTCCGTTCCCAGCTGGTTCGCCGCCGGGCTGGTCCTCGGGCACGAGCAGGATGACCTGGACGTCGGCGGGCGCCCCGGCCAGCAGACGGACGTCGGCCGGTGGGGTCTCGCCCGCCCCGATATCGGCCTCGCCGGTCAGGATGTGCGCCCACACCTGATAGGGAACGTCGCCTACGGCGTCGAGCCAGCCCCGCAACAGCTCGTTGGCCAGGGGACGGGTCGGCTCACCGGCCAGCCTGAGCGATCGGGCCTGCATGTCGAAGCTGTCCAGCCCCCAGCCCAGCGCGACCGACAGCAACGCCGCCACCGAGTACATGCCAGCCCACCGGGGACCGGCGATCACCACGCCTCGGCAGCCGTCCAGCCGGCTGGCATAGGGCGCGGCGGCGCGGGCGGCGGCCAGGCGGGGCACATACAGGCGTTCCTGCCGCCAACCCGGCGCGAGCAGGGTATCGCCGTCGAACGGGCCGTCGTCCCAGCCCGCGCCGGTGCGCTGAAACGCCTCCTCGAAGACCCGAGATGCCTCGTCCCGGTCAAACAGGCCGTTGACGCGCGCGAGAAACACGTAGTCGGCGAAGTGGTAGCTGAGCCGTCGGCCCCGCCAGTGCGGCATCGCGGTCGCGGCCCAGCGGCCGTCGCGTAGCGCCTGCTCCGTGAACAACGCCCCACCCGCGACCCGGTGCTGCTCGGCGAGAAGAGCCCTCAGCCGCTGGTTCCAACGTTCCGACGCCGCCAACCGCGCCATCACGGATGCCATCGAATGCTCGACGATCCCGTGTGCCGCCAGCATTTCCAGCGGGTCCACGCCGACAGCGCGCGCCAGCGGCGCGATCATCTCGGCGGGGACCCTCGTCTGGTTCTTCAGCCATCGCCCAACCTGGTCCGCGCTGGGCTTGGGGTCCAGCTCGCCGGCGACTCGCTCCGTCAGCGCCGCGATGGTCATCCTCCGCCGCTTGAGCGCGGACTTCATCGCGTCGGCCCACCGGGCCTGGTCAGGACGTGACCCCGGCGCCGTCGGGCCGAGCGTCTGGTAACGCCCCGCAGGCTTTCCTCTCGCCACATCAATATCGTCACGCACAGCGGTCAGACCGCTTACACCGCCCCGGCGGACGCCGTTCGTGGGTGGGCCTCGAGAGCGGCCCGGCGCGCCCCGGCTCGTCCCCGGCGCGGCCCCGGCTCGATCACTTCGCGCCCGCGACCACTTCCTCGACGATCCGGAAGATCTCGTCGGGAGGCAGCGCACTCCGGCCGCCGTCGTAGTGGCGTGGCGCCCCACCGATCGAACTGCCTCCGCCCCAGCCCGGCTCACGGGCAGCCAGGGCCGCGAGAATCGTGCCGTCGCGGGAAGCCGGGCCGACCGGAAATCCGGCGACGAGATCGCTGCGCCGCGCCACCGTGTAGGCAAACGAGCCGTCGTCCAGCCGCCGCCACATCACCACGCGGTCGAAGCCGCGCGCATACGCCTCGTCGAGAGCATTCTCGTTGCTGGTCACCATTACCCAGTCGGACCCCGTATGGGTCACCGACAGCTCCCCGGGCAGCCTCTCCCCCGCCGTGGGCGGCGCTGCCGCTGGACCATGCGGGCCAGCTACACCGTCCGCATCGCCGCCTCGGTCAGCCAGGCCATCCGGCTCGCTGGCCATAGCACCGGCCAGCGTGGCCACCAGCGCCACCACGTCCGCGACCCCGCGTTCGAGATCCTCCGCCATGTCCGCGTCCGTCGTTCCCGACCGTCCTGTGGGCAGCCGTACCTTCTCCGTGAACCTCCTGAGGAGCCACGGCTCGGCGACCGGATACGCCGGCCCGTGCGCGTCCCGTCCCCCGACGACTTCGACGAGCCGCCTCACCGGTGCCGCGGTTGAAACGTCCGGCTCCAGCCACTCGGGATATGCCAGCAGCGCGACCGCGAGAACGGTGTCGGCATCGACGTCGTTAACGTAGACCGTGTACCTATCCGGAGAAAAACCAAGCAGGATGGCGTCCATCACCTGCCGACACGTCGCACTCGTAACCAGACGAACACACGATCCGTGATGATCAAAACTGAACCGATGCCCATCCACGTCCAGGCCCGGACCCTGCACAACGCCATCGAGAGCGACGCTCCAGCCGGCCAGTTGATCCAGCTCCGTGGTAAAGCCACGAGCCACAACTATCCGAACCCCACCCAGTTGGAATTCATTCCCTCCGGTTCTCACAATCATTCACCAATCTCCATCACATTCTCGCTCGTCTCGACTTCCGCGTCCAGGGTTATCACGCACATAACGCAGGGACGGACCACTGGGACCAATCACGCCAAGCAATCTCGATCCCTCCAGGAATGGTCACTAACCCGTCGGACCGCTCGCCCGGCAGCTGACTGCCCCGTTTCGATCATTCCAGAGATGATCAGCGACCGGGCATGACTTCGATCCCTCCAGGGATGATCACGGACGCCAGGACATCACGGAGGCCCTCGGCTGGACCCCGTTTCGATCCCTCCAGGGATGATCACAGACCCGCAGATCACCCCTGCCTGCGCCCCCTTCGGCGACCGGCTCGGTGAACCGGTAATAGCCGGTAATACGGTGATACACCTGGGCCCCCAGGCCACCGCAACGGACCTTCACGCGCTCCGGTACAGCGGCGCGCACGGCCGGGGGCGTCGGCGCACCCGACGGTACGCCAGACAGGATGCTGGTGTTTGCCCAGGTCAGCCCACAGATCACGGCTCGTGCGCGCTGAGTGGCTGGTGACCGATGAGTAAAGCGTCTTGCGCGCACAGCCAGGGCCGGGGCAGGGTGGGACCGTGGCGACACCGAACGTCAGGAACCCGCCGAGAGCGGAGACGTCATCATCGCGCGGGCCGGCGGCGACGGCGTGGCGTGACGCGAAGATCGTGGTCGGCCTGCTCGCAGGGAAATGGGTGCTGGACATTCTCGCCCAGCTCTACGGCCGTCCCAACCGGTACAGCGACCTGAGCCGCTCGATTTCCGGGGTCAAGGAAAAGGTGCTGACCGAAACGCTGCAACGGATGGAGACGCAGGGATTGATCACCCGGACGGTTATCAGTATGGACCCGCCGGTATTCGGCTGGAGCCTGACGCCGCTGGGCCGTTCCCTCGTGGTTCCGGTGACTGGGATGGCGGCGTGGGCGGTGAAACACCGCGTGGAAGTCTCCCGGGGACGCGCCACGCCAGCTCCCCGGCCGGCCACCTGACCGGCTGGCTGACGACCGCGGTAGGGGCAAACCCCCGAGCCGGCGGATGTTCACAGGAATGGCTCGACAGGGGGCGGGATGCAGCGGGAGCCGGACGGCGGGACGCGGGCGCGGACGGCGGCGCACTATGCCACGCTCGCCGACCACTACGACACGAACTGGACGCACAGCGAGTCGTTCCTATCGTGGATGGCGGACGAGATCGTGAGCGTTCTCGGCCTCGGGCCGGCGGACCGGCTCGCCGACGTCGGCAGCGGGACCGGTCTGTTCGCCCGCCGCATCGCGGCCAGCGGCCAGGTCGCCCTCCCGGTCGTCTGCATCGACCCGTCGGCCGCGATGCTGGCCCAGATCCCGACCGGGCCGGAGCTGCTGCCGGTCGAGGCGTCAGCCGAACGTCTCGCCGGCCTCGACGGCGGTTCGGTGCCGGGGCCGGCGGGCGGCCCGTTCGACGCGATCCTGGTGAAGGAAGCGATCCACCACGTGGCCCCGCACGACCGGCCGAGTGTGCTCGCCGGGCTGGCCGATCGCCTGGCCCTGGGCGGCCGGCTGCTGGTGGTGATGCTGCCCACCCGGATCGACTACCCGCTGTTCGACGCGGCTCTGAGCCTGTTCACCGCGCTGCAGCCAGACCCGGAAGCGATCGCCGCGGGCCTGCGCGACGCCGGCCTGGAGGTCAGCCTGACCTATCACCAGACGGAGCTGCGCATCCCGCGCGAACGCTACCTGGCCATGGTCGCGGACCGGTATATGTCGCTGCTGTCCGAGTTCGACGATGCGACTCTCGCGGCCGGCGTCGAGGAGATCGCCACGGCCCATCCCGAAGACGTGTATGCGTTCAACGACCGGTTCGCCTTCGTCCTCGGCACCCGCACGGAGCGGCGGTGAACACCGAACAGATCGACCACCGGCTCCACCGCCTGCAGGGTGAGCTGGCTACCCACGCCCGCATCGCCACGCACCTCGGACTGGACTTCGAGCGTCCCATCCGGGCGCTCGGCGACGGTTACCCGGAGAACACCGTCGCCCTCGTCGGGAAAATCACCGAACGGCTGCTCAAGCAGCTGTGGAACCACCACAATGTTCTCGGCGACCCGTCCGGCAAGGCTCTGAACGATCTGATCAAGGGCACGCGGGCGTACATCGCCGACACGAACGTCCTGAACGCGCTGTCCGACATCCAACGGATGCGCAACCGGTCGGCCCATGACGGCTACGAGATCGCCGAGGAAGACGGGCTGCTCGCACTGCGCCGGCTGCTGGAGGTGCTGAGCTGGTTCACTTCCACCGTGCCCGGCGTGGTGACCGGAGAGGCGCCGACCCTCACGCCCGTCGTCGAGGCCAAAGCCGCGTTCCTCACCGGCCTGTACTCGGCGTTGGGCTATCTGGTGGAAAAGCGGTTCGAGCTGTCCGACAGCACCGTCTACCAGCTGTTCGTGCACCAGGCCGGGCTGCGCGTCTCCTACGTGGAGCTGATCATCAGCCGTAGCGTCGCCGAGCTCAACCACGTCATGGCCGAGACCGGAGGCGAGCTGCTCCAGACCCGCCTGCCGAAACTGAGCCGGTTCATCGTCGTCGACGACCACGACAGCGAACCAGCGCCAAGCCCGGACGTGCGCATCGTGCCCTACGACCGGTTCGTCGACACCATCGTCGACGTCCCCGCGCACCTGGCCGCCGTCGCAGGGACCGAGCCGACAGCCGCCGGCGAGGCGGACCGGCGGGTCATCACCGCCGAACTGCTGGCGGCGGACGACCGGACCGGCGAGATGACCGTCACCACCACCGACGACGCCGAGCGCCTGCTGGCCTCGCTGGCCACCGGGCCGGCGAACGTCCTCGTGGTCGGCCGGCCCGGCAGCGGGAAGACGACCCTGCTCAAACGCCTCGCCGCCGGGGCCACCGGGGACGAGATCTCGGCGGCCCGCCCGTACCGGTTCTATCTCGATCTGAGCCTGCGGGAACCGGGCGAGGAGTTCTCCGACTTCGTCACCCGGATACTCGGCCCGTTCATGTCGGTGGAGCGGGTCCGCGTCTTCGACGTGTTCCTCTACCTGATCCGCGCCGGCTCGGTGCTCTGCCTGCTCGACGCGGTCGACGAGGCAGTGGCCGTCACCAGCCTCGACGGGTTCACCGACCTGTTCGCCGAGCTCGCGCAGGTGCTCTCGGCCAGCTCGGCGGTGGTCATGTCCTCCCGCTACTCGTTCCTCGGCGATTCGCCGCCGGTCCGCCGCCTGCTGCACCACGCTTCCCTCATGTCCGAGCGGATCGTGGAGAACCTCCACGCGGGCGGGATCAACCCGCTGGAGTTACCCCGCTTCCACGCGGTCCGTCTTCACGAGATCGCCCTTCCCAGCGGCCAGGCACCCGCTGGGGCGGCGAGCGCATCGCCGCTGGAGCTGCGCCTGCGCGCCGAGACCGGCCTTGACCTCCCGGCCGGCGACGACGGCGATGCCCGCCTAACCGCCCTGGTCGAGGCCCACGTCGGCGCGGTCGTCGCCAATGCCGGCCTGACCGGCCAGCTGGCCGCCCTGACCAGGCTGTTCGGCCGGGGCTACCTGGCCGGCGTCACGATCTACCCGCTGCTGGATCTGCACGCGGCCCTCGGCCCGGCGGCGTTCCAGGACGGACAGATCAGCGGCGACACGTTCCGGCTGGCCCCGCTGTTCCGCCCCGCCGGCCCCCACGCGCTGATCGCCCGCCACTCGGTGTTCCAGGAGTACTTCGCCGCCCGGTACCTCCAGGATCCAGCCGGCCGCGCCGACGCCGCCGCCATCGAACCCGAACCGATACTCACCGAGCAGATCCGCGGCTTCCTCCACCATCTACCCACCGAGGACGGCCCGGGCCGGCGGCCCAGCGCCAGCCGGGCCGGACTGGTGCCCGCCGGCACCTACCTGGTCGGCCCCAGCCACCGGCTCCTGCTCCGCACCCTCGACGCACCCGTCGTCCTCGACGAGTTCGCGGTGACCGTCGCCCGCTACCGGGCGTTCCTCGACGCGGTCGCCCGGCACGGCAGCGCCGCCTGGGATCATCCCGACCGGCCCGCCGGCCACTCTCACGAGCCCTGGCACGACCGGCTGCGCCGGCCCGACTACTACTCCAATCCCGCCTACGACGACTACCCGGCGGTCTGCGTCGACTGGTGGTCCGCCTACGCGTTCGCCCGCTACGACGGCGGCCGGCTCCCCACGGCCGTCGAGTGGGAGATCGCCGCCCGGGGCGAGGACGGCCGGCTGTTCCCCTGGGGCGACGCCGTCGACCCTGGCCGCGGCCAACTGCGCCGACGCCTGGGCCGGGCAGCCCCTCATCACCTACGAGACCTGGAAGACCGAGCTCGAGGCGGGCCGGCTGGGCGCGAGCAACGCCACCGCCGTCACCGACCATCCCGTCAACGTCTCGCCGTTCGGGGTGCGGGGCATGGCCGGCAACGTGTGGGAATGGACCGGGACCGTGCTTGAGTCGATCAACTCGGCCGCGATCTGCGGCGGCTCCTACGACAACCCGTACCGGTCCATCCAGACCTCCGCCAAGGCCTGGTACGTCCGCCGCGGCGGCTCCAACGCCGTCGGTTTCCGCGTCGCCCGGAGCGCCCCATGACCACCACACCCGAGCCGGCTCCCGCCGGCCCACTCGACATCGGCGGGCAGCGGTTCGGCCGGATCGTCGAACGTCACGCCCACGGCGGCGGTCCCCAGGGCCTGACCGGCCTGTACATCGTCCGCGATGACGAGACCGGCGGCACGTACGGCTTCGACTACACCGACATCGTCACCGAGGGCTTTCGCACCATCGTCACCGGCGAGCGGGTCCGGTTCCTCCTCGACGACCGGCCCGACCGCGCCCGCTACGTCGTCCGCCTCGACCTGCCGGAGGTGGAGGCATTCTACGAGTGACGCCCACAGGGCGGCACTCCGTCGCCGTAGTGCTCCCCGTCGCCCTCGACGGGCCTCCGCCCTGGACTCCCGGCCCGCTCCCGCTCCAACACGGACCCGTCACCGCGACATCGGCCAACCGCTCCGGCTACTTCAGCCCCGCCTGCGCCCGGGTGCTCTACGGCCACGACGGCCAGCCGCACCGCTGGCACCAGACCGAGGACGTTCCCATCCCCGGTGGATGCCTGTTCGGCCTGGATCTGTTCCGCGCCGATCCCGACGGTCAGCCCGGCGACGGGCTGCTCGTCGCCCATCTCCGCACCACCATCCCCGAGATCCTCCCGCTGCTGCGCGGGATCGCGCACCGTCGGGGCGTGCCTCCGGTTCTGCCGGTACCGGCGGAGATCCTTCCCGAGCAGATCAGCCTGCGGCCGACGGCCCGTCCCTACACCGCCGCGTTCCTCACCTGGTCCAGCGACCAGCCGCCCGAGCTCGGCGAACCCGCTCAGGTACTGGGCTGGGACGCGACCGACCAGTGGCGCTGGGCGCTGGCCTCCCGCACCACGCGGCACGACTTTCCGCCCGACCCCGACCATGCCGACGCGCTCCTCGACGGCACCGTCATCTTCTCCGCCGACTGGCGCGGGCTGATCAACCGCGACGGCGCCGCGTTCGTCGCGCTGCGCCCCGACCAGGGAAACGACGACCCCTACTTCGGCTTCGCGCAGCTCTACACCCACAGCGTCTACCTCGATGCACTCCTGCTCGGCATGACCCAGCGAGCCGCGATCGACGAGATGACCGATGACGCCGCCCGCTCCTTCCACACCCCAGACCTGCCCCGCCACCTCGCCACCCTCGAACACCGGGCCGCCCGCTTCCGCGCCGTCTACTGGCTGCGCACCGCCGGCATCCACGGCCACGCCAACGACGTCCTCACCGCCTACCAGCAACAACATCAGCTCGCCGACCGGTTCGACATCATTATCAGCGAGATCAGCGACCTCGCCCGCGTCGTGCAGACCCAGGACGACCAGCAGGTCAGCGCCGCTCTCGGGATCATCACCGTCCTCGGCCTCCCCGTCGGCCTCGCCCTCAGCATCCTCCAGACCATCGGCTCCACCGGCACGGCCGCGCTCCTCATCGCTCTCGCCGCTTCCCTCGCCGCCACCGTCGCCCTCCTGCTCGGCACCCGCTTCGGCCGGCTCCTCGCTCGCGCCCTGCGCCCCGCCAAGTAGGCAATCTCCGGCAGCCGCTTCGTCCACCTGCCCATGACTCCGTCCCGACCGGCGTCGCCGGTCGGGACGGAAGCTTGGTGCCGTCACGGGAGTCGCTGACCGGGCCGGGCCACTCGACGTCCTGGCCCGGGAGCGAGCCCGGTCAGACAAGCGGCAGGATCGCCCAGCGCTGGTCCAAGTGGCCCAGATCCCGCCACTGCTGAAGACGGAGTCCTGATGCGCGGGCCGACCCCGGAACGCTGATCACTTTTCCGGAGTGGTAGTTCGTGAACCGCCAGGCGGAGCTCACGAGCGTCTTCCGCCAGAGCCGGTCCTGGCTGGACGTGCAGGGCTCGAGGACGAGCGATGCACCGTCACCCTGAGAAGATCCCGCGACTGCCGCGCACTTTCCGGAATGATAGTTCACGAGCACGCCATAGCCGGAGATGTTCCCGGCCAGGCTCCACCACTGCGAATGGTCAGCCGGCCGGCACGGCTCCTGCACCAGGAGTGCTCCCGATGCCCGCGAGCCGTTCTGGACCCCCATGCACAGGCCCGCGTTCAGATCCCGCAGCTGGCGGAAGTCGTTCACTCCCGGAATCCAGACCTCCAGCTCGCCGTCGTGACACACCATTATTTGGCCGTTGTCGAGGGTCAGTGTGGTCCCAGGCTCCACCGTCCTCTTTCCGGTGTACGGATCGATGCACTTTTCCTCGTCCGCGCTGGCCGGACGCGCGACAAAAATCAGGATGCTCGCGACGGCGGCGATCGCCAGGGTCAGGGCGAGAAGCGTCGCGGTACATGAACGAGGGGCGGTCAATGAACGAGGGGACATGCCGTTCCTTTCCGATCCGCAGAAAATCAAACGCCAGCAGGTTTGAGCTTTACGGTCGCTCGTGGTGCGTCTCGTCGGACCTGGCGTTTGCCCCATCTAGCCGGGTTCGCAGGCTCTCGATCTCCGCCTGGAGGACCCGGACCTGCCTGACAATCTCCATTGCCGCGTAAGCGTCGAGATCGGCGACCCAAGCAGTCAGTTGCTCGTGGCGCGCATCGACCAGCCGGTCGCGCTCGGCCATCAGCCGGGTGAACGCCTCGGAGTCGCCGTGCCGGGTAGCGAGCTCGAGGTCGTCCTCGACCGGCCCCAGCGCGCTCTCGATAGCCGTCAGGTCAGGTAGCGTTCCCGGCTTCACTTTCGCCCGCCGTCTGATCTCGTTATGGAGACGGGGGAAGTCGGTAGAACCAGCCGCGTAGATCCGGGAGGCGACACCTTCGTCTGCCTGAAGGAGTCCGACTAGGAGATGCTCGGTGTCGACGCGCTCCCCACCCGCCTCGGCGGCGGCCAGGCTCAGCGCCTGGCGGGCCAGCTCGGCCAACGGAATCGACCGGCCCGAGTCGGACCCTCCCTCCGGGGCGGGAGCCGGGACGCCCGCCTCCGCCAGAACCCGCGCCGCGACTCCATGCCCTTCCCTAATCAACGCGAACAGCAAATCCTCGGTCTCGACCGAATCAGCTCCGCGACGGCGAGCTTCTTGATGAGCCAGCGCGACGACCCGAGTCGCCCGGTCCGTCATCCGGTGCTGCTTCCTGGTACTCGCCGATGATATCGGTGTCACGGTTCTCCCTCCGATGGAGTGGCTACGCATGGGACTTGCGTGTAATAGGTGTACACCCGTCGGAATGGAGACCGCAACGGGCGTTCACATACCTCTAGAAGAGGGCCCGCACTATCTGGTTCGTGCCCACTTCACTCGGACGAGTGATCCACGGTTCTATATCCGCAGACCAGAGGGCTATCCAATCTTTCGGAGTACACTCGTTGGCGCCCACGGCACGGGTCTTACGCCAGCGAGAGTAGGTAGTTCTCCCTAATACTCCTACCCGGCTTCTGTGATCACTTAGGGCCCGTGGGCTGACGATGGCGGCCGACCCAGCGCGCTCCGACGCAGGTCATCCCTGCGGGGGTGGGGCCGGTCAAGCGGTCGTGGTGGTGGGGTTGGGCCCGTTTTCGCCCGGGATCTGGGCGTCTGTGGACGTGCGCCATCGTCCGGTGGCGGGGTCAAGACGCAGCGCCCGGGGGGGCGAAGCCCGAGGGCGAACGGTCGTGAGGCCGACGCCGGCTGGCGCATCATGGAACGGCCCAGGGACCGGGTGTGGTGTGTGCCTTCTCCAGGTTCGGGTTCCTTGGTGGGCGGCGGGTGAGGTCCGCCAGTCATCCCTTCGCCACGGCCGAAGTGACATGGAGTGATACGGCCACGGTCGGACGGGTCAATCAGAGGGGCGACCACGCCACCCGCGTGGGGTGGGGGTCATGACCTGGACGGCCACGCGTCCGACCGCGGGAACACCCGCTCACGCCGCGGTGGCGCGCAACGTGCGGACTTCACCGTCGCGCAGCGCGTAGAAAACGAACGTGAGCAGCTTGCGCGGGCCGCGGCGACTTTCCCGATGTTCTTGCCGAGGCGCTCGGCGACCCGGTGTTTGGTCAGGCCGAGAACGGGCGTGCTGGCAGGCAGGTTTGAGACAGCCTCGATCGCGGCCCAGCGCACGAGTGTCGAGCTCATCCGACACTTTTAGACGGACCAAGCGCGAAAGTACCCCATCCCGGACCCGGAGCGCCACCACACCAGCCAGGCCGGCAGATCGCCACCCGCTTCATGCCCGGAGGCCACAGACAACCCACAAACCCCTGCCGGCGGCCACGAGATACGTGACCGTCGCTGGGCACTCTCGATGGCCCTTGACAAGCCCTCCGTGGCCGCCAGCGCGGTAGCCGCACCCTCCCCCGTCAGACAGGTCTCATCAGCCAGGATTGATCAGCGACGCGCTCGGCCTCCAACAGCGGGCCGCCGGCGAGCGGGGGTTTCGATCCCTGCAGGGATGATCACGAACCGGCGGCCAATCACCCTAAACACGACACGCGCCGCGTTTCGATCCCTCCAGGGTGATCAGCGACCTGCGGTGGATGGCCTCGTCGCCCCCGCCCCTAGGGTTTCGATCCCTCTAGGGATGATCAGCGACGAGAGACGCGCTCGACCCGGCCGCCGCGCCACTGTTTCGATCCCTCCAGGGATGATCAGCGACGGGAGGGCGTGGAGAACACCCTGTACGGCGGGGAGGGGTTTCGATCCCTCCAGGGATGATCAGCGACTTCTCTACGGTTTGGGCGTCGGCGCGGCGGCTTCCGGTTTCGATCCCTCCAGGGATGATCAGCGACAGTTCCACAGCGTCTGGTCGTGCGTGCGCACCGCCGCCGGTTTCGATCCCTCCAGGGATGATCAGCGACTGGGCCTGCAATACGTGCCCTCGCGGTCGCCCTCGTGTTTCGATCCCTCCAGGGATGATCAGCGACTCGCGACAGGCGGGGTCACGCTGTGGACGGCGGCGAAGTTTCGATCCCTCCAGGGATGATCAGCGACCGGCTGCGATGACGGCCGCGCGACTCCAGGCCGAGCTCGGGTTTCGATCCCTCCAGGGATGATCAGCGACTTGCGTCTCGAAGGGGCGCCGCGGCGCCGATACGTGTTTCGATCCCTCCAGGGATGATCAGCGACTGATCGTCCAAGGAGGAGATCGAACATGACTCTCAGTTTCGATCCCTCCAGGGATGATCAGCGACCCGAGTGTAAACCCCCAGGTCAGAGAACGAGACCGCCGCGGCTGCAACCGCGATTCTGCGGACTCGGCGGTTGTGCATCTCCGCAGGTCACAGCTTCGGCCAGACGGCCGAGGCCCGCCGGCGCGGAACTGCGGGCAAGCCCGCCGGGGAGCCGCTGGAGCCCGGGATGAAGGTGCACGGCATCCGGCACTCCCACAAGGCCCTGCTGGAAGCCGCAGGCATCCCGGACTCCGCGATCGAGGCCAGGCTCGGGCACGCGCTCGGCGGGATCTCCGGCATCTACTCGCACGTCCTGCCGGAGGTCGAGGATAAGATCGTCAATGTCCTCCAGGATCGGTACGACGCGGTCATGTGGCCGGCTCCGCGCCGCCCGCAACAGAGGGTGATCAGAGGAATCCACCATGAGGCCCCCATGAACGCCGAAACCCCCCTTCCATCAACATCATGGAAGGGGGGTTTTCCCTTGTCGGGACGACAGGATTTGAACCTGCGACCCCCAGACCCCCAGTCTGGTGCGCTACCAAGCTGCGCCACGTCCCGAACGAGAACAGGTTACCGCATCGGGGAGGTCACCCTCGCCGCCGGTCACCCCGTTCCCGGACCCGCACCGAGATCTCGATCGGCGAGCCCTCGAACGGGAAGTCCTCGCGCAGCTTGCGTTCCAGGAAGCGGCGGTAGGCAGGCTCGAGGAAGCCTGTCGTGAACACGACGAAACGGGGCGGACGGGTCCCGGCCTGGGTGACGAACAGCACCTTCGGCAGCTTGCCGCCGCGCGAGGGCGGCGGCGTCGCGGCGACGACGCGGGCCAGCCAGTTGTTGAGCTGGCCGGTCGGGATGCGGCTCCCCCACGCCTCCAGGCTGGTCCGCAGGGCCGGGGCGAGCTTGTCGACGGCCCGGCCAGTGAGCGCGGAGACGTTCACCCGGGGGGCCCAGGCGACCCGGGCGAGATCGCGGGCGATCTCCTTCTCGAGGGTGAGGCGGCGGTCGGTGTCGAGCAGATCCCACTTGTTGAACGCGAAGACCAGCGCCCGGCCGGCCTCGACGACCATGGAGACGACCCGCTGGTCCTGCTCGGTCAGCGGGGTGCTCGCGTCGAGGAGGACGATCGCGACCTCGGCCGACTCGATCGCGGCGGCGGTGCGCAGCGACGAGTAGTACTCGGCGCCTGAGGCCTCCTTGACCCGGCGGCGCAGGCCGGCCGTGTCGACGAACTTCCAGGTCTCATCGCCCAAGGTGACCAGCTCGTCCACCGGGTCGCGGGTGGTGCCGGCGACGTCGTGGACCAGCGAGCGGTCCGTGCCGACCAGCCGGTTGAGCAGGCTGGACTTGCCGACGTTGGGCCGGCCGACCAGGGCCACCCGGCGGGGGCCGTCGACGGCGTCCAGGGCCTCCCGGGGCGCTTCGGGCAGGGCGTCGAGGATGGCGTCAAGCAGGTCGCCGCTGCCCCGGCCGTGCAGGGCGGAGACCGGCCACGGCTCCCCCAGCCCCAGGCCCCACAGGGCGGCAGCGTCGGCCTCGGCCCGGGTGTCGTCGACCTTGTTCGCGGCCAGGACGACCGGGCGGCCCGAGCGGTGCAGGACGCGGGCGACGGCCTCGTCGGCGTCGGTGGCGCCGACGGTCGCGTCGACGACGAACAGGACCGCGTCGGCCGTGTCCAGGGCGGCCTGGGCCTGGGCGGAGACCCGGGCGGCCAGGCCGCGGGCGTCCGGCTCCCAGCCGCCGGTGTCGACGATCGTGAAGCCGCGCCCGCGCCAGGTCGCGTCGTAGGCCACGCGGTCCCGGGTCACGCCGGGGACGTCCTCGACGACGGCGGCCCGCCGGCCGAGCACGCGGTTGACCAGTGTCGACTTTCCGACGTTCGGTCGGCCGACGACGGCCAGCACCGGCGTCCGGCCGCCACTGGCAAGCCCGTCGTCGGTCGCCCCGTCAGGGGTCAGGTCGAACTCGTCACTCATCACGGAACCGTCTGTCATTAGGAGGACTGACTCATCAGTCATCGCGGGATTGGTCTAGGTGCGCGGCGAGGCGGACCCGGATGTCCTCGGCAGCGGCCGCGACGGCCTTGCGCGACCGGGGGTTGGCCGGGATCTCGACCTCGAACGGCTTACCGAACACGACCCGGACGCGGGCCGACCGCTTCGGCCAGCGCGCGCCCTTGGGCAACGCCTGGCCGGTGTTGATGCAGGCGACGGGTAACACCCGGCAGCGGCCGTGGATCGCCAGGTAGGCGATGCCGTGCTGGACCGAGGACATGTCGCCCTGCCCGCGCGTCCCCTCCGGGAAGACACCGATGGCGCCGCCCCGGGTGAGCTCGTCGAGCGCGGTGTGCAGCGCGACCCGGTCGGCCCGGCTGCGGTCGATCGGGATCTGCCCGACCAGGCGCAGCAGAAAGCCGAGGATTCGGTTGCGGTACATCTCGACCTTGGTCAGGCAGCGCACCGTCCGGGGAGCCTCGATGACCACCACTGGGCCGTCGAGCCAGCTGCTGTGGTTGCCGGCGAAGATCAGCGGTTCGTCGAGGGGGACGTTCTCGACGCCCTCGAGGGTGATGCTCATGACGACGTTGTTGAGCAGCGCGCGGACCGGCGGCTTGAGCACCCGGTGCAGGATGTCGTTGTAGGTCGGGGACTCGGCCCCCCGGTGGGCCGGGCCGGCGGCCGGCCGCGCGGGAGCCCCCGAGCCAGGAGTCTCCGAGCTTAGGCTCGTCGCGGCGGGGACCGCCGTCGCCGGGCGGGGCGGTAGCGGCGCTGTCACCGGCGCGGAGCCGGTGGCCGCCGGCGGCGGAGTTGCCGTCACCGGAGCCGAAGCCGCTGGCGAGGCCGAGGCGGCCGAGCTGGCCGAGCTGGCCGAGCTGGCCGAGCTGGCCGAGACATGCTCGGCCCCGGTGGGCTCGCCGTAGCCGGAGTCGGTGGCGTCCTCGACCGCGGCGCGGTCGTCGTCCGCCTCGAGCGCGCTCACGGTGCCGCCGCCAGGGCCCGCTCGCACAGCCGTAGCACCTCGGCCACCACGTCATCCACGGACAGGCCGGTCGAGTCCAGGACGACGGCGTCCGGCGCGATGGCCAGCGGATCGACGGTCCGGGAGCTGTCGAGGGTGTCCCGGCGACCGAGCTCGGCCCGGGTGCGGGCCACGTCGGCGTCCTCCTCCTCGCCCAGCTGGCGGGACCGGCGCAGGGCCCGGACCTCACTGGACGCGGTCAGGAAGATCTTGACCGGCGCCTCGGGCGCGACGACCAGGCCGATGTCCCGGCCCTCGACCACGATGCCGCCGGCGGCCCGCGCCGCCTCGATGATCGAGCGCTGGAGGGCGACGAGCCGCGAGCGCACCGCCGGTACCGCGGCGACCGTACTGACCGCGTTGGTGACCTCCCTGCTCCGGATCTCGGCGTCCACCCGGGACCCGTCGACCGCGATGGTCGGCGCGTCCGGGTCGGTGCCGGACGTCACGGTCGCGCCCTCGGCCAGCGCCGCGAGCGCGGCCAGGTCGGTGAGGTCGGCCTGGCGGGCCAGCGCGAGATGGGTGACGGCCCGGTACATGGCGCCGGTGTCGAGGTAACGCAGCCCGAGCCGGGTGGCGACGGCGCGCGCGATCGTGCTCTTGCCGGAGCCGCCGGGGCCGTCCACCGCGACGACCAGCGCGTCCCCGGTGGCCGGGCGCCCGGCCTGTACCGCCCCGTCCGAGGACCCACGTCCCTCGTCCACGCCTTTTCCGCCCCTTCCGTCAGCCCGGGGACCAGCCCCGGAAACGTCCCGAACGCCGGCCGTCATCGGCGTCGGCCTCGCTCGAGTATCGACCGTCCCGCCGTGGGACGGCCCCGTCCGCGCCGCTGGCCGCTCTCGCGGTCGTTTGCGGCCTTCGGCGGATCAGGCTACCTGGACGACACGCTCCGGATGAGCCCTCGGCGCCGACAGCCGCCGTCCAGCGCGGCCGCCGCCCCCTTGACAGACCGGGCCAGGTACACAAGACCCAGCTCAGGACCAGCTCAGGGTGAGCTCACGACTGGCTCAGGACCGTCGGTAGCAGGTCCAGCCAGCCGCGGTGAGCTGCTCCATCAGCCCGTCGGCGACCGCCGGCGCGACGGCGATCTCGACAATTCCAGCCGGGGAGTCGAGACTGTGTTCGAAGGCGGCGATGTCCTCCACGTTGACGCCCCAGACCCCGATGGAGGTGAACAGTGAACCCAGCTGACCGGGCCGGTCGGCCAGAACCACCCCGACCCAGGCCCAGGCCCGCTCGGGCGTCCCGCGCTTGCTCGGCAGCCGGCCGCGGGCCTCGTTGCCCCGGGTGACGACGGTCCGCACCGCGGCGACCACGCTGTCCTCCGACCCGGTCTCCAGGACGTCGGCCAGCCGGTCCAGCTCGGCGGCCAGCAGCCGGGACGAGGCCGCGACCGGGCCCCGGTTGCCCTCCAGGATCGATCCCCACAGCCCGGGGTCGCTGTCGGCCAGCCGGGTGGTGTCCCGGAAGCCCTGGCCGGCCAGGGCCAGGTCGGCGCCGTCGAGGTCGGGGATCGTCGCGGCCAGCAGGCTCGCCACCACCTGGGGCAGGTGCGAGAGCACGGCCATGGCCCGGTCGTGCCGGCGGGCCGACGTCCGTGCCGGCATCGCCCCGCAGGCCAGGGCCAGCGCGGTCGTCGCCGCGAGCGCGGCCGGCGAGGTGTGCGGCAGCGGGCAGAGCACCCAGGTCCGCTCGGCGAACAGGTCGGCCCGGGCCGAGGCGGCCCCGCCCCGCTCCCGCCCGGCGATCGGGTGGGCCGGGCACCAGGTCGTCAGGTCGGCGCCGGCCTGCACCGCCTCGGCGATCGGCTTCGCCTTGACGCTGGCGACGTCGCTGAAGGTGTCGGCCAGCGTCGCCAGCTGCAGGCGGCGCAGCTCGCCGGCCACGGCGTGCGGCGGGACGGCGACCACAGCGTGCTCGACCCGCTCGCCGTGCCAGGGCGAGCCGGCGCCCATCGCCTCGGCCACCTTGACCTGGTCGGCGTCGACGTCGCTGAGCAGCACCTCGATGCCACGGGCCCGCAGCGCCAGACCGATGCTGGCGCCGATCAGGCCGCTGCCGACGACGCCGACCCGCCGCGGCAACGCCTCGACGGCCGTGACCTGGGCGGCGGCGGGCTCCCCCGGACTGACTACCACCCGGGCCACGATACGGGCGGCCGGACCGCTCGACCGGAGACGATCATCGCCAGAGCCTCGAACGTCACAGGCCGACGGCCCGGTAGAGGTCGGCGACCTCGGCCCGGTTCAGCGGTCGGGTCCGCCCGGACCGCAGCGAGCCGAGGTTGACCGTCCCGATCCGGGTCCGCACCAGGCGCCGGACCGGGTGGTCGACGGCCTCCAGCAGCCGGCGCACGACCCGGTTACGCCCGGAGTGCAGGGTGATCTCCAGCATGATCCGGGTGCCGGCGTCGCCGATCGTACGCAACTCGTCGACCTTCACCGGCCCGTCGTCGAGGGTCACGCCGGCGCGCAGCCGGGCCAGGGTGGCCCGGTTCGGCCGTCCGGCCACCTCGACCAGGTAGGTCTTGGGGATCTCGAACGACGGGTGGGCCAGCCGGTGCCCCAGCGCGCCGTCGTTGGTCATCAGCAGCAGGCCCTCGCTGTCGGCGTCGAGTCGGCCGACGTGGAACAGCCCCGAACCGGTACGGCCGGTTCCGTCTCGGCCGGCCGGGACGAGGTCGGCCACGGTCGGGCGGCCCCGGTCGTCGGACATGGCCGAGAGCACGCCGAACGGCTTGTTGAGCGCGAGATACACCAGGCCGGAGCGGGTGACGACCCGATCGCCGTCGACCTCGATGACGGCCTGTTCGGGGTCCACCCGCAGGCCCTGTTCGGTGACGACCCGCCCGTCGACCCGGACCCGGCCGGCCGCGATGAGCTCCTCGCTGGCGCGGCGGGAGCCGATCCCCGCGGCGGCCAGGACCTTCTGCAGGCGGATCCCGGTCTCGGCGGGCGCGGGCGCGGGCGCGGGCGCGGCGGGCGCGGGCGCGGCCCCGTCCCCGGCCGGCGGCCGTCCCTGGCCGGCGGGCCGTCCCCGGCCCGCCGGCCGGGCCTGGCGCCGCTCGTTGCCCCGGGCGGCGTGACGCTCGGTCATCCGGCCGCGACCTCCTCCACGTCCTCGATCCCCGGCAGCAGCGGGGCCAGCGGCGGCAGCTCGTCCAGCCCGCGCAGGCCCATCCGCTCCAGGAAGTACTCGGTTGTCTGGTACAGGATTGCCCCCGTCTCGGGGTCGGTGCCGGCCTCCTCGACCAGGCGCCGGGTGGTCAGGGTCCGGATCACTCCGTCGGCCGAGACGCCGCGCACGGCCGCGATTCGGCCCCGGCTGACCGGCTGCTGGTAGGCGACGACGGCCAGGGTCTCCAGGGCGGCCCGCGACAGCTTGGGCGACTGGCCGGCCAGGACGAAGCGTTCGACCCACGGAGCGCAGGCCTCGGCCGTGTAGACCCGCCAGCCGCCGCCGACCTCGCGCAGGCGGAATCCGCGACCGGACTCGGCGTAGTCGCGGGCCAGCTCGCGCAGGACCGCGGCGATCTCGGCTGCCGGCGCGGCCAGGCCGTCGGCCAGCTCGGTGACGGCCACCGGCTTCTCCGCCACCATCATGACCGCCTCGACGAGGGCCGCCAGCGGCGGACGTTCGCCGGTCGGCGGCGGCGGGGGCGGGGGCGCCCCGGTCGGGTCCGTCATTGGTACTCCTCCGTCGGGTCGGGGCCGCCGCCGGGAACGTCGCCGGGGAACAGGTGCGCCCCGATGCCGCCGGGGCTGATCGCCGCCGCGCCCGGGTCCCCCTCCGGCTCCGCCCACCGGACGACCAGATCACCCAGCGCTCGTTCCTGCTCGAAGGTGACCCGGCCTTCCCGGTAGAGCTCCAGGAGGGCGAGGAAGCGGGCGACGACCTCGATCGTCTGCCGGCAGCTGTGACACAGTACCCGGAACTCGGCGCTGCCCAGTTCCCGCAGCAGCTGGAGCACGGCCAGCATGTGCTCGCGGACGCTGACCCGGGGCAGGTGGACGTGGTCGGTGGCCACCTGGGGCGGCAGCGGCGGTTCCCGCAGCCGGGACGCCATCGCGGCCAGCTCGGCGGGGCCGGCACCGATACGCACCTCGGGCAGGACCGAGGCGTAGCGCTCCTCCAGCGGCACCGCGCGGGCGGTGTGCAGCGCCTCCAGCTCCATCATCCCGTCGAAGATCGCCGCGGCTGTCTTGTATGCCCGGTACTGCAGGAGCCGGGCGAACAGCAGGTCGCGCGCCTCGAGGAGGGCCAGGTCCTCCTCGTCCTCCGCCGAGATCGCCCCGGGCAGCAGCCGGGCGGCCTTGAGGTCGAGCAGCGTCGCCGCGATGACCAGGAACTCCGTGGCCTGGCCGAGGTCGAACGTCGGGCCGAGCCGGCGGATGTGGGCGACGAACTCGTCGGTCACCTTCGACAGGGCGACCTCGGTCACGTCCAGCTTGTGCTTGGCGATCAGGGATAACAGCAGGTCGAATGGGCCGGAGAAGTTCTCCAGCTCGATGACGAAGGCGTCGGTCCGGCCGCCCCGGCCGGTCGGCGTCGCCGAGTCCCCACCGGCGCCGCTCCCACCGGCGTGGGTCCCGGCGCCCGCCGCCGCGGCAGCGGCCCCGTCCTCGCCGGCAGGATCGTCCTCGCCGGCGGGATCGGGCGCGGCCGGGTCGTCCGGCGCCGCGGCGAGCCCGCCCGGGCGGTCGAGACCCCTCGACCGCCGGGACGCGGCGCGCGAGTGTCGCGGCGCACGGGTACTCGGCATAGATCGACGCTACCTCCGGGCACCGACATTCAGCCCCAGCAGGCCCCGCGGGCCCCGGCGCCGCCTGTCGGTCAGAGACCGATGATCGAGCCGAGCCCCCGCACCAGCGGCGGCGCCAGCTGCCCGATGACGGACGGGAACCCGGCGAACAGCACCGGAAGCAGCAGGACCAGCAGCAGGATCAGGACGCCGTAGTTCTTCTCGATCAGGTTGTAGTGGGCGTTCTTCCAGCCCTGGGTCTGCGGGCCGAGCAGGAACAGGACCCGCCCGCCGTCGGTCGGCGGCACCGGGATCAGGCTCAGGATGAACATCGACGCGAAGGTGAACGCCATCGACCCGGTCATCTCGGCCGCGAACGGGATGCTGCCGCCGAGCTCGATGACCCGGGAGCCGTCGTCCACGATCAGCGACTCGACCGACGCCTTGAACGCGAGCAGGGACAGGAACGTCAGCACCAGGTAGGCCAGCGGCCCGGCCAGGATCGCCGCCGTGACGTGGAAGCGCCGCCGGCGCCAGACGTCGTTCATCCGGATCGGCTCGACCCAGCCGTCGCCGGCGATGAGCATCGCCACGGCGCTGAACGGGCTGAGCCGGTGCCTGATGGACCGGGTGATCGCGCCGCCGCGCATCGGCGTCGGGTCACGCGCCAAGCGGGCGGCCAGCGCCTGCGCCGCGTCGTGGGCGAAGACGCCGATCAGCAGCGCGACGATGATTCCGACCAGTTCCGCCGGCTTATCGAGATAGAACAGCACCGCTCAACTGTCCCCGGAATCGTCGCGTCGCTCAGCCGTTCGCGGCCGGTTGGGCCACGACTGCCTCACCGCCGAGCGTATCGCCCGCCGACGCCGTGTGGCGGACGATCAGCTCGCGGGCGAGCTGGCGGTAGCCGGTCGCGCCGACCGACGTCGGAGCGTAGGTGGTGATCGGCTCCCCGGCCACCGTCGTCTCCGGGAACCGGACGGTCCGGCTGATCACGGAGTGGAACAGCTCCACCGGGTAGCGCTCGACCAGCCGCTCCAGCACCTCCCGGGCGTGCAGCGTCCGCGCGTCGTACATCGTGGCCAGCACACCGGCCACCTCCAGGCGGGCGTTGAGCCGGTCGCGCACCCGCTCGATGGTGTCCTCCAGCAGCGCCACGCCGCGCAGCGCGAAGTACTCGCACTCCAGCGGGATGACGACCGAGTCGGCGGCGGTCAACGCGTTGACGGTCAACAGGCCGAGCGAGGGCTGGCAGTCGATCAGGACGATGTCGTACTCGCCGAGCACGGGGGCCAGCGCCCGGGTGAGGGCCTGCTCACGGGCGACCTCACTGACCAACATGACCTCGGCCGCCGACAGGTCGATGTTGCTCGGCAGCAGGTGCAGGCCGTCGACCTGGGTCTGCAGGATCGCGTCGTGCGGGTCGAGGTCGTTCGCGAACAGCAGGTTGTGGATCGTGTCGTCCAGGGTCATCGGGTTGATGCCCAGGCCTACCGACAGCGCCCCCTGCGGGTCGAAGTCGACCAGCAGCGTCCGCCGCCCGTACTCGGCTAACGCCGCCCCCAGGTTGATGGTGCTGGTCGTCTTGCCGACGCCGCCCTTCTGGTTGCACATGGCGACAACCCAGGCCGGGCCGTGGTGGTCCAGCGGCGGCGGCACGGGGAAGGCCGGCATCGGGCGGCCGGTCGGTCCCGGCTGGCCCACCGGGTCGGTGGTCGCCACGGATCCCCCGGCGGCGTCGGAGTCCATGTACGTGATGTCGCCGACCGCCCCGGGCCCGTAGGACAGGCGCAACGGGGCCTGCGTCGGCGAGGAGGCTTCGGCGACCATGGCGAAGGTGTGCTCCTAATGTGACGACGGCGGCTATCCGTGGAGAAGCGTACCGAGCACGACCACCCTCGCCGTGGATGGGTAGCTCGACGCGCCGTGCCTCGAATCGTGCCACTCGAGGTCCGGCCGGTTCGGGCCGCGGCCTGATCAGCCCTGGCCACAGTTCGGGCGGGGGCCCGGGCGCCGGTCGCGCGAACCGGCCTGGTGTGCCAGCGTTGGGCGCGCGGCGTCCTTCGACGCGGCGCCATCGGCTGGCGGAGGCTGCGCTATGAACACCCGGCCCGGACATCCCCTGCCAGTCGTCCTCGAGCGGCTGAGCGACGCGTCTGTCGAGCGGCATTTCGACGCCTACCGGGACGTCGACTGGCCGGCGAGCGGCCGGCTGGACCCCACCGACGAGCGGTGGCGCCTGGGCGCGCACGAGCCGCTGGCCGCCACCGGCTGGTACCGCGACCGGCCCGGGCCCGAGCGGGCGGCCATCGGCCTGGAGCGCACCGTCGGGATGCTCAAGGTCGGCTGGCAGTTCGAGAACGTGCTGCAGCGCGGCCTGCTGCGCCGCGGCCTGTGGCTGGCCGACGACGACCCGGCGCTGCGCTACATCGCGCACGAGGTGGCCGAGGAGAGCCAGCACACCCTGATGTTCCAGGAGTTCATCCGCCGCGCTCCGGTGCCGGCGGACGGGATGCCGCCGGCGGTGCTGGTGCCGGGCGAGCGGATGGTCACCCGGATCGCCCGGGCGTTCCCCGAGCTGTTCTTCGTGTTCGTCCTGGCCGGGGAGGAACCAGCCGACTACTACCAGCGACAGCTACTGCGCGACGAGGCCGGGCACCCGCTGCTGCGCGAGATCATGCGCATCCACGTGGCTGAGGAGTCCCGGCACCTGTCCTTCGCGCGGGCGTCGCTGATCGAGCGGGCCGGGAGCCTGTCCCGCCACCGCCGCCAGCTCCTCGCGCTGCGCGCGCCGATGGTCATCGGCATGCTGGCCCGGCTGATGCTGCGCCCCTCGCGTGCCTTCGCCGAGCGCCACCACCTGCCCCGGAGCGTGCTGGCCAAGGCGTACGGCTCGCCGGCCGGCCGGGCCCAGCTGCGCGACTCCCTCGCCCGCACCCGCGGCCTGATGCTCGAGCTCGACCTGGTGACGCCGGCCGCTCGCCGCGTCTGGATGGCCAACCACATCTGGGCGGACTGAGGCATCTGGACGGGGCCGTGATCGGCCCCGATCGCCGGCCAGGCATCCTGGAGGCAGCGGACGTCGGCACCGCACACCGCGACGACCCCGGACGGCGAGGTGGGTATGGTCACCAGCGGCCAGGGCCCCGGCCGGTCTCGGGGTGAGGCGCCGTGAGGTACCTCGGCGTGGCCGCCATCGCGCTGATCATTGTGTTCGACGTCAGCGTCACCCGGCGGCGCGGGCAGGGCGTGAACCCGAAGGCCATGGCCGTGATCCCGGTGCTTTCCGGGGGATGGACGGGTTGGCAGGTCTTCGGCGCCCTGGTCCCGGCCGGCGTCACCATCCGTGACGTCACGTTCCTGACCGTCGGCGCGGCCACGGCGTTGATCCTGGGCGTGCCGCGCGGGCAGGCCGTTCTGCTCTGGCGGAAGGACGGCTACCTCCACCAGCGCTACGGGCGGCGGTCCCTGCTGCTCTGGGCCGCTCTGGGCACGTTCGCGATCGCGCTGGCCGCCGTCGCGCACCGGGCTGGCGCGCGGCACGCGGGCAGCCCGAACACGGTCGGCCTGCTGCTCAGCCTGGGCGACCTGGCCGAGCTGTACACGATCTATCCGCTCGCGCTGGCCTCGGGCGTCCCGTTCCCGCCGCCGCGCCAGCCCCGGCGCGCCCGCGGGCGTCACCGGGCGGGCCGGGCCGGCGGACCGGGCACCGGCGGGGCCGACATCGGGCGGCTTCCCGACCTCGGCGGCCTGCCGTATCCGACCGGCCCGAGGCTGTCGCTGCCCGGCGGCCGGGGCGAGGTGGGCGGGCGGACCCAGCCGGTGCGGCGGCTGGCCGCCGCCGGTGTCGCCGCCCGGCCCGCAGCGGGGTCCCAGGTGGCGCCTACCCCAGGTCATCGACCCGCGCCGGGTCAGTGGCCGGCGGCGGGTCAGTGGCCGGCGGCGGGGTCCGGGCCGGCCGGGCGAGCGGTGCCGGGCCCGAGGGACGGCGCCCATCGCGCCGGGCCGGGCGACCGCCCGACGCAGCCGATCCCCCGGCTGGGCCGCGCGCCCGCGCCCCGCGGTCCCGACGGTCCGCCCGGTGGTCCCGGCGGTCCCGGCGACCGACCGGCCGGATGAGAGCTCAGGAAGCTGGCGCGACGGCGTCGGCCTCGGGCGTCCACAGGTTGCCCCGCGCCCGCGGAAGTGCCCCGACCTGGCGGTCGGTCTCCTCGTCCGAGGCCCGCTCGGTCAGGCGTCGGACGGCCAGCTCGTAGAGCATGCCGATCAGGGTGTAGCGGTCGCGGACCAAGTTCTCGTCCAGACCGCGGACAAAGGCACCGCGGTGGGGCCGGCTGTCCGCAAGCAGTCATCCGGTGGCGTCGCCCGGTATGCGTGGATATTGTCGCGCCGCCGGCCCGACGGCGGACGAATCGTCACCGCGCGGTCAACCCGGCGTCCTTTCCCTCCGAACGAAAGCAGGATCGTGTTTCACCTCAGGAAACGGTTCGCCGTCGCGCTGTTGGCTCTTCTGGCGCTGCTGGCAACCGGCATCGCCCTGACCGGCTGCTCGAACAAGTCACAGGAGCCGTTCCGGGACGCCGGTATCGGCCAGCGCAACAACGGGAAAGCCGACGTCATGACATTTCCCGACGGCTTCTCGAACGTCGCGGCCAAGTGCGACGGCCCCAACCGCGTCTACGTCGCGTTCAAGGGTGACGACAACCGCGCGGCGATCGCCGTCATCCCGAATGATCCCCGGTGCACGGTGGCGAGCCCGGCCGGCTGACGCCGGCGGGCCCGGGGCCAGGCGTAGGGCCGTCCACCGGCTCGACCATCCGCACCTGGCCGGACGGCTCTCTTTTGGGGATTGGTTCAGCGGCGGGCCGCTGTCGCCGCCAGCTGGGGGTCGGTGACGCCGCCCGGGCAGGCGAACCGGTTGATGTCCCAGCCGGCTTTCCGGGCGCCCGCCTGGTAGGCGCTCTCGTAGAAGCCGAGAACGCTCCCCCGCCGGTCCTGGCTTGCCTGGATGGCGCTCAGCGGCAGGACGGCGAGATGGCTGGCGCCTCGGGGGACCCAGCGGGCGGCGTCCGGGCGTAGCGGTTCGTCGGCGAGACCGGCCGGTTCCGGCGCGGTGTAGGAATAGAAGGCGGGCTCCGGCATATCGGGGTCGCCGAACCAGAAGCCGAAGCTGATGACCTCCCGCGAATATGCCTCGCGGGTAACCGGGTCGTTCTCCGGCGGCTGGTCGACCCGGCGGTCGCCGAACCGGGTGTGCGCGATGTCGAAGGTGTGCCAGAAATGATGTACCGGGCTGACCTTGCCGGAGAACCCGGCCGCGAACTCCTCCAGGACGAGGTTCACCTGGCTGAGCAGCTGCCAGTAGCGCGTGACACGCGCCGCGTCATAGGCCGCGTGCTCCGTGTCGTCCTCGAACGGCCGGGTGGCGTCGGGGAGGTCGAACGGGTGCGGATGCTCGATGTGCACCGCGACGCCGATGGCCCGCAGGGCGTCAAGCGTACGGCGGTAGAAGGCCGCGACCGACTGCCCGGCGAGCGGGAACGAGATCGTCTCCCCGTCCAGCGCCTGGACGACCAGCTCGTGCCCGACGAGGTCGAAGTCGATGGTGAAGACCGGATTGCCGTCGACGAGTCCCATCGGTCGGGTGGTGAGACCGCGTCCGGTGAGGTGGAACGGGACGTTCCACCAGTGGTTGCGGCGCGGGCTCGCGCTCAGCCTGATCTTGCCGACCACCTGCAGGTACCGGTGCAGCGTCTCCTTGGTATCCGCCCACGAGGCCAGCGGCAGCGGAGCCAGCAGCTCAACCATGGCGCTCCCCTCCCCGGGGTCGACCGACTGACCTCACCAGGATGGGCACCCCCCGCCGGCACCGCATCCCGACGGGCCGGGGTGGGTTGACGGGCCGGGGTGGGTTGGCGGGCCGGGCGGCCTGGCGCTATCGGTCCGAGCCGTGTCCGTGTTCGGCGTAGGCCCGGCGGGCGCCCTCGTGCAGCGGGACCGGCGGGTTCCGGCGCAGGGCCGCCGGGTCGAAGCCGGCCATGCTCGGGTGCAGCCCGGCGAGCGCGGACCGGCTGGCCAGCATCCGGTTGGTCACCTGGTAGACGGACTCGTCGCTCGCGTCGGCGTTGACGACGTAGGTCGTCCGCATCACGACCGTCGGCAGCGCCCGCGCTTGCATCCCGGGATAGTGATCGGCGGGAATGGTGCCCGGCTGGTAGCCCCAGCCGCGGCCGAGATCGCTGATCAGCATGTCCGGCAGCGGCAGCAGCGTCCCCCCGCGAGCAGTGCGGCCGATCGCGCTGATCACCGCGGCGGGCGCGGCCGTCGCCCCGAACAGGTAGTCGACCTCGCCGCGCCCGAAGGCCGCCTCGATGTCGTCGTAGCCCGCGTGCCACACCGCGACGCCGTGCCCGGCCAGCTCCCGATACGAGGTGCCGTAGCAGGCCAGCACCCGCTGGAAGGTCAGCTCGTCGGAGGTGGTCGGCGGCGGGACGGCGATCCGGCCGCCGCGCCTCGTCAGGATCTCGGCCAGGTCGTCGGGGCCCGGGCCGGACCGGACCAGGTGAAACGGGAGCGTCGACCACCCGCTGCCGATGGTCCGCAGCCCGGGATGCGGCTCGCGGTACGGAGGCTCGCCTCGGCTGGCGGCGGCGGCGAGGAAGTCGACGGTCGTGCCGATCAGGACGGGGCCGGGGCCACCGATCCCCGACCGAGCCGGTCCGGCGACCAGCGACGGATTCTCCTTCCCGCCGCCCGGCTGGACCGTGACGAGCGGCCGTCCCTCGGCGTCGGCGCCGAGCAGGGCCCCGATGCCGGTGTCGACGGCATGCCAGGTCGCGCCGCGCGGTCCCGAGTACCAGGTGATCACGGTTGTCACAGCGGCACCTCACGCGGGTGGGCCGTCAGCGGGCGACCCGGCCCCGGCTGGTCGCCGGCCAGGGCCGCCCGGAACAGGGCACGAGCCGACCAGCGCATTGTCTCGCCCGCCGCGTCCCGGGACAGGCCCCCGACGTCGGTGAGCCAGATCAACGCCTCGATGCCGGCCGCCGAGCGGATGGCCAGGGCCAGACGGTGGAGGTCAAGCTCGGGGTGGGTCTCGCGCAGCGGGGCGAGAGCATCCTCGATCCAGCCGATGGCGCGGCCCCGGCGCAGCAGGGGCGGTTCGCCGGCCGCCGCCTCCTCCAACGAGAGCCGCAGCGCGGCGCGCAGCCGAGGCTCCCACTCGCGGGTGATCCGGATCTGCTCCCGGATGACCAGTTCGAGCCGAGCCGCCGGGTCGCGCGGTGCGTCGGCCGGCAGCAGCGACTCGAACTCGATCTCGGGGTGGGTCGCCAGCAGGAGGCTCCGCCGGTTGGGAAAGTAGCGGTAGGCCGTGGTGCGGGAGATGCCCGCCGCCGCCGCGGCGTCTTCGACTCCCGGAGTGCTCCCGTCCGCCTGCAGGCGGCGGGCGGCCGCAACCAGCGCCTCGCGTGTCCGGGTCTTCTGCTGGCGGCGCCCGGTCTGTTCGTAGGGCGGCTGCCCGGATGGCACCGGCATACCGTCATGGTACCGTCGTCCCATGGGATACGAGTCCCATGATGGGATAGTGATTCCACGATGGCCACGGCCCGGGAGACGAGATGTGCGCCGATCCGGTGGTGACGGACCCCGACCTCTACAAGGTGATCTTCGAGAACGAGCGGGTCAGGGTGCTCGAATACCGAGACCAGCCTGGCGACCAGACCCATCCGCACAGCCATCCCGACAGCGTGATGTACACGCTGAGCGACTTCCGCCGGAGGATCTCGGCTGGCGGGCGACACGTCGAGGTGGACCTCGCCGCCGGGCAGGCACGTTGGGTGGCCGCTCAGGAGCACAGCGGCGAGAACATCGGCGACAGCGAGACCCACTCCATCTTCGTCGAGCTGAAGGAGCGCGGGCCGGAACAGCCGGGGCCAGCCGTCAGGCCAGCCACCTCAGCCACGCCAGCCACCCCAGCCACGCCAGCCACCCCAGCCACCCAGCCCGCGCTCGGCCCCAGCGGCGGCGCCTAGCTCGACGGCGATCAGGTAGGGCCGGACCGCCGTCCGCGCGGGCGGCGGGGACCAGGATCGGGACGCGTCGAAGCCCCCGGCGGGATGCTCCGGGGGTTTCGACGGCCGGTCGCGGCGGCTACCTGGCGGCAAGGTTGGACGACTCGGCGCCGACCCCGTTCCGCGCGTCGGCGCCGGCCGGAGCCGGCCGGGGCGACGTGGTCGCGATCAGCAGCGGCCAGCCGAAGGTCAGCACGGCGAACAGCCGCTGGAACAGCCCGTGGTAGGAGTTGCCGATCTCGGCCATGAACACGACGACGATGGTGAGCACGCAGTAGATCGCGATCAGGCGGGTCGGGCGGGCCAGGTACTCCCGGCCGGCGCTGGTCCGAACCGCGCGGGCCAGCAGGAACATGGCCACGGTCAGCCCGGTGAACAGGACCAGCGCGACGTACTGGTGCACCCAGAAGTGGGTCGACGCCAGCGGCGCCGAGCCGTAGTCGATGCAGGACGGCAGCCGCTCGGAGCAGTCCTGCCGGGCCAGCCCGCACACAGCCATCTCCGGACCGCCCACCATGATGAGCCCGGCGGCCACCCGGCCCGCGCGGCTGCCAGCGAACTGCCGCCAGAGCAGGATGCCGGTGCTGACGAACGCCACCGCGGCCAGGAGGAATGCGGCGATCATCAAGCCCGCGTAGCGGGCGTTCGTCGCGGCGAGCGCGCTCATCGCCTCCCGGACCGGGCTGTAGCCCGGGTTGAGCGCGCCGACGACGACGGACGCGGCGAAGAAACTCACGAAACCCGCCAGGGCGATCCGGGCGAGCGGCGAGCTGGCGCCGACCGTCCGGGACGAGAGCGCCGGACGCGCTTGGGTGCTGGACACGGCTGTTTTCCTTTCTTGTGAAGCGAAGGGGAACAGCTGCAAGCCTGGCGAAATCGAGGCCGGACAACGATCGTGCGCGCACCCGAATCCGGCGTGAGGCGCCCACGTCAGGCGCCGAGGATGCCGGCACGCCGCCGCATGGTGATGCCCGCACCCCGGCCAGCCGCCCCGGCCGGGGCGGCTGGCCGGCTGCTCTGGCCGGCTGCTCTGGCCGGCTGCTCTGGCCGGCGGATTCAGCCGCGCTGGTCGGCCGCCAGGTAGAGCAGCACAGCCTTGACCCGCCGGTGCACCTCGCGCTCCTCGGCCAGCCCGAGCTTGCTGAAGATCCCGTTGATGTGCTTCTCGACGGCGCGGACGGTCAGGACCAGCGACGAGGCGATGGCGGTGTTGTCCTTGCCGCTCGCCATCTCGGCCAGCACGTCCCGCTCCCGGGGCGTCAGCCCGGCCAGCGGCGAGCGGGAGCCGTGCCCCCGCACCAGCACGTCAACGATCTTCGGGTCCACCACCGAGCCGCCGTTCGCGACCTCGGTGATGGCCCCGACCAACTGGTCGCGGTGCGACATCCGCTCCTTGAGCAGGTAGCCCCGCCCTCGCGAGCCCTCGTCCAGCAGCGCCAGGGCGAACTCCGGGTCGTCGTACTGGCTGAGCACGACGACCCCGACCCGCGGGTGGGTCCGGCGCAGGCGCGCCGCCGCGCGGATCCCCTCGTCCGTACCGGTGGGCGGCATCCGGATGTCGGTCAGCACCACGTCGGGCTGATGCTCGTCGACGGCGGCGATGAGCTCGTCGTAGGTCGCGCAGACCGCCGCCAGGGTCAGCTCGGGGACGCCGCCGAGCAGGCCGCGCAGGCCCTCCCGGGCGAGCAGGTTGTCCTCGGCGAGGACCAGCCGCAGGCTCACCCGGCCAGACTAGGGCATGATCAGGGGCAGATCGGCTGGTAGGGGACGCGGGCGGCCCCTGAACAGTGGTGCTGACACCACAGCCAGGACCGGTCGCGGTCGCCACAATCTCGGCATGTCCTCACGCCCCCGCCGGATCGCCGCCGCTGGCCTGGCCGCGGCGGTGACCGCCGTGGGAGCCGGCGCCGTGACCTCCGCTCTCCTTCTGCCGGAGCCCGCGGCGGACGCCCCGGGCCCCAACGTCGGTTTCATCGTGGTGTCCGTGCTGCTCGGCACCGCCCTGGCGCTGGCCGGCTGCCTGCTGGTGGCGCTCCGGCCGGACAACCGTCTCGGCCCGTTGCTCCTCGTCGCCGGCGCCAGCATGGTCGCCGAGTTCGCGCTGCGGTCCTACGCCTACCACGGGCTGCGGGCTCACCCGGGCTCGGTGCCGCTGGCTGACGTCGCCGGCTGGGCCGGGCTGGCCCTGGACCCGCTGTTCTTCCCCGGGCCGCTGGCCGGTGTCCTGCTGCTGTTCCCCGACGGCCAGGCGCCCTCCCGGCGCTGGCGCCCGGTCCTGCTCGCCGGGGCGGTCGCCGTCGCGGCCTACGTCGTGTCCCTGCTCGTCCGGCCGGGGCCGCTGACGGACGAGTCGTACCGGTATGAAATTCCCTGGCGGGGCCTGCTGCCGGCCGGGGCCGGGGCCGGGGCCGTGGCCGGCGGGGTGCGCTCCGCCCTGGACGGACTGTTGCTGCTGCTGTTGATGGCGGCCGTGCTCGGGCTGCTGTTCCGGTTCGGCCGCGCCGACGCCACCGGGCGGGCGCAGCTGCGGCCGCTGGCGATCGCGGCCACGTCTGCCGCCGCGTTCCTGCTGGTCCAGATCGTGCCGGGGCTGCGGGCCGTCGGGCAGGTCGGTCTGGTCGTCTCGGTCGCCCTCGGCTTCCCGCTGGCGTTGACGGTCGGGGTGCTGCGCTACCGGCTGTGGGACCTCGACCGGCTGCTGGTCGCGACGATCGTCTACGGCGTGCTCACCGCGGTCATCACCGGTGTGTACGTCGGCGTCGTCGTCGGGCTCGCCACGCTGGCTGGCTCCGGCTCCGGCTCTGGCTCTGGCTCTGGCTCCGATCATCCGTCGCCGCTGCCGCTGATCCTGGCGACCGTCGTGGTCGCCGTCCTGTTCGGGCCCCTGAAGGAACGGGTAACGCACGGCGCCCGGCGACTGGTCTACGGGGTGCGGGCCACCCGGTACGAGGCGCTCGTCGCGCTGCCGCGCCAGCTGGCCGAGGCGCCGGCCGTCGACGAGGTGCTGCCGCGTACGGCCGCGGCCCTCACCCTGGGGCTCGGGGTGCCGGCGGCGCGCGCCCGCGCGTTTCTCGGCGGCGACGGGGACGGTAGCGGCGGGGCTGGGGAGGGCGGTCCGGCCGCGCCGGAGGCCTGGTTCCCCCAGCGCCCGCCCGACGGCGAGCAGGCCGAGCTCGTCGTCGTCGCGGTGCGTCACCTCGGCACCCTCGTCGGAGACGTCGCCGTACGGCCCTCGCCGGACCGCCCGCTGGGCGCGAGTGACCGACGGCTGCTCGCGGACCTGGCCGCCCAGGCGGGCCCGGCGCTTCGGGGGGTGGCGCTGGCCGCCGAACTGCGCGCGCGGCTGGACGAGATCACCGCGCAGTCCGCCGAGCTGCGGGCCAGCCGCCAGCGGGTCGCGGCCGCCCAGGCCGCCGAGCGTCGCCGGCTCGAGCGGGACATCCACGACGGGGCGCAGCAGCAGCTGGTGGCGATGGGGCTGACCATCCGGCGCGCGGAGGAACGCCTAGCCGCCGCGACCGGCGGGGACGGCGGGGACGGCGAGGGCGACGGCCGCGAGGGCGGAGACTCGGCCGCGAGCGCCGTGGTGACGGCCCGGGAGGCGCTGCGCCAGTGCCGGGCCGACGCCGAGGCCTGCCTCGACGACCTGCGGGAACTCGCCCGCGGGATCTATCCGCCGGTACTGGCGGCCCGGGGCCTCGCGGCGGCGCTGCGGGCCCGGGCGCGGCGCGCCGCCGGCGACGTCCGGGTTCTCGGCGCGGCCGAGCTGAGCGGTCGGCGGTTCTCCCCGGAGACCGAGATGGCGGCCTACTTCGCCTGCCTGGAGGCGATGCAGAACGCGGCCAAGCACGCCGGCGCGGCCAGCCTGCTCGTCGAGCTCGCCGTGGTCGGCGGCGAGCTGTGCTTCACGGTCACGGACGACGGTCCCGGCTTCGACCCGGACCGCCTCCAGCCCGATCAGGGCACCGGTCTGACCGGCATGGCCGACCGGGTGTCGGCCGTCGGCGGTGTGCTGACCGTCGAGTCGCGGCCCGGCCTCGGGACGACCGTGCGCGGCCGTCTGCCGGTCGAGACCGCCGAGCTGTCGCCCGAGTTCCGGCGGCGGCTCGGGGAACAGGAGGAAGCAGACTGACCGCCGGGCCTGCCGCGGGAACGAGATCTGAACCTAACCGAGCGGCTCGTCGGGAACGCTCGCGTAGGCGTCCCGGAGGTCATCGAAGACGGCATGCTCGGCGGGAAGATCGACGGCGTCGATCGCGCTGATGGGTCGAACGCCGAACGACGTGTTCGTGGCGAAGGCGGCCTGAATGCCGTCGAGCGGGTCCAGTCTCACGGGCGCGGTCGCGTGGTCGCGGTGGCGGCGCAGCAAGGTCATCGTGACTCCGGCCAGCACGTCCGCCTCCGGCCAGATGACCCGGTCGCCGTCGACGAAGCCGACGTTCCAGGTCGGGCCCTCCGAGATGAGGCCGTCCCAGGAGAACAGCGCGTCGTCGAAACCGGCGAGCTGCGCGGCGCGGCGGTGATGCAGGGCGTTGAACAGCCCGACGTGTTTGACCGTCGGCAGGTCCCGTCGGTATGCGCACGACCGGACCCGCAGCGGTGGGAGCGCCTCCTTCGAGGCCGGCCGGGTCGTCACGAGAAGCCTCGGCGTCGCGCTAGCCCCGGGGCTTCCGAGGCCGAGGGTCGGATCGAAGACGGTGACGCGGACGACGAACGAGCCGGTCCGGCCGTCCGCCACGCGGCGGACGAGGTCACGCGCCCGCTCCGGGTCGAGGTCGGCGCCGAACACCCGGCGGCAGTCACGGACCAGCCGCTCCAGGTGCAGCGACAGACCGCGGACCCGGCCGTCGTTGACGCGCATCGACGTGAAGTGGCCGTAGTTCGTCAGCGCGAGCGCCTGGAGCTCGTCGGCGCCGGCCGGGTGCCCATCGAGCTCCGCCATGGCCCGAGTGTCGTGGCCGGCGTACTCGCCGTTCTTGGTCTCGCCGGCTGACGCCTCTGGGCTGCTCACCTATTGTCGTGATCCTTCCCGGTGGACGGGTCGGCCAGGTCCTCCACCAGCCGGCTCGGCGGGAAGTTGCTCCAGCCGGAGCCGGGCCAGTTGAACCACCC
>Ga0207703_10000037_pt1 | contig 176167 bp, 172 predicted proteins | sample KBSSwiS12_FD_184304 | JGI IMG/M metagenome (GOLD analysis project Ga0207703, IMG submission 184304) | Switchgrass rhizosphere microbial communities from Kellogg Biological Station, Michigan, USA - KBS Switchgrass S1-2 (SPAdes) (version 2) | ecosystem: Host-associated > Plants > Roots >...
CGCGATCGCCAGTCCGATCCCATTTCCCGCCCCGGTGATCACGGCGACCGTGTCGCGGCCAAGATGCATCACCCACTCCTCATTGCAGAAAGTCGGCCGATCCCATCCTCGCGTGCGCCCGAGGAAGCCGGCCAGGGAAAGGCTCGCCGCGAGCCGGGTTGGCGCGCCGGACAATCACCGACTTAACATGACACTCCTGCGATTAGCGATATCTCTTTGCGAGGTGGGGCTCAAGGCTCGACCCTGCTCCGCCGCGGACGGGCGGGCACGTCGGGCGTCCCCCCACGCACGATCCGGTGGCCAGCTGCGCCTAATTGCGCTAAATGAATTCCGACCCGCGGGGTTCGGGGATGCGATGTCGGAAGGAGCAGGTCGGAAGGGGTTCATTGGAGTCGAGCGGGCCTTCTACGCGGAGAATGGATGTGATCCCAGGAACAGCGCCCGCGCGCTCAGGATGTTGAAGACGCGCAGGTGCGCGTGCCCCTGCGCCGGTCGCCGTCGCGGCTTGGCGATGATGCGTTCAGCCTGACTGAGGGTAATAGAAGACTGATTGCGCGAGGAAATTGCGAAATGAATTCACCGTTGAGCCTGGTCGATCGTTCGGCGCTACTGAGCGCTGCGCGCCAGGACGGAGAATTAATGTTCAAATTGCGCGGGCTCAACGCAACGGTGCGCTTCGAGGCTACAGGCGAAGCCTTCGACTTTGTGGTGAAGGGCGGCGCCCCTGTCGCCGTCCGCGACGCGGAGGGCGACCCCGATCTGCGGATCGCCGCTCCGGATGAGTTTTGGCGGGCGGCTTTCGCCGAGCGCGACGTGCCGCACGGCTACGGAACCTTGACCACTGCGTTCCTGCGCGGACTGAAGCTGCACGGCGACATGTCGGCGATTGTGGCGGCATATCAGGGCGCGTGGCAGCGACTGTTCCTCGTGTTGCGGAGCGTCGTCGTTGGCCTGCCCCCACGACGGTCCCCGCCCCCGATCTTGCGGGAGTCTGATACGGCTGTTGGCCGCTACCATTATGTTAAGGCCAACGGCGTCGAAGCCAGAATATATATAGAACAGGCCGGCGACGGGCCCATCCCGTTGCTACTCCAGCCGACCGCCGGCACCGACGGGCGCCAGTATCGGCACCTGCTCGCCAATCCTGAGATGCAAAAGCGGTTCCGGATGATCGCCTATGACCTGCCGTACCACGGCAAGTCCCTGCCCCCATTTGGAGTCCGGTGGTGGCAGCAGCCGTATAAGCCGACCCGCGAAGGCCTGATGAATTGGGTCGTCGCCATCGCGGACATTCTTGACCTCGAACAACCTTTCTTCATGGGTTGCTCCGTGGGCGGCCAGCTTGCACTTGACTTAGCGGCCTTCCATGGCGATCGCTTCGGCGCCTTCATCTCGCTGAATGGCTGGTTCGATCGGCCAGCTGGTGCGAGCACGTTCAATAACGAACAGTTCCGGACGCCGTCCATTTCGGAAGACTATCCGATGTCCCTCATACTGGGTGGAACCTCACCTTACGCGCCGGAAGATCTCGCGCAGGAGGTATACTGGGTATATCGGTCGAATTTTCCGGGCGTCTATGCGGGTGACAACGATTATTTCATGCACGAGCATGATCTCGGTCCCGTGGTCGACAATATCGACGCCCGCTCGAAGCCACTTTATTTGATCGCAGGCGAGTTTGACGGCGCTGCGCATGACGAGGAGCATGGGGGCCCCGCTGTGGCTTCCAAGGTTCCCGGCGCCGTGTTCCGGGTGGCTGACGGGCTCGGCCATTTTGCTCCGGCCGATGATCCAGAAGGCTTCTCGCGTATGATCATTCCCGTGCTCGACGAGATCATTGCGAAATCGGGCCGCCAGGCCGGATTCTGTGCCGGAGATCAGTAAGTGTGGCCGACTTCCGGCGGAGTGGGGCCGCGAGGCCTCGCCGGGACGCTGTCGGCGCCGACTTGCGGAGAAAGAGAACAAGAGGGTCCGTTGTGAAGCCTGTATTTGACTTCGACCATTATAGTCAGAGCTACGCCGAGAATTGGGCTCAGCTCGTGCGTGATATTCACGCCTTGGACTTCCCGCTTGCCTGGTCGAACGCGAACGGTGGGTATTGGGTTGTAGGCTCCTGGGCAGAGGCCAAAAGGGTGGTGGAGGATTGGGAGACGTTCTCGGCCGACAATGATCCTCACGGGGAGAGACGCGGCGGTAAGGGTTCTCGTATTCCGCAGAATCCCTATCCGCTCATTCTCAGCGAATCGGATCCGCCGCTGCATTCAGAGCGGCGCAAGATTGAGCTGCCATTTTTCGTGCCGAAGGCTCTGCGAGGCTATGAGGCCATGATCGATCAGTACGTCGACGACGCCATCCGTGGCATCGGCGAACGCACGGAGGCCGATCTGCTTTGGGACCTCATTCTGCCGATTACGGCTCGCACGACCTTCGCCCTGGTTGGGTACGGAGACGCCTGGAGCGACATTGCTCGATCGGTGCATCTGCTGTCCTACATGACGCCGGAGGACCCGGCCTACCCTGTGGACGTAATCGCCCGGATCCAGTCCGGCTTCAGGACGATGATTGCAGAGCGGCGTATCCATCCGAAGAGTGACATCGCCACCGCGCTCGCCCAGGGGGTCGTCATGGGTCGCCCCCTGACGGACGAAGACGGCGAGAGCATGTTGACAGCGCTGGTGTTCGGCGGTTTTGACACCGTGACCACGGCGGCGATCAACGCTCTGATCTGGCTCGAAGGGCGCTCCGACCTACAGCAGAAGTTGCTTGCCGAGCCTAAACTTCTGGACAATGCGATCGAGGAATGGCTTCGCGTGTGGCCCCCGGCCCAGGGCATCGGGCGCACCGTGATGCGCGACATCGACCTCGGCGGCAGGCAACTCCGCGCCGGAGAGCGCATCTATGTGTGGTTCGCCGCTGCAAACCGCGATCCCGCAAAGTTTGCGAACGCCGAGGAAGTGCAGATCGATCGGGCGAACGCGAAAGACCATCTGGCGTTCAGCGGCGGCGTCCACCGTTGTCTGGGCGCCTTGCTAGCCAAGCTCGAGCTGCGGGCGATGATCCGCGCTATCGTCACACGCATGCCCAACTACCAGCTTGACCGTGCTGGGATAACTCGCTTCCCGACGTTTAGGTCCGTGGCCGGTTATCTCAACGTCCCCATGCGCATGGGTAAACTTTCCTGATGGGGACTGCCGCCGCCGGTCGGGCGGCGGGACCTTCGTAGTCTGCCCTCGACCGCCGGTTGACGACAGTTCCGAACACATCGAACGCAAGCACGCGCGGCATCATCTCAGTCAGCCACGTCGACAGGGTGCGTCACGATGATGCTCGGTCGCGCCGCGGCGAAATCACGCGCAGCGATGCCGAACGCCTTGAAATGATCGGACGCCATATGCGCCTGAATTGCCGCCTCGTCGGTGTAAAGTTCGTTGAACACGAACCGCTGTTCGCCGTCGGATTCCCGCCAAAGGTCGTAGTGCAACACGCCTGGCTCCTCTCGCGATGCCGCGATGCAGGTGCGCGCCGCAGCCACGAACCCATCCTCTTGCCCCGGCTTGACAGAGACGAAAGCGACGACCTTTACCGACATGCCCTTCCCCTAATTATCTGCTCGACTGTAGACGCCCGCTTGCCGTTCGCCATCACTTTTCCCGCTCTCGCATGATGACGTCGTCAGGCCCGATTGCGCCGCAAAGATGCCGGGCCACATGCTAAGCTCGACGACAAATCGGCCAGGGGGCGGTGTTGGATCTCTCAGCGCTTCGACGAGAGGCTGCGGCGACGCGGGTCTATGCTGTCGGTGATATTCACGGCTGTTTGGACCTGCTCGTACGGCTGGAAGCGGCCATCCGGCACGATCTCATCGCCCGGCCGACACGAGAGCCGCTCATCTGCTACCTCGGGGACTACGTCGATCGCGGGCCGGCGTCAGCCGGGGTGATCCAGCACTTGATCGCATACGCCAAGGGCGACGTGCGCCGGGTTTTCCTCAAGGGAAACCACGAAGACCGAATGCTGGCGTTCCTGGAGGCCCCGGCCGCTAACGGTCCGAGGTGGATGCAATTCGGTGGCGTGGAAGCGCTCGTCAGCTATGGCCTGACCGAAACCGAGATCAAGGGTGAGAACTGGGAGGCCATCCGCGACCGCCTCACAGCGGTGCTTCCGGCGGATCATCTCGTCTTCCTCAGGTCGTTGGAACTGGCAGTCCGTTGGGGCGACTATCTGTTTGTCCACGCCGGCCTCGATCCTGCGCGGCCGCTGGCCGACCAAGACCCTCGCGACCTTATGTGGATCCGCGAGCCGTTCCTGTCGAGCGATCGGGATTGGGGGGCCCGCGTGGTCCACGGGCACGTCATCGAGCCGGAACCTGTCTTCCGGAGCAATCGGATCGGCCTCGACACGGGCGCATACCAATCCGGCATTTTGACCTGCGCGGCAATCCAGGGCGATGACGTTCGCATCCTGCAGGCGCATTGAGCGCCCAGCGCGACATCCGACCCGGGCCTGCGCCGCAAAAGAAAGCCGCCGCAGGAAAGCCCCGCGGCGGCGATCCAGGTGTCGGCCTTGCTCAGCGCGGACCGAAGCGGTAGCGGACCTTGACGCCGTACATCCGCGGCTCCCCGTAGATGGTAGACCAGTACAGCAGGCCTCCTGTCTGAAACACGTCGGTGTTGCTGATCCGATAGGTTTCGTTCGTCAGGTTGGTGGCGAAGAGACCTATGTCGACGCCGCTGCGATAGATGTTGGTCCAGTCCAGCGACATGTTCAGCAGACCGAAGGACGCCAGCCGCTCGCCCGGCTGGACGCTTTCCAGCTGGGTGGCCTCGGTGTGCTGGGCCGCGGTGTGCGAGTAGTTCGCGAACAGCGACAGGCCGCCCACATCCTCCGGGATCGGGATGTCCAGCGAGGCGTGGATGCTCCAGATGCTGGGGGCGACATACTGCATCGGCAGGCAGGCCATATTCGCCGTGCCTCCCGGCGGCACGGCGCCGAAGCAATCCTGTTGTCCAGTATTGGTGGTGAACAGGTACTTTTTGTATTTGGCGTCAGTGTAGCTGTAGTTGCCCCCGATCTCGAGCGCGCGGATCGGTCGGATCGATCCCTCCAGCTCGATGCCGCGGATGCGCGCGTCGGCGTTGACCGTCCGGGCGCCGCCGGCGAAGGTCACCGGGTTGAAGTCGCCCGTCGCCCGCTGGATGTCCTTGTAATCGAGCGAGTAGACCGAGGCGTTCAGGCGGGCCGGAACCTCGCCAAGGCGCCAATCGGACTTGAAGCCCGCCTCGTAGGACGTGACGGTCTCGGGCCGGAAGGTGCGCGTGTTGGTGAACACCGCATAGGGGTTGAAGCCGCCCGACTTGTAGCCGCGGCTGACCTTGCCGTAGAGCAGGACATCCGGCGTCACCTTGTAGTCGAGCCCGAAGGTCCAGGTCGGCGCGGAGCTCTCCAGATGGCCGGTGAAGAGGCAGCCGGTCGGCCCCAAGGCCGCCGGCACCGACTGGTTGGTCGCGCCGCAGACGACGTTGGCCGGATTGTTGCGGTCCGGGCTGAACTGGAACGAGAAGCCGTCGATCGTGTCCCAGGTGTAGCGGTAGCCCGCCGTCACCCGCAGGCCGTCGAGGCTGGGCAGGAAGGCTCCCATGTCGAGGGTGCCCTGGGCATAGATCGCCTTGGATTCGTTCTCTACGCCGGACTGGGACGTCGAGGTCGGGCAGAAGCCGGTGAAGGCCGCCGGGCAGTAGACGACCGCCGATGAGCCCTGCACATTGTCCGGCTTCTGGTCATAGTAGAAGCCGCCGACCACGAAGGTCAGCTTGTTGTCGAGCATCTTGCCCTGCAGCTGCAGCTCCTCGGTGATTTCCTGCAGGGCGTCGCGCGGAAGCTCCTTGAAGCCGCTGGCGTTCAGGTAGATGAGGGGGGTGTTGTCGCCGGGGAGGCGGGCCTGGCCAGGCGCCGGCAGGACGCCCGGATCGACCTCGTGCTGCTGCAGCACGGTGGCGTCGCCATCGTAGCGATAGCGGCTGACGAACTCATGGAAACTGACGATGTTGCGCAGCGTCAGCTGGTCGGTCAGATCGTAGCTCGTCGTATTGATGATGCCGTAGGTCTTGGTGCGCTGAAAGGTGTCGACGCTGAAAGCGGTCTGGCGCGGACCCAGGGCGTCGGCCTGCGCATCGGCGGCGCGATAGACGTCGCATGAGACTATTGCGCCGGGGAGGGTCGGCCCGTTGTAGCAGAAGTTGAGCCCCTGCAGAGCCGGGATGTTGAAGCCCTTGTGGATCAGGCCGGTGCCGTTGTTCTTCGACCAGGACCCGTAGACCAGCAGGTAGTTTTCGAACTGGTCCGTGGGGCGCGCGAGGACGCCCAAGCGACCTGACCACCAGTGCGTATTGTCGCGATCCTTGTTCCAGACCACGTCGCGGGTGTAGCCGTCGCGGTCGTTGTAGGCGGCGGTCGCGCGCACCAGCAGTTTGTCGGGCGCCAGCGGCAGGTTGATCGCGCCTTCGACGTAGCGGGCGTTGTAGTTGCCGGCCCGGCCCTCGATGTAGCCGGAGTAGTCGTTGGTCGGCTTGTGAGGCACCAGCAGCACCGCGCCGCCGGTGGTGTTGCGGCCAAACAGTGTGCCCTGCGGGCCGGCCAGGATCTGCACGTTCTCCAGGTCGACGAAGTTGCCCGGGCCGCCCTGCTGGCTCAGCGTCAGCGGCGCGGGCAGCGGCACTTCGTTCAGGTAGACGACCACGCCGGGGGAGGCCTGGAAGGTCGCGCCCTGGCCGCGCAAGGTGAACGATTGGGATTCGCGCGAACCCTGGCCGTTGGGGCCGACGACCAGCGACGGCACGCTGGCCTGCAGGTCCTGTTCCTTGGTGACGCCTTGCTTCGACAGCCGCTCGGCCGTGAACGCCGTGATGGCGATCGGCACGTCCTGGTTGCGTTCCTCCCGCCGCTGGGCGGTGACGACCACCTCTTCCAGCTGGGCCCCGGCCGGCGGCGGCGCCGGGATAGGCGCCGCTTGGGCCAGCGCCGCGGCTGGAACCCCGATCGCCGCCGCGCCGGCCAACAGGGCGTGAATTAGCCTATATCCGCAATTGCCGTTCACTTGATTCCTCCTTGGCTTTTATTTTTTCGTTATCGGGAGCGGCGTACGCGCAGCCCCCAAACTCGCACAGGCCGGCCGCCTCCAGTGCGGCGCACGCGTCGAGTCTGTCCGCATGGCCCCTGCGGACAGGGGCCCGCCCCCAAAGCACCGATTTAGGGGCGAAAATACGCATATCACTGGTGAAACGCTGCGACAACGTTTGATGGCGGCTGTCGTTGGCGTAAATTGCTCCGCAATTTGACCTGACCGCCGAAGCGGGTGACGACGGAGGGACCAGCTTCAGACGGCCCTCACAACGAGCCCTCATCGCAGGTTCATCCCTGACGCGACTGCGCCCCTCCCCTGCCGCGGCGGCAGCCTAGCCCAGAGCTCGACCAGGTCTTGGTCGGCGCGCCAGAGATCATCCGCACACGAGTCAGAAGCCTTCGGTGACCGCCTCCATCGCCAGCGGACGGACGAGCATCAGCACCGCGGTCCAGTCATAGCTGTCCATCTTGGCGGCCTGATCCTCCGCCGCCAGCTTGTGGATCTCGAGGCGGAGGGCGGAATAGAGGGCGTGCACGCGCGCCCTGGCCGCTCCGCTCAGCCTGACCATGTCCGCCACGTAGGCCGCGTTCTCGGCGCCGAAGTCCATTGTCAGGAAGTACTGTTTGACCGTGGCGTCGAAAGCCGCCGCCAGGGGGCCGCCCGGGCGCCAGGTGACGGCGCGCGTGGTGAGCGGCCGCACGCGCCCGCCTGCGATGTCGATCAGCCCGAGGCGAGACAGGGTCTCCAGGTATGCGGCGATCTTGCGCTCCGCGAGCCGTAACTCGCGCTGGAAATCGGCGAGCTGGGCGCCGTTCAGAATGGCGAAGAACAGGAAAGCCAGCGCACGGTCGGAGGCCAGGACGCGCTCCTGGGCCAGGGTGAAGCGGGTGGCTCCCCTCGGCGGAAGCGCTGCGATCAGGTCGCGCAACTCCAAGCCGGCGAGGCCGCAGAGCTGATCGAGCCGGTCCAACGTCAGCCCATCACCCCGGAACCAACGCCAGATCGTGGGCTCGGCCACGCCGAGTTGGCGGCCGATGGCCTTTGCGGTCCAGCCGCGCCTGCGAAGCTCCACCTTCAAAAGCGCCAGCAAGGCCGCGCTGCCCGCACTTCTATCGGACCTGCTCATTGACTTACCTATCGTCAAACGAGGTCGATACTATCATCTTGTGGGAGGTTGGCGCACCAGACGGTTGCGATGAGAGCGTCGGCGCAGTCACCTGAGGGCGTTCAGTTCGACGGGATCGATCACATGGCGACCACGGCGGAATACGGCCTTGGAGAATTCACCTTCCCGCGCGGGTGGTTCATGGCCGCTCGCTCCAGCGACGTCCACGGCGCGCCGGCGCCCTTGCGGATGTTCGGACGCGACCTCGTCATCTATCGCGGCGAGTCCGGTCGCGCGGTGCTGATGGACGCCTATTGCCCGCATATGCGCGTCCATCTTGCGGCCGAACAGACCTCGGGCGCCGCGGCCGAACGTGTCGAGGGCGACTCCATTCGTTGCCCCTATCATTTCTGGCGTTTCGGCCCGGACGGTCGCTGCGAGGAGATTCCGTACTTCGACGGCCCGATCCCGGCGGCGGCCAAGGTTCGGGTCTATCCGACGCAAGAGCGGCTGGGTTGCGTCTTCGCCTGGCACGACCCGGAGGAGGGTGCGCCCGACTTCGACCTTCCGGCGGCGCCGGAGTGGGACGACCCCTCCTGGGTGCTGTGCGAGTTCGAGAGTCTCGGAACCCTCCCGGTGCACCCGCAGGAGATCGTCGACAACATCGCCGATACGCGCCACTTCGGGCCGATCCACGGGCAGAGGCTCGCCTATTTCGACAACATCTTCGACGGCGTGACGGCGCGTCAGCGGTCGGGCGGCGGGCACGAGAGCATGCCCACCTCGGACGAGGGATTGCTGGCGAGCGATGCGGTCTACACCGGCCCGGGGATCTTGGTCGCGCGCTACAGCAGCGACACGGACGCGGTGCAGATCATCCTGCACACCCCGATCGAGGACGGCGCGACCCAGGTCTGGCACGGGTTGATCTGCAAGGCGAAGAACACGCCCCCCACCGCCGCCGACCGGGAGATGCAGCGCACCTACTACGACCTGGGGCTGGCGGCGTTCGCCCAGGATTTCGCCATCTGGCGAACGAAAGACGCTGCGGTTAAGATCCTTCGCGTGCCGACCGACGGTCCTTTCCAGCAGGCCAGGGCCTGGTATCGCCAGTTCTACAACCCGCGGGCCCAGGCGGCCGAATTTCAGGCGCGCGCCCAGGGCCTGCAGCGCACGCTGGACATGGCGGCGCATCCAAGCGTTCCCGCCTGAGCGGGCCTCACGCGGGCAGGCTCGTCAAGGATCCATCGTCGACCAAACAAGGAAACGACTATGTCTGGGGAGTTCCCGAACGGCGCCGCCATCGTGTTCGGCGGCAGCGGCGGAATCGGCCAGGGGGTGGTGATCGAGTTCGCCAAGGCCGGGGCCGGCGTGGCGATCTGCTATCGCTCGAAGCAGGCCGAGGCCGAGAAGGCGGCCGAGGCGGCGCGCAGCCATGGGGTGCGCGCCAGCATCCACCAGGTGGACGTGCGCGACCGCGAGCGAGTGAAAGCGGCGCTGGACGCCGCGATCTCCGCCCATGGCCGCGTGCATACCGTCGTCTGGGGCGCGGGGCCCGTCGTGGCCCAGGTCAACATCGCCGACTGGAGCGACGAGCAGTTCCGCACCTCGCTCGAGATCGAGACGGTCGGCTTCTTCAACGCCGTGAAGTCGGCCATCCCGCACTTCCGGGCCGAGGGCGGCGGCTCGTTCGTGCACCTGGGCTCGGCCGGGCACGACTGGTGGCCGCACCTCGACGGGCTGTCCGTCGCGCCGAAGGCCTGCAACGAGGCGCTGATCAAAGGCGTCGCCAAGGAGGAGGGCGTGCACGAGATCCGCGCCAACTCGATCCTCGTGGGCGTGATCGACGCGGGTCAGTTCCAGGTCGGCCAGGAGGCCGGCTACTTCGACGAGGCGTGGGAGCGCGAGGTCAAGAAGCTGCTGCCGCTGAAGCGTTGGGGCAAGGCCGAGGATATCGGCCAGGCGGCGGTCTTCTTCGCCTCCGACCGCGCGCGCTACGTCACCGGCCAGACCATCTCCGTCTCCGGTGGGTTCGGTGTCTGATCCGGCGCAGAGGAGCGGCACGATCCACCCCCACGTCTTCCTCGCGGACGAGGTGCTGGACCGGATGGCGCTCCAGCACCTCGTGGCCGCCTACGGCCACGCGATCGACCGGCGCGACTACCCGCTGCTGCGCAGCCTTTACCACGACGACGCGATTGACGATCACAGTCCCTATTACTGCGGTTCTGCGTCGGGCTACGTTGAATGGCTGCCGTCGATGCTGGCGACGTGGAGCGCCACCGCGCACACCATGTCGAACCTGCTGTTCCTGGTCGAAGGCGACAGGGCCGAAGGCCTCGTATCGGCGCGGGCCTGGCACCGCACCGCGGACGGCACGCGCGAATTCATCGCCTGGGGCCGCTACGCCGACCGGTATGAGAAACGCGAGGGGATTTGGCGGTTCGCCCACCGCGTCTTCATCCTCGACTCCGTCGAAGATCGCGACGTGAAGCGTTCGGAGCTGGACGACACGGAAGGCGTCGCGACGGGCCGGGCCGGCGCGGAAGACCCGTCGCTCCAGCGGCTGCCGCTGCTGCGCGCCGACTGGCAGGCGGCGCAAGGCGCGATGCGCACGGGACGCGAAGATGCCTGACGCCGGCGGCGGACGAGCGTTCCCGCGACCCGCTGAAATGCGTCATCACCCGCCCGTCGTCGCCATCGCGCCGAGGACGCGCGGCTCGACGCCTCGCCGGTAACGCCCCCTTCCCGGCTCGGCGGGCGGGCCGCGGCTACGGCGGGTTCAGCCGGAACCCATGCAGGGGGAAAGGCCTGCCGTGAGAACGCGAGAGGAAGCCGATGAATAGCCTGCCTCCCCGCTGACGGGTGAGCGCCAGAGCCCGGGCGCAGGCGCGATTTGGGGGTGGTCGCGTGCGGGCGGCGTTCTCTGCGAACCGACCCCCCACTGCTTCGTTTCCGCAGGGCTTGATTTCAACAGTGGTTACGAAGCCGAGACGGCTGGGTGCGCTGATGACGTCCGAACCGACGACCCCGCTTCGCGATTTCCTGCCGCCGCACCGGGCCGCGGCCATCGACGAGGGGGCCTATCCGCCGATGTTCGCCAGCTTCTTCATGGCCGGGTTCGAGGCCTCTTCGCATCGGCGGAAGGACCGCCATCGACTGGATCTCATCGCCGCAACGCGCCACGACGTCTTCGCCCTGCAGGACTATCGCCTCTGCCGCGCAGCCGGGATGAACGCCATCCGTGACGGGCTGCGCTGGCATCTGATCGAGCGCTATCGCGGACTCTACGACTGGTCGAGCTGGCTGCCCATGTTGCGCGCGGCGCGAGAGATGGGCGTACAGGTCATTTGGGACCTGTTCCATTACGGCCGCCCGGATTTCATCGAGATCGGCGCGCCGGGGTTTGTCGACGCCTTCGCCCAGTTCGCGGCGGCCGCGGCCCGGGTCCATCGGGACGAAATCGACGAGCCCCCGATCTTCTGTCCGTTCAATGAGATCTCGTTCTTCGCCTGGGCCGTCGATGACGGCTACTTCCCGCCGGTGAAGGTGCAGAAGAGCGAGCTCAAGGCCGAACTCGTCAGAATTGCGCTGGCGGCAGTGGACGCGGTGCGCTCGGTGGACCGGAGAGCGCGGTTTATCTGGGCCGAGCCGCTGATCCATGTGGCGCCGCGCCATCACGGCGCGCTCGAGCTGCGGCGGGCCGAGGACTACCGGCTGGCGCAATACCAAGCCTACGACATGCTGACAGGGCGAATGCGCCCCGAGCTCGGCGGCGACCCCGACTGCGTGGACGTGGTGGGCCTGAACTTCTATCCGCACAATCAATGGTACTATCGCGGGCCGACCATTCCCATGGGCCACCACGAATACCGGTCGCTGGCGACGATGCTGCTCGAAGCTCACTCGCGTTACGGCAAGCCGATGCTGATCTCCGAGACCGGCGCCGAAGGGTCTGGCCGTCCGGCCTGGCTTCACTACGTCTGCGATGAAGTCCGCCAGGCCTCCGCGCTCGGCGCGCCGATCCGGGGCGTCTGCATCTATCCGGTCACAGCCTATCTCGGCTGGGACAACGAGCGCCATTGCGATGTCGGCCTGTTCTCGAACGCGGACGACAACGGCCGGCGAGAGATCTATACGCCCCTCCTCGACGAGCTGAATCGGCAGCTTGAGGCCGGGGTCACCGCCGAACAGGAGGCGCTCTCCAGGGTGCAGGGCGAGGCCGACTACATGGAGCTGCGGTTTGGGCCCGACGCCCTGTCGGTCATCGAGGCGCGCCTGGCCGCAGAGCGCGGGGGCCGGCTGCCGCAGGCCAGCGTCACCGAGGCTGTGCGGCAGAAGCTGCTGCGTCGCGCGGCCCGCCATGTGGCCCCGCTCGGCCCGAACAGCGAGACCTGAGCGCTCGCACGCGGCCGCGCCTACGCGGTCAGCGGAAGCTCAGCCTCGCCGTCCGCCATCCAGGGCATCCGCGGGAGGAAGTTGCGCACCATCCGGACCTCGAGCGCCTCCTCGGAGAAGTCATAGGCCGGCAATTCCGCCGCCGTCGCCCGCCCGGCGACGAGTTCGGCGAACAGCGTGGAAAGTTCGGATGGCTCCCGCTCGAACTCAGGCGTGAGCCCATAGATCCCCTGCGGGTCGATCAACCCCTTCGCCTCGCAGACGAGCGAGCTCCAGTCGGTCGAGTCGATGTAGGGATACCAGCAGAAACCGAGGAACGGCACGTTCATCGGCGCCAGGATCGCCGCGAGCGCCTCGCACTCTGAAAGCATGTACTTGAGCCAGCTGATACGGTCGGTGACATCGCCCCGCAGGTTCGTCTCCGAGAGCATCACCGGCAGGTCGTAGCGCCTGACGTATTCCAGCGCGGTGGCCGCAAAGCCCTGGACCGGATGCGACGTCTCCCGCACCGCGCCGCCGTCGCGCCAAGCAAGCTCGCTGTGCGAGTAGTAGTCGAGCCCCAGCACGTTGATACGCGCGGCGTGGTCGGCGAACCAGCGCAGATCCTGGTCAGTCGCCCCATGCTGAAGAAGGTAGTCCCGCAGCGGGTGATCGCGGCCGACCAGCCCCAGGACGAGGTCCAGGACCAGAAAGCGACGCTCGTTTTCGAACCAGGCGTGCGCGAGCGAGGCCGCGTCCGTCGCGAGGTGCCGCTCGCAGGAGTCCACGTGGACGAAGCTGGCCTCGGGACTCAGCGCCTGGATCATTTCTGTGGCGCGGCAGATCGTGCGGCACACCGCCACGATCATCGGCACGAAGTTCGCATGCCCCGTCAGCCGCGGCTGCCATACGCCGCAATGACCGCAGAACCATGCCGTCACGAGCGGCTCGTTGATGATGGTGAAGCGCCTGATCCAGGGATAGCGCGTCACCAGAGCGCGCAGGAACGCGAGATAGGAGTCCTCGAACCGAGGATCGGCGAACCCTCCTTCGAGCCAGGCGGGAAAGCTCGTGTGGTGAAGCGGATCGACGATGGGGTCGAGGCCGTAGTCCTGGACCGCTTGCAGGTACGGGTCGAGCCAGGACCAATCGTAGCGCCCCTGCACCTGCTCGATGCGATGCCATGGAATACAGCAACGGAAGCTGCGCACTCCGTCACCGGCAAGGCGCGCGAAATCGTCGCGGTAGCGCCTGGTGTGTTGCGTCGTCTCAAGTACGTCGGCGTCGCTTGGAAAGATATAGGTTCCCTCAAATCCGGTGAGGAACTCAAAACCAGGGCGAGCAACAACGGTCGTAGTAATGGCAGATACTCCGAATGCACCGAATATTTCGACCGATTGCTGCCTCCGTCGACGATGCCGTACTAATATGGGCGTTCAGCTGCCTGCTTTGCAGTGCTCCAATTGCCGCAGCCCCCCGGACCGCTGGTCGCAGAGGCTGAGCACAAAGGCCGCACGATCAGGCCCGTTGTCGCTCCGTGAACGCGGACGCGCCTTGGTCCTCGACGGTCAGCGCCTGCAACCGCCAAAGGTGGTGCGGCGCTCAGCCACGACGCTTCGGCTCCGAGACGTCAAAGACCGCCTGGGCGAACGCCTCGGGCGCCTCCTGCGGCAGGTTATGGCCGACGCCGCCGGTTAGGGTGCGATGGGCGTATGGGCCGGTGAACTTCGCGGCATAGGCCGCCGGCTCAGGATGCGGCGCGCCATTGGCGTCGCCTTCGAGGGTGATGGTCGGAACCGCTATGGTTGGAACCGCGGCCAGCTGCCGCTCCAACGGTTCGTAGCGCGGTTCGCCCTGAGCAAGGCCGAGACGCCAGCGATAATTGTGGATCACCACGGCGACGTGGTCCGGATTGTCCAAGGCGGCGGCTGAGCGTTCGAACGTCTCGTCGTCGAAGGCCCACTTCGGCGAGGCCAGCCGCCAGATCAGGCGGGCGAATTCGCGGCGGTGCTGCTCATAGCCTGCGCGGCCGCGGTCGGTCGCGAAGTAGAACTGATACCACCACTGGAGCTCCGCCTCGGGCGGCAGGGGAGCGCGGCCGGCCGCCTGGCTGCCGATCAGGTAGCCACTCACCGCGACGAGGCCGGCGCATCGCTCCGGGTGAAGCGCCGCGATGATGTCAGCGGTGCGCGCGCCCCAGTCGAAGCCGGCCAGGATCGCCTGCCGGATCTTCAAGGCGTCCATCATCGCCACGGTGTCGAGCGCGAGGGCCGCGGGCTGGCCGTTGCGCATCGAATCCGCCGACAGGAAGCGCGTATCGCCGTAGCCGCGCAGATAAGGGACGATCACCCGAAAACCCCCGTCGGCGAGCCGCGGCGCGACCTCGACGAAGCTGTGGATGTCGTAGGGCCAACCGTGCAGCAGGATCACCGGCGGGCCGCTCGCCGGCCCGAGCTCTGCAAAGGCGATTTCCAACAGGTCGGTCCGCACGCGACGAAGCGGCGGGAAGGCGGATGCGCGGACGACTTCCGCGGCGGCGCTGGCCGAGAGCCCGAATTCCGCCGCTGCGGCGGTCATCAGCCCCGCCCCGAGCAGTCGGCGGCGGGATCGATCGAATACCCGGCGCATGGCTGGCCGCCCCGTCTCATCGCGACTGCGCCGCCTCCTCGATCAGGGCGGCGACCTCGTGCGGGTGGGACACCATCACCACGTGCGAAGCGCCCGGCACGGCCACGACCTTACGCGCGTGAGCGCGCTCGGCCATGAAGGCCATCGCCGCGGGCGGGATGTTCAGGTCGGCGGAGCCGTAGATGAACCAGGACGGAAGGGTCTTCCAGCCAGCCTGGGTGATCTTCTCGTCGCCGGCCGCCTGGGTGAGCGGCCGCTGGCCGGCCGCCATCAGCTTGGCCTTGGCGAGCGGTACGTCGGCGGCGAACTGGGCCGGAAAGCGATCCTGCCGGATGTAAAGGTCCTGACCGCCCGTCGGGAGGTCCACCGGCGGGGCAAGCGCGGCGCTCAGCGTCGCGCCTGGAAACTTTCCGGCCAGCCCGAAGCTGGTTTCGCCGACGTCAGGCGCGAACGCGGACACATAGACGAGCCCCTTGACGTTGCTCGCCCCGACCGCCGCCTGGGTAATGACGGTTCCGCCGTAGGAGTGGCCGACCAGCACGACTGGGCCGTCCACCGACTTCACCACCGTCGCGACATAGGCCGCGTCGCTGGCTGCGCCGCGCAGCGGGTTCGCCGCCGCGACGACCCCGTAGCCGTCTCGCGTCAGATCCGCCATCACGCCGTCCCAGCTGGAGGAGTCGGCGAAGGCGCCGTGCACCAACACCACGGTGGGTTTGGCCGGCGCAGCGAGAGCCGACGAGACGAGGCCCAGCGCCCCGGCGAGGGCGGCGACAAGGACCATGATGCGCATCAGAATCTCCCAAGGTATGGCTCGGCGTGGGGGACTAACCGAAGGTGAAGACGTAGGCGCGCGCGCCTGCGTCGAGGAATTCGATCTCGAAGGTGCGGTCCTCCACCGCGCCGGCTTGGCGGACCAGCTGGTACATGCGCGGCTTGTCGAGCTGGCCGAGCCCGTACGGGTCGGTGTCGAAGCCGTGGTCAGGCCCGGGCTCGCCGCCGTCTAGCCGCACGCGGAAGCGGATGGCGCGACCACCGTCGGGCGGCGCCATGACGAGATTCAGATCGCGGGCGTGGAAGCGGAAGGCGATCCCGCCCGCAGCTTGGGCGAGGGTCGCGAATTCGCCGCCGACCCGCCACGCGCCTGAAAGAGCCCAGCTATTGAGCCGTAGGCGTTCTGGGACTTGGTAAGACGCGGCGACATCCCTGCGCAAGCCACCTGGCGAGACGAAGCCGGCTGCCTTGTCATGACCGACGTAGGTCTCTCCGGACTGGATGTCGCGCCAGTCCGGCGCAGCCTGGGCGCCAAAGCCCTCGATCGATACTATCGCGTCCGTGACCGGGACGCCGCCGGCTTCGGCCAACAGCTGCTGAATGAGCCGCTCGGACTCTTCGTAGCCGCCCTCGCCCAGCTTCTGCCGGCGCAGCTGGCCGTCGCGCCCGACAAAATAGAACGCGGGCCAGGCGGTGTTGTGGAACGCGCGCCAGATCGCGGAGTCGCTGTCGAGAACCACGGGGTAGCCCACGTCGAGGTCGGCGATCGCCCGGCGGACGTTGGCGACGTCCTTCTCGAAGCCGAACTCTGGCGTATGGACGCCGATCACCACCAGGCCCCGGTCCCGGTACTTGTCCGCCCAGCTCCGCACATACGGCAACGGGCGCAGGCTGTTGATGCAGGAATAGGTCCAGAAATTCACCAGCACGACCTTGCCCTGCAGCTCCTCCGGGCGGAGCGCCGGCGAGTTCAGCCAGGCGCCGCCGTGTGCGAGCGCCCGCGTTGGGTGAGCGATGACCGGCGTCGCCAGCGCGGCGACCTCCCAGGCCAAGCGGGGCCCGCCGTGCAACGTGAGGCCAGAGCAGTAGGCGAGCCCTGCGGCCCCGGCGAGCGCCACGACGACGACGGCCAGGGCTGTGGATCGGCGTAACGTGTCGGCGCTACGTTTCATGAGCCGACCTCCTTACCGCCCGTCGGGCTACGCCGTGCGGAGCGAACGAAATGCCCTGCGGAGATCCTCAACGAGCGCCATGGGCTGTTCCCAGGCGGCAAAGTGGGCGCCCTGAGGGTGAGGGCTGTAGTCGAGGAGCTTCGGATAGGCCTTCTCCGCCCAGCTCCGCGGCGCTGTGTAGATTTCGTCGTGGAAGGCGCTCACCGCCACCGGAAGCTGGACGCCCCGGGCGTCGAAGAAGCCGCCCTTGGAGGGGATCTGCCGGGTGTCCCAGTAGAGGCGCGCCGAGGAGATCGCCGTGTTGGTGAGCCAGTAAAGGGTGATGTTGTCGAGGATGTCATCCTTGGTGAGGCCCTCCGACTGGCCGGCGAAGACGCGGGCGATCAGCTTGTAGCTGGCATCATCGTGATCGAGAATCCAGGCGGCGAGGCCGACCGGGGAGTCGGCGATGCCGTAGAGCGTCTGCGGTCGCAGACCCATCTCGTTCGCGTAGCCCAGGCCCTTCTTGTAGAAGAAGTCCAACTGGTCCCAGGCGCGGCGTTCGTCGGGGGACAGGCTGGCCGGCGGCGGAGCGCCCTGCGCCAGCGCCATTGCGATGTCGGGGGGAACCGTGGCGGCCATGTTGGTCGAAATGGCGAGCAGGCCCGGCGGCTGCTGCAGGGCCATGATCTCGGAGATCGCATTCCCCCAATCGCCGCCCTGGGCGACGTAGCGCGTATAGCCGAGGCGCTGCATGAGCGTGGCCCAGGCCTGAGCGATGCGGACGGGATGCCACCCTGGCGCTGTCGGCTTGCCGGAGAACCCATAGCCCGGCAGCGAGGGGATCACGACATGGAAGGCGTCGGCCTCAGACCCGCCGTGCGCCGTGGGATCGGTCAGCGGCGCGATGATCTTCAGCTGCTCGATCACCGAACCCGGCCAGCCGTGGGTGACGATCAGCGGCAGGGCCTTCTCGTGCTTCGAGCGGACGTGGATGAAGTGGATGTCCAAGCCGTCGATATTGGTCAGGAAGTTCGGCAGGGCGTTGATCCGCGCCTCGACCTTGCGCCAGTCGTGCTCGGCCGCCCAGTAGCGCGCCAGCGCCTGGACGGTGGCCAGTTGCACGCCCTGGGTGTCGTCAGGGACGGTCTCCTTGTCCGGCCATCGGGTCGCGCGGATACGTCGCTTCAAATCGGCGAGGGCTTCGTCAGACGCGTGGAAGTGAAACGGCCGAAGGGCCGCGCCGCCCTGCCCGCCGCCGCTCGCCTGCTCAGCAACCGGGTCCAGAGACTCGGCGGAGGTCGCCGAAGCGAAGCCGAGGGCCCCCGCTGTTGCGGCCGTTGCGAGGAAGTGCCGGCGGGTGGCGGAAGAGAATTCCCAGGGCATGACGCGTCTCCTGTGCGAGCCGCCGCTCGGCTCGAACTCAGTCGACAGGAAGTTGTCAGGCGTTCTCGGAACGTGGCTATTGTACCAAGGTGTCGCCAATACCTTCGTATATGCCCGGCGGGCCGCAAGCCGCCGGCCCGCGCGGCGTTGTCGAAGTAATTCTGGACGAGGCGACGGCCCGCGACGCATCCTCCTATTTCGGGATCGAAACGAGGGACCGGGCATGGAGGTTGATCTCGGCCATGTCCTCGAGGCGCTGCCGGGATCGGTCTGGACGGCGCTGCCCGACGGACGTGCGGAATATTTCGGGAAGCGGTGGCTCGACTACACGGGTGTGAGCTTCGAGGACGCAGTCGGGCTCGGCTGGACCGCCTCGGTCCAGCCCGACGACGCACCGCGCCTGATGGCCGCGTGGAACGAAATCACCGCCTCCGGGACGCCGGGAGAGGTGGAAGCCCGCTTGCGGCGGTATGACGGCGAATACCGCTGGCAGCGCATCATGGTGGCCCCGCTCCGCAACACCGCCGGCGATATCGAAGTCTGGTACGGCCTCTCGACCGATATCGAAGACGCCAAGCACGCCGAGGCGAAGCTCGCCGCAGAGAAACAACTGCTCGAATTCGTCGCCAGGGGCGGTTCGCTGCGGCAGACGCTGGAGGCGCTATGCCGGCACGTCGAAGCCCTTGCGTGGGATAGCTGCTGCGCCATCCTGCTGATCGATGCCGACAGCGGAACCTTCCGGGTCGGCGCCGCCCGCAGCCTTCCCGACGAATACATCGCCACCTTCGAGGGCCGGCGCATCGACCCGAGCGACGCGCCTTCCGCGCTGGCGGCGGCGCTCAAAATGCCAGTGATCGCCGCCGACGTGCTGAACGACCCGCGGTGGCAGGGCTCGCCCCTGCCGCGGCGCCTGGTGGATCATGGCCTGCGCTCGTGCTGGGCGATGCCGATCCTGTCAGGCGCGAACAATGTGCTTGGGGTGTTTGCCGCCTACCACCGGCAAGCCCAAGCCCCGACACAAGACGAGCATGAGCTCATCGAGCGCTTCGCCCACATCGCCGGCATCGCCATTGAGCGCGACCAGGCCGAGTCCGCGCTGAAGGCGAGCGGGGCTGAGCTGAGGCGGACCAACCTCTACCTGACCGAAGCCCAGAGGCTCAGCAAGACCGGAAGCTTCAGTTGGGACGTTCGCGCCGACCGGCATGAATGGTCCGACGAAGGCCGTCGCATCTGGGAGTTCGATCCTGCGGCGCCGATCACCCTGCCCATGATCCTCACCGCCGTGCACCCGGACGACCTGCCGCTGGCCGAAGCGGTGATCGGCCAGGCTACGCGAGGAGCGCCGGGCTTCGAGCTGACGTTCCGCATCGTCACGAAAAGCGGAACGCTCAAACACCTCCACTGCGTCGGTCATCGACTGGAGCATGTCGTGGACCGGCCGGTGTTCGTAGGAGCCATACAGGACATCACCGAACGCAAAGCCGCCGAAGACGGTCTTGACCGTGCTCGCGCCGAGCTCGCGCACGTCGCGCGCGTCACGACCCTCAGCGCCTTGACCGCGTCGATCGCCCACGAGGTCAATCAGCCGCTGGCCGGCATCATCACCAACGCCAGCACCTGCGTTCGGATGCTGGCCGCCCACCCGCCCAACCTCGAAGGGGCGCGCGCGACCGCCCAGCGCACCATCCGGGACGGCAACCGCGCCTCGCAGGTAATCCAGCGGCTGAGGGCGCTCTTTACGCACAGGCCGGCCGCAGTCGAGCCATTCGACCTGAACACCGTGGCAGGCGAAGTGCTCGCGCTGTGCTCGGGCGAGCTCCGGGCCGCGAGCGCGATCGTAAGCTGCGAAGTCGCCAATGACCTGCCGCCGGTGAGCGGCGACCGTATCCAGCTGCAGCAGGTGATCCTCAACCTTCTCATCAACGCCGCCGACTCCATGAAGGCGGTGGTCGACCGTCCGCGGCTTCTTACCGTCCGGACCTGGCGCGCAGCGTCGGACAAGGTCGCCCTGTCCGTACGTGACTCCGGCGTCGGCCTCGAGCCTGAGCACCTCGAGCGGCTGTTCGATGCGTTCTACACCACGAAGACGGGCGGCATGGGCGTCGGCCTCGCGATCAGCCGCTCGATCATCGAGAGCCACGGAGGCCGGCTCTGGGGCGAGCCGAACCGGGACGGGCCGGGAGCTACGTTCGGGTTTTCTATTCCTGCGGCGCTGGATGCATTAAGCTTTGGCTCAACCGGCGCAGACACGATGGCAGGTAATTTTAAATAAGAGGAACGAACAGCTTCTCAGTGAATTTCGACGCCATGCCCTCGCAACGCTCCTCGGCCGGGCAGCGCAACACTGATGCAGGCCAGCTCCCCAATTCAGCAGATCGTCAGCTTCTTCTTCGCCACCGATACCAAAGTCCGGATGGACCTAGGTCCGCCGAACAGCGCATCATGACCCTGGCGACGCGCCGCGAAAGTGCAGGAATGGAGCCTCCAATTCAGCTCGCCGTGCCGACGGACAGACCTGGCGAGGACGAGTTTCGTGGATTGGACCGGGCGCGCGACCCCAGCCCGCGTGGGCTACCCACCGACCAAGGCGTGACGACGACTTCCAAGCTCGTGGCCCTCGTCGACGACGACGAGTCGATGCGTGAATCCTTGCCCGAGCTTCTGCGGTCGTTCGGCCTTGAGGTCGAAGCCTATGCTTCAGCCGGAGCTTATTTGAGTTCCGACGCCGTCGCGCGAACAGGCTGCCTGGTGCTTGACGTCGCCATGCCGGTCATGTCGGGCCCCGAACTTCAGCAGGAGTTGGCGCGGCGCAATCAGGTAATTCCCATCGTCTTTATCACGGCCCGCGCCGACGAACGCGTCCGCACGACCGTGCTCAGGCACGGCGCCGTGGCCTACCTGATCAAACCTTTCAGCGAGAACGCGATCGTCGAGGCGGTGAACGCGGCGCTGCACGCGGCGTGAGGGTTTTTCCATGCACGCAGGCGTCGACGGATATAAGCTGTCGCCGCCTAACGACGCGGGATCGCCGGCGATGTTGGACTCCAGACCGACAGTGTTCGTGGTCGACGACGACGTATCGGTGCGCGAATCCCTGGAGGCGCTGATCGAGGTCGCGGGCTGGGAGGCTCGCACCTTCATGTCGGCCCAGGATTTTCTCGACGCTCCGGCGGCCTCCGGACCGAATTGCCTCGTACTCGACGTAACGCTCCCGGACCTGAACGGCTTGGACGTGCAGGCGCTCGTCGCCCCGGAGCGGATCGACATGCCCGTCATATTCATCACCGGCTACGGCGACGTCCCGATGAGCGTCCGGGCCATGAAGGCCGGGGCGGCAGAATTTCTGACGAAGCCTTTCGAAGACGATGTGTTGCTGGACGCCATACGGGGAGCGCTGGAGCGCAGTCGCGTCGCCGTCGGCGAACATGCCGCCCAGCAGGCGCTGCTGGATCGATACGCGACGCTGAGCCGCCGCGAGTGCGAAGTAATGGCGCTGGTCGTTTCGGGGCTGCTGAACAAGCAGGTGGGCGGCGAACTCGGCATCAGCGAGATCACCGTCAAGGCCCACCGCGGCCGGGTGATGGAGAAGATGCAGGCGCACTCCCTGGCCGAGCTCGTCAAGATGAGCGCCCGGCTCGGGCTACCCTCCCCGGCGACCACGTGAGGTCTGAAAGGCCTATGGGCGCAGCTTGGCGACGTCGGCGGCCGTCAGCTTCGATCTCGCTGCTCCGAAGCGGGCGGTGACGTAATTGGCGACCGCGGCGATTTCGCTGTCGGAATAGGCGGCGCCGAACGCCGGCATGGCGAGTTCGCCCCCCGAGCTCGGCTGCCCCGCGATCACGATGGCGGCGACGTTGGCGCCGCTGGCGTCATTGACCGCCCGCACCCCGGTCAGGCTCGCCTGCGGCGAGAGCGGGCTTTGGCCGCTCCAGCCATGGCAGGTCGCGCAGGCCTGCTCGAAAATCATCCTCCCACGGACATCGTAATGCGCCGGCATGACCTTCGGCAGGTCCGAGGCGGCCTTTCGGCTGGGCGCCGGCTGCTCGAGGCTGCCTCGGGCCGGCACGGTGCGGAGGTAGGCGACCATTGCGCGCAGGTCGCTCGGCGTCAGAGCCGAAAGCCCGCCCGCCACCGCTTCGGCCATCGGTCCACTCGGCGACCCGCGGCCCGGAACGTGGCCGCCCGAGATGTAGCGCGCGAGGTCGTCGTCGGACCATTCGCCCACGCCCGAGGCTCGGTCCGGCGTGATGTTGTAGGCGCGCCAGCCCTGGATCAGCGCGCCGGCGAATTTGCGCCGGTTGTCGAGGGCCTGGGCGAGGTTGCGCGGCGTGTGGCAATCGCCGCAGTGCGCCAGACCTTCCACGAGATAGGCGCCGCGGTTCCACTCCGGGCTGCGATTGGGCCGCGGACGAAAGCGCTGGTTGGGGCTGTAGGCCGTGGCCCAGAACCACACGAGCTCGCGGCGATTGAACGGGAAGCGCAGCGCGTTCGGCGGGGCCTGGGCGCGCACTTTCGGCAGGCTGAGGAGATACGCCTTGATCGCCAGCACGTCCTCGTCAGCCATCAGGGTGTAGGCCTCGAAGGGGAAGGCTGGATAGAGCTGTTCCCCGTGCTTGCCGACGCCCTTGTGCACGGCGCGCAGGAACTCCGCGTCGCTCCAGCCGCCGATGCCGGTGGCCGCATCGCCGGTGATGTTCGGCGAGTAGATGGTCCCGAACGGCGTCTTGAACGCCAGTCCGCCGGCGTAGGGCGCGCCGCCCGGGGCCGTGTGGCAGACCTGGCAATCGGCCGCCTGGGCGAGGTAGCGCCCCCGCGCGACGATGTCGGCGTCGCGCAGCTCCGGCGCCGCGCCGGTGGGATCAGCCCCGCGGTACGCCGCGAGCGCCACGCCGCGGCCGGCGAAGCCCAAGGCGCGGGGCGGCAGCATCCACCAAGCGACCCCAGCGCCCACGAGCGCGAGCCCGGCGATCAGGCCCAGGATCATGCGGCGGCGCGATCCGGGGGTCACGTGCGCGCGCCTTTCGCCAGTAGGCTGCGGTCTATCGGCATGCGCCGGAGCGCGACCCCTGTGGCCGCGTAGATCGCATTGCGCAGCGCCGGCAAGCCCGCGGTCGTGCCCGTCTCGCCGATGCCGCCGGGCGCCTCGCCGTTGCGGATCAGGTGCACCTCGATGGGCGGGACCTGATCCATCCGCAGCATCCGGTAGTCGTGAAAATTGCTCTGCCGCACGCGGCCGTTTTCGAGCGTGACCTCGCCGTAGAGGGCCGCGGTCAGGCCGAAGATCAGCCCGCCCTGCAGTTGGGCGATCACCGTGTCGGGATTGACGACGATACCCGTGTCGACCGCCGTGTTCACCCGGCGCAGGAGAACCTCGCCGGCCTCGTCGATCTCCGCCTCCACCACGGTGGCGATGAAGCTCCCGAACGAGGGCTGGACCGCGACGCCCCGGGCGGTGCGTGGCGGCAACGGATCGCCCCAGCGCGACTTGGCGGCGACCAGGTCGAGCGCAGCCTTCAGCCGCGGCGTCTTGCCGAGATGCGCGCGCCGGAACGCCACCGGGTCCTGGCCAGCTTTCCGCGCGAGCTCGTCGATGAAGCTCTCGACGGCGAAGACGTTGTTGTCCGGGCCGACGCCGCGCCAGAAGCCGGTGACGATCCCAGGCGGCTCCTCGCGGATGTACTCCACGCGGAAATCCGGGACCTCGTAAGGCATGTCGACGGCGCTATCGACCGCGTCCCCATCCAGGCCTTTCTGAAACGCCGGCGGGAGAAAGCGGGCGAGGACCGATGAGCCCGCAACCTTGTGCTTCCAGGCGGCGATGCGGCCATCGGACAGCTTGGCCGAGAGGACGTCGACGTATGCCGGCCGGTAGATGTCGTGACGGATGTCTTCTTCGCGACTCCAGATGATCTTCACGGGCCCGGCGACCTGCGTCGCGATCCTGGCCGCCGTGAACGCCATGTCCGGCTCGAGCCTGCGGCCGAACCCGCCGCCCAACAGGTGGTTGTGGACGGTCACCTTCTCGACGGGCAGCCCGGTGGCCGCGGCGACCGCCTGCTGGACCCGGGCCAGCACCTGGGTGCCGATCCAGACCTCCGCCTGGCCGGGCTGAACGTGCAGGGTGCAGTTGAGCGGCTCCATGCAGGCGTGCGCGAGAAGCGGCTCCTCGTAGGCCGCGGTGAACACGTCGCCTGCGCCGAGCGCCCGTTCGGCGTCGCCGGCCGCCTTGCCGACCACGCCGCTGCGCTCGCTCGCCTTGCGAAGCTGCGCCCAGATCTGCTCGCTGGAGACGGCGCCGTTCGGCCCATTGGTCCAGGCGACCTCAAGAGCGGCGAGGCCCTGGCTGGCGGCCCAGGTGTTATCGCCGACCACCGCCACGAGATCGTCGAGCGCCACGACCTGGCGGACGCCCGGCGCCGCGAGCGCCTTCGCCTGGTTCACGCTGGCGACCTTGCCGCCGCGAACCGGACTCTGGGCCAGGGTGGCGAACTTCACGCCCGCTGGCAGGGCGTCGATCCCGTAAACGGCGCGGCCGTTGACCTTGTCCGGCGTGTCGAGCCGCTTGAGCGGCCGGCCGATCAGCCGGAACGCCTTGGGATCCTTCAGCGGCGGATCCTTCGGCAGCGCCATGTGGGCCGCCGCCCCGACGAGCTCGCCATAGCCGATCTGGCGGCCGCTCCGCTCGTGGATGACGAGGCTGTCCTGGGTCCGGCACTCGGCGGCTGGCACGCCCCAGCTGCGCGCGGCGGCCTCGACAAGCGCCGCCCGCGCAGCCGCGCCCGCCTTGCGCAGCGGCGTCCAGAACGCGCGAACCGAATTGGAATTGCCCGTCGCCTGAATGCCTAACGCCGGATTGGCGTAGAGCTTCTCGTCGGGCGGGGCGTGCTCGACGCGCACTCGTTCCCAGGCGGCGTCCAGCTCCTCGGCGAGGATCATCGGGATCGCGGTGTAGGTCCCCTGCCCCATCTCCACCTGCGGCATGACCAGCGTGACCACGCCGTCGGAATCGATGCGGATGAAGGCGTCGGGCGCGAACCGCCCACCCTTGGCCGCGACGCTTCGGCCCGAGAGCGGAAACTGCAGCGCCACCAGCAGGGCCGCCGCGCCGCCCGCACCGATCAGGCCCCGACGGGACAGCGGCAGCGCCCCGCGCAGTCCCTTCATCGCGGAGGCATTCGGCGCCACCGCCGTCACGCCGCCGCCGCGGCGTTCTTGATCGCCTGGCGGATCCGAAGATAGGTGCCACAGCGGCAGATGTTCCCCGACATGGCCGCATCGATGTCGGCATCGTCGGGGTGCGGAATGGTGTTCAGGAGCGCCACCGCCGACATAATCTGGCCGGACTGGCAGTAGCCGCACTGGACCACCTCAAGCTCGAGCCACGCCTTCTGCACCTTCGCCCCGGCGGGCATGGCGCCGACCGCCTCGATGGTGGTGACCGCCCGGTCGCCAATCCTGCCGACGGGCAGCAGGCACGAGCGCACGGGCATGCCGTCGACGTGCACCGTGCAGGCGCCGCACTGGGCGATGCCGCAGCCGAATTTCGTGCCGGTGAGGTGCAGGACGTCGCGCAGGACCCACAGCAGCGGCATGTCCGGGGATACGTCGGCCTCGGTCGATTGCCCGTTGATGCGTAGGCGAACCATGAACGCCCTCCGGAGCACGGGTCGGGCCTTGGCCCCATGACATGGGCGAAGACACGCACCAACGTCAGCAGGAGTCGGCGCCCGCCTCCATTGAACTTTGGTATCGGCGATACTTTCGTATCGGTTCAGCTCTCCTTGCGAGGCCAAGCAGTCGCCCGGGACGAAATCTCGACCGACACCTTGGTGCAATTGAACTGGGCGTCCTGCGCCTGATGTACTCGCGGCGAGGTCGAAAGCCGCAATCCATGGGAGACACCCAAGGCTATCCATTCTTGGCGGAGGAGCACCCCCTCTTCCCGGGCTCGCCCTACTCGCCACCGCATCCTCTGCCTCGCCGCCTGATCTACGTCGGCGTCGGAGTGCTATGCGGCTTGGCCTCAACCTTCCCCAACGCCCTGGTGAACACGAACGTCCCCAGTCTGGCCGGCGAGCTCGGGGTCTATGCCGCGCAGTTGAGCTGGCTGCCGGCGGTCTACGTCGCCTTCAACGCCACCGCGAACCTCAGCCTGGTGAAGGCCCGGGCGCAGTTCTGCATCCCGCAAGTCACCCACGCCGTGCTGTTCAGCTACCTGCTGGCGGGCCTCCTCCAGTTCGCCTGGCCGACGTTCGCCGCGGCGATCCTGATCCGCGCCGTCAACGGCGTGGCGGCCGGGGCGCTGATCACGATGGCCATCTTCTACCTGCTGCAGGCCTTCCCGGTGAAGCTGCGGCCGCTGGCGCTGATCGGCGGCATGAGCCTGACCCAGCTCGGCCCCGCGCTGGCCCGCACGGTTCCGGTTGAGCTGCTGGCGGCGGACCATTGGCGGGGACTGCACCTGATGGAGGTGGGTGTCGCCCTCGCAGTGCTCGCCGCCACGGATGCCGCGCCGCTCCCGCCCAGCGAACGCAGTAAACAGTTCGAGCCGCTCGATCTCGTCACCATCGCGCTGACGGTTTCGGCCATGCTGCTGCTCTGCGGCGTGCTGGCCGAAGGCCGTCTGGTGTGGTGGACCGACGCCGCCTGGCTCGGCTGGGCGCTGGCCGCGGCGGTCCCGCTGTTCGCCGCGGCCATGCTTGTCGAGCACAACCGGGCGCGGCCGCTGCTGCAGACGCGCTGGATCGGCTCGAGCGATATCGTGCGCTTGACGGGCGTGGCGCTGCTGGTCCGCATCGCGCTGGCCGAGCAGACCTATAACGCCGTGGGCCTGCTGACCGCCGGCGGACTGACCAATGACCAGTTGCGGCTGCTGTTTGCGATCGTCGCCGGCGCCATGGTCCTGGGCATGCTCACCGCCGCCCTCACGCTCTCCGAGCAGCGCCTTCGTTACCAGGTGCTGACGGCGGCGCTGATCATCGCGTTCGCGGCCTGGCTCGACAGCCACGCCACGAACCTGACCCGCCCGCCGCAGCTCTACGTCAGCCAGGCGCTGATCGGCTTCGGCACGACCCTGTTTATCGGCCCGACGCTGGTGCAGGGATTCCTGCGGATGCTCGCGCGCGGCGGCGACCATTTCGTGACCCTGGTGGTCGTCTTCAGCACGACGCAGAACCTCGGCGGGCTGGCGGGCTCGGCCCTGCTGGGGAGCTACCAGACGATCGCCGCTCGCGCCCATGCCGCGGCGCTCGCCGAGCATCTCACCGGCTTCGATCCCCAGGTGGCGGCGCGGATTCAGGGGGGCGCGGCCGCGCTGAACGGGGTGATCATCGATCCGCTGCTGCAAGGCGCCCAGGGCGGCGCTCTGCTCGTCCAGGCGATGACGCGCGAGGCCAACATCCTGGCCTTCAACGATACCTTCCGGTTTGTCGCCGGCGTGGCGCTGCTAGCCGCCGGTTACGTGGCCTACATCATCGTGGTCAACGCCATCCGCCAACGGCGGACGGCGCGCCTGGAGGTTCCCGCATGAGCCAACCGGAACCTGCGGCGCCGCCCGAAGCCACGCCGGAAGACGCTCCGCAAGCCGTTCCGCCGCAGGCCGCACGCCCGCTCTGGCGCCCCGCGCCCCGGCGAAGGCGGGTGATCGCCGCCACCGTCGGCGTCGGGCTGGCGGCGGTCCTGGCGATCCTCGCCGCCTGGGGCCTGCTGCCGTTCCAGGGCGCCTTGCAGCGGACGGACAATGCCTATGTGCGCGGCCGCACGACGGTCATCGCCCCCCAGGTGAGCGGCTATGTGACCACAGTGGCGGTCAGGGACTATCAGCAGGTCCGGACCGGACAGGTGCTTGCCCGTGTGGACGAGCGCATCTACGGCGCTCGCGTGGACCAGGCTCGCGCGAACCTGTCGGCCGCCCTGGCAGCGCTCGCCAACAGTCAGCAGGCGCACGCCTCCCGCGCCGCGGGTCTGCTGGGACAAACCGCCGCGCTCGCCAGCGCCCGCGCGCAGCTCGCCCGGGCGCAGGCCGACATGGCCCGGGCCGACGACCTGGTCCGCGACGGCTCGGTCTCGGTGCGCGAGCAGGACCAGACCCGCGCGGCGCTGCGCCAGGCCGAGGCCCAGGTCCGTCAGGCCGAGGCGGGCAGCGAAATCGCCCGCCAGGACATTCGCACCGTGGACGTGAGCCGCAGCGGCCTCGAGGCGAACGTGGAGGCCGCGCGCGCCACCCTGCGGCTGGCCCAGGTCGACCTGGAGCACACGGTTGTCTACGCGCCCGAGGCCGGCCAGGTCGGCGAAGTGGGCGTCCGCCTCGGTCAGTACGTGACCAACGGCACGCAGCTGATGTCGCTGATTCCCGCCGAACGCTGGGTCATCGCCAACTTCAAGGAGGCGCAGACGGCGAAGATGGCGCCGGGGCAGCGCGCCAGCTTGACAGTCGACGCGCTGGGCGGCGCGAAGCTGAGAGGCCACGTGGAGCAGCTTTCGCCAGGCGCCGGCTCGGAGTTCGCGGTTCTGAAGCCCGACAATGCGACCGGCAACTTCGTGAAGATTCCCCAGCGGATTGGCGTGCGCATTTCAGTGGACCCGCAACAGCCGCTGGCGGCTCGCCTGCGCCCAGGCATGTCGGTGGAGGCGCGGGTCGACACGCGCAGCGGACGATGAGACGCGCCGCCGCCCTCGCAGCCCTCGCCCTGGCGGCCTGCGCGGGCCCACGCGCCCCGCCACCCACCGCCGCGGCCGTGAGCGCTCCGGACGGCTGGCGAGATGCGCCAGCTAGAGAAGACGGCGCGGTCGACGCCCGCTGGTGGTCCGCATTCGGCGATCCGGTGTTGGGGACGATGGTGGAGCGGGCGCTGGCCAACAACACCGACGTGGCGATCGCCGCCGGGCGGGTCGAAGAGGCCCGCGCCCAGTTCCGGTTCGCCGAGGCCCAACGGCTTCCCAACCTCGTCGGCGTCGCGGCGGGCGGCCGGCAACGAGACGTCAGTCCCTTCGGCCGGCCGCGCGAACAGACCGTTGGCCAGGCGGAGCTTCAGGTCTCGTACGACCTCGACCTGTTCGGGCGTCTCGCCAGTTCCAGCGCCGCCGCCCGCGAAAGCCTGCTCGCAACGGAAGCCGCCCGCGAAAACGTCCGCCTCGCCGTCGCATCCTCGGCCGCCAACGGATACATCACCCTGCGCGGCCTCGATGCGCGTCTCGAGGTGCTGCGCGAGACGCTCGCCTCACGGGAGGCTGCGTTGAGGGTGATCCGTCGCCGCGCCCAGGCAGGATACGGCGCGCTGCTCGACCTGCGTCAGGCCGAAGCGGACTACCACGCCACTGAGCAGCAGGTTCCCATCACTGAGCTGGCCATCCGCCGCCAGGAGGACGGCCTGAGCCTGTTGCTGGGCGAGAGCCCACGCGCCATCGAGCGAGGCGCGGCCACAGCCGCGCTCGCCACGCCCGAGATCCCGCCCGGCCTGCCCTCGGCCTTGCTGCGGCGACGTCCCGACATCGCCCAAGCCGAACGCCAGCTCGCCGCCGCAGACCGATCCCTCGACGCCGCCCGCGCGGCGTTCCTTCCCTCGGTGCAGCTGACGGCGGCGGGCGGCTATGTCGCCTCGAATCTGCTGGCGGACGAGATCGGGATCTTCTCCCTCGGAGGTAGCGTGCTCGCGCCCATCTTCGAGGCGGGCCGCCTGCGGGCCCAGCAAGACGTAGCCGTCGCACGCCGCGATCAGGCCGCATTCGCCTATCGCAAGGCCGCGCTGAACGCGTTCAGGGAGGTGGAGGACGCGCTGGCCGCCGAAGACCGGCTTGGGGTTCAGGAAGACGACCTCGCGGCCGAGCGCGCGGCTCTGGCCGAAGCCTACCGGCTGGCGACCAACCGCTACCACGCCGGCTACTCCCCGTACCTCGATCAGCTGGAGGCCCAGCGGGGACTGCTCAACGCTGAGCTCCAGTTGGTCCAGGCCCGGACCGATCGGCTGAGCGCAGCCGTCGCGCTCTACCAGGCCCTCGGTGGCGGCTGGAGGTCAGACGCGGCCAATACGAAGGTATCGGCGATACCATAGTCCAATGGATCGCCGTTCTGCGGCAGCCCTATCGTCAGATCGATCCGACGCTTCGCGACCGTCCGACGAGCACCCCCTGATCGCCGGCGAGTCGATGATCGCCAAGACGGGCGCGCCTGGCCCGGCAAAGGAGACCTTCGCCATGGGAACCGAAACTTTGAGCAGGCCCGAGCAGGCCGAGAGCGTCGAGGTGAAGATCCAGCAGCTGCGAGAGCTGTTCGCCGACGCGCCGGAGCTTGGCAAGACGGCGCTGGAGAATGCGCTTGGCGAACTCAAATCGCAGGCTTCGGATTTGCCCCCGCCGGTGGAAAGCGCCGGACGCGTCGGCGCCCGCCTCGGCAAGGTCTCGGAGCTGACGATCATCGTTCCGTTGGCGCCCGGCGGTGCGCAGCGTTTGCGCGCGTTCCTGAGGGTGTTGAGGGGCAACCTCTCGCAAGGCGCGGACAAGGTCGGCACCCTCCACACGATGCGCTTCGTGTTCTTCGACAACGACACGCGGCTGCTCTTCGCCACGGCCTATGACGGCGATTGGGACGCCTATATCGACGACTTTGTGGCGAAGATTCCCGACTATCTGGACATCATCGACTCCGCCTGGGACGGCTGGCCCGGCATCCGCAGTCCAGGCGCGAAGGACTACCTCGCCAAACACCAGATCACGGCGGAAGGCTGGTACGTCGCCTATCCCGATTTGACTGTGGCGGAGATCCAGCGGCTGCAGCGCATCGGCAAGGCGGTCGACAATTTCCTCGACAAGATCAGCTGAAAGAACCGCCTGCACGACATCCGCGAGATGAGAGTAGGAATAGCGCAATGGCGACGGCTGAATTGACGCGCGCCCAGCAAGATCGGGTCGCCGAGAAGATCAAGAAGGTCCAGGACCTCTACGCGGATGCTCCCGAGGTGGGTCGCGTCGCACTTCAGGACGGGCTGGAGAATCTCAAGCGGGAACTGGCGGCCACGACTCAGCGCCAGAGCGCCGGCCGTATAGGCGCGCGCCAGGGAAAGGTGTCGGAACTGACGGCCATCATCCCGCTGGAGCCCGGCGGCGGAAAGCGCATCCGCGGCCTGCTGGATCTGCTGGAAGGCAACTTCAAGGGCGCGGACATTGTCGGCACCTTGCACGACATGCGCTTCGTGCTGCTGGACAACGACACGAAGCTATTCTTCGCCACGGCCTATGACGGCGAGTGGGACGCTTACATCGACGACTTCGTCACCAAGATCCCCAATTCGATGGACATCCTGTTCTGCAACTGCGCGGGCTGGCCCGGAATCCGCAGCCCCGTGATCAAGGACTGGCTCGTCAAGAACCAGGTCACGGCGGACGCCTGGTACGTCGCCAACCCGAACCTCACGGTCGCCGAGACGAGGCGGCTCGAGAAGGTCGGCAAAGCCCTCGACGAATTCCTCGACGAGGTCGGGTAGCCGGCAGGAAGGCTGCAAGGAGAACGATCATGTCCAAGCAGGCTGAGCCGTCGAAGGACAAGGCGAGACCGGGCCCAGCCGAGCAGACGGTTCGGCGAGACTGTCGGGTTTGTGCCGCCCTGCGAAAGAACGCGACCGTTTTGGGCCTGAGTCTCGCCGGGTTCGGCGTCTTCGCCCTGTTCGCCGGCTGGGCCTTCTTCAAGGGCTCGCAGATCGGTGGCGGCTGGCGCAGCCTGCGGCCGATCTGGCCCTATGTGCTCGGCGGATCCGTGGCTGTGGCGGCTCTGACCGGCGTCCTGATGTGGCTCGTCTTCTATTCCGCCGACCATGGCTACGACGACCCGTAGGGGCCCAGGGGCGTGTGGGTTGAGCCGATCGTTCGACCGCTCCCATGAACAGCACCAGCCCAAGGGAGGCATATCATGGCACCTGAAACGATGACCCGCCCGGAAGCGGAAAAGAATGCGGCTGCCGCGACGATGCAGCAGCTGCGCGAGGCCTATGCCGACGCGCCAGAGGTCGGTCGCGCCGGTCTCGAAACGATTATCGGCGATCTCGCCGGCAGGGTCACCGCGCCCCTGAGGACGACCAGCGCCGGCCGCGCGGGACTGCGCCTGGGCAAGGTGTCGGAATTGACCATCATCGTGGACCTCGCGCCAGGCGGCGCCAAGCGGCTGCGAACCCTGCTCGACGCCCTCGGCGGCAACTTCTCCGCCGCCGAAAAGGTGGGCACCCTGCACGACATGCGCTTCGTGTTCCTGGAGAACGACACGAAGATGCTGTTCTGCACGGCCTACGACGGCGATTTCGACGCCTACATCGACGACTTCGCCACCAAGATCCCGGCCGAGATGGACGTGGTGTTCTGCAACGTCGAGGGCTGGCCCGGCATCCGCAATCCGGGGATCAAGGACTGGATCGTCAAGAACCAGTTCACCGCCGACGGCTGGTACGTCGCCATTCCGAACCAGACCGTGGCGGACGGCCGACGGGCCGAGAAGGTCGTGAAGGCCGTCGACGAATTCCTCGACAGCGTTGGCTAGCCCGACAGGCGCCCGCTGAGCATCAGAAAGAGAGACCACAGTCATGGAATCGCAAACGCAGGCGAGACCCGACCAAGACTCGACCGCCGAGCAGAAGCTGCAGAAGCTACGGGATCTATTCGCCGACGCGCCGCAGATCGCGAAAACGGCGCTGGGGAACATGGCCCAGGTGCTAGCTGCGCACTTGTCGGAGCCACGATCTCGAATGGAAAGCGCCGGCCGGGCCGGCAGTCGTCAGGGGCAGGTCTCAGAGTTGACCTTGATCCTCCCGTTCGCACCAGGCGGAGATCGGCGGATGCGCGCGCTGCTGCAGGCGCAGAACGGCAGCTTCGAAGCCGCGGACAAGGTCGGCACCCTTCATGACATGCGCTTCGTGTTTGTCGACGAGACAAAGCTGATCTTCGCCACGGCCTACGACGGCGACTGGGACGCCTATATCGACGATTTTGCGACGAAGATTCCCGACTTCATGGACCTGGCCTTCTCCGCCTTCGAAGGCTGGCCTGGGATCCAGAATACGACCGCGGTGAAGGATTGGATCGCCGATCACCAATACACGGCGGAAGGCTGGTACGTCGCTTCGCCGAACCTCACCGTCCCGCAAACGAAGCGGCTCGAAAAGGTCGGCGAGGCCGTCGACGAGTTCCTCGACAAAATCGGCTGACCACTTCCGCCGACCGCAGTGCAAGGATGCCGCAAGTGTCCGACGTCGAAACCCTTTCCGCCAGTCCCTCGCTGCGCGCGCCGATGCTGGAACTTTCCGAGATCCAGGCGACGGTGCTGCGGCAAAGGCCCACGCCCTACTATGGTTCACATGTCGCCCTGCGGATCGACGACCCGCGGGCCGGGCGCGAGTTCATCCGACGGCTGACGCCGCACATCGATTCCGCGGCCGACTGGTGGGAACAGGCGACGCCCTGGCTGTCGGTGGCGATCAGCTATGCGGGCCTCGAGGCGCTCGAAGTCCCGCAGAGCACGCTGCAGAGCTTCCCCGAGGCGTTCCGTGTCGGGATGGCGGCCCGCGCCCGCGAGCTGCGCGACGACGGCGTCAACGACCCGAAGAACTGGGAGCCGCTGTTCACCGATGGCCAGTTCCACGTCGGGGTAAGCGGGTTCAGCGGCTCCGAGGAGCGCTGGCGGCAGGTGATGGCGGTCGCGCGCCAGCAATACGAAGGCTTGCCGGGCGTCAGCGCGCTCACGGTCGAGGACTTCGCCGTCCACGATGGCCGCAATTCGCTGGGCTACAAGGATGGCATCGACCAGCCCCCGGTCGAGGGCAGCGGGGTCGACCCGCTTCCCGGACAGGGACGGCCGATCAAGGCCGGCGAGTTCATCCTCGGATATCCCGGTGAGGCCGGCGTGCCCTTACCGATGCCGCAGCCTGACGTTTTCGGCCGCAACGGCGCCTTCGTGGGCTTTCGCAAGTATCAGTCACGCGTCGGCGCCTTCAATCGCTTCCTCCACGCCAACGGCGCCACCGAGGAGGAGCGCGAGCTGGTCGCCGCGAAGCTCGTCGGCCGCTGGCGCAGCGGCGCGCCGCTGGTGCTGGCGCCCGACCATGACGATCCCGCCCTGGGCGCCGACCCGAAGCGGAACAACGACTTCGTCTATGTGGGCGACACGCACGGCCGGCAGGCCCCGTTCGGCTGCCATATCCGCCGCATGAATCCGCGGGACACCGAGCTGACCCGCCTCACCGACGTCAACATCCACCGGCTGATCCGTCGCGGCACGACCTTCGGCAAGCCCTACGATCCGGATGACCTTTCCGAGGCCGCCGACGAGATCGAGCGCGGCGCCATCTTTCTGTTCATCAGCGCCAAGGCCATGGCGACCATGGAGTTCCTGCAGCAGGAGTGGATCGACGACGGCGACTTCATCGGGGCCAACGGCGAGCGCGACCCGATCGTCGGCCGCCAGGAGCCGGACGCCACCTTCACCATCCCGAAGGAGCCGGTCAGGCGCCGGCTGCGCGGCATCGAGACCTTCAACGTGCTGCGCGGCGGCGAGTACTTCTTCATGCCGAGCCTAAGTGCGCTCACCTGGCTCGGGAACCTCGATGGATGAGCAGCCATGTCCGATCACGTTGACGGACCGCGGTCGATCGGCGAGCCGGCGGCAGACCTCACCGACCTCTTCGCCTTCACGAGCCCCGCGGACCCAGGGCGCACGGTGCTGGCCATGTGCGTCTTCCCGTCGGCCGGCGAGAGCGCCGTCTTCTCCAACGTCATCGACTATTCGATCGCGGTGCGCCGGGTGACGGTCGCCGGCCTCGGCGACGCCGCGAAGTTCCAGGCCAGCGACGACGAGATCCGCTTCACCTTCCGCTTCGAGGTGCTTGAGCGCGATGCCGCGGGGAAGGTGACCCAGCGCGGCGTCTGCACCCTGCCGGACCACCGGGAGGTGGCGCTCACCGTCAACGACGAGACCGGCGCATCGACGCCGGAGGGCGACGTCCGCGTGTTCGCCGGCCTCCGCTCCGACCCCTTCTACCTGGCGGTGATCGCCGCCACCCTGGAGAAGGTCCCGAACCTGCTGCAGCACGACAATGTGCTCTCCATGGTCGTCGAGGTCGACACCGGCCGCAGGCTCCGTCCCGAGGCCGGCTCGCTTTTCGGCGCGATCGCCGAGACCCTGCCCGCGCGGCAACCGCACGGTCATGTCTCGCATCCCCCCGCCCGCATCGACTGGGTGGGCAAGCCGGAGCAGACGAACATTCGGCTGAGCAACCCAGGGCTCGCCGGCGCGACGGACCTGCGCGACCTGTGGAACCAGCAGACGCCGTTCGCAATCGATGCTGCGTTGCAGCCGATGTTCCTGCAGCGGCTGAAGGACAGCTTCGCGGAATGGGACCTGCGCGATGGCCAGGCCGACTGGAACCCAGCGGCGCTCGCCGCCAACGCCGGCGTTTTTCTTGACGACTTCCTGCTGTTCGATGCCGAGAAGCCGATCACCGACGACAGCCATCTAGAGATCGAGAAGAGCACCCTCGCCGGCCGTCCATACGCGACGGGCGGAGGCCGGACGATCGACGCCAACGTGATCGACATCCTGCTGACCTGGCTTATCAACCGCGACCGGGAATTCCTGCGGGGCGGCGCAACCGGCGCGACGAAGCCGGGCATGAAGGTCTTTCCCTACCTGGCGACGCCCAACACGGACCTGCAGGCGGTGGTGGAGTCCGTCGAACTCGCCGCCCCGCCCGAGGCGGTCTGGGGCGTAGTCGGCCAGTTCAATCTCGATTGGCATCCGCTGATCGCAAAGGTCGACCTGGTCGGCGCCGGCCCCGGCCAGCTGCGGATGATACGCACCAAGGACGGCAAGGAGATCGTCGAACGGTTGGAGGCCATGGACGATGCTGGGCGGTCGCATCGCTACACCCTGGTCGCCGGCATTCCGGCCCACCACTACACCGGAGTGATTGAGGTCAAGCCGAGCGGCCGTGGCAGCCTCGCGAGCTGGCGCGTCGACTACCTGGCGAACAACCTGCCGGACGGTCTCGTCAGGAGCACAGTCATGGGCCTGCTCAAGACCGGCGTCGCCAACATGGTCTCACGCTTCGGAGCCGCGACATGACGAAGAACGTCGGCCAGGCGCCCGGCCGCCGGGCGCGTCTCGGATGCTGCGCGGCCGCCTTGGCGTTTGCGCCCGGCTCAGCATCGGCGCATGTAGGTCTCGGGCGCACCCACGGCCTGGTCCAAGGCTTCTTCCACCCGCTCAGCGGCTCCGACCACGTCCTGGCGATGGTCGCGGTCGGCCTGTTCGCAGCCCAGCTCGGCGGCCGCGCCCTGTGGCTGCTGCCTTCCAGCTTCATCGCCGTGATGGCTTTCGCCGCAGCCGCTGGCCTGGCCGGCGTGGGCCTGCCCTTCGTGGAGATCGGCATCGCGCTGTCGCTCGTGGCCCTGGGGCCCGCCATCGCGCTGCGAAGCCGGCTGCCGACCCTCGCCGCAATGGCGCTGGTCGGCTTCTTCGCGATGTTTCACGGTTATGCGCATGGCGCCGAGACGCCGGAGAGCACGTCCGGCCTGCTTTATGGCGCAGGCTTCATCTGCGCGACCGCCCTGCTGCTCGCGATCGGCGTCGGGTCCGGCCTCGCGATCGGCAGGGCCGCCCATCGGGGCCGCCTCGTCCAGGTCGGCGGAGCGGCTATCGCGATTGCCGGCCTCGCCATTCTGGCGTCGCCATGAAGCCGGTCGCGGATCTCGACCGGGCCGCCCCGACCGCGACCGACGGCGAGATCGCAGCGATCAACCTGGAAAGCGCGCGCCGCCGGGCCTGGACCCGGTTCGCGCAGGATCCGCTGAGCCCAGGCGTCGCCGAGGAGATCCTCGACGACGAGCGTCTGGCGGCGCAATTCCTCGGCGACATCGACGCCCTCGACCGTCTGGAGACGCTCGCCGCCGACTTCGCGCGCGCAGATGGATCTTTCCGCGCCGCGCTGGTCCAGGCGCAGGTCGCCTCGGCCCTGCACCGCTTCGAGGAGGCGCAGGAGCAACTCGCGCGGGCGGCCCGTCTGGGCGGACCGGCCGACGAGATCCGCCGCCACGCCTTGACCAACGACCAGGCGTGCGGGGTCGAGCTCGGAGCCGTGTTGGCGGCGCGTCGGCGAATGACCGCGGAGAGCGGCCGCCTCGAAGACCTCGTGCCGCTCGGCGCAGTGCTCGCCGACCTGGAGCAATGGGACGAGGCGGACCTGGTTTATCGCCAGGCGCTCGGCTCCTATGGCGGCGTGTCGCCGTTCCCGCTGGCGTGGGCCTGCTTTCAGCTGGGGACGCTATGGGGTGAGCTGGCGCCTGCGCCGAGCCCGGATCTGGCGGCGGACTGGTATCGTTGCGCGCTCGCTTACCTGCCGGGCTACGTAAAGGCGCGCGTGCACCTGGCGGAGATCCTGGCGGGCCGGGGCCAAACCCGAGCCGCCGAGGCGTTGCTGCGCGTCGCGCTCACGAGCCGCGATCCGGAGGTTCGCTGGCGCCTCGCCGACGTCTTGCTCGCAGAAGGCAGGTTCGAAGAGGCCGGACAGGAGCTCGACGCCGCGCGGGCCGGCTTTGAAGAGCTTCTTCGCAAACACCGGCTCGCGTTCGCCGATCACGCCGCGGAGTTCTTCGCCGGCAGCGGCGGCGACAACTTGCGGGCGCTCGAACTCGCCCGCGCGAACGCGGCGAATCGGCCAACCCGCCGCGCCCTCGAGCAAGCGAAGGCGATCGCGCAGGGTGGCGAGCCGTCACCTTGGCCGTGAGCCAAGCGCCTACTTCTTGTCGAATGTCGTCAACACCGTGTCCTTATCGTCGACGACGAACACCGCAAGGATCTTCGCAGGCGCGGTCTGGCTCGCGTTGGCGCTGACGCGATGGTGGTCGCCGGGCGATTCTGTCCAGTTCTCGCCCGTGCGATAGGTCTTCTCCGGCCCGTCGTTGACCTGGATGCGGACCGCTCCCTCAAGGACGGTGGCGTAGATGAGCGCCGACTTGGCATGGGTGTGCGAGGGGGAGTAGCCGCCCGGGCCATACTCGACCAGGAGGCCCTTGACGCTCTTGCCCGGAACGCCGGGGATGGCGTGCTGGTAGACCTGCGTGACCTTCGCCTCCTTGGAGGAAGCCTGCTTGGTCGGGCGCCCAGGCTGCCCCCCTTGGGCGTAGGCGAGGGGCGCCGTCAGCAGCATCACTGCAGCCAAGGTGCTGGTCGTCCTCTTCATGGCCTTCTCCCTTCGAAGGTGGCGGTCACGCGGCGCCCGCCTGGGAGTGGCGCCTCACCCAATTGGCCAGGGTCGTCTTGCCGAGCCGCGCGTCGCCCATCGGAACCAGGGTGAAACGCTCGACCTGTCCTCCGAAGTAGCGAGCATCTGGATCGGGATGGACAGGACGCTTGTCGCCGGTCAGCTCGAGATAGGTTTTGATGATCTCGGCGAAGGACGCCTTCTCGGGGCCGGCGATCTCGATCGTCGCGTTGCGCGGCGCAGACGTCGCCGCCTCGGCCACAGCCGCGGCGACGTCATCTGCGGCGATGGGCTGGAACAGGCCGGTTGCAATGTCGACGACACCGTCGTGCTGGCCCTCATCGGCGATGGCGCCCAAGAACTCCATGAACTGGGTCGAGCGAATGATCGTGTAGGGAACGCCTGAGGCCTTGATCATCTGCTCCTGCGCCACTTTCGCCCGAAAGTACCCGTTGTCTGGCGAACGATCGGCGCCCACGATGGAGAGGGCCAGATGATGACGCACGCCCGCCTGCGCTTCCGCCGCCAGAAGGTTCTCCTCGTGCGCCGTGAAGAAGGCCATCACCGCTGAGGGCTCGAATGAGCGTGAGTTGGCAAGGTCGACAACCACCTCGGCGCCGTCCAAGGCCGCGGCGAGGCCCTGTCCGGTCAGGGTGTTGACGCCGGTGTCCGGCGCCGCCGCCACCGCCTCGTGACCGGCCCTACGCAACAGCCCGATCGTTTTCGAGCCGATCAGCCCGGTGCCTCCGATAATGACGATCTTCATCTCTTCCTCCACGCAAATCTATTCGCGATACGAGAGGCTCTGAACTTCGCTGAACCTCTCGGAGCACGGCTGCAAAGTCTCGCGCAGCCAGTCGTCGAACCGGAGTGCGCCGATGCGCGCATCGCGGCCCGGAAGCAGCGACTGGTCGGTCAGCTCCGCGCCAAAATAGCGGGCGTGCGGATCAGCAATGATCCGCCGGGGATCTTCATATGCAGTCGCGATTTCCGTCGCGAGGTCGGACAGGCGGAACCGTTCGGGTCCGGCCACCTCGACCGTCCGGTTCAACGGCGCGCCGGTCGCAAGCTCGGCGAGCGCCTGCGCGACATCGATGCCCGAGACCGGCTGCGCCAGCGCGGGCGAAATCACGATATCGTCCGCCTCGCCGTTCTGCACCACGCCGGCGATGAACTCGAAGAACTGGGTGGACCGCAGGATGCTGTACGGGATCCCTGAATCCTTGATCAGGTCTTCCTGCACCTTCTTGGCGCGGAAGTAGCCGATCGTTTGCAGGCCATCGGTCCCGACGATCGATAGGGCGATGTGGCGCTGCACGCCGGCGGCCTTGCCCGCGGCCAATAGGTTGCACCCCGAAATCTCGAAGAATTGCAGCGCGGCCGACCCGTCCAGCGAGTGGGAGTTCGACACGTCGACTACGACCGTCGCCTCTTGGAGCGCGTCATTCAGCCCTTCGCCGGTGACCGTATTCACGCCGGAGGAGGGTGACGCCGCCCGGACCATGATGCCGTCCCGCCGAAGCGTGTAGAGGAGCTTTTTGCCGATGCGGCCGCTGGCGCCGATGACCACGATCTTCATGTCGTTCGCCTTTGTGCGGGCCCCATCAGGCGACCGGGCCCGCACCACGGGTTCGGGCAATGTCCTAAGCCGCGCGCTGACCGGCTATCTTTCCGCGAATGAACGCCAGCAGGTCGGCGTTCACCACCTCGGGATGCGTCTGGCAGCAGCCATGCGGCAGATCCTTGTAGGTCTTGAGCGTGCCGTTCTTCAGCAGCTTGACCGTCAAGGGCGCTGAGTCCGCATAGGGCACGATCTGGTCGTCCTCGCTGTGGATCACCAGAACCGGCACGTCGATCGCCTTCAGGTCCTCGGTGAAGTCAGTCTCCGAGAACGCCTTGATGCATTCGTAGCCAGCCTTGACGCCGCCCATCATCCCCTGCCGCCACCAGTTGCGGATCAGGCCTTCGGAGACTTTCGCGCCCGGACGGTTGAAGCCGAAGAAGGGTCCGGTGGGGACATCGAGATAGAACTGCGCGCGGTTGGCGGCGAGCGCCGCGCGGAATCCGTCGAAGACCTCGATCGGCGTTCCGCCCGGATTCGAGTCCGTCTTGACCATCAGGGGCGGCACGGCGTCGACCAACACGGCCTTCGCCACGCGTCCCTTCTTCGATCGCGCTACATAGCGCGCGACCTCGCCGCCGCCGGTCGAATGGCCGACATGGATCGTATCGTGCAGGTCGAGCGCCTCGACCAGTTCGGCGACATCGGCGGCGTAGGTGTCCATATCGTTGCCGCCATCGGTCTGGTCGGACCGCCCGTGGCCGCGACGGTCATGGGCGATGACCCGATAGCCCTCCCGCAGGAAGAACATCATCTGGTTGTCCCAGTCGTCGGAGCTCAGCGGCCAACCGTGATGGAACACGATCGGCTGCGCTGTCCTGGGTCCCCAATCCTTATAGAAGATACGCGTACCGTCTTTGGTGGTGATGTAGGCCATAGGGACACGCTCCCTCGCTGATCTGCCGGCCGGCAGGACCGGCGCTGATGGCTTATGGTTTTCCCGAAGACAGCCCGCGATCGCGCCCCGCCCCAGTCCTGAAGGCGGGCGCTTGGCGATCAGCCATGACGAAGCGCGCTTCGAGCGGCGGCGCCCAGGCTCGCGTAAGCGAGGCCCGAGCTGATGAAGTTCACCCCGATGATCGCACCCAGCGCGATCAGCGAGCTGGCGGGCCAGCCGGAGATGATCACCAGCGAGAGCAAGATGCTGGCGACGGCCGAAAGCAACATCCACGTCCAGTTGCGGGCGGGCCGCAGCTCGAACGCCAGCGCAAGTTCATAGGCGCCTTGCACCATGTAGAGCAGGCCCAGCGCGAGCGTGATCACGAGAAGCGCGGCGTCCGTTCGCGCGAGGATGAAGGCTCCGGCTGCGACCGAGAGCAGCGCGCATAGGACCGCCGCGAAGGAGCGGCCAGAGCCTGGGATCGACACACCGCCGAACAGGCTCACGACGCCGCCCAGCACCAGCATCCAGCCGACGAACACCGACGCCACGAGGGTGGAGACCATAGGCCAGACCAGCGCCGCGACGCCGACCGACGCAAGGGCCAATCCACCCCAGATGAAGCGGCCAGCTTCCTCCCGAACGTCGACACGGAACCAGTTCCCAGTGCTCGGTATGCTCATGACGCCCTCTGTCCGCTGCAAAGCATGAGACGCGGCCCGACGCATCATCGCGCACTCGAACGGCGACGGCGATTGGACCTTGGTGTCGACGACACCAAAGTATGGGTCCGTGACTTTGGAAGGTTATGGAAAGGCGCCGTGCGCTGGCGAACTTCGGAATCGGGACACTAGAACCAGGCCCGCAGCCCCAAGACCAGGCTGGTCGCCTCCACCGGCTCCGCCTCTTCGCGCGCGTAGTCCGCGGTCCGGCCTAGCCGCCGCTCCCAGGAGACGCCGACATAAGGCGCGAACTCCCGGCGGATTTCGTAACGCAACCGCAGCCCGAGCTCGGCGCTCGACAGGCCCGAGCCGGTGCGGGTCTCGCGACTGTCCTGGGCGGCGAAGTTCAGCTCGGCGCGCGGCTGCAGCACCACCCGCTGAAAGAGGCGCAGGTCGTAGCTGCCTTCGGCGCGCGCCAGCAGTTCGCCCTTGGTCGAAAGAAAGGCCGCGCCCTCGACCTCGAACCAGTAGGGCAGCAGGCTCCCGGCGCCGAGCGTCAAATAGGTCCGTGCGGTCGGCGAGACATCCTGCCGGACGCCGGCGCGGACATCGGCGTAGCGGCCGATCGCCCGGGAATAGAGCGCCTGCACCTCGGCGCTCTCCAAACCCGCGCCGGTCGCGCCCTCGCCCTCCGAGCGCAGCACGAGCCGATCGTAGTCGCCGCCGAACCAGGCTTCGCCGTCCCAGCGATAGCCGTCGCCCTTGGCGCCGGCCCGGTATTCGGCGAGATTCAACATGACCTTCGAAAAGGTCATGCCGCCCATCTCCATCCGCGCCATCGCCCGCGCATGCGCCATGGCCATCGGATCCCAGTAGCGGTCGGCGACGTGGTCGTTCGGAGCCGGCGGCGCCTCGCTTGCAGCCGACGCGGAGGGCGCCTGAGCCGGCGGGGTTGCAGCGCCGTGGCCATGGCCGCCTTCCTGGGCGAGGGCGGGCGTGGCGACGAGCAGCAGGGCCGCCGCCAAGGAGATGCGGCCGATCATGCCGTCGCCTCGTCGAACGGCCGGACGGCGAACACCTGAAACATGCCCACGGCCATGTGGTAGAACATGTGGCAGTGGAAGGCCCAGTCGCCGGCCTCGGGCGTGAAGTCCCAGCTCACCTTGCCGCCCGGCAGCACGTTGACCGTGTGCTTGCGCGGCCGGAACCCCTCCGGGCCGTGTTCCAGCTCGAAGAAGTGGCCATGCAGGTGGATCGGGTGGGCCATCATGGTGTCGTTCACCAGGGTGACGCGCACCCGCTCGCCGGTGCGGAAGGCGTAGGGCGGCGGGCCCTCGTCGTACTTGCGCCCGTCGAAGCCCCACATGAACCGCTCCATGTTGCCGGTCAGTCGGATCTCCAGCGTCCGCGCCGCTGGCCGCGGATCGGGATTGGGCTGCAGGGCGGCGAGGTCGCGATAGACCAGCACGCGGTGTCCGACGCTCTCCAGCCCCTCGCCGGGCTCTGCCGTGCGATCCTGCGGGATCGGCGCGATCATCTGCACGCCCGGCCCCAGCTTCACCTGCGGAGCGTTGAGGGGGTCGAGCATCGACATCTCCATCGCGCCCATGTCCATGGCGTCCGAGCCGCGGGCCCTTGGCGGCGCCGCGCCAGGCTCGGCAGGCGGCCGGGCGGGAGCGCCCGGTCCGGCGTGGCCGCCCATCCCCATGGCCGACATGTCCATGCCCATGTCCTTCATCGTCCCGAGCGGACGGCGCCTCAGCGGCGGGACCTCGGCGCTCATCCCGGGCCGGGGCGCCAGGGTGGCGCGCGCCATTCCGGACCGGTCCACCGCCTCGGCGACCAGGGTGTAGGCCCGGTCCTCGGCCGGCCGGACGATGACGTCATAGGTTTCGGCGTTGGCGATCTGGATCTCGTCGACCTCGACCGGCCGTACGTCCTGGCCGTCGGCGGCCACCACCGTCAGCTTGAGGCCGGGAACACGGACGTCGAAGATGGTCTGCGAGCCGGCGTTGATCAGCCGCAGGCGCACCCGCTCGCCGGGCTTGAACAGCCCCGTCCAGTTCGCCTTCGGCCCAAGGCCGTTGACCAGGTAGGTGTAGACCGCTCCGGTCACGTCGGAGATGTCGGTCGGGTCCATCAGCATCCGGGCCCATTGGACCCGCTCGCGCAGCGTCTGGTCCCTGTGGGCGAACAGGCCGGCCAGGGTCTGCTTGCGATAGTTGAAGACGCCGCCCTCCTGTTTCAGCTTGGTCAGGATCCGCCCCGGCGGCAGGAAGCTGAAGTCCGACAGCATGACCACGTGCTCGCGGTCGAAAGCGACCGGGTCGGGGCCCTTGGGGTCGATGATGATCGGGCCGTAGAGCCCTTCCTGTTCCTGGAAGCCGGAATGGCTGTGATACCAATAGGTCCCGGCCTGGCGTATCGGGAACTCGTAGACGAAGGTCGAACGGGCGGGGATGCCGGGGAAGCTGACGCCGGGAACCCCGTCCATGTGCACCGGCGTGAGCAGGCCGTGCCAGTGGATCGAGGTTTCCTCGTCCATGCGGTTCTCGACGGCGATGCGGACCCGCTGGCCTTCCTTCAGCCGCAACAGCGGCGCGGGCAGGCTGCCGTTGACCAGCACCGCGCCGCCGGGCCGGCCGTCGACCGGCCACCGCCCTCGCGCGATCACCAGCCTGATGTCCTCACCGCTGAGGGTGGGCGCCTCCTTGGCTGTCGCTGCGGCCTCGGCCCAGGCGGGCGGCGGGCTTGTGGCGGCCATTGCGCCGCCCAGCAGGGCTGCGCCGCCCAGGAGGCGCCGCCGATCGATACTGCTCATCTGTGGGTCCCAACTGCGCATCGCCGGATGCCTTAGGGATACGCCCGACGCAGGGGCGATCCCTCATCGGTTTTCACCGCCTGAGGGATCGTGCGCAGGCGGCGCGTAAGACGGACAATCACGTCTGGAGACCTAAAATGATCCGTCCTCTGGCCGCCCTCGCCGGCCTGTCGCTGCTAGCGTTGGCCACCCAGGCCTCGGCCCACGCGCACCTGACCTCCTCGGTTCCGGCCGCCGACGCCGTCGTAGCGGCCCCCAAGCAGCTGATCCTCGTCTTCAGTGAAAAATTGCAGCCGAAATTCTCCGGCCTCACCGTCACCATGCCGCAGATCAACGGCATGGCGGCGCCGATGAAGGTGACCGTCTCGAAGGACCGCACGAGCCTGATCGCCACCCCGACGCAGCCACTGTCGGCCGGCGTCTACAAGGTCGAGTGGCGCGCGGTGACCGCCGATACCCACCGGATGACCGGCGCCTACAGCTTCACGGTGCGCTGACGGCATGGAGGCAGCCGTCGTCCTCGTCCGGTTCTTCGCCTTCGTGGCGGGCGTGACCCTGTTCGGCGCACCGCTGTTCATGCTCTACAGCCTGCCGCGCGGGGACCTGGGCCCACGCACCCTGAGATCGGTCCTGTTGCTGGCGGCCTTTGTCTCCGGGCTCGCCGCCGCGCTCGGCCTGGTGCTGCAGACGGGAGAGATGGCCGGCGACCCGAGCGCCGGGCTCGACCCTGCGACCTTGGGCGACGTGCTGGCCAGTGGCGGCTTTGGCGTCGCGACGGGACTCCGGATCGTCGTTGGCGTGCTGGCCCTCGTCCTGCTGTTCCTGCTGCCGGCCGGCCGGAGGTCGTGGGCCGCCGCCGCCACGCTGGGCGCGCTGAGCCTTGCGGCGATCGCCTGGAGCGGACATGGCGGCGCTGACGAAGGAGCCGCCGGTCTCGTCCACGCCGTCGCGGACGTCGTCCACCTGCTTTCGGCGGGCGTGTGGCTGGGCGCCCTGGCCGGGCTCGTCCTGCTGCTGAGCCGGCCGGCTCCGGGATCGGCGGCGCTCGTCGCCCTGCACGAGGCGCTGAAGGGCTTCTCCGGCGTCGGATCCGCCGTGGTGTCGGCGATCGTCGCCAGCGGCCTGGCGAACAGCTGGTTCCTGGTGGGGCCGCGGCACATACGAGACCTCGCCGGCGCCCTCTGGGGGCAGCTGCTGCTGATCAAGCTGTTGGTCTTCGCCGCCATGCTGGGGTTGGCGGCGCTGAATCGCTTCAAGCTCACGCCTCGGTTGGAGGCGGCGCTCACCGTCGACCCGACCTCCGCCCTGGGCGCGCTGCGCCGCAGCCTCTACCTCGAGACGACCGCCGCCCTGGCGGTCCTCGCCCTGGTCGCGGCCCTCGGCAGGCTGGCGCCGCCAATCTCGGGCTGAGGCTCATGTCTGGCTGAGGGATCCCGCCGCCCTGGCGCGTAACCTGCCTGAAATCCCATGGAGACCCCGATGAAGCTCGCTCTCGCCGCCTGCGCCGTCGCCGCGCTCGCCGCCACGCCCGCCCTCGCCCAGCCGATGCCCGGCATGTCCGCCGAGCAGCCCTCGGCGACCTCGGCCAGCCCCTCCGCGACCGCGGAGGGCGTCGGCCAGATCAAGTCCGTCGACGCCAAGGCCGGGGCGGTGACCCTACATCACGGCCCGATCGCCAGCCTCGGCTGGCCGGCCATGACCATGACCTTCAAGGCGACCCCCGAGGCGCTGAAGGCCGCCAAGGCTGGCCAGACGGTGAAATTCACCCTGCAGACCGCCGACAACCTGATCGTCGCCCTTCAACCTCAGTGACGGGCCCGGGGGTGGCTTTCGCAAGCGGCGCCGCGGCCTATACTCGCCGCGTGTGCAGGATCTATCCAAGATGAGCCCCGACCTGGACGCAGCCTTTGCGCAGCTGGCGGCGACGCCCGCCGACCACGGGTTGGACTTGCTCGAAGCCGCGGTCGGCCGGGACATCGCCGCGCGACGGCGTGAGGCCCACACGCTCAAGGCCATGGGACCGATCCGCATGGCCGCCTTCGGCCTGGTGCTGGCGGTCGGCGTGACCGCCGGCGGCATGGCCGGCGTCGCCCGGCTGCACACGGCTCAGCCGGCCGGAGCCTTCGCCGCGGCGACCCAGCTTGCCCCCTCGACCTTGCTGGACGGCGCCGGATGAGCCTGGCGCGCAGTATCGCGCTCACTCTGGTCCTCTCGCTCCTGCTCGGCGGCCTCGGCGCCTGGGGGGGCGCCGAATACGCCGTGCGCCGCATGAACGCCTCGACGCCGCTACACGAGCTGATCCACGAGAAGCTGCAACTCACCGCCGACCAGCAACGCCGGATCGAGGGGCTCGAGCGGCGCCACGACGCGCGCCGCCGCGAGCTGCAGGCCGAGATGCGCGCGGCCAATGCCGACCTCGCCCATGCAATCCAGGCGCAGCACGCCTACACGCCCCAGGTCCAGGCGGCGGTCGACCGCTTCCACCACGCCATGGGCGAGCTGCAGAAGGAGACCATCCTGCACGTGCTGGCGATGCGCGCGGAGCTCACGCCCCGGCAGGCGGCGGAGTTCGACGCCACCATCACCAAGTCGCTGACCCAAGACGCCTCGTGACGTCCGACGCCGAGGCGTCCGACAACGAGCTGGCGCGCCGCGCTGCCGCCGGCGACGACGGCGCGTTCTCGGAGCTGGTGCGCCGGCACAAGGATGGCCTCTACCGCCTGCTGCGCCGCTACACCGGCGACCCCGAGGACGCCTACGAGGCGGCGCACGAGGCCTTCATCGCCGCCTGGGCGGCGCTCCATCGCTATGACCCGACCCGCCCCTTCGGCGCCTGGCTGCGCGTGATCGCCATCAACAAGGCCCGTGACCGCGGCCGTCGCGCCCTGGTGCGCCGGCTGCTGTTCGGCAACCGCTCCCTGGAGGAGAGCGAGGCGATGGACGCCGCCGACCCGGCGGCGAGCCCTGACCAGGCCCTGATCGTCCGTCAGCGCACCCATGCACTGGACCGGGCCATCGCCGCCCTGCCCCCGCAGTTGAAGGCCCCGCTGCTGCTCACCGCCTTCGACGGCTTCTCGCAACAGGAAGCGGGCGACATCTTGGGGGTCAGCGCCAAGACCATCGAGACGCGGATCTATAGGGCGCGCAAGCTGCTCGCCGAACGCTTCGACCCCGAACTGCGTCCGCGATAGCCGGCGGCGCGCCAGGACCAAGGGCAAGGCGGCGTTGTTCTGCGCCTGGGTGCTGGTGCGCGCCACCCTGGCGCGCCTGCCCGGGGGTGCAACGGCTGGCGCCGCATTTCAGCATCCGAACGATCGTCGAGGCGGACTGACGCCGCCGGCGGCGAGCGGCGCTCAAACCAACGCGCCGGCGACCATGAGAATGGCCCCGAGGGCGGCTATTCCCAAGCCGAGAAGATCCGCCTTGAGGCTGAGGCGCCGGCCCCTGCCGGTCGGTTCCAGCGTATCCGGCCGGGCGGACATTTGGGGATCGTGTTGGCTGAGCCGGCCTTGCCCGGCCGTTCTTACGCCCGCCATCGCGACCCCGACGATCACCAACAAGGCTCCAACCACCACCAGGGCCATCGGAAGCTCCCAACTTCGATCCTAAACGTACGCAGCTCCTAATCGCTTCCCCCGGCGCGAAAGGCGCCCTGCCCGTCAGCCGACAGGTCCGGCCCCCGAGCCTTGGGGCGAATTCTTCACGATCTTCGGCGTCTGCGGCTTTGGGAACGGGACCGGCGTGGCGTTCAATGTGCGCAAGAAGGCGAGAACGTTCGCGCGGTCCTCCGCCCTGCGCAGGCCGGCAAAGCCCATCTTGTTGCCGGGAACAGCCTTGGCCGGATTGGTCAGGTAGTGGTCGAGCCGCTCATAAGTCCAGCTGCCGGTCTGGGCGGCGAAGGCGCTGGAATAGGTGAACGAGGCGCGAGAGGCGACATTGCGCCCCACCACGCCCCAAAGATTCGGGCCTATGCGGTCCTGCCCGCCTTGCTCGAAGGTATGGCAGGAGGTGCAGACCTGGGCGGTCTGTCGGCCCTTCGCCACGTCCGCCGCCGCGAGCGCCGTCCCCAGATCGACCGGCGGCGGCGCTGCAACAGCTGCCGGCGCCTCGGCGCTGCGGGGAACCGAGACCTTCTCGATGTTGCTCATGTAGCCGCGAAGCGTCGCGCGGCCACCGGCCATGCTCAAGCCGGAAGGCCAGCTCCGCTGCAGGGAGGCCAGATCGACGACCGGCTCGTTCACGCCAGCGACCTTGTAGGCGGGTTCGGAGACGTAGGTTTCGGGGAACACGACCCGGGTGATCGCGTGGATCACAAACAGCACGACCACGGTCCCGGTGAATGCGGCGCCGAACTTCAGTCTTTCCCAGGTATCCATGCCGTGGTCCTCAGGCGCTGTATCCTGCGCGCTTCGCCGATCCCCTCAAATCCATCAAGGGCCGCTTCCAAAGAAGATGGTCCGCGTCCAGAAGGTGTAGTCCGACTCAATAGCCATGAGCAGGATCAGTGTCCCCAAGCATAGCGGCGGGACAAGAATGGCATAGATCAAGGCCAGGCGTTCCCACGCCATGTGCATGAAGATGGCGACGATCAGTCCCGCCTTCAAAAACATGAAGGTAACGATGAGCAACGGTCTGAGAACGCCTTCGACATGAAAATAGTCGACGAGGTAGGACATGGTGCTGAGGACGAAAAGGTAACCCCAGACCTTCAGGTAGACGCCGATCGGGTGCTGTTGCCCGTGGGCATGGGCCGTCTTCGATCTCCTGGCCGACGCCTCTTCGTGCAATGGCGCCGGTTGCGGGGCGGCCGCCTGTCGAGTGACGCGCTGCGCGACGTTGTCTCGTTCGACCGTCATCTTTTTCAACCTTACCAAAGGTAGAAGAGCGCAAAGATGAATACCCAGACGAGATCGACGAAGTGCCAATAGAGCCCGGCGATCTCAACGACCTCGTAGTTTCCCTTCTGCTCGTAATGCCCGCGCGCAACCTTGGATGCGATGATCGACAGATAGATCACGCCGATCGACACATGCAGGCCGTGAAAGCCGGTGATCATGAAGAAGCAGGAGCCGAATTGCGGAGCCCCCAGCGGGTTTCCCCAGGGACGCACGCCTTCCTCGACAATCAACTTGGTCCATTCGAACGCCTGCATGCTGACAAAGCTCGCGCCGAACCCCGCGGTCGCGAGCATCAGCAGAGTCGTCTTCAGGCGGTCGCGGCGATAGGCGAAGTTGACCGCCATCGCCATCGTCCCGCTGCTGCTTATCAGGATGAAGGTCATGATGGCGATCAGGATGAGCGGGATCGGGCGACCGCCAATGGTCAGCGCGAAGACTTCGCTGGGGTTCGGCCACGGCACGGTCGTCGAGGCCCGCATCGTCATGTAGGAGGTCAGGAAGCAGGAGAAGACGAAGGTGTCGCTCAGCAGGAAGATCCACATCATGGCCTTGCCCCAGTGGACCTGTTTGAAGACCTCCTGGTCCGACGACCAGTCGGCGGCAAGGCTGCGAAGGCCCTCGGGGGGCGGGGCGATGTCTGTGGTGTCAGTCGATGTGGTCGCGGTCATCTTCGATTCAACAGCAAGAGTGAGAACATCACGAGCCAGACCAGCAACAGGAAGTGCCAATAGATCGCACAGAGATCGACGCTCTGTTCGACCTCGGCCGCCTCGCCGCCCGCCAAGACCTTGAGAGTCGTTCGCCCCCACACAGTCAGGCCACCCAGCAGGTGCAGGCCATGCAGTGCGGTGATCAGGTAGAAGAACGCGCTCATGGTCGTGGCCGTCAGCCCGCAACCGGCGTCCTCGAGCTGCCGCCAGACGGTGAGCTGGCCTGCGAGGAAGGCGACGGCCAGGGCGCCGCCGGCGACGAGGCCCGCCCGCAGGCTCTCCATCTGCCCGCGGCGCCCGGCGGCCCGCGCCCATTCCCAGGCCGCGCTGCTGAGCATCAGGACGCCGGTGTTGACCCATAGCAGCGGCGGCCAGAACATCGGCTTCCAATCCGGCTGCTGGTCCGTACTGAGGCCGTGCCCATCCATGCGCATGACCATGACCACGGCGATCAGCATGAACATGATCGTCGCGACGCCGAAATAGAGCCGCAGCCCCACCGCCGCCGCAGGCAAGGTCCGAAGGCCATCCGGATCCGGATCGATCGAGGGATCCAGGCCCGGCGCCAGCCAGGGTTTCTCCGTCAGCCTACGTACAATGCCCACATCTCAATCCTCCGAAGACATCTCAGGTGGCGTGATGACGAGCCACACCGTCCGGCGGAACATTTTGTGGAATGAAATCCTGCGGCGCCCCGGGCACGCTGTAGTCGTAAGCCCAGCGATAGACGACCGGAAGCTTCGGTCCCCAGTTGCCGTGGGCCGGCGGAGTCTGCGGCGTCTGCCATTCCAGCGTCGTCGCGCCCCAGGGATTGCTGTCGGCCTTTGGGCCTTTGAAGTAACTCCAGATCATATTGTAGAAGAACACCAGCTGCGCGGCGCCGACGATCAGCGCGGCGACGGTGATGAATTCATTGGCCACTTGCGCCGAGTGGGGGATGAACGCGGTCTGCCCCAGCGCGTAGTATCGCCGCGGCACGCCGAGGAAGCCCAGGTAGTGCATGGGAAGATAGATCGCGTAGACCCCCAGGAAGGTGATCCAGAAGTGGATGTGGGCCAGCCCGGCGTGCCACATTCGCCCGGTGATCTTGGGATACCAGTGGTAGATCGCCCCGAAGATCACCAGGATTGGGGAGACCCCCATCACCATGTGAAAATGGCCGACGACGAAGAAGGTATCGGACAGGGGAACATCGACGCTGACGTTACCGAGGAACAGGCCCGTCAATCCGCCGTGGATAAAGGTGAAGATGAAGCCGATGGCGAACAGCATCGGCGCTCGCAGGTGGATGTCGCCACGCCAGAGCGTCAGCAGCCAGTTGTAGACCTTGATGGCGGTGGGAACTGCAATGACCAGCGTCGAGCTCGCGAAGAAGAACCCGAAATAGGGATTCATCCCGCTGACGTACATGTGGTGCGCCCACACGAAGAGGCTGAGGACGCCGATCACGACGATCGCCCACACCATCATTCGGTAGCCGAATATATTTTTCCGCGCATGTGTGCTGATGAGGTCGGAAACGATGCCGAAGGCCGGAAGGGCGACGATATAGACCTCGGGATGGCCGAAGAACCAGAACAGGTGCTGGAACAGGAGCGGGCTGCCGCCATTGAACTTCGTCTGCTGCCCCATCGACACCAGCGACGGCATGAAGAAGCTGGTGCCGACCACGTGGTCCAGCATCATCATGACGGCGGCGACGAACAGGGCGGGAAACGCCAGCAGCCCGAGGATGGCGGCGACGAAAATGCCCCAGACCGAGCACGGCATGCGCATCAAGGTCATGCCCCGCGTGCGCGCCTGCAGCACGGTGGTGACATAGTTCAATCCACCCATGGTGAAGGCGACGACGAAGATCGCCAGCGAGGCCAGCATGAGGATGATGCCCCAGTGCCGCCCCGGGGTTCCCTCGAGAATGGATTGTGGCGGATAGAGCGTCCAACCGGCCCCGGTCGGTCCGCCGGGCGCGAAGAAGCTCGCCACCAGCACCAGCACCGCGAGCAGATAAACCCAGTAGCTGAGCATGTTGACGAAGGGGAAGACCATGTCGCGCGCGCCGATCATCAGCGGGATGAGGTAATTCCCGAACCCGCCGAGGAGCAGCGCCGTCAACAGATAGATCACCATGATCATCCCGTGCATGGTGACAAACTGCAGATAGGCGCTGGGCGTGATGAACTTGAGCGCGCCCGGGAAGCCAAGCTGCAGTCGCATCAGATCGGACAACACCAGCGCCACCAGCCCGATCGCGACAGCCGTCACCGAATATTGCAAGGCGATGACCTTGTGATCCTGACTCCAGACATATTTCCCAACCCAGGTCTTGGGATGGTGAAGCACCCTGGTGTCGTCGGCGATCGTGGTGGAGGTCATCGTGCTTCCCGATTCACTGACTTGCCGGTGTGGATTCCGCGATCAATTGGCTGTAGGTCGGTTGCTGACTTAGCCACGTCTCGAACGCAGGCTCCTGGTCAATCGCCACCGCGCCCCGCATCGTGTAATGGCCGACCCCGCAGAGTTCGGCGCACAGGATGTCGAAGGTTCCCGTGCGCGTCGGCGTAAACCAGAAGTAGGTGACCATGCCGGGCACCAGGTCCATCTTGGCGCGGATCTGCGGCACGAAGAAATCGTGCGTCACGTCCTTGGAACGCAGCAGGGCTTTCACCGGCCGGCCGAGCGGAAGGTGCACTTCGCTGCCTTCCACCAGGATGTCGTCGCGCCCGAAGGGATCGTCGGGGTTGAGCCCGAAGGGATTGTCGGCGCTGACCTGCCGCGAGTTGACCGTCCCCAAGACCCCGTCTTTCCCCGGAAACCGAAAGCTCCACTGCCATTGCTGACCGACCGCCTCGAAGACCAAGGCGTCTTTCGGCACGGTGACGAACTGCTTCCAGGCGAGCAGGCCGGGCGCCAGGAGGGCGGCGATCCCGACCGCCGTCCAGATGGTCAGCCGCCGCTCCAGCGCCACGCTTTCGGGGTCATAGTGGGCCCGATGGCCCCTGCGGTGCCGGTAACGGTAGATCGAATAGGCCAGGAAGATATTCAAAGCGACGAACACCAGCCCACAGACCCACATCGTGACGTCAAGGGCGGTATCGATCGATTTCCAGTTGGACGCCAACGGCGTCTGCCACCACGGCGTCAGGAGCTGAAATGCAATTGAGAGCAAGACCAGCGCAACGATTGCAATGGCTATAGCCATGACTTGTCTCGCCCAAATCCTGGTCTCTACCCGTCGCCGGGCTGACCTCGGGGTTCCTTGAAGGATCGGAAAGATGTTCGATTGGCGCCGCGCAATGTTGGGCGCCGCCCGTGTCCTGCGGGCGGCGGCGGCAAAGCTGGCGATGAGTGCGGGACGTCTGGTTCGGCGCAGCCAGGAAGACAAGCGTCGACATGGCGTCGGCGAACTTCATTTATCAGTGTCGCCTGGGTCATCATCGACGCCCTCGCACACCAATCCGGTGGAAGCCTCGCGATCCCCGCAGCCATCTTCTGGCTTGCGTCGCGGGTGCGGGACCCACCTAGCTCAGCTCGAACTATATAGCTTTATGGCGCCTAGAGGAAGCTTCGCCGGGTGTGGGCGCCACCCCCTGCAGGAGGGCCTTTGCGCGGTGTCGCCGGGCGCTCCCACGCAAGTCTCGTCAGTCCGCGTCCGCCGTGGAACGCGGCCTCTTCCAGCTACAAGCATTTTCGCTCATGGGTCACGATTACGCCGGCGAGGGCCGCACCCGCATGGGTCAGCCGCCGAGCGCGACGGCTTCAGGGCTGCCCGCGCCCGCCGGTGAATTTGATCGTTTTATATCGAAACTGATTGAAACGCCCCGACCGACCCCCTATTCTGGCGGCATCAGTTCGAACGGAGCGCCGGATGATGATCCAAGTGTCCACCCCTGCGGCGGCGGCCGCCCTGCTGTTCGCAGCTCCCGCCAACCGCTGGTCGGATACGGAGGCCGCCGGGAAGTCGCCCGAGGAGCTGCTGCTCTATCGCTCGAACCTGCTGGGATCGGACCTGACGGTCACCAACTTCGGCGGCGGCAACACCTCGGCCAAGCTCGATGCCCGGGACCCGCTCACCGGCGAGACGGTGAAGGTGCTGTGGGTGAAGGGCTCCGGCGGCGACATCGGCTCGATGAAGCTGGACGGCTTCTCGACCCTCTACCTCGACAAGTTCCGCGCGACCGAGGCGCTCTACCGCGGCGCCGACCAGGAAGACGAGATGGTCGGCTACCTGCCGCACTGCACCTTCAACCTGAATCCCCGCGCCGCCTCGATCGACACCCCGCTGCACGGCCTGCTGCCGTTCGCCCATGTCGACCATGTGCATCCCGACGCCATCATCGCGCTGGCCGCCGCGGCCGGCGGCGCGGCGGCGACCCGGGAAATCTGGGGCGGCGCCGTCGGCTGGCTGCCGTGGCGGCGCCCCGGCTTCGAACTCGGCGTGCAGATCCGCGACTATGTGGCGGCGAACCCCGGGCTGCGCGGCGTCATGCTGGCGGGCCACGGGATCATCTGCTGGGGCGATGACTCCAAGGCCTGCTACGAGAACACCATCGGCTTGATCGCCGACGCAGCGCGCTACCTGAACGGCCGGCTGGAGGGCAAGCCGGCGTTCGGCGGCCAGGCCGTGGCCCCGCTCGCGCCGGAAGAACGCCGGCGGGTGGCCGCGCAGCTGATGCCGAAGCTGCGCAGCCTGATGACTGGGGGCCGCCCCAAGATCGGTCATTTCTCCGATGACGCCGAGGCGCTGGAGTTCACCGGCTCCAAGGACTTCCTGCGGCTGGCGGCGGTCGGCACCTCCTGCCCCGACCACTTCCTGCGCACCAAGATCGCGCCGTTGCCGCTGGATCCGGAGCGACTGCACGACGACAGCTATCTCGCCCAGGCGCTGGCGGACTACCGCGCCGCCTATGCGGGCTATTACCAGCGCTGCGCGCGTCCGAGCGATCCGGCGATGCGCGACCCCAACCCGGTGGTGGTGCTGGTTCCCGGCGTCGGGCGGATCACCTTCGCCGCCGACAAGACCACCGCCCGGCTGGCCGGCGAGTTCTACGGCAACGCCATCAACGTTATGCGCGGGGCCGAAGCCCTCGGCGGCTACATCGGCCTGCCGGAGCAGGAAGCCTTCGACATTGAATACTGGGCGCTGGAGGAGGCCAAGCTGCAGCGCATGCCCAAGCCCAAGCCGATGGTCGGCAAGGTGGCCCTGGTCACCGGCGGCGCCGGCGGGATCGGCGCGGCCACCGCGGCCCGGCTGATCGCAGAGGGCGCCTGCGTCATGCTCGTCGACCGCGACGCCGGCGCGATGGACGAGGTGCTCGCCGGCTTCCAGACGCAATACGGCAAGGACGTCGTGCGCTCGGCCATCTGCGACGTCACCGACGAGGCGCAGGTGATCGCCGCTTTCGCGGCCTGTGCACGTGAGTTCGGCGGCCTCGATATGTTCGTCGCCAACGCGGGCATCGCCTCCTCGGCGCCGATCGAGGAGACCACGGTCGCCCTGTGGAGCAAGAACTATGACGTCCTGGCGCTGGGCTATTTCCTGACCTCGCGAGAGGCGATCAAGCTGATGAAGCCGCAGAAGGACGGCTCGATCGTCTTCATCGGCTCGAAGAACGGCCTGGCGGCGGCGACCAACGCCTCCGCCTACGCCTCGGCCAAGGCCGCGGCCCTGCACCTGGCCCGCTGCCTGGCGCTGGAGTGCGCGCCCTTCGGCATCCGCGTGAACAGCGTCAATCCGGACGCCGTGATCCGCGGCTCGCGCATCTGGGACGGCGACTGGCGCAAGGAGCGCGCCGGCGCCCACGGCATCGATGCGGGCGCGGAGCTGGAGGAGCACTACCGCAAGCGCTCGATGCTGAAGCGCGACGTGCTGCCGCAAGACGTCGCCGAGGCGGTGGCCTTTTTCGCTTCCGAAGCCTCGGCCAAGTCGACCGGCAACATGCTGAACGTCGACGCGGGCAACGCCCAGGCCTTCACCCGCTAAACTAAGTCGAGCGGCCGCAGGGCCGCTGGAGGAAACGACATGGCGACCTCTCTTCCGCTCTCGACCGAGGCGATCGAAGCGCACAACGCCCAGCGCATGGCCGCGCTCGAAGACGACTATGCGAGCCTGGGCCGCCAGCTCGACCGTCGCGGGATAGACATCGATGCGGTCAAGGCCAAGGTGGCGAGCTTCTCCGTCGCCGTGCCCAGCTGGGGCGCCGGCCGCGGCGGCACCCGTTTCGCCAAGTTCCCGATTCCCGGCGAACCGACCAACATCCACGAGAAGCTGGAGGACTGCGCGGTGGTCAACCAGCTCAGCCGCGCCACGCCGCGCGTCTCGCCGCACTTCCCCTGGGACAAGGTCAGCGACTACGCGGCCTTGCGCGAGGAAGCCGCCAGCCTCGGCCTGGGCTTCGACGCGGTGAACTCCAACACCTTTCAGGATCAGCCGGGCCAGGCCCATAGCTACGCCACGGGATCGCTCTCCTCGACCCTCGCCGCCACCCGCCAGCAAGCGGTGGAGCACAACATCGAGTGCATCGAGATCGGCCGCAAGCTGGGCGCCCGCGACCTGACCGTCTGGGTCGGCGACGGGACCAACTTCCCCGGCCAGCAGGACTTCGCCCGTTCGCTCGACCGCTATCTGGAGGCCGCCGCCCAGGTCTACGCCGCCCTGCCCGAGGGCTGGCGCATGCTGCTCGAGCACAAGATGTTCGAGCCGGCCTTCTATTCGACGGTGATCTCCGACTGGGGCTCGTCGATCCTGGCGGCGCAGCAGCTTGGGCCCAAGGCCAAGTGCCTGGTCGACCTCGGCCACCACGCGCCCAACGTCAACATCGAGCAGATCGTCGCGCGGCTGCACCGGTTCGGCAAGCTCGGCGGCTTCCACTTCAACGACAGCAAGTACGGCGACGACGACCTGGATTCCGGCGCGATCAATCCGCACCAGCTCTACCTGGTGTTCAACGAGCTGGTGGAAGCCGAGTTGAACCCGCGCGACGGCTTCGACCCCGCCTACATGATCGACCAGTCGCACAACGTCACCGATCCGATCGAGAGCATGCTCTCTTCGGCGGAGGCGATCGTCGGCGCCTACGCCCGGGCGGTGCTGGTCGACCGCGAGGCGCTGCACGCGGCTCAGGAGGCCAACGACACCATGATGGCGTTCCAGGCGCTGCGGCGGGCCTACAACCTCGACGTGGCTCCGATCCTGGCCATGGCCCGGGTCGAGGCGGGCGGCGCGGTCGACGTGCTGGCAGCCTACCGCGACGCCGGCTGGCGCGAGCGCAAGGCGCAGGAACGCCGGCCCGTCGGCCTGGGCGCCGGCATCGTCTGATCGACCCTGCGCCGGCCGGCCCGGCCCCAAGTCATCCCACCAAAGACCAAGAGCGCCGAGTGAGCGCCCCAACGAGGAAACCGCAGATGGCCATCGAAATCGACGCCGCGCCCCCCGGCCTGAGCCGGCCCGACTTGCGCAGCCTGCGCGGCCCGCTGGCCTTCGCAGTCGCCTGCTTCGTCGTCTGGGGCCTGGCCTACGGCCTGCTCGACGTCCTCAACAAGCATTTCCAGGAGACGCTGCACGTCGGCAAGGCCCAGTCCACCTGGCTGCAGATGGCCTATTTCGGCGCCTACCTGGTCATGAGCCTGCCGGCCGGCCTACTGCTGCAGGCCCGCGGCTACAAGTTCGGCATCGTCTTCGGCCTGGTGGTGACGGCGGCAGGCGCCCTGCTGTTCATCCCCTCGGCCCAGCTGGCCAGCTTCCCCTATTTCGTTGGCTCGATGTTCGTCCTGGCGTCCGGCCTCTGCTTCCTGGAGACCGCCGCCGACACCTACGTCAACGTGCTGGGTCCGCCGGAGCGGGCCTCGCAGCGGCTGAACCTCGCCCAGTCGTTCAACGCCCTTGGTGTCTTCTTCGGCCCGCTGATCGGCGGGACGCTGTTCTTTCGGGAAGGCGGCTCGGGCGGCGCCCAGCAGGCGGTGCAGGCCACCTACCTGGCCATCGCCATCGCCGTGCTGATCTTCGCCGCCGTGGTCGCCCGCGCGCGGCTGCCGGAACTCGGCGCCGACCATGGGCTGGAGAGCTTTCACGCGCCGTCCGAGGGCGCTTCGGCCGGCGCGGCGACGCTCGCCAGGCCGCACTTCGTGTTCGGCGTCATCACCCAAGCGCTCTACGTCGGCGCCCAGGTCGGCATCGGCGCCTTCTTCATCAACCTGGTCACCGAGACCTGGCGCGGGCTGACCTCGCGCGACGGCGCTTTCCTGCTGTCGATCGCCACCGCCGCCTACCTGATCGGCCGTTTCGCCACCACCGCCCTGCTGCTTCGGTTCCGGCCCCGCGCAGTGCTCACCGCCTATGGCCTGGTCAACCTGGCGCTCTGCCTGGTGGTGAGCGTCGGCATCGCCAAGGTCTCGGCCGTCGCCCTGATCGCCGTCTTCTTCTTCATGTCGACGATGTTCGCGACCATCTTCACCCTCGGCGTCGCGGATCTCGGGGCCGCCACCAAGCGCGGCGCCTCGATGATGGTGATGGCGATCGGCGGCGGGGTGCTGCTGCCCTATCCGATGGGTCGGATCGCCGAGGCCTATGGCACCCCGGCCGCCTTCCTGCTGCCCGCCCTCTGCTTCGCCGCCGTCGCCGCCTACGGGCGATGGGGCTCCAGGCCCGCATGACCCTTAAGGGCGCTCACGGCAGCGGGACGCCGGTGAGTTCGCCGAGTCTGGCGACGAGTTGGTCCTGGAATCCGCGGTCCATGACCTCGCCCGCGGGCTGCTCCTGCCGAAGGTCACGCCAGTAGCGACCGCTGAGCGTGGCGGCGGGCTCGTTGCTGACGGCCAGCCAGGTCTGGGTCCGCTGGCCGGTGTCGAGGTCGACCGGGGCGCCCCCGCCGCCCATCCGGGTGCGCGCCCAGCCAGGATCGACCGCGTTGCTCAGCACCTCCGGCCAGCGGCGCGCCAGCGCGAAGGCGAGCGCGGCGACGTGAAGCTTGCTTTCGGCATAGGCCCGCGCGGCATCCCAAGGCCGCTCGGTCCAGTCGATGTCGCGCAGCGAGCCCTCCCCGCCGCGGTGAAGGCCGCTGCTAAGGTAGACCAGCCGATCGGGGCGCTCGATCAACGCCGTCAGGATGTAGGGCGCGAGGGTGTTGACCGCCAGGATGCCGGCGTGGCCCTCCGGGCTCGAGCCGCGGCTCCGCTCCCGGTAAACGCCTGCGTTGTGGATGACCGCGTCCATGCGCCCGATCGCATTCACCTGATCTGCGATGCTGCGGGTTTCGCCGGCGCTGCGCAGATCGCCGATCACCACGCCCGCGGTACGCGACGCAAGGTCGGCCAACGCCGCAGCCCGGTCGGGTGTCCGCGCGTGCAGGACCACCTGGTGGCCGCCGCCGAGGAGCGACTGCGCCGCTGCGCGGCCGAGCCCTTCAGTGCTCCCGGTGATGAAGACGCGCGCCATCGGCCGCTCTCGGTTGCTCCGTCATGGAAACGCAGCACCCGGCCGGGCCGACTGCGCAAGGGGGCGGTTCACCCTCCCATGTTCGGCTGTCCGCCACGGTCGATCGCGGCCACCCCATCCGGCCCGACGGGCCAGATCGCCGTCGAGCTCGCGGCAAGTCGCAGCCAACGACCCTCGGTGTCCTGGTGGAGGACCTCTACGGCATGGCCGCGGATCCGCTCCATCATCGCCACCTCGAGGGCTGTGGCCTCGGCTTGGACCGCGTCGCTGAAGGCGCCGATCTGCCGGCTCGCGCCGCGAATGGTCCAGCGCTCGACCCGGCGAACAATGAAGAAGCGATACTGCGACATGGGCTTTCGGGGGCTGTAACGCCCATCGTCGCCGACAGTTTCGCCCAGGCCGGAGCCTTGCGCGCCTGCTCAGGACGGCCATCGCCGCCAGGCCCGAAATCCTCATCCTCTCCTTCTCAATTCCGGTCTTGAAAGATTTGCCGCCATTCCCAAAATCAACCCCGGCCTGAAGTTGTCGCGCAGGCTTGAGATGAAAGGAAGCAGACGGAGACACGGCGATGCACCTCGCAACGTCAGAGCAACTCATTTGGAGCCAGGGCCTCGAGGCCCCGCTCAGCCTCAGGGCGGCGCTCTCGCGTGGGATCCGACCGGCGGTAGGCTTCAGCCACCCCTCGGAAGTCCTGAAAGACCCGCACCTGACCCCCGCGGAAAAACGCGAGATCCTCTCCTCGTGGGCTTCGGACGCCTCGGCGGTCCGCGAAGAGCCCGGCCTTCGATGGCTTCTGGGTACGGTGGCCCCCGTTCCCCTGGATGACGTGCGCGAAGCGCTCCAGCGCCTGGATCGAGCCGGTTAGCGAGACGTCCCATGCGAAGGATCGATGTGACAGCCCTCGCGGACGGGTGGAGGGTCACGGTGGATGCGGTCTGCAACGACATGATCTTCCGAAGCGGCCGCGCGGCGGAACGCGCGGCCCTGCGCCTCGCCTACCGCCTGTCCTGCGCCGGCGAGGCGAGCGAGATCCGGCTGTATCTGAGGGACGGCCGTCTGGCCGCGCGATTCCATAGTCCTGCGTTCAGCGCGCCGCGACCCCCGCCCGACCTTCCCGGACCGACGGCGGCCAACCTTCAGGCGGCGTGACGCGAAAACTTGCCCCAGTGGGCAGGCCACGCAGCGTCCCTGGGCGGCCTGCACGCCAGCGCGGGCGGCGTCCGCAAGCCGTCCGGCAGGCTCGCCGCAGTTGACCTTCGCGCGCGCCGCCAGCAGGACAGCGAAATGACCGGATCCGCCCCTCTCGATGGCCCGACCTCGCCCCCGGCCACAGGCGCCGCGCCGCGCTCGCTGGTGATCCTGCTGCATGGCTACGGCTCGAACGGCTCCGACCTCATCGGGCTGGTTCCCTTCTGGCGCCCGGCCCTCCCCGACACGCTGTTCCTGGCTCCCAACGCGCCGCAGGCCTGCCCCGGCGCGCCGGGCGGCCGGCAATGGTGGCCGTTGACCAGTCTTTCGCCGGAGGCGCGTGCAGCCGGGGTGCGGGTCTCGGCGCCGGACCTGAACGCCTACATCGATAGCCACCTCGCCGCGCACGGTCTGAGCGAGGACCGGCTGGCGCTGGTGGGGTTCAGCCAGGGGACCATGATGGCGTTGCACGTCGGCCCGCGTCGGGCGAAGCTGATTGCCGGGATCGTCGGCTATTCCGGGATGCTCGCCGATCCGGATGCCCTGAGCCAGGAGGCGGTCGCCAAGCCACCGGTTCTGCTCGTGCACGGCGACGCCGACGAAGTGCTGCCGGTGGCGGCCATGCATCAGGCGAAGACCCGGCTCGAGGCTCTGGGTTTCGAGGTGGCGGCGCACGTCTCGCCCGGCCTTGGGCACAGCGTCGACGACGTTGGCCTGCAGCTCGGCGCCGAATTCCTGGCGGACCGCCTCGCCTGAGGCCGACTGCGCCGCCGCTCATTTTTTCGGCACGGCTGCCCTGCGGCGGACATCGACGCGGCGGATACGAATCGAACGCCATTTATCTGCTGAATGACGGAGCCACGGCCCGCAGCCTGCCAGCTGGTGACGGTGATCGCGGGAGTGAGAGCATGGCTGAGTACCGCCTCTACTTCATTGATACGGATGGCGAACGTCTCGGCGCGTTCGACTTCGCGAGCACCGACGACCGTTGCGCCGAGGCGGCGGCCAAACAGTTCGGATGTGAGCGCGGGGCCGACCTCTGGTGCGGCGGGCGCCTGGTCGGCGGCTGGCGCCGCGAACAGGCGCCCGACCCCGATCGACGCGCAGCCGCTGTGGAGGCCGCGCCAGCAGCCCCGGCGTCCTGATGTCCGGCAGGCCTTGAGCCGCCGAGTGGAACCGGCGTCGCGGCCGCCCGCTCCGCCTCGGTGACCGCACTCATTCTACCCGCGCCGATCCAGCGCCGAGTCGAGGCCGCTGCAGCTGACTTTCTTCGCCCCTCGGGGGTGGCGAAGATCGACTTCGGCCACCCCTTGGCGGAACAGGCGTTGCTCCCCGCCCACTCGATCTCCTGGCAGGTGTTCAAGAACCCGGTGAGCCTGTTCATCGGCGGCGTCGCCGCCGTGATCCTGGAGCTGGCCGAGCCGCGGGTGCGGGCCGGTGTCTGGGAGCACACGAGCTTCCGCACGGATCCTGTCACCCGCCTGCAGCGAACGGGGATGGCGGCGATGGTCAGCGTCTACGCCGCCCGATCGCAGGCCGAGCGGATGATTGCCGGCGTCAACCGTCGTCACGCGCGGATCACAGGCCTCGCCGACGACGGGCAGGCCTACGCCGCCGACGCGCCGGAGTTGCTGAACTGGGTTCATGCCACCGCGACCTATGGCTTCACCGAGGCCCGCCATCGCTTCGTCCGCCCGCTGAGCCAGGCCGCACGCGATCGCGCCTGGGCCGAGGCGGCTGTGGTCGGGCGCCTCTACGGTGCGACGGGGGCGCCGACATCGCAGCGCCAATGGGAGGCGCAGCTCCGCACGATGGCCCCTCGCCTGCGACCCTCGCCGGTCATCGCCGAATTTCTCGAAATCCTCCGCCAGGCCGAGCTTCTGCCGCCGCCGGGTCGGCCCTTGCAGCAGCTGCTGATCCGAGCGGCGATCGAGCTGACGCCGCCCGATGTGGCGGGCGCCCTCGGCCTGGATCGCAGGCGCGGTCTGACGCCCTTGGAAGCCAGGGTGGTCTGCGCGATTGCGCGAGGCGCCGACCGTTTGCTCCTGAGCAACGCGCCGCCCGCCCAGGCCTGTCGCCGCCTGGGCCTGCCGGCCGACTGGCTCTACAGTCCTTGAACGCTGAAGCCGAAACCGCCGCGCTGGTCTAGCGCTTTTCCAGCGTCACGACCGGCTCGAATCCGCCGTAGATCATCCGCATGCCGTCGAACGGCATGGGGTTCTTCTCCGGGTTCATGCGGTCATCCGTCTTCATCCGCTCCTGCATCTGAGCCATGGCGCGGTCGCGGGTCGCCTTGTCGGGCCATTCGACCCAGGAGAAGACAACGGTCTCATCCTGCTTGGCCTGCACGGCGCGACGGAAATCGGTCTGCTTGCCGTCGGGCACCTCGTCGCCCCAGCATTCCAGGATGCGCACCGCGCCCAGCTCCATGAAGAGGCTGTCGACCAGCTTCGCGTGGTCGATGAACTTCTGCTTGTTCGCGGTCGGCGCCGCGATGACGAAGCCGTCGATATAGGTCATGGCCCTCTCCTCGCCTTCCATCGATGACGCCTAAACGCGCAACTTTGGCCCTCGGCCAATCGACGTGGGCGCGACGGCGTGGGCCCGCGCGCGGCTCGGCCCCTGTCTCGCCGCCGCGCCGGACTTGCGCCTATCGCTCGCACCTTGGCCACCGCACGGGATCGCCCAAGCTCGGATCGGCTGAACTTCAGGCGATCCAGTGAGCTTTCAACAGGAGCGCTTCCGGGCCGACGAAAGAACGATGCCGCAGGCTACTATCTCTAAGATCAATACTATACGACGCCGATTGTCTTGGAGGTATGGTTCGCGGCTACTGTATCCATCGCTGCAGAAGCGATGCGTCGGCCGTCGCCCTGAGACCGCGGAGGAATCTGGATGAAACTTGGCGTGTCGTATCCGACGACGGAAGTCGCCGGCGATCCGGACGCGGTGCGCAAATTCGTTCGGGCGGTGGAGGAACTCGGGTTCGAGCACCTGATGGCCTACGACCACGTGGTCAAATGTCCGCATGAGGGCCGCGAACCGAAGCTGACCGGCCGGTACACGGAGAAGGACAGCTTCCACGATCCGTTCGTACTGTTCGGGTTCGCCGCGGCGGTCAGCGAGACGCTGGAGTTCGTGACCGGGGTGCTGGTGCTTCCGCAACGGCAGACCGCGCTGGTGGCTCAGCAGTCGGCCGACGTCGACCTGCTCTCGCGCGAGCGGTTGCGCCTGGGGGTGGGGATCGGCTGGAATTACGTGGAATACGAAGCCCTCGGCCAGGAATTCCGCACCCGCAACAAGCGGATCGAGGAACAGATCGGCCTCATGCGCGAGCTCTGGGAAACGCCGGTGGTCAGCTTCCAGGGCCGGTTCGACCGCATCGACCGCGCCGGCATCAATCCCCGCCCCCGGCGCCAGATCCCGATCTGGCTCGGCGGCCATTCCGAGGCGGCCTACGAACGCGGCGCAAAATTCGGCGACGGCTTCATCTTCGCCGCGCCCGGCGCCGGGGCTGTGGAAGCCTGGGCGCGCACGCGTCATCACCTGGCGGCGCTGGGTCGCTTGGAGGCCGACTTCGGTCGCGAGCTTATCCCGATCTTCGCGGGCAATCCTCGGGAAGCCGCCGACGACCTGAAGACCTGGCGCGACGCCGGCGGGACCCATGGCTGCGCGCCCTCGATGGGCAAGGGCCTCGGCCCCGACGTCGACGCCCATATCGCTTACCTCGCCGAGGTCAAACGGCTGGTCGATGCGGGCTAGCCCGCGCGCGTGACGGCATCGCCATTGGCGTCCTTTCCGATCGGGAGGTCGCGCGCGAGTCCCTACAGCCTGGCCCGGGCGCAGCGCGGACTCCCGCTCCTCACCGAGTTCTTGCAGTTGTTCGGGCCCTGCGCCGAAGGCGGCGTGATGGGGCGCTTCGAGATGCGCTGAGGCCGGCGGTGGTCGGATCGGCGATCATATGTTCGTGCGACCGCGTCGGCCGAGGTGATTCCAGGTCATGATGCAGGCCGGGCGAGACAATGAGGCCAGACATGGATGACCGTGGCGGGGCGCAACTTCACCTCGTAGCTCACGATTCCGCTGTGCACGCGATTTTGCTGATGGACCTGCTGCGAATTGTGCAGCGGATCGATCCGGCGGCCGTCCAGCGTCAGGTCGACCAGGCCGAGCGCGAACTGCGCGAAGCCGGCGCCAATCCGCAGAGCCCGCTGCAGGGACGCGGCTCGCACAGCGTGCTGGAGCACCGGCTCGCCTATCTGCGATCGGTCCAGATCCAGGCGGCGGTCGGCTGACAGCCGAGATCGGCGGCGATCGCCAACGCGTTCGCCCTCTGGAGGACCGGTCGCGCCGCAGCTAGGTTGCGGCGATGGCAACACGCGCCGCCGCGGGCGATCCCTCGCTGGTCCTCTCAGGCTTGAGGAAGTCCGTCCCGGGCGGACGGGTGTTGTTTCGCGGCCTCGACATGTCGCTGGCGGCCGGCGAGATCGTGGCGATCATGGGAGAGTCCGGCGCGGGCAAGTCCACCCTGCTCAACCTGGTCGCCGGCCTGGACCAGCCTGACGAGGGGCGAATCCTGATCGACGGGGTCCCGCTCGATGGGCTCGGCGACGACGCGCTCACGGTGTTGCGGCGCGACCGCATCGGCTTCGTGTTCCAGGCCTTCCACATCCTGCCGTACCTGACGCTGGCCCAGAACGTCGCCCTGCCGCTGGTGCTGGCCCAGACGCCGGCGGCCAAGGCGCTGGCGCGCGCGGCAACCCTGCTTGAGCGCGTCGGCCTGCCCGGCCGGGGCGACGACTACCCCGCCCAGCTGTCCGGGGGCGAGCTGCAGCGGATCGCGGTCGCCCGCGCCCTGGTCCATCGCCCCGCCCTGCTGCTGGCCGACGAGCCGACCGGCAATCTGGATCCACAGACCGCCGAGCGCGTGCTCCAGCTGCTGGTCCATCAGGTGCGCGGCGCCGGCGCCGCCGCGCTGCTGGTGACCCATTCCGAACGCGCCGCGGCCCTGGCCGACCGCGTCCTCATGCTCACGCCCGGCGGGCTCGAGCCGCATGCCGCCGGCGCCGCGCATTAACCCGGTCCTCATTCGCTGGGTGATGCTCGGCGAGTGGCGCGCCCGCCCCGGCCGGCTGGTGCTCGCGGTGCTGGCCATCGCCGTCGGCGTCGCGCTCGGCCTGGCCGTGCACCTGGTCAACCGCTCGGCGCTCGACGAATTCGCCCGCGCGATCCGCACCGTCGGCGGCGAGGCCGACCTGCAGGTGCGCGCGACATCGCCGGCGGCCTTCGACGAGGCCCTCTATCCCAGGCTCGCCACCCTGCCCGGCGTCGCCGGCGCCAGTCCGATGGTCGAGCTCACCGCCGCCCTTGACGAGGCGCCGGGCGTGACGCTGACCCTGTTGGGGACGGACGTCTTGCGGACCGCGGTCGTGACCCCCAGCCTGGTCGGCCGCCCCGGCGGCGGCGCGGCGGCTATGGCCTTCGATCCCGAGGCGCTCTTCCTGTCCCCGGCCGCCCTGCAGGCGACGGGGCGGCCGGTCGGCAGCCGGATCCGGCTGTCCTCCGGCGGGAGGGCCGCCGAATTCATCATCGCCGGGACCTTGCCCCAGCTCGCCAACGGGACCCGGATCGGGGTGATCGACATCGCGCAGGCGCAGTGGCGGTTCGGCAAGCTCGGGCGACTGCACCGGATTGACCTGCGCCTGGCCCCTGGGGTGGACCGCGAGCGGGCCGCCGCCCAGATCCGCGCGGTGCTCCCGCCGAGCGCGCAGCTGGTCACGCCGCAAAGCGCCGCAGAGCAGAGCGACAATCTCTCGCGCGCCTACCGCGTGAACCTGGAGATGCTGGCGATGGTCGCCCTGCTGACCGGCGGCTTCCTCGTCTATTCGGCGCAATCGCTGTCGGTGGCGCGGCGGCGACCGCAGTTCGCCCTGCTGCGGGTGCTGGGCCAGTCCAGCCGCGGCGTCCTCGCCCAGGTGGTGATCGAAGGCGCGGTGCTCGGCGTGCTCGGCGGCCTCGTCGGGGTGGCGGCAGGCGTCGGCCTGGCGAAGCTGGCGCTGCGGCTGTTCGGCGGCGATCTCGGCGGCGGCTATTTCAGCGGCGGCGAGCCGCCCCTGGCGTTCACGCCGATCGCCGCCTTGGTCATTTTCGGGCTGGGCCTGGCGGTCGCGATCGCCGGCAGCGTCATGGCGGCGCGGGAAGCCCAGGGGGCCTCGGGAGCGGCGGCGCTCAAAGCCGCGGCCGCGGAGGCGCTGGACCCTCGGGCCGCGCCGCACCCGTGGCTGGGGTTCGTCTTGCTGGCGGCCGGCGCGGTCGCGGCCCTCGGCCCGCCGATCGCCGGCCTGCCGCTGCTGGGCTATGCGGCGATCGCCTTGATGCTCGCCGGCGGCGTCGCCGCCATGCCGTGGCTGGCGCGCATCCTGCTGCAGCCGTTGCGGCGTCTGCGCGACCCATCGCCCCCGGTGAGCCTCGCCGTCAGCCGGCTCTGGGGCGCGCCACGCCAGGCCGCCATCGCGCTGTGCGGCATCGTCGCCAGCACCAGCCTGACCATAGCCATGGCGGTGATGGTGACGAGCTTCCGCGGCTCCGTCGACGAGTGGCTGACCCAGGTGCTGCCGGCGGACCTCTACCTGCGGCTGGAGGCGCCCTCGACCGGCGGGATGGATCCGGTGCTGCAGCGAAGGCTGGCGACGACGCCGGGCGTGGCCGCCATCGAGTTCCGGCAGTCGGCGCCCGTACAGCTGCGGCCCGAGCGACCGCCCATCGAGCTGATCGCCCGCAGCGTCGATCCAGCCCACCCGCAGCGCGCCCTGCCCTTGCTCGCCGGGCCCCGGCCGCCGCCCGCCGGCGCCACGGCGGCCTGGGCGTCGGAGCCGCTCGCCCGCCTCTATCGGCTCCGGGTCGGCGACACCCTGGCCTTGCCGCTCGGCGCGGGCGCGCCCGCCAAGGTGTTTGTGGCCGGAATCTGGCGCGACTACACGCGCTCGTTCGGCGCCCTGGTGCTGACCTCGGCCGACTACACGCGCCTGACCGGCGACACCGGCCGCTCGGAAGCGGTGATCGAGCTTAAGCCCGGAACCGCCGCCCCGGTCGCCGCCGCAGCCCTTCGGCGGGCGCTGCCGCCCCACCTCGCCGCCGGCGCCAGCCTGGCGGAGCCACGCCAGCTTCGGGCGATCGCCCTGCGCATCTTCGACCGCAGTTTCGCCGTCACCTACGCCCTGGAGGCGATCGCAGTGACGGTCGGCCTGAGCGGCGTGGCCGCCACCTTCTCCGCCCAGACCCTCGCCCGCCGCAAGGAGTTCGGCATGCTGCGCCACATCGGCGTGCTCCGACGTCAGATCATGCAGATGCTGGCCGTCGAGGGCGCTCTGCTGGGCGCCGTCGGCGCGGTGGCCGGCTGCGCGCTGGGGACCGCCATGAGCCAGGTGCTGATCCAGGTGGTCAACCCGCAGTCCTTCCACTGGACCATGGAGACGCGATTGCCCTGGCCGCTGTTCGCCGGGCTGGCGATGGCGCTGATCGTCACCTCGGCGGGAACGGCGGTCCTCGCCGGCCGCGGCGCCCTGTCGAGCGCCGCGGTCCGCGCGGTGGCGGAGGACTGGTGATGCGCGGCCTGCGCCACGGCCTGGCCGCGCTGTCCGCCATGCTTCTGAGTGCGGCGGCGCCCGCTCCCGAGCGTCCGCTGAAACCGGTCTATCCGGCCGTGCGTCCGGGCGAGGCGCTGCGGTTTCCCGCCGATCACGGCGCGCACCCGGAATTCAGGACCGAGTGGTGGTACCTCACCGGCTGGTTGCGAACGCCGGAGGGGCGCGACCTCGGCTTCCAGGTGACCTTCTTCCGCACCCGGCCCGAAGTCGACCAGCGCAATCCCAGCGCCTTCGCGCCCCGGCAGGTCATCTTCGCCCATGCCGCCCTCGCCGACCCCGCGGTGGGTCGGCTGTTGCACGACCAGCGGATCGCCCGCGCCGGGTTCGGGCTGGCGCAGGCCGCGGTCGGCGACGCTGACCTGGTGCTGCAGGATTGGCGTCTGAAGCGCCGGCCGGACGGGGTCTTCCAGACCCATGTCACGGGCCAGGACTTCGCCCTGGACCTCGACCTGACGCCGAGCCAGCCGGTGCTGCTCCAGGGCCTGCGGGGCTACAGCCGCAAGGGGCCCAATCCGCTGCAGGCCAGCTACTACTACAGCCTGCCGCATCTGCAGGTCGCCGGGACCATCGCCCGCGCCGGCCGGCGCCACAAGGTCACCGGCGAGGCCTGGCTCGACCGCGAATGGTCCTCGACCCTGCTCGATCCGAGCGCGGTGGGTTGGGACTGGGTCGGCCTCAACCTCGACGACGGCGGCGCACTCACCGTCTTCCAGGTGCGCGACCGCGCCGGGCGGCCGATCTGGACGGGCGGCTCGCTGCGTGACGGCCGTGGCCGGTCGATCCCGTTGGACGCCGCGGCGATCTCACTGTCGACGGAGCGCCGCTGGCGATCACCGCGCACCGGGGCGGTCTATCCGCTCGAAAGAACCCTGGAGATCCGTACGCCGGGCGCCGACAGGGTGTGGCGATTGAAGCCGCTGTTCCCGGACCAGGAGCTCGACAGCCGTCCGGCCGGCCCGGTCTACTGGGAGGGCGCGGTGAGCGCGCCCGGCGCGCGCGGATATCTGGAGCTCACCGGATATGTGGCTCCGTTGGCTATGTGAGCCGCCGGCGCCTTAGCCGCGCGACCAGCCGCGCAAGGCGCAGCGGCCTGTGGGAGTGCGCCTGTTCCGGCTCGCTGGTCTCGACCGCCAGCACCCGCCCACCTTCGGAGATCTCCACAGAGCCGCCGCTCGGCGCCTGCATCAGCTCGCGCCGAACCAGGTCGCGGGCCCGCTGCTCGGTGTCGGCAAGGATGAACGACAGCGTGGGCGTCGAACAGCCGTCCCGGGTGGTAGAGCAGCAGAAGGTCCGCACGCTTTGGCTTCCTTCGATCGTGTGAGGAGGAAACTGGTGTCTAGCGGATTTATCCACATTGCTCTGTCGGCCTGTGGACAGAGCACCTGCGACAAGGCGCCCGTGCGACGGCCCGTCGCGGCGACAAAGATCGCCGGCAGCGCGATGATTCCCTCAGCATCTCCTCATCGGGGGGTGCAATTCGAGGTGTGGCGTCATGTGCCTCTCCAGCTTCTCCGATGTCTTCTCGATCAGCCATGAGCGCGAACACGAAGAACACATCTGCGTAGGCGATCTCGTTCGCGCCGGCGCAAACCTCTTCCCCCATTTCGAAGTGATCGCGGTCAGCGGCGAACGGGCCTGGGTCCGCGACGTACAGACCGGCGCCGACCACCTGGCTTTCCTCTCACGCTGCCGCAAGATCCCGGCCGAGCCGCTGAGCCTCGCCGCCTAGGCTTGCTGCAACTCAAAGCGTGGGTGCAAGCCCCCGCCGCCGATCACCCGGGAACCTTTATCCACCGCGCGATGCGGCGATGAAAACCGCCCGTTGAGCGTCGAAAGCCCGCTTGTAGGCGGGCCGGGCTTCGCCGCGGGCGATGTAGGCGCAAAGGTTGGGGTAGCCGTCCAGCAAGCCCGATCCGTCTAACCTGCGGAGCACCGTCACCATCAGCAGGTCGCCGGCGCTGAACGCAGCGTCGAGCCAGTCGGCGGCGCCCAGTCGGCTTGAAAGTTGGCCCAGCCGTACGCGAACACGGTCTTCGAGCATCGGTCGGCGCGCCTCGTACCAGCTCTTGTCGCGCTCCGTATGACCGGCGGCCTCGCGCTCGACGATCGGCGGCTCCACCGTGTTCAGCGCTGCGAACATCCAGTTGATCGCCCGCGCGCGGGCGTTCGCGTCATCCGGCAATAGGCCCGCGTGGCGCTCGGCGATGTGGAACACGATCGCGCCCGACTCGAAGAGGTCGAGATCGCCTTCCTGGTAGGTCGGTATCTGCCCGAAGGGATGCAGCGCGAGATGCGCAGGCTGCTTCATCTCGTGAAACGAAAGCAGGCGAACCTGGTAGGGCTGGCCCACCTCTTCAAGAGCCCAGCGGACGCGCATGTCGCGCGCCAGTCCCCTGCCGCGATCAGGCGACGCTTCGAAAGCGGAGATGGTTGGGATCATTGAAAGCGCTCCTGCCGATGTCCCGAGGACGCGCGACCGGCGGGCCGCACGACACGCGCCCAAACCTTTTCTCGCGGGCCGCGACAACAGATCGTCCGCTCCACCGTGTCCGCGCGCATCACGAATGTGAGTCTGGGAACGGAGTCAGCCGCTCCGACATTTCGTCGCCTCACGCAGTAAAAGGGAGAGCGTGATGAAGTGGGTCAATATAGTTACGCTTCTTCTTCTGATTATCGGAGGGATCAATTGGGGGCTCGTCGCCATGGGCGGCCACGAGATGGATCTCGTCGCCAACCTGTTTGGCGGCGCTGACACGGCCGGAGCTCGGCTGGTCTACGGTCTCGTCGGCCTCTCGGCGCTCTGGCAAATCCTGCCCTGGAGCAAGTCGCTGAAGGCCAACGAGGTCGACGCCGAAGCGAACCGAAACACCTCCGCCGCTCGCTAGTCGCCGGCCGACCGGTCCGTACGGGCTGACCGGGGACGATCACCAACAATCGAAGCTCTGGAGCCCAGCGTGAGCACGCGCTGGGCTCCCTCAGGACGGAGAGTTGACGACGGGCTCGCCGGTCCACTCCCAATGCCACGGCTCATAGGGATAAGGCACGAAGCCGAAGCGCTCCGCATTGGCCACCAGCCAGCGATAGGCAGGCGTCGCGGCCTGATAGGAGCGGTTGGGCTCGGCGCTCGAGATCGGGTCGTGACCCGGCGCGGCGCCCAGGTAGAGATCGACGGCGAGGCCGGTCCTGTGGGCCGAGCAATTGGCGCGGGCTGGGCCGCCGCAGGCCTGGGTTCGGCAACGCTCGGCGTCGGTCGCGGCGCTGCGGTAGCCGGAGACCAGCGCAAGTAGAGCGGGATCGGCCTGCACGGCAGGAACCTCGCGGCGCGCCGCCTCGCGCAGCCGGCGGTAGGCGGCCAGCGCGCCTGGCCGCAACTGCACCACCTTGCCGAAATAGCCCTCATCCGGTCGCGACGGCGCAAGCACGCCCGGCGCCGGCTCGGCCGGGCAGCTTCCATCGCGCGTGGCCGTGACAAAAGGCCGGCGCAGCATCCAGGCGACGCGCATGGCCTCGAAGGTGTTCGCCTCGACCTCGCCTGTTGGGCTGAGCTTGTGGTCCTTCTGCCATCTGGCCAGCGCCGCCGCGAACCCGGCCGTGGTCGGGCCGCAGCCGGTGCGGATCTCGTGCGCGATGCTCGGCGCATAGGCGTCCCACCCGGTCTCGGGCACGCCGAACGGCGCCCATGGCGCAGAGGCGAGGCTCGCCGCGTTTCGCCGGGCGGCGGCCTGGAACCCCTGCGGCCTGTCGCAGGATTCCAGGCTCCGCGCCGCGGTAATCGGCCCAGGCGGCGGCTGGCCGGGTGCGGCGCGGCGCAGGTTGCGCGTCGCGAGCAGCGCAAGGACGACAACGCCGACGATGAGCCACAGCCACTTCATCGAAGTTCCGCTTCCATCTGCCCGCAAACGAAGCGGGGCTGCAATGGCTCCGATCGGATGCGGAACTCGCGCTTTCCCAAGGCTTTGAAACAAGCCGGTGGGCGGGCGCCCGCCTTCCGCTGAGCTTTCGAGGTCTCGATGACACACGCGGTGACCGCCTTGCTGGTGAGCGCTTCGGTTTTCCTCCTCGCCGCCTGCGGCAAGCCCGCTTCGAATGGCGCGGATCGACAGCCGGCGCAGAGCGCGCCCGTGATTGCGACCGTCTCGCCGCCTAGCGCGCCGCGACCGGACGCCAGCCTGGCGCCCGTCTCCGTCCCGCCCTCGGCCGGCTCGACCTCCCCGCTGGGTCGCGCCATCGAACAGGCGACCTGGCCCCCGACGAGCGGTGAGAAGGACGCGATGCGCAATGTCCTGATCCGCGCTCAGGTCCTGCTGGCGCAGGCGCATTTCTCGCCGGGCGTGATCGACGGCCAGCCGGGCGAGAATATGAAGAACGCGCTCATGGCGTACGAAGGCGCCAACGGACTGCCGCAGGACGGAGCGCTCAAGGAACAGGTCTGGAACAAGCTGGTTCAGCACGCCGGGCCCGTGACCAGCGACTATACCCTCACCTACCCGGACGTCGCCGGCCCGTTCGCCCCGCAGATTCCCACCGACTATGACGAGATGGCGAAGCTGGATCGGCTCTCCTACTCAAGCCCGATCGAGGCCCTCGCCGAACGATTCCACATGGACGAGGCGCTGCTGGCGGCCCTCAACCCCGGCGTGGACTTCAACCGGGCCGGCTCGACCATCCTGGTCGTCTCCCCGGGCGGATCGCCGCTGCAGAAGATCGCCCGCATCGAGGTGAACAAAAGTCGCAAGCAGGTTCTGGCCTACGGCGCCGACGGCCAGCTGGCCGCCACCTATCCCGCCTCGATCGGCTCGGCCGATCTCCCCTCGCCGTCCGGCAGCTGGGCGGTGCGGGCCATCGCCGAGGCCCCGACCTGGACCTATGACCCCAGCCGCCTGAGCTTCGGCGACAGGTCGGGCGCCAAGAAGGTCATCGCCGCCGGGCCCAACAATCCCGTCGGAGCGGTCTGGATCGACCTGACCAAGGATACCTACGGCATCCACGGCTCGCCGGACCCGAGGCTCGTCGGCAAGCGGGCCAGTCACGGTTGCGTGCGGCTCACCAACTGGGATGCCCGTGAGCTGGCGAACGCCGTCAGCAAGGGCGTCCCGGTGATCTTCGTCGAAGCCGGACCGCCGACACGCGCCTGATCGGCCCCTTCCGGGCTTGTCGGCTGAGGACGCCTTCACTATGGCGAACGCCGCCACCCGCAAGCGCGCAGGCGCACTTGACCTGGCCGCGATCAACGCGACGATCCGGGCTGACAACCACGGCGGCCCGGCCTTCTACCGCAAGCAGGGCTTCGAGGATCACTCCGTCACCCCCGCCGTGCCGCTCAACGACGGCCGCCTCGTCGATCGCGTGAACACGCGCTACCGTCTGGCGCTATGATCGACGCAGCCCCCGATCGCCGTCAGGCCGCCGCGCGCGCTGTCGCCACGCCCCGGAGCTCTCGCTCGAGGATGTAGATCCCGCTGCCGGCCACGACCAGCGCGCCGAAAACCGTGGCGGGGTGCGGAAGCTCGCCCCAGACCACCAGGCCCAGCACGCCGGCCCAGACCAGTTGGGTGTAGTCGAATGGCGCGACGATGGCGATCGGCGCGACCCGCAGCGCTTCGGTCAGCAGGAGCTGCCCGATCCCGCCGACCAGCCCGGCGACGACCAGCAGGACCAGCGTTCCCGGGTCAGGGACGATCCAGCCGAACAGCACCGAGCCGACGAGCCCGAGGAGCGCCCCAGAGAGCGTGAAATAGAAGACGATGGTCGGGCCCCGCTCGGTCGCGGCGATCTGGCGGATGGCGACCATGGCGCCCGCCGCGCCCAGCGCGCTGGTCAGGCCGAGCGCCACGCCGACCACGTTCATGTGGCCCGGAACCGGCCTTGCCATGATCATCACCCCGATGAAGCCGACGATCACGGCGCCCCAGCGATGGCGGCCCACCGGCTCGGCCAGCAGCAGGGCCGACAGCGCGGTCATGAACAGCGGCGAGGCGAACTGCAGGGCGGTGGCTTCGGTGAGCGGCAGATGATGCAGAGCCGAGAAGCTGCAGACCATCGCGCTCAGGCCGACCGCCGCGCGCGTGAGATGCCCGAGCGGACGCCGGGTCCTCAGTACCTCGAACCCGGTCGTCCGGAGAATGTAGGCGCCCAGGGGAATGAAGGCGAAGGTGCTGCGGAAGAAGACGATCTCGAGCACCGGCACGCCGCGATCGCCGCACCATTTCACCAGGGCGGACATCAGCGCCATGCAGGCCATGGCCGAAACGCGCAGCACGATCCCCAGCAGGGGCCGATGTACGGCAAGATTGGCAGGGGACGCATGCGACACGGCGCAGGTCTGGCGGGATGGGCGATGGAGGTCAACGGCTAAGGCGGCGCGCCTCGCCAGATCCGCGCGTCAAGTCATTCAGGCGTGGCTGAAGGGCGGCGCTGAGGCTCAGCACAGCAGGATCTCCACTCGATCGCGCCGTCCGCGTGCATGCACAGCACACAGACGCCGTCTTGCCACGCTTCGACCCTGCTGCAACGCTCAAGCTCGGGCACGAGCTGCAGCGCCAGCTGAGCGCGCGACGTGAATTCGGCCTGACGGACCGCCATCACCCGCTTGCCTGCCCCCAGGCAAACGACCAGCGCCCTGCGAGCGACCGCGTCCGTCATAGCTGTACCGTGTGAGTCCAGGGCATTGCCGACAATTTCCGCGCCTAGTCGCCTCAGTGGAGGCAAGCTCCGTCATCACCGTCAAACGCCGGACCGGAAGCCATGGCGATCCACCTCGCCGCAAGCTCCAGATAGCCAGCCATCATTCCCGGGTCCTCGCACCAATCGGCTAGGGCGTGGGTCGCCTCCGCCATGCGTTCGCAGTGCGCCTTCCAGCGGCGTTGGAGCGCTTCATCCATGGCTACGCCTCGCCGATCCGGGCGCCGGTGAGCGTGGCTACGACGACGATGCCGGGAATCGCCCGTCCAACGCCCACCGTGACACGGCCGTTGATCGCATGGCCGTCGTCGACCGCCACATTGTCCATGTCTTACGCCCCCTTTAGGCGCCCCAAAAATCCAGTAACTCCGGACGCGGGCGTCGGGTTGCCGACAATTCGCCCACTTAAACTCGACGAAGGTTGAAAGCAAATTATGGCAACATTTGTTTCCGGCGAACGCGGCGATTTGCTTATCTAAGGTTGTACTATGCGCAGCCGATCTCGTGGGAAGGAAACCGCGTGCAGATCGGCCCAGTCCGGCGCAGGCGCTTAGCCTTCCGCACGCCCCCACACCGGCTCCAGCTCGATCGTCACCACCGTAGCTTCGCCGTCGCAAGGATGCAGGCTGAGGGCCTCGTCGCGGGCCAGGACGGCGTCCAGGGGCTCCAGCTGAACCTCGCCGCCGCCGGAGAGGATCGCGCGGTGGAGGGTCACCAGCAGCCGGGCTTCAGGACCGATCACGAGCCCGGCCGGCGGAATGCGCCGTCGGCGTACGACGCTTCGCCACCGGCCACGTCGCACCATCACGTTGAGGTCGCTGACGGGGCCGTCCAGCAGACGGGCCGTCGTCGGCGCGTCGCCTGCGAACTGCAGCGGCTCCGACACGGTCGTGACGATGGACGTCGTTTGGCCGACCTGCAGCGCCATGCCGCCACCGGCAATCAGCAGAAGGGTGCGCTCGACGTCCGGGAAGTGCGAAAAGGCGCCGTCCGCGGCGACGACGGCGGTGCTGACGCGCCAGTCGAAGTCGGCGAGGGAGGATCCGGGCGGGCTCGCTGCGATCTCGCAGGTCACGCCGCCGCCGTTCTTCCAGGGGCTCGCCGCGCGATCCGCGGCCCGTAGGATCTGCATGGGAGGTCCTTAAGGCCGCACGTCCGGCGCGACGGAAGCCGGATTGGCCGCGAGGCTGCAAATCCCCATCAGCCAGTCTCTCAGCGCCCGGATCTTGGGCGCCTGCCCTCGGCCGGGCGGATAGACCAGGAAGTAGGATACGCCCTGATCGAGGACGCAGTCGAACGGGGCGACCAGGACGCCATCGTCCAAAGCCTCCTGCAGGAGATTGAGGTCGCCCAGGGCGACGCCTTGACCGCGAGTGGCCGCCGACAGCGCCAGTTCGAGCGTATCGAAGGTCTGACCGGCTTGTGACCTGATCCATCCGACCCCGGCGGTTTCCAGCCAGCGGCTCCAGGCCTGGATCGGATAACATTGCAGGAGGCTCATCGCGGCGAGGTCGGCGGGCCCGGTCAACTGCCGGGCGAGATCCGGCGAACAGACCGGGGCCAGGCGCTCGGGCATCAGGGCGATCGCCTCGACATCGGGCCAGCCGCCGCGGCCGTAGACGATCGCCGCATCCACGTCGCTGCCGTCGAACCGCGGCTCCCAGGCGTCGTAGGTGGTGATCCGCACATCGACCTCCGGCATGACCGTGCGCAGCGACGGCAATAGCGGCAGGAACCAGCGCGTGGCCAGGGTCGGCGGCATCCGCAAGGTGAGCACCTGGCCGACATTGCGCAGGCCCTCGCAAGTGCGCGCCAGCCTGGCGAAGGCCTCCTCGACGACCGGCAGCAGCACCTCGGCCTCGGACGTCAGCCGCAGGCCGAGCTTGTGGCGAACGAACAGCGGCAGCCCCAGATGCCCCTCCAGCTGCTGGATCTGCCGACTGACGGCGCCTTGCGTCACCGCCAACGACCGGGCGGCGCGGCTGAGCGTGCCGCTGCGGGCGGCGACTGCGAATACCGCCAGCGCCTTCAGGGGCGGCAATCGGTGCGGAAAGTCGAAATCTCCGGATGCATGATCAAAAGGCATGGATCGCATGAGCCAAAATCTCATTTCCGGCCGAATTCACAAGCCCTACCTTCACGCCTGTCACCCTAGCCTTGCGAGATTCTTGCATGGTTCGGCGAGCCAGAGGGAGCCATAGCCAATCATGAGCCGGATCGTCGTCGACGAACCGCTGCGCTGGTCGCAACTGGCGCAGATCGCAGAAGGGCGCGCCGAGCTCGGACTCTCTGATCGAACCAGAGCTCGGATCGCTGGGGCCCATGCGACGGTGCGCGCGATCATTGCCCGCGGCATCCGCGCCTATGGGGTGAACACGGGAGTCGGCGCGCTCTCGGACACGATCATCCCGCCGGACCAGTCGGCGGCGCTGTCGCGCAACATCCTGATGAGCCACGCCGCCGGCGTCGGCGGCCCGCTGGGCGTTGCGGAAACCCGCGCGATCATGGCGGCAAGCGTCAACAATTTCGCTCGCGGCCACTCGGGTGTGCGCCCCGTGCTGGTCGACCGGCTGATCCTGCTGCTGAACCACAATTGCACGCCGGTGGTCCCGCGGCAGGGTTCCGTCGGCTATCTCAGCCACCGCGCGCACATCGGCCTGGCCCTGATCGGCCACGGCATGGTGATATTCCACGGCCGGCCATCGCCCGCCACCGAAGCCCAGGCGCGGATGGGGTTGGAGCCGCTGGTGCTGGAAGCCAAGGAAGGCCTCAGCCTGGTCAACGGCACGCCCTGCGCGGCAGGTCTGGGCAGCCTGGCGCTGGCGCGCGCCGAGCGGCTGATGGACTGGGCGGACGCCATTGCGGCGATGGCCTTCGAGACCCAGCGATGCCAGCTGAGCGCGATCGGATCCTCGGCCATGGCGTTGCACCGCTCCCCCGGCCTGCAGGAGGTGGCTGCGAGCCTGGGCAGGCTGCTGGCGGGATCGGACATGTTGGCCGCCGCCTCCGGACGCAAGACGCAGGATGCGCTGAGCCTGAGAAGCATTCCGCAGGTACATGGCGCCGCGCGCGACGCCTGGGCCGACGCCGCCAGAGTTGTGGATCGCGAGTTGGCCAGCGCGACCGATAATCCCTTGATCGCCGGCAGTCCCGCCGCCCCGGAAATCCATTCCCAGGCCCATCCTGTGGGCGCCGCCATTGGCCTGGCCATGGATCAGCTAGCGGTCGCCCTGGCGCAGCTGGGCATGATCTCCGAGCGCCGGCTCGACCGCATGGTCAATCCCTTGGTCAGCGGCCTGCCAGCCTTCCTCGCCCAACCCGGCGGCGCGGCCTCCGGCTTGATGATCGCGCAATATACGGCCGCCTCCCTGGTGGCGGAAAACCGCCGCCTGGCCATGCCTGCCGCGCTCGACGGCGGCGTCACCTGCGGATTGCAGGAGGACATCCTCTGTCACGCCACGCCGGCGGCGCTGAAGGCGCTGGAGGTGCTCGAAAACCTGCAGGCCATCCTGGCGATCGAGCTTCTCGCCGCCTGCCAAAGCTATGACGTCCGGCTGGAGACGGCGGCGGCGGCGCCCAGCACCCTGGCCCTCTATCAAGCCTTGCGCGCTCAGATCAGCCGTTACGCCGACGACCGGCCGCTGGGCGACGACATCGCCGCCGCCGCCAGTTTCATCGGCGAGCGCTCTCCGGCGTCTATTCTGCAGGCGGCGAGGCTCGGCGCGCCCCGCGCGGTTTTCCGCCAGCCCGCCGCCTTGACCCGCTAGGCCGCTCTCGGCTTTTGCTTCCGAACGGATTCGACGCAAACATCAGCCCGATCCGGCCGCGCCCCTTGTTCGAGGTTCCGAGTTTGACTGCTGACCCGTCCGAACCCGTCGGCAGCCTCGCGGTGGCCCTGGCTCACGGCGCCCGAATGCTGGAACCGGCGCCGTCGCGAGCCAAGGCGCAGGCCGAGGAGATTTTGCGGCAGATCCCTGGGCAGCGGGACGCCATCCTGCTGCTCGGCCGCGCGCTGGGCGCCATGGGCGAGCCGACCGCCGGCGCGGCGACAGTGCGCCAACTCATCGAGCGTGATCCGCAGGATGCCGGGGCGTGGCGGACGCTGGCCGACATCTTCCACCTGGCGGGCGACATTGCGGCCGCGGACGCCGCCCACACCGAGGCCGTCCGCGCCGGGGTCGCCGACCCGACGCTGGTCGCAGCGGCCCTCGCGCTTCGCGAGGGGCGACTGGCCGCCGCCGAGCCCGGCTTGCGGGCGCGCCTGAAGTCGGAACCGACGGACGTGGCGGCGATCCGCATGCTGGCCGAGGTCGCCGCCCAGATCGGCCGCTATGAAGACGCGGTGAACCTGCTGGCCCGGTGCCTGGAGCTCAATCCCGGTTTCCATGAGGCGCGCCGCGCCTACGCCCAGGTGCTTCTGCGCCACGAACGCCCGCTGGACGCCCTGGCCGAGGTCGAGCGCCTGATGGCGCTGTCGCCCAAGGACGTCGGATATTGCATGCTGAAGGCCGCCATCCTGGCCAAGCTCGGCGACCATGACGGCGCAATCCGGCTCTACGACGATCTCCTGGCCCAGTTGCCCGGCAATCCGAAGGGCTGGATGAGCTACGGCCATGTGCTCAAGACGGTGGGGCGGCGCGCGGACGGCGTGGCCGCCTATCGGCGCGCGCTGGAGCAGGCGCCGCAGCTCGGGGAAGCCTGGTGGAGCCTGGCCAACCTGAAGACTTTTCGCTTCGACGCCGGCGATATCGCCATGCTGCGCGCCCAACTCGCCCGGACCGATCTCGATCCCGACGATCGCCTTCACCTGCACTTCGCCTTGGCCAAGGCGCTGGAGGACGAAGCGCATTTCGCCGAGTCCTTCGAGCATTACAGCCGCGGCAACGCCATCCGGCGCAGCCAGCGAGGCTATGAGCCGCGCGAGACCACGGACTTTGTGCAGCGCAGCCGATCGCTGCTGGACCAGGCTTTCTTCGCCGAGCGGCGCGGCGGGGGGTGTCCGGCGCGCGACCCGATCTTCATCGTCGGCCTGCCCCGCTCGGGTTCGACCCTGGTCGAGCAGATCCTTTCCAGCCATTCGCAGGTCGAAGGCACCGCCGAACTTGCCGACCTGACCTCGATCGTCCGCAGGCTCGGCGCCCGCAGGCCCCCCGGCGGCGAGCCCGGCTACCCGCAGATCCTGGCCGCCCTGTCGCCGGCAGACCGCACGGCCCTGGGCGAAGAATACCTCGAACGGACGCGGGCTCAGCGGAAGACCGACCGTCCGCTGTTCATCGACAAGCTGCCCAACAACTGGATGCATGTCGGATTGATCCAGCTGATCCTGCCCAAGGCGACGATCATCGACGCGCGGCGCCATCCGCTGGCCTGCTGCCTGTCCGGGTTCAAGCAGCATTTCGCCCGCGGCCAGGCCTTCAGCTACGGCCTCGAAGACATCGGCCTCTACTATCGCGACTACGTCGCCCTGATGGCCCACTTCGACGCGGTGCTTCCGGGACGGGCGCACCGCGTGATCTACGAACGGATGGTCGCCGACACCGAGGGCGAGGTGCGCCGGCTGCTGGCCCATGTCGGCCTTGCGTTCGAGCCGGCCTGCCTGGAGTTCTGGACCAACGACCGTGCTGTCCGCACGGCCAGCTCGGAGCAGGTGCGCCAGCCGATCTTCGGCGACGCGGTGGAGCACTGGCGGAATTTCGAGCCCTGGCTGGAGCCGCTCAAATCGGCTCTCGGCCCGGTGCTGGCCAGCTACCCGGAGGCGCCGGCCTGCGACGAGCTTTGACGGAAGGAGTTGCGGAGATGATGGAAAAGAGCACGCCTACCGACGCCGAAGCCCCTTCCCGCCTGATCGACGCGAGGATCCAGGAACTGGACGACTGGCGGGGCAGGACGCTCGCCCATGTCCGCGACCTCATCAGACAGGCGGACCCCGACGTGGTCGAGGAGTGGAAGTGGCGAGGCGTCCCGGTGTGGTCTCACGACGGGATCATCTGCACCGGCGAAACCTACAAGAGCGTGGTGAAACTGACGTTCGCCAAAGGCGCTTCGCTTGAGGACCCGTCAAGCCTGTTCAACTCCAGCCTCGAGGGCAACACCCGGCGCGCCATCGATATCCACGAAATTGATGAACTGGATGAGAATGCCTTCAAAGCGCTGATCCGCGCCGCCGTGGCCCTCAACAGGTCTTCAGCCGCGCGACCCAGGAGCCGGCGAACCTCAGGTCCAACAAGCTAGGCTCCATTCGCAACCCGAGGTCGACGGCCCAAATCGCCGCCGACCTCCTGATTGCGGGCGAATCCTCAGTAACTCATACCGAACTTGGCGCCGAAGAACCGCGGCTTGGTCGGATAGTTCAGGCTGTAGGGTCCGCAATAGCCGATCGAGCAGTTCGTATTGATGCTCAAGACGCCACGTTCGTCGAAGGCGTTCTGTATGAAGGCCTCGACGGTCCAGTTGCTCCTGGAGAAGCCGGCAGAAAAATCGGCGGTGGTGAAGGCCTTGGTCGATCCCAGGGTCTCGGCGTCGCCGCCAACCAGCGCCGACCGGGTCTTGCCCTGGGTCTGCAAGGAGCCCTGCACGAAGCTCTTGTAGTCTCCGACCCAGAAGTCATAGCGGGCGGTGGCGTTCAGCTTGTACTTCGGCTGGATCGGAAGCCGATCCCCCTTGTGGACGAAGAAGTCATAGGGGCCGAGGACGTTCTCGGTCTGACACGTCCCGTCCTCCAGGGTCACGGAGCAGAAGGTTTGCGAAATCTTCGCGTCGACCAGGGTTCCTGACCCGGACAGGGTCCAGTGATCATCGGGACGATAGCTGATGTCCCCCTCGATCCCCTTGGATTTGGCGTAGCCGACGTTGAAGATGGCGGTGATCCCGGCGGCGCCCGGCGGCGACAGGGCGAATTGAAGGTCGTCCCAGACTTCCTCGAAGATCGCGCCGTTGATACGCAGACGCCCATCCAGCCAGGTGGTTTTGGCGCCGATTTCGTAGTTGGTGATGATGTCAGGCCTGTAGGGGCCAATCGTGATCGGCGGCGTGCCGAGTACGCTGCGACGGTTCACGCCGCCAGGTCGGAAGCCGGTCGAATAGGTCACGTAGATCAGGCGATCGGGATCGATCTTCCAGCTTAGATTGACCTTGTGGGTCTCGCCATATTCCGTCGTCCCCTTGGCGAAGGGGGTGGCTCCCGAGAAGCCGGACACGCCCTCGAGCGTATTGTCGACCTCGAAGTAACGGCCGCCGATCGTGGCGGTGAGGTTTGGCAGGATGTCATAGGCCAGTTCACCAAACAGCGCGAAGTCCCGGTCGATCCGGTCGATGTTGGTATAGTAGATGTCGTCTCCCGCGCCGGGAATAGATCTGGGATCTCCGCTGGAGCCCAGGCCCGGCACGATATAGTTGGCGATTATTCGATCGGTCTGGCGTTCGTAGAAGAGGCCGGCGATGGCCCTCAGCTTGTACTGCGTCGGCGAACTCAGGCGCAGTTCGTGGGTTTCCTTGGTGTAGCGATCATGCCCGGTGAACTGCTGGTTCGGGTCTAGAAAGCCGCCGTGTCCGTCCGGGAAGGTGACATAGCTCGGCGAATTGAGGCCCGCCGGATTATCGTAGGCGACCGCGTAGTAGGAATAATCGGACGCATTGTCGACGTGACGTCCGAAGTATCCACCAGAATATAATATGTCCCAGTTGGCGATCTTGCCCTGGATGGTCATCGCGGCCTGGTACCACTTATCCTTATTAAACTCTTCCGCAAAATCGGAGGTCTTCAGATCTCCAATTCTCGGATTGTATAAAAAGTTTCCACGCGCGTGCTGGTGTTGATAGACTATCGACGGCGTCACCGTCCAATTGTCGTCAAGTTCAACCTTCAGGGCCGCGCGGCCGCCATAGGTATCTACGTCGTTGAAATTCTTCTTGACGTATTTGTCGTTGTTTGTCGACAGCGTCGACCCGTCTTCCAAAATGTATTCCCGGGTCTTGGGAACATTGTCGATATAGCCGCCGTCGTGCTCGTCGAAGGCGACCAGGCGGATGGCGACCCTGTCCGTGACCGGGATGTTGACATAGCCCTCGGCCACGCCGCCAACGCCGCCGGAGCCGAACTTGTTGGCCTGCAGGTCATAGGCAGCGGAGAATTTCGTCGGATCGGGCGCATTGGTGATGATCCGCAGGGTGCCGGACAGCGAACTGGCCCCAAACAGCGTGCCCTGCGGCCCGGAAAGAGCCTCCACGCGGGCGATGTCGTAGACGTGGAGGTCCAGGCCGTTGCCGACGGTGGTCACCGGCGTTTCGTCCAGATAGAGGCCGGTCCCCGGCAGGGAGCCGCTGTGCAGGGCGCCGCCGGTGTCGCCGCTGGCGATGCCGCGGAAATAGGGCGAGGACTGGCCCGGACCGAAGGACTGGAAGCTGACGCTGGGCAGCAGCTTGGCGTAGTCATCGAACGAGGCGACCTGATGCTGGGCCAGGATCTGCGGCGTCAGCGCCTGCATGCTGATCGGCACCTTCTGCAGGTTCTCCGAGCGCTTCGTCGCGGTGACGACGATCTCCGACATGGTGGCGGGCGGAGCGGCGTCCGCCGCAGCTTCAGCCGCCGCCATGGCCGGCGTCGCGGCGGCCGAGGTCAGCAGCGCGGTCAGGAACGCGTAGCGCCAGCCTTGCGGCTTGGCGGATCGACGGTCGATCATGTGGTCGGCACCCCCTGTAAATCTCCGCGCGCAGACTCTTGCCGCGCGCATTCCCCGCAATCTGCGCGAGCGGTCGGCAAGCGCCCAGCGGAACTTGTATATACAAGAGGGATGGTTCGAGCTTTGCCGTGGAAATGGGCGCCTGGCGGAGGCTGCGCCGGAATTCCGTGCTGGCGGATCAGCCTGCGCGGTCGTGGCCACCGGCCATGTGCCGGCCCCGCAGCCGGTAGCGGGCGCCCGGATACAGCAGTCGCGCCACCGACACCGCGAGGTCGTTCGACCATGTCCGCCGCTGGATCAGCAGGCAGGGCTCGGTCTCGGCGATCGCCAGCAGCCGGCCTTCCCGGGCGCTCGGCAGCACCGCTTCGACGATGTGTTCGGCCTGGGTCAGCGGAGCGGCCGTGGAGAGGATGGCGTTCGGGGTCATGACGGTGAAGTCGTGGTCCAGATACTCGGGCGCCGCGGCCGGATTGACGAAGCGGTCTTCCAGCTGGACGGGCAGCTCGTTCTCATGGTGGACGATGACCGTGTGGAACACCGGCGCGCCGGCGGCGAGTCCCAGGTTGATGGCGACCTGGGGCGTGGCGAGTTCGGTGGTCGCCACCACCACCAGGGCGGTGTAGCGGTGACCGCGCTGCAGGATCTCCTCGGCGATGTTGCGCACTTCGAGCAGTTCCGCATAGGGCTTGGCTTCGGCGACAAAGCTGCCCACGCCTTTTGCCCGCACGATCACGCCCTCGATCGACAGCTCGCGCAGCGCCCGGTTGATGGTCATCCGGCTGACGCCGAGGTCGCGCACCAGATCGTTTTCCGACGGAAGGCGATCGCCGGGACGCCAGTCACCGTCGTGGATCCGGGTGACGATCATCTGCTTCACCTTGGCGTAAAGCGCCGGCAGATCGCCGTCGCCCGGCGAATGGCTGGTTGTGGTTCTTTTGCTCACGTCACTATCTGTTCGGCGATGGGAAGGCCCTCCTCGCGGTTCGCGCTTGCCAGGCTCGGTTTCGTCATGGTCATACTTGTATATACAGGCACCCACAGCCTGGCAGGGCAAGGGCCGCGGTGCTGAGCATAGGCAAAAGTCTCTGGACGGATAGGGCGCGGGCGGCATGGCCCCTGCTGATCCTGATTTTCGCGCTGGGATGCAGCTCCGAGGCGCGCGCCGGCTATTGCGCCTCGGGCCGCGCCGTCACCTTCGCCGGCGTCAACTGGGAGAGCGGCGAGTTCATCACCGCGGTGACGCGGGAAGTGCTGGAGCGGGGCTTCGGCTGCCGTACCGAGTCCATTCCAGGCAACTCGGTGACCCTGGAACAGGCGGTCGCCAACGACGACGTGCAGATCTTCGCGGAGGAATGGGTCAGCCGCAGCGATGTGTGGAAGGCGGCCGCCGACAAGGGCCAGGTGCGCGCCATCGGCCATCCGTTCGTCGGCGCGCTCGAAGGCTGGTACGTGCCGACCTACCTGGTCAAGGGTGATCCGGCGCGCCACATCCCACCGACGGCCCCGGGCCTGACCAGCGTCGGCCAGCTCGCCGATCCGACCTACCTGAAACTATTCGCCGATCCGGAGCAGCCCGGCCGAGGCCGCTTCCTCAACTGCCCGTCGGGCTGGACCTGCGAGGGGGTGAACACCGCCAAGCTGCACGCCTATGGCCTCGATGACCGCTACGTCGACTTCCGACCCGGCACCGGGCCGGCCATGGATGCGGCGATCACTTCGGCCTACGCCCAGGGCCAGCCGCTCTTGTTCTACTACTGGTCGCCTAGCGCCATCGCCGGCAAGCTGGCCCTGACCCGGCTGGCCGAGCCGCCCTACAGCAAGGCCTGCTACGACGATCTCACCAGCGCCGACGGTCCCCACACCCACGGCTGCGCTGCGCCGCCGGCCGACGTCGCCTACGGGGTCTCCAGCAAATTCGCCGCCGCGGCCCCGGAAATCATCGGCGTCCTGGAGCGGATGACCTTTCCCCTCCCCGTGCTGAACGCCAACCTGGTGGCGAGGGCCGACAGCCAGCGCGACGCCAAGGCCCAGGCGATCCTGTTCCTGCAGCAGCGACCGGAGATCTGGAAGACCTGGGTTCGCCCCGAGGTTGCGGCGCGGATCGACGCCAGCCTGCGCGCGGAAGCGCAGCCGGCGGCGGCCCCGTCCAGGGATCCGTTTCCCAGGCGCTTCGTCGTCTCGATCCGGCGGCCGGTGAACGACGCCGTCTCGGCCCTGGTCGCCGACCACGGCGCCGGCTTCCGCGCGGCGTCCCACGCGATCCTCGGCGTCATCGTGATGTTGGATTCCGCGCTGCGGCTGCTGCCCTGGTGGCTGTTGATCGGCGTGTTCGCCGCCCTGGCGTGGGCGGGAACCCGGCGCCCGCTGCTGGCGATCGTCGTCGCCGCGCTGATGTTCGTCGTCGGCATGCTGGGCCTCTGGGACCTGATGCTGCAGACCCTGAGCCTGATGCTGATCTCCAGCCTCGTCTCGCTGCTGATCGGCCTGCCGCTCGGCATCGTGGTGGCCAAGTTCGCGACGCCGCGGGCGATCATCCTGCCGACCCTGGACGTCATGCAGACCATGCCCAGTTTCGTCTATCTGCTTCCGGCGCTGATGCTGTTCGGCCTCGGGAAGGTGCCGGCGATCCTGGCGACGATCATCTACTGCCTGCCGCCGATGATCCGGCTGACGGCGCTGGGGATCGGGCAGGTCGATCCCGAGATCAAGGAAGCCGCCACGGCGTTTGGCGTCTCGCCGCTGCAGCTGCTGGTCGGCGTCGAGCTGCCGCTGGCGCGGCCCAGCATCATGGCCGGCGTCAACCAGACCATCATGCTGGCGCTGTCGATGGTGGTGGTGGCCTCGATGATCGGCGCGCGCGGGCTGGGCGAGCAGGTGCTGAACGGGATCCAGACCCTGGACGTCGGTAAGGGGCTCGAGGCCGGCCTCGGCATCGTCATCCTGGCGATCGTGCTCGATCGCATCACCCAGGCCTTCGGCGTCGCGGGCGCCGGGCCCGGCGGGGTGCGCGGAGGCAAGCATGGCTGAGATCGCCGTTCGCAACGTCACCAAGGTGTTCGGCCGCAATCAGGCGGCCGGGCTGGCCCTGGCGCAAGAGGGCGTCGACAAGCTCGAGATCCTGGCGCGCACGGGCTGCAGCCTGGGCCTGAAGGACGTCAACCTGGATATTCCCCACGGCGGAATCTTCGTCGTGATGGGGCTTTCCGGCTCCGGCAAGTCGACCCTGGTCCGCCACCTCAACCGGCTGATCGACCCGTCCTGCGGGGCCATCCTGTTCGGCGGGCAGGACATCATGGGCTTCGATGTCCGGGCGCTGCGCGCGTTTCGCCGCCGGTCGGTCAGCATGGTGTTCCAGGGCTTCGGCCTCCTGCCGCACCGGACCGTGCTGCAGAACGTGGCGTTCGGCCTGATCACCCGCGGCGAGCCCCAGCGCGAGGCCTACCCGAAGGCGATGCGGTGGATCGAGGTCGTCGGCCTGAAGGGCTACGAGGCGAAGCATCCGGCGGAACTGTCCGGCGGCATGCGCCAACGCGTCGGCCTCGCGCGCGCGCTCGCCTCCGACACCGACACCATCCTGATGGACGAGGCGTTCAGCGCACTGGATCCGCTGATCCGGCTCGACATGCAGGATCTGCTGCGCGACCTGCAGAAGAGCCTGAACAAGACGATCGTCTTCATCACCCACGACCTCGACGAGGCCGTGCGGATCGGCACCCGCGTGGCGGTGATGAAGGATGGCCAGGTCGTGCAGGTCGGAACGCCTCGCCAGATCCTCGACCAGCCGGCCGACGACTACGTCGCCCGCTTTGTCCAGAGCCGCGACCCGGAGTCCCGCCCGCCACGCTGAAGCGCATCCTCAGTGGGCGGCCATCCAGGCGGCGGCGGCGGCCAGCGCCTCGTCCAGCACCTCGGCGTCCTTGCGTCCGGATTTCGCCGGCACGTGGAAGGAATGGTCGGCTTCGGGTATCGGCTGAAGGCGTGCGCGCGCGCCGAGGGCGGCGACGACGCCCTGTAGCAGCGCGGCCTCCGCCAGCGCGTCCCGGCTTCCCTGGACGAACAGCATCGGGACGGAAATTTCGGAAAGATGAGCCGCCCGCTCGACCGATGGCTTGCCGGCCGGATGCAGCGGGAAGCCGAAGAAGACCAGGCCGCGGACGCCGTCCAACGGCGAGCGCGCCTGCGCCTGGGAAGTCATGCGCCCGCCGAACGACTTGCCGCCGGCGAACAGCGGCAGGACCGCCGCCCGATCCCGCGCGGCCTCCACCGCCGCGCGGACCGTCAGGTGCGCGACAGCCGGCGCATCCACCCGCTTGCGGCCAGCCTCCATGTAGGGGAACTGATAGCGCAGGGTCGCCACGCCGAGGCTGCTCAGCCCCTCGGCGATCGCGATCATCGAGCGGTGGCTCATTCCGGCGCCGGCGCCATGGGCGAGCACCAGGCAGGCGCGCGGCTCCTTTGGCGCGAGCCAGAGACCGGAGACCGTTTCACCTTCGCGGACCGGGATCGAGATGGGGTCGACAGACATCGTGCGACCATATCGCTTCGCCCTTCAATCGTGATAGTTGGGCGCATGAGCGAACAGGAAAAGGCCGCCGAACTGGCAAGGCTGCGCGAGGATCTGGCCGCCCTGGAGAGCGGGTCCGCCTCGCATAGCCGGGGTCCGGGCGCACCGCCCTTCAACGAGCGGGAGATCGCGCGGGTGAGAGCGCGTGTCGCGGAGCTGGAAGCGGACCTCGGCATTTAAAGCTCCTTCCGCCTGCCCCGTGTCGAGGTTTCCATCCGCCAGGAGGGACAACCCCTCTCCGCGAGAGGAAAGCGTCAGCCGCCTGATCATTCGCCAATGCCGGGCCGGCGCAACGCCGGCATGAAGAGATTGCGCGCTGGTCACGAGCCCCCCAATCGCCCTCGCGCCGCGGCGGCGCATCGCCGCTTCCAGGATGCCCCCCGCCCAGCTTGCGCGGGGGGCATTTCCTTTGGCGAAGCTCGGGACCAACCGTCCGCACCCCGCCCTCCTGAGTGGCGGCCCCGTCCCGCGGCGGAGCTCGACCCTATCCGTGAGACTGGCGGACGCCCGGCCGACACGGGTAAATTCCCGCGGGCTTGATCGCCCAAGCCCGGAGAGCCCGCTCGATGTACCTGCCGCAGATGTTCGCGGTCACCGCCGCCAGCGAGATCGACGGCTCGCCGCGCCCCTGCGCGGCGCCCCGGAGCCTCGATCACGACGGCCCGGGGCGGGTGCTATAGTGGCTTAAGCGAGCGCCTGCAGCAGCGAGTGACGGCGGCGAAGGGTTTCGCTGGCATGGTCGACCGCCGCGACCATGACCGCCGTAACGATCACATAGCCCAGCATCTGCTGATAGAAGAACAGCTGCTGGGCTTCGTACAGCGCCTGGCCTACCCCGCCGGCCCCGATCACCCCCAGCACCGTCGCCATCCGCAGGTTCCATTCGAAGCGGAACAGGGAATGGGCCGCCATCGGCCCGAGGGTGAGCGGCGCGGTGGCGAAGGCGAAGACCTTGACGTGCGAGGCGCCGGTGGCGGCGATCGCCGCCTGCGGCGCGGCCGGGGCGTTCTCCAGCGCGTCGGCGAACAGCCGCGCCAGGCAGCCGGTCGAGTGCAGGCCGAGCGCCCAGGCGCCGGCGACCGGCCCGATGCCGGCGGTGGCGATCAGCAGCAGCCCCCAGACGACCTCCGGGATGGCGCGCATCACCTCCATCAGCCGCCGCACCGGCCAGGCCAGCCAGGCCGGTGCGAGATTGCGCGCGGCGGCGGGTCCGGCGACGAGAGCCGCCAGCACGGCCCCGCCGGTCCCCGACGCCGCCATCCACCCGGTTTCGAAAATCCGCCGTGGCAGCGCCGCCCAGCCCTCGGGCGTGACCTGCGGCGGCCACATCTCGCCGAACACCTGGGCGGCGTGGCCGAGCGAGGCCCATTTGGGGCTGAAGGCGACCGCCGCGGCGAGCCCCACCGGGGCCAGCGCCAGCAGCCAGCGGGGACGCCGGCGCAGCTGCACCGCGGCGGCGTCGAAACCGGCCGCCAGAAGCACCAGCACCAGCATCTGGGTCGCCACCCGGTGGAAATCGAACGCCGCCAGCGAGCCCACCAGCTCGGCGCCGAGGCCGCCGCCCCCCACCGCGCCGACGATCACCGACGCCCGCAGCGCACACTCGAACTCGTAGGCGCCATAGGCGAGCAGGTCGGCGCGTTTCAGCGGCAGCAGACCGAACAGCGCGGTCTGCAGGCGCGAGGCGCCGGCGGCCCGCAGCGCCTGCAGCGGGGCCTGCGGGGCGGTGCGCAGCAGGTCGGCGAACATTTTCGCCATGCCCGCTGCATAGTAGATCGCCAGCGCCGCCATCCCCGCGCCCGGGCCGACGCCGAACAGGATCACGCAGAGGATCGCCAGGGTCAGATCCGGCACGGAGCGCAGGGCGCCGAGCGCCAGCAGCAGCCCGCGCACCCCGCGCAGGTTCAGCGCCGCGACGACGCCGAGCGGCAGGCTGATGCAGAAGGCGAGGAACATCGCCCCGAACGCGAGGCCGATGGTCTGCATCACCGGCTCCATCAGGGCCAGCAGGTACGATGGGCGCAGCTCCGGCGGGAACAGGCCGAGGACGAGCGCAAGCGGGCTCATTGCGGCCCTCTCGAGCCCTCGCCCCACCCAGTGGGGAGAGGGTTGGGCGAGGGGCGGCTGGGCGTCGCCGCGGCGCCGAGGGAGCTTTCGAGGCCGTGGTCCCGCAACTCCAGGACGCGGTCGAAGTAGCGCGCCGCCAGCTCCGGCTGGTGCAGCGAACAGACCAGGCCCATCCCCCGGTCCTTCGCCAGCCCGGTGAGCAGTTGCAGCACCTCGCGCGCCGTGGCCGGGTCGAGCGACGCCACCGGCTCGTCGGCCAGCAGCACCCGCGGAGCCTGGACCAGGGCGCGGGCGATGGCGACGCGCTGCTGCTCGCCGCCGGAGAGCTGACCGGTGGTCGCCAGCAGCTTGTCGCCCAGCCCCACGGCGGCCAGCGCTGCCTCGGCCTCCTGCAGCTCCGCCGCGCGCGGGCGGATCAGATAGCGCAGCGCCCTGAGGTCCGACCATCGGCCGAGCGCGCCAGCCATGACATTGGCGTGCACCGGCAGGACGTCGACAAGGTCGTGCTTCTGGGCGACGAGGGCGACATGGCGGCGAACCCGTTGCAGCCGACCGCCGGACAGGGTCGAGAACGCCTCCCCGCAAAGCCGCACCTCGCCGGACGCCGGCGCCATCTGACCGTTGAGAGTGCGCAGCAGCGTGGTCTTGCCCGATCCACTCGGACCGACGAGGGCAATGCATTCGCCAGGCGCGAGGCTCAGGTCGACGTCGCTCAGCAGGATGCGGCCGCCGGGCGGCCCCACCGTCACGCGGTCAAGCGTCAGCAGTGCATCGGCGCGCTCGGCGGCCGGTTCGCCGGCCAGGGTCTCGCCGCGCACCTGCGCCATCACATCAGCCCGAGCTCCTTGGCCACCTGCCGCACCTGGCCATAGGCCTGGTCATCGGCGCGAATGAAGTGCCGCCCGCGCAGGATTTCCAGCACCGCGGCGTCGGCCGCGGGATTCAGGCGGAGGAAGGCGGCGGCGACGGTCTGCTGGTCGCGGGGGCTCAGGCCCTTGCGGGCCACCCAGACATAGTCGGCGAACGGCCCGACGCTGTGGAAGACTTTGAGGTTCGGCGGCAGTTTCTTGTCGTCGGCCATCGACTTGTAGACCGTCTCGTCGAGCGCGCCGGCATCGCAGACGCCCGCCGCCACGCCCTGGAGGGTCGCCGGATGGCTGCCGGTGTAGCGGAAGGCCTTCAGCGACTTGTCCACCGAGATCCCGGCCCGCTTCATCGCCAGATAGGGATAGAGGTGGCCGCTCGTCGAGTTGATGTCGCCGAAGCAGAAGGTGCGGCCGGTCAGCTGGGTGAGGCTGGAAACGCCGCTGTTCGTGGTGGTGATGAACAGCGAGTGGAACTGCCGGTCGATGTCGCGCTGGACCAGCGGGATCACGCCATAGCGGGCGTGCGCCTTTACATAGGTCAGCCCGCCCAGATAGGCCACGTCGAGGGAGCCGTTGCCGAGGCCTTCGACCGTGGCGTTGTAGTTGGTCGGAATGATCAGCTGCACCGGCCGCCCGAGCTGCTGCTCGAGATACTTCTGCAGCGGCGCCTTCTGCTCGAGGGAGACCTGGGTGGCGCCGGCGTCCGGAACCATGCCCACGCGCAGGGGCTCGGCCGCAGCGGCTGCGCCGCCGACGGCGACGGCGGCCGCTACGCCCAACAGTCCGAGGGCTCGCACCGCCCGCTCCATCAACTTCATCTTTCCCCACCTGCGCCGACGTTTCTCGAAAGGGGCGCCAACGTGACCGGCAAGCCGGAAATTGCAAGGGCGAGCCGTGCGTCAGGCATCGACAGACCTGCGCGCCAGAATCCCGGCGATCTCCGCCGCCGCGGCATCCAGGGCCGCCGGGCCGAGGTCCTCAAGGACGATCTCGCCAAGCAGAGCGCGCGCCTGCTTGCGGCTGGAGCGACGGTAGGCCGGGTCGTAGTGCTGCTCGATCAACGCCGCGGCGACCTCCTCCAGCGCGCCCGCCTCGACCAGCCGCAGCCAAGCCTCCAGCTGTCGGGCTCCGGGATGGCTGGGCAGGCGCTGCAGGATCGCCATCAGCTCGGCCGGATCCGCCGCGAGATGACGGTAGGCGGGCGCCAGGTAGCGCGCCCGGGCCGCCGCCGGCGCGGCGAGCCGGATTTGCGGCGCGACCGCCATCGCCTGCCAGACGACCGGCGGGATCATCCGTTCGCCGACTTTGCTGGATTCCGCCTCGATCACCACCGAGCGGGCGGGATCCAGCATCTCCAGCGCCGCCAGGAGGCGGCTCTCGAACATCTTCTGCGAGGGCTGGCCGCGATCCGGGAGGCGGCCGAGCAGCGAGCCGCGGTGGGCGGCGAGCCCCTCGAGATCCAGCACCTGCACGCCCAGGGCGGCGAGCCGCTGCAGGATCTCGGTCTTGCCCGATCCGGTCGGACCATCGAGGACGACGGCCCGGATCTGCGGCGCGGCGTCATAGAGCCGGGCGGTGACCCCGCGGCGGTAGGTCATATAGCCGCCGGCCAGCACGCTGGTGCGCCAGCCCACCTGCGACAGGATCAGGGCCATGGCGTTGGAACGCATCCCGCCGCGCCAGCAGTAGAGCAGCGGCCGGAAGCCGCCGGGCTTGTCGGCCAGGGAGGTCTCCAGGTGCCGGGCGACGTTGTGCGCCACATAGGCCGCGCCGAGCCGGCGGGCCTTGAAGCGGGAGTCCTGGACGTAGATGGTCCCGACTTCGGCGCGCTCGGCGTCGCTCAGAACCGGCAGGTTCACAGCGCCCGGCACGTGGTCGAGCGCGAACTCGCCGGGGCTGCGCACGTCGATGACGAGGTCGAAGCGCGACCGCGTCGCCGCATCGGCGGTCTGGACCACGTCGAGGCTGGTCATGGAAGGCGAAGGGGACCGGACATTCTGGAGCGCCTGATATACATGGCCGCCGACAGGCCTGAAACTTTAGGAGCCCGCCATGGACGCCGCGCCGCAGCCCGTTCGTCTCACCAGCCTGGCCCACGGCGGCGGCTGCGGCTGCAAGATTGCGCCGGGGGTGCTGCAGCAGATCCTCAAACAGCTGCCGGCGGCGACGCCGTTCGCCGACCTGCTCGTCGGGACCGAGACCTCCGACGACGCCGCCGTCTGGAAGCTGAACGACGACCAGGCGCTGGTGGCGACGACGGACTTCTTCATGCCCGTGGTGGACGATCCCTTCGACTTTGGGCGAATCGCCGCGACCAACGCGCTCTCCGACGTCTATGCCATGGGCGCAAAGCCGATCCTGGCGCTGGCGATCGTCGGCATGCCGGTGGACAAGCTGCCGGTGGAGACTATCGGCGCCATCCTCGCCGGCGGCGCGGCGGTCTGCGCCGAGGCCGGCATTCCGGTCGCCGGCGGCCACACGATCGACAGCGTCGAGCCGATCTACGGCCTGGTCGCCTTGGGTCTCGTCCACCCCGACCGGGTGCTCGCCAATCGCACGGCGCGCGCGGGCGACGTGCTGATCCTCGGCAAGGCGCTGGGCGTCGGCATCCTCAGCGCCGCCTTCAAGCAGGAGCGGCTGGACGCGATCGGCTACGCCGCCTTCATCGCCTCGACCACCCAGCTCAACAGCATCGGCCCGGAGCTCGCCGCCCTGCCCGGCGTCCACGCCATGACCGACGTGACCGGCTTCGGCCTGCTCGGCCATGCGCTGGAGATGGCGCGCGGGTCCGGGCTGACGGTGGAGATCGACACCGAGGCGCCGGCCGTGCTGCCGGGCGTCGAGGCGCTGGCGCAGGCCGGGGTGCGCACGGGCGCCAGCGGCCGCAACTGGGCGAGCTACAGCGGTTCGGTCCGTGGCGCCGACGCCCTGCCCGACTGGCGGCGCGACCTGCTCTGCGACCCGCAGACCAGCGGCGGCCTGCTGATCGCCGCCGCGCCTGAGGCCGCCGACGACGTCCTGGCTCGCCTGCTCGAACAGGGGTTCGCCGCCTCTAGGGTGGGTCGCGTGCGGACCGGCCCCGGAGAGGTCCAGGTCGTCCGCCAGGCCCGCCACCGCTGACGTCCCGACGCGAGGACGTCGCAGATCTGTCGCACAGCTTGCGCACTGTCACGCCGTGAAGCTGTGGAGTCTCAGGATGTCAGGGCGCGACGGCGCCGGTCGGCGCGGCTGGATTGCGGGCGTCTGAGCTGAACCTCGGCGGTTTCGACTCCTGGGAGGGTCCGGCCTCCGGCGTGATCTCCAGCTTCCGCTTCAGCGGCGGGACGGCGCGCGCCACGCGTGAGCCGGAGCTGGGCGCGTTGCGCGCCGCGCACGGCGACTGGGCCTGGACCCATCTGCGGCTGAGCGACGTGCGGGCCCTGGCGATGATCCGCGGGATCGCCGACCTGCCCCCCGAGGCGCTGGAGCTGTTCGTCACCGGCGAGACCCGCGTGCAGATCGTCGAGGCGAGCGGCTGGGTGTTCGGCGTCCTGCCGGACCTCGAGCGCGACCTTTCCGGGCGACCGCAGGACGCCGGGCGGCTGGTGTTCGCCTTCGACGCCGGCCGGCTGGTGACGGCGCGGCTGCATCCGCTGCGGGCGATCGACGACCTGCGCCACGCCGTCGAGCGCGGCGAAAGTTTCAACACTCCGGCTGCGGCGATCGTCGCCTATGTGGCCTTCTACATCGACCAGATCGAGCTGCTGCTGGAGGCCACCGGCCAGCAGCTCGCCGCGGTCGAGGACTATGTGCTGACCGAGCCGGCCAATCCGCGCGACACCGAGCTCGGCCCGCTCCGTCGCAACATCGCAAGGCGCCGCCGCGAGCTGCAGGGCCTGCGCAGCGCGCTCGCCCGCGCCCATGCCGGCCGCCAGGGCCGCCGGGTGGCCGCGCTCGCCGACGACCTCGCCGACCTGATCGCCTCGGTCGAGGACGTCGACCGCGACGCCGGCGTGCTGCAGGAGCGCGGCCGGCTATTGCACGAAGAGATCGACACCCAGATCAACAACGCCACCAACCGCAGCATGCGGGCGCTGACGATCATCTCCACCCTGTTGATCCCGCCGACCCTGGTGACCGGCGCCTTCGGCATGAACGTCCCGGGCATCCCTTTCGAGCACTCGCCGGGCGGATTCGCCGTCGCCGTGGCGCTCTGCGCCGTCGTGGTCGGCGCCGCGATGATGATCCTCAGGCGAATGGGGATGTAGCCGGCCTGAGGGCTTTCCCCAGGCCGGCGGGCTTGCGCCTCAGCGGGTGCTGCGCCGGTCGTTGAGCAAGGTCTTGCGGGCCTGCGGCGACGGCGCGCCGGTGGAGCGCGGATCGATCAACTCGCGCCGAACCGGATTGGCGCCGTAGGATGTTTGGCTTTTCATGACAGGCCTTTCCGGCCACGTCCGGGGTGAAGGCTCCACCCATTCGGGACGAGCCCGACTGTAGCACAGCAGGGAGGACACGCGATGACCGAAACGCCGCCCGTGACGGTAAGCCACCGTTACGCCGCCTCGCCGGAGCGGGTGTTCGACGCCTTCCTCGACGTGCGGATCGCTCGGCATTTCCTGTTCGCCACCGCGACCGGGGAGATGATCACCGCCGAAATCGATCCGCGGGTCGGCGGCGCTTACGTCTTCGTCGAGCGCCGGCCGGAGATGGGCGATGTGCGCCATGTCGGCGAATATCTGCAGATCGACCGGCCGCGGCGGCTGGTCTTCACCTTCGGCGTGCCGCAGTTCGCTCCCCAGATGACCACGGTGGTCATCGAACTCTCCCCCGAAGACGGCGGCTGTCGGCTGACCCTGGCCAACGAAGGCGTGCTGCCCGACTACGCCGAGGGGACCCGCCAAGGCTGGACGCGGATCCTCGACGGGCTGCTGCCGGCCTATGACGGGGAGCACGCCGCCGGCTGGCGGTAGGGCTCGGCTTGAGCCGCCCCGGCGCGGCCGTTAGGTTCGCCAGGTGACCCCCTACGGACAAGCGATGCGCCTCCTCGCCGAGGGAAGCTTCACCCAGGCGTGGCCGATGTTCGAAGCCCGTCGCCGCTTCAGCGATCCGCCGGTCTTCGAGCCTCAGGCCTGCTGCCCGGAGTGGGCGGGCGAAGACGTGCAGGGCAAGACCATCGTCGTCAGCGCCGAACAAGGGTTCGGCGACCAGCTGATGTTCGGCCGCTATCTGCCGATCCTGCGGCAGCGGGGCGCGAAGGTCATCGTCTCCTGCCATCCGGTGATGCAGCCGATCTTCGGCGCCGGCGGATTCGCCACCACCACCCTCTACTCGGACGCGCCGCTGCCACCCGCCGACGCCTGGGCCTTGATGGGCTCGCTGCCCTATCGGCTGGGGCTCAGCCAGCCGCCGCCGCCGGCCTATCTGCGCCTACCGCTGAGCGCCGGCGGCGGCATCGGCGTCATGACGCACGGCAGCCCGACGTTGCGCAACGACGCCAACCGCTCGCTGAGCGCCGAGACGGCGCGGCAGCTGCTGTCGCTCGGCCGCGACCTCGCACCCGGCGCCACCGGGGCGAGGGACTTCCTGGAGACCGCGCGGTTGGTCGCCGGCCTCGATCTGGTGGTGACGGTGGACACGGCGCTGGCCCACCTTGCCGGCGCCCTCGGCAAACGCTGCTGGGTGCTGCTGCCACACTCGGGGCTGGATTGGCGCTGGGGTTTGAGCGGCGCCTATTCCCGCTGGTATCCGGCGATGCGCCTTTATCGCCAGCCGGCTTCCGGCGACTGGGCTCCAGTCATACACCGGGTCATCCACGACGCCCGGACGCTCGCGCCCCTCTGGGTCGAACAGCCCTGATAGCGCCCGCGATCGGGCCAGAGCGGCCTTCTCCTTCCGGACGAGCCTGGTCAACGCGACCTGGCTGGCGCGGGATCTGGCGCGGCGCCGCCTGACGCCGGTCAGCCGGCCCAGAAATCATAGCTGAAGGCCAGGGCGAAGACCGCCAGGGCCAGGGTGTTGCCGAAGGTCCACAACCGGTCGAACACCGGTTGTCGGCCTAGGCGCGCCGGGACCAGGAACAGCGCCGGCAGGCTCAGCACGTAGCGGTGCATGCCCTGGGCCGCCCCGCTGGTGAACGCGACCCCGAGGATGGCCAGGCCATAGAGCGCCAGCGCCGGGTCGCGCCGCAGCAGCAGCAGCGAGGCTGCGCCCCCCGCCGCAATGCCCCAGACCTCGACCAGGTAGTAGGCGCGCGCCTGCGGTTCGCCGCTCGCCAGCAGGTCGAGCGCCTCGCGCCAGGAACTCCAGGTAAGCGACAGCCACAGCACCCCACGCCCGAAGAAATGGGTCTCGACCAGGTCGAAGCGGGCGCCGAACACCGCCCGCCAGACCAGATAGGCCGCAGCCGGCGCGCCGATCGCCACCAGTGTCGCCAGCTCGCGCGAGATCGGCCGCGCCCGCAGGCGGGAAAGGCCTCCGGCCGCCAGCCACATCCAGCCCAGCGGCGCGAGCAGGATCACGCCGGTGGAGCGGGTGAAGGTCGCCAGGGCCGCCAACGCGCCGGCCAGCAGCCAGCGCTCACGCCGGGCCAGGGCCAGGGCGCCGAACGACAGGCCGAGAAACATCCCCTCGGTATAGACCTCGGCCATGAAGAAGCTGGCCGGCCAGACCAGCAGATAGGCCGCCGCCCGCAGCCCCTCGCCCGCTCCCGCGCCGTCGCTCGCAGCCGCAAGGTCGGCGATGGCGAGCATCGCCCCCAGGGTTCCGGCCAGCGAGATCAGCACCCCCGCCAGGGTGACGGTCGCCACCGGGGACAATCCGAGCGCCCGCAGCGGCCAGGCCACCGCCCGCATCGCCAGCGGATAGGCTGGGAAGAAGGCGTAATTGACGGAAGTCCACCCTGGATGGACGCCGTGCGGCCCGAGCGTCGCCGCGCCGAGTTCCGAACCGGGCGCCAGCGAGCGCATCCGCGGGTCGTCATAGCCGCGCAGGGCGATCGAAATGTAGAACTCGGAATCCCAGGCCACGTGAGTGTTGAGGATGGGATCCAGCACGTCCGGACGGCCCTTGTGGCTGTCGGCCTGGGTCTCGTCCGCGGTCCAGGGCGTAGAACGGTCCGGATGCTCAGGCGTGAAGCGACCGGGCGCCACCGCTTGGTAGCCCAACATCAGCACCGCCCACCCGAGCCAGAGGAGGACCAGCCAGCGCCTCGGCGCGCGAACCTGCGATGTCGACAAGGGCGTCTCCAAGGTGCGGCCCCTGTCTTAGCCGCGCCTTAGTCCGCCGCGAAGACCAGCTGGCCGGCGATGAAGGTCGCCCGAACCCGTTCGGCGCAAGGCTCGGCCAGGACGTCGCGGAGCGGGCCAACGAGCAGGCACAGATCGGCCGGCGCGCCGACGGCTACACGGCGCGCAGGCCCGCCGGGCGCGCGGCGGTCGGCCAGGTAGAGGTCGAGCGCCGTGCGCGGATCAACCTGTTCGCAGAGGCCGATCGCCCGTCCTCGCTCGGTGCGCCGGGCGATCGCCGAACGCATGCCGCGCCAGGGATCGGGTGAGGCGTATGGCGCGTCCGAGCTGGCGGCCAGCGGCGTCCCCGCCGCCAGCAGCGAGGCGCAGCGGTAGAGGTCCGCCTGCTCGGCCGGGGCGACATCGGCCAGATAGCGGTCGCCGCGCTCGAAGATGAAAGTGGGCTGCGTGACCACCGTCAGGCCCATCGCCCTCAGCACCGGGATCGCCGCCGCCGGGATCACCCCGCCATGCTCTATACGGTCGCCGGCTCGTGCGCCGGCGACCTCGAAAGCGGCCAAGGCCAGGGCCAGCTCGGCGGCGGTGACGCAATGGACGGCGACGGCCCGACCCTGCGGCCGCGCCTCGGCGATGCGCGCGACGAAGGCGTCGAGATCGGGAAGCCGCGCGTCATCGAGCAGGATCTTCACCGGCCCGACCTGGTAGGCGGCGTCCTCCGGGGCTGTCAGCGGCCCCGCGCTCATCAGGGTCAGGTGCTGCGGCATGGCGCCGAGGCGATGCGCCTGTGCGAGCAGGGCCGCCGTGGCGGCCTCGGTGGTGGCGCTGGCGTCGGTGACGTCGGTGATCCCGAACGCCGCCAGCGTGCGGCCGAGCGGCGCCAGGTCCGGCGGATCGGCGGCCAGCTGTGTCCGCATCCAGGCGTCGCCACGCCAGAGGCGGCCGGTCAGTCGCCCCGCGGCGTCGCGTTCCGCCTCGGGCGGGACGCCGTCGGTGGTCAGCGCTGCGAGCGCCCGGCTGTTGAGGATCCACAGCGAGCCGGTCTGGTGCTGCACCCGCAGCCGATGGTCGGGCGCGATCCGATCGAGCGCGTCACGATCCAGGTCGCCGGCCATTCGCTCGTGGTAGCCGGTGGCGCGCAGCCAACTCCCCGGCGGCCGCGCAGCGAGCGCCTCGCCCAGCCGTCGCTCGAATTGCCCGGCGTCGCGCACCGTCTCCAGCCGCAGCGACTGGGCTTGGGCGGCCGTGGCCAGCAGGTGGATGTGATGGTCGACAAGGCCGGGAACGAGGGCGCCGCCACGGCCGTCAAAGCCCTCCTCGGCGCCGGAGAGCCGCTCGCCGATCTCGGCGACCTGGCCATCCTGCAGCCGCACATCCTGCCCCGCCCGGCCCGCGACCTCGACATTGCGCAGGATCAGGCCGGCCATCAGGCCGCGGTCCGCAAGCCGAGCGCGGCGGCGGCGCCGGCGGCGGTGCGCGCCAGGGCGGCGTCGACGACCAGGCCGCCGCCCTGGGCCAGCGCCTGCAGGGCGCCCGCCGCCGCGGCCAGCCCGGTCAGCGGGTCGCCGAGGGCGTCGCCGAGGAAGTGCGGCGCGCCGCCGGCCGTCCAGCGCACCAGGCCGCCGGCCGCGGCCGCATCGTCGCCGAACGCCACCCGCTCGCCGGCCTCGCCGGTCCATCCGTAACCGCTGATCGCCACCCAGGTGAGGTCCGGCCGCTCGGCGAACAGGGCGGCGGGCGCGAGGCCCAGCTGCTCGAAGGCCCGCGGCCGGGCGCTGGTGATCACCACGTCGGCCTGCAGCATCATCGCCCGCAGCCGGGCGCGATCGCCCGGCGCAGCGAAGTCGAGCGCAAGCTCGGCCTTGGCCGCGTTCAGCCGGCGGAAGAAGTCAGGCGTCGAGTCCCGGCTCGGATCCGGCCGGCGGACGCTCTCCACCTTGGTCACCGACGCGCCCATCGCCGCCAGCACCGCCCCGCAGAGCGGTCCCGCCCAAAGGGTCGAGAGGTCGAGGATCCGCAGGTCCCTGCCCCGGCGCGGCGCGGGGCGGCCGGCGGGCCGCAGCGTGGCCGCCATGGTCGTCGCCGCCAGTTCGCCGACGCCGGCGACCGGCAGGCCCAAAAGGTGCGCCCGGTCAGCCAGCTCCCGCCAGGGCCGGGACTGCGCCGCGGCCTGGATCGCCGGCCAGGGCTCGTCGGCGTCCGCGCAGCCCAGCCAGGCCGGGACCAGGGCCGCATCGTCCTCGCGCGCCAGATTCACCGCCATCCAGCCGTCCGCCGCGGCCACCAGCCGGCAGGCCCCGTTCGGCGAGGTCAGCCCTGGCGGGCCGAGCGGCAGGTCTGCGGACCGGTCGGTCAGGCCCGGCACGTCGAGCTCCACGCCCCGACCCAGGTCTTCGCTCAGCGCTCCGATCTCGGCGGCCAGCGTCGCCAGCGGGCCAGCAACCGGGCTCATCGACGGATCTCCACCGCATCCACCAAGCCCCAGTCGAGCGCCGTCGAGGTGCGGATGTCGAGGCCGGATATGGCCATGAAGCAGGCGCGATGGCGGCCGATGCGCCGTGGAAGGGTGACCGTTCCCCCCGCCCCGGGGATCAGCCCCATGCCGACTTCCGGCAGGCGGAACCAGGCGTGACGCGCCGCGACGACCCAGCCGGCGGCGGCGGGGATCTCGATCCCGGCGCCGATGCAGGCGCCGTGAAGCTTCGCCGTCGCGCGCGCTCCGAGGCGATGCACCAGGGCCGCCGGCGCGCGCAATCGGCGCACCAGATGCGCGCGCCCTGGATCGCCGAACGTGCCAAACTCCGCCAGGTCGCCGCCCTCGCTGAAGGCCCGCCCCTCGCCGCTCAGCACCACTTCGGCCTGGTCGGGGTCGACAAGCGCGAACTCCAGCGCCTCGCAAAGCGCATCGCGCATGCGCGCATCGACCGCGTTGTTCGCCCCCGGCCGTGTGAGCCGGATGGAGAGGGTTTGGCCCTCGCGGGAGACGGCGACGCGCGGCCGGTCGTCGTCGTCCCGCCTCGGCGCGGGATTGCCGGCCCGCCAGTCGCGAAAGCCGTCGGCGGCCAGCAGCATGGAATAGCCGAGCGACTCGACGGTGAGCGCCTGGTCGAACCCGAGGCTGAGGGAAAGGCGCAGGATCTGAGCCGCCACGGCGGCCGCCGCCGGCTGGGCCTCGATCACCTCGCCAAGCCGCTGCAGCACGGCTTCCAGGCGCTCGGACCCGAGACCGACCCAGGGGGCGGGCGGCGACGCCTCGATGCTCAGGAGGATGTCGAAGTCGGCGAAGTCGCCGTCGGGCAGCGGCCCTTGGCGATGGACGCCGACATGGACCGCGCCCGGCCCCGGGTGAGGCGGTGCGGCGCGCGCCGACTCCAGGTCGACCGTGACCATTCCTGCCCCGCCGAGCTCCGTCAGGACGGAGAGACGCTCATCAGCCGGCGGGGACAGGGGCCTCGTCCTGGCTCAGGCGCTCGCCAGCTCGCCCGCCGACCGGATCAGTTCGGCCTTGAGCACGCGGCGGGAGCTGGTCTCCGTGAGGCCATAGGCGTTCACGAAGTCGACGTGCGGCAGCAGCTTCAGCGCCCGCTCGATCACTACCTGCGGCATGCGCCCGCCGCCGTAGGCGCCGAGTTCGGCCAGGGTGACGCCGCTCTGCAGCTCGCCGAGGATGATGCGTTCCGGCGCCGCGTCAGACGCCATCTCGAGAAGGAGCGCGGTGTGCATGCCTCAGTCTACTCCGACGCCGGAAACTTCGTCGCTCCCGTTTTGACGCCCGCCTTCGACCGTGCGCACCGCGATGCGCCAGAGAGTCCGGGATCCCGAAATGATGACGTCGCTTTAGTTAGAGCCTCAACGCCGCCTCCGTCCAGCGCGGCCGCTCCGACATCGCCGCTGCGGAAATACGAAGCGCCGCCGTGGCCTGGAGCCACGCGCCGACCGTAAGCATGAACACCCGGCGGGCCCCTGTCTCTCCTGATAGGTGAAAGGGGAAAACCTCAGGCTCGAAGGCTCCGTGCGGCGTCCAGTTGGTCGCCGATTTCCCGGGCGTCGGCCATGGCCGCGACCTCGCCGATCACCAGCAGCACCGGACCGCCCTCGCCGTCCTCGACCAGGCGCGCGAGCTCGCCGACCGTCCCGCGGCGCAACCGCGCCTTCGGCGACCCGGCGCTCTCCACCGCCAGCGCCGGCGTCGAGGCCGCCCGGCCGGCTGCGATCAGCCGCGCGCTCAGCTCCGCCGCCGCGCCACCGCCCATGTAGATGGCGAGCGTGGTCTCGGGGTCGTCCGCTGCGCTCCAGTCGGCCTGCAAGGCGCCGGCTTCCAGCCTGGCCGTCGTGAACACCACCCGCCGCGCCTGTTTGCGATGGGTCAGCGGGAAGTTGAACTGGGCGGCCGCAGCGCAGGCGGCGGTGATCCCCGGGACCACTTCGGTGGCGACGCCATGAGCGTTCAGGAAGGCGGCCTCCTCCCCCACCCGGCCGAACACCGACGGATCGCCGCCCTTCAGCCGGACCACCCGCAGGCCGCGCCGGGCGATCCGCAGCATCAGCCGGTTGATGGTCTCCTGCTTCATGCTGGTGCGGCCGGCGCGCTTGCCGGTCTGGATCTTCAGGCAGTGGGCCGGCGCGAGCGCCAGGACCTCCTCGGAAATCAGAGCGTCGTAGAGCAGAGCCTCGGCGCTCTCGATGGCGCGCAGCGCCCGCACCGTCAGCAGGTCGGCGGCGCCAGGGCCTGCGCCGACCAGCTGGACGAGGCCGGGTCTCAGCTCATGCGGCATGACGCACCTCTGGTTTGGCGGACTTGGCGAGCAGGCGGGCGATCTCGGGCCGGCAGGAGCCGCAGGCGGCGCCGGCGCCGGTGGCCTCGCTGACCGCGTCGAGCGAGCCGCAGCCCTCGGCGATGGCCGCTTCGATCTTCACCTGCCGTACGCCGCGGCAGGCGCAGACCATCGGTCCGGTCTCGACCGGCTGGCCCGGCGCGCGCCCGACCAGCAGGACGGCGCGATCGAGCGCCGAGAGGGCTTCGGCGGCGAACAGTTCGGTCAGCCACTCGCGCGGCGGCAGGGCGCCGCCGCAAGTGGTGAAGAGCACCCGGTCGAGCCGGTCGCCCGCGAAATAGGCTTCGCGCTGGGCGCCGGTGGTGGCGTCCTCGAAGCGCAGCACGTCGGCGCCGGCGTCTCGCGTCAGCGCCCGGCGCACGGCCTCGCGCTCGCTCTCGTCGCCGCGGCCGGCGAACTCGTGCAGCTGACAGGCGCTCTGCGGGAGCCGCCGCCAGACCAGGTCGAGGCCGGCCGGCGCGGCCCAGCCTTCTCGGGCGACGAAGAAGCCGCGCCAGGTCTCGCGATAGGGCCGCACGCGCGCGGGCGTGTGCTTGAACTCCGGCTGGCCGGAGCGCGCATCGACCTTCGGCGCGACCAGGGTGTTGGACCGGCCGTGGCTGGCGTAGAGCGCCGTCCAGTGCATCGGCATGAAGACCGAGCCCGCCCGTTGGCGGTCGGTGACCTTGGCCACGGCGACGGCCTCGCCCCGGCGGGTCTGCACCCGGGTCAGGCCGCCCTCGGTGACGCCGAGCGGGGCGGCGTCGTCCGGATGGATCTCGACATAGGGCTCGGGCGTGTGGCGGCAGAGTTCCGGCGCCAGGCCGGTGCGGGTCAGGGTGTGCCAGTGATCGCGCACCCGGCCGGTGTTGAGCGCCAATGGATAGACCAGGTCGACCGCCTCGGCCGGACCTGCCGCGGCGACCGGGACCATCCGCGCCCGGCCGTCCGGCGTCTGGAAGCGGCCGTCAGTGAACAGCCGCGCCGTCCCGCCCTGCGCCGTCACCGGCCATTGCACCGGCTCCAGCGCCTGGTAGCCATCGGCGGTGAGGCCCGCGAAGCCCCCCAGATGCAGAAAGCGGCCCTGGTTCTCGTAGGCGGTCATCCGCGCGTATTCGCGGAACACCTGGGCCGGCATGCGCCAGGAGAAGGCGTCGGCGAAGCCCATGGCGGTCGCGACCTCGGCGACGATCTGCCAGTCCGCCTTGGCCTCGCCGGCCGGCGCAAGCAGCGCCCGCTGGCGCGAAATGCGGCGCTCGGAGTTAGTGACCGTGCCGTCCTTCTCGCCCCAGCCGAGGGCCGGCAACTTCACATGGGCGTAGGCCATGGTGTCGGTCTCGGCCATGCAGTCGGAGACGACCACAAACGGACACCCGGCCAGCGCCTCGCGCACCCGCTCGCCATCCGGCAGGCTGACCGCCGGATTGGTGGCCATCACCCACAGCGCCTTGATGCGGCCGTCGCGAACCGCCTCGAACATGTCGACGGCCTTCAGGCCCGGCGCCTCGGCGACCTTGTCGGCGCCCCAGAAGCGGCCGACGCGGGCGCGGCTTTCGGCGTCGAAGTCCATGTGGGCGGCGAGCGTGTTGGCCATGCCGCCGGTCTCGCGGCCGCCCATGGCGTTGGGCTGGCCGGTGATCGAGAAGGGACAGGCCCCCGGCTGGCCGATCCGGCCCGTCGCCAGGTGGGCGTTGATGATCGCCGAGCCCTTGGCCACGCCCTGCGCCGATTGGTTGGCGCCCATGGAGAACAGGCTGACAGTGCGCGGCGTCTCGGCGAACCAGCGGAAGAAGCGCTCCAGGTCGGCGACGGCCAGGCCGCAGTCGGCGGCGACGGCCGACGGCGACTGGTCGGCCCGGGCGAGCTCGGCCTCGACGTCGTCGAAGCCGGCGACGTGGGCGGCGACATAGGCCCGGTCGACGACGCCGCGCCGGATCAGGTCGGCCAACAGGCCGTTCCACAGCCGCACATCCATCTGCGGCTTCAGGGCCAGGTGCAGGTCGGCGACCTCGGCCGTGTCGGTGCGGCGAGGATCGATCACCACATGCTTCTGGCCGCGGGCGCGGGCGGCTTCCATGCGCCGGAACAGCACCGGGTGGGTCCAGGCCGCGTTGTGGCCGGAGAACACCACCAGGTCGGCGAGATCCAGGTCGTCATAGCAGCCCGGCACCAGGTCGGCGCCGAAGGCCAGCTTGTGCGCCACCACCGCCGAAGCCATGCAGAGCCTGGAGTTGGTGTCGATGTTGCCGGAGCCGATGAAGCCTTTCATCAGCTTGTTGGCGGCGTAATAGTCCTCCGTCAGCAGTTGGCCGGAGACGTAGAAGGCCACCGAATCCGGGCCATGCCGGGCGATGGTCTCCTTGAATCGGCGCGCGACGAGCGAGACCGCTTCGTTCCAGCTGGCCCGCTTGGTCCCGATCATCGGGTGCAGCAGCCGCCCCTCGAGCCCGACCGTCGAGCCGAGCGCGCTGCCCTTGGAGCACAGCCGCCCGAAGTTGGCCGGATGCGCCGCATCGCCGGAGAGATGCAGCGCCCGGGAGTCGGGCTCGGCCCAGGCCGAGACCCCGCAGCCGACGCCGCAGTAGGCGCAGGTGGTGCTGGTCGGAGAGGTCGCGGACCGCCCCTGCATCAGCTCACGCCTGCCCCAGCAGGATGCGGCCGTCGCGGATCTGCAGCGGCACGACCGGGGTGCAGCCCTTACCCGCGTCGGCGCCCATCGGCTCGCCGGAAGCCAGGTCGATGTTCCAGGCGTGCAGCGGGCAGGTCACCGCCCGGCCATGGACGATCCCCTGGCTGAGCGGCCCGTCCTTGTGCGGGCAGCGGTCGCGCAGGGCATAGACCTGGTTGTCGCCGGTGCGGAACACGGCCACGTCGCCCGTCGGCGTCGGCACCCGCCGGGCCCCACGCAACGGCACGTCGGTCACGGCTCCCACATCGATCCAATCGGTCAGATCAGTCACGAGCGCGTTCATGCGGGGGCGAACTCCATGCGGCGCGAAAGCGGGTTGAACTCGTCGGCGTGGCGGCCGGCCACGCGCTCGGCCCAGGGGTCGATACGCGAGAACCGTTGCGAGTAGGCGAACAGGTCGTAGAGCTGCCGGCGGCGGTTCGGATTCTCGATCTCCGTGCGGATGCTCTCCAGCCCCACGCGGGCCATCCACTTGTAGATCCGCTCCAGATACCAGCCGTTCTCGCGATAGAGCTGCATGACTGCACAGATCGCCCAGATCGCCTCCTCTTCGGTCGCCACCTTGGTGAGCAGTTCGGTGCCCTGGATGTGCAGGCCGGCGGCGCCGCCGATGTGGATCTCGTAGCCGCTGTCGACACAGACGACGCCGATGTCCTTGCAGGTGGCTTCCGCGCAATTGCGCGGGCAGCCGGAGACGCCCAGCTTGACCTTGGCCGGGCTCCAGGAGCCCCACATGATCTTCTCCAACTGGACGCCGAGGCCCGTGGAGTCCTGGGTTCCGAACCGGCACCACTCTGAGCCGACGCAGGTCTTCACCGTGCGCAGGCCCTTGGCGTAGGCGTGGCCGGAGACCATGCCCGCCGCGTTCAGGTCGGCCCAGACCGCCGGCAGGTCGTCCTTCTTGACGCCCAGCAGGTCGATACGCTGGCCGCCGGTCACCTTCACCGTCGGGATCTTGAACTTGTCGGCGACGTCGGCGATGGCCCGCAGCTCGTTCGGCGTCGTCATCCCGCCCCACATCCGCGGCACCACCGAATAGGTGCCGTCCTTCTGGATGTTGGCGTGCACCCGCTCGTTGATGAAACGCGACTGCTTGTCGTCGCGGTATTCGCCCGGCCAGGCGCAGAGCAGATAATAGTTGAGCGCCGGCCGGCAGGACGCGCAGCCGTCCGGCGTGCGCCACTCCAGCGCCTGCATCACCGCGGGCATGGTCTTCAGCCCTTCGGCGACAATGCGCCGGCGAACCTCGTCGTGGCCCTTTTCGGTGCAGCTGCAGACCGGCTTCGGGCCGGTCTGGACCTGGAAGGCGTCGCCTAGGCTGGCGATCAGGATCTTCTCCACCAGCGGCGTGCAGGAGCCGCAGGAGGCCGAGGCCTTGGTGACGGCGCGCACGCTCTCCAGCGTGGTCAGGCCCTGGTCGGCGATGGCCTGGGTGATGGTTCCCTTGCAGACGCCGTTGCAGCCGCAGATCTCGGCTTCATCAGCCATGGCGGCAACGGCGGCGCTAGGGTCGAGGCCTCGAAGGCCCTCCGTGACGGCCTGGCCGAACACCAGGGTCTCGCGGATGTCGCCGACCGGTTCGCCCGAGCGCATCAGGTCGAAGTACCAGCCGCCGTCGGCGGCGTCGCCGAACAGCACCGCGCCGGCGACCTTGCCGCCTTCCAGCACGATGCGCTTGTAGACGCCCCGTCCGGCGTCTCGGAAGATGATGTCCTCACACCCCTCCCCGCCGGCGAACTTGCCGGCCGAGAAGACGTCGACGCCGGAGACCTTCAGCCGGGTCGACAGCACCGAGCCTTCGTAGGTGGAGGCGACGCCGGTCAGCGTCTGGCCAAGGGTCTTGCACATTTCCCAGATCGGGGCGACCAGGCCATAGACCTGGCCGCGGTGCTCGACGCACTCGCCCACGGCGTAGATCGCCGGATCCGAGGTACGCATGGCGTCGTCGACCATCACGCCGCGGCCGACTTCGAGGCCGGCGGCCTTGGCCAGCGTTGTCGCCGGGCGGATGCCGACGGCCATCACCAGCAGGTCGCACGGCAGCACGCGGCCGTCCTTCAGCTTCAGGCCGGCGACGCGGCCGTCCTGGCCGAGGATCTCCTCCGAATTGGCGCCCAGCACCGTATCGACGCCGCGCTCGGCCATCGCCTGGGTGAGCAGGAAGCCCGCCGAGGCGTCGAGCTGGCGCTCCATCAGCACGTCCATCAGGTGGACGACCGTGGCGCCCATGCCGCGGCGGGCGAGGCCGTAGGCGGCCTCGATGCCGAGCAGGCCGCCGCCGATCACCACGGCGCGGGCGCCGGGTTTCACCGCCGCGATCATCGCCTCGACGTCGTCGAGGTCGCGGAAGGTGACGACCCCCGTCAGCTCCGCCCCCGGCAGCGGCAGCCGGATCGGGTCCGAGCCCATCGCCAGCAGCAGCCTGTCGTAGGCCACTTCCAGCCCGCCCTCGGCGCGGACCAGCTTGGCCTCGCGATCGATGCCGACGACCTTGCGGCCGGCGTGCAGGGTGATGCCGTTGTCGCGGTACCAGGCCTCGTCGTTGATGACGATGTCGGCGAACGACTTCTCGCCCGCCAGCACCGGCGAGAGCATGATCCGGTCGTAGTTGACCCGGGGCTCGGCGCCGAAGATGGCGATCTCGTAGCGGGTGGGATCGCGCTTGAGCACTTCCTGCACCGCCCGGCAACCGGCCATGCCGTTGCCGATGACGACCAGACGCTCCTTGGGACTTGCGGTCATGACGCTGTTTCCCGCGACTAGAGGCGAAGGGCCGCGGGCGCTTCGGCGCCCCAGGTCTGGCGCCAGCGCGCCTTGACCCCGGTCAGGCCCGCCAGGGCCAGCAGGGCGAGGCCGGCGAAGGCGAGCAGGCCCGCCTGGTAGGAGCCGGTGATCTGCTTGGCCCAGCCGAGGCTGGAGGCGAGATAGAAGCCGCCGATGCCGCCGGTCATGCCGACCAGGCCGGTGACCACGCCGATCTCCTTGCCGAAGCGCTGCGGGGCGAGTTGGAAGACCGCGCCGTTGCCAGCGCCCAGGCTCATCATGATGAAGACGATCACGCCGAGCGCCATGTAGGCGTTGGGAAGCTTGAAGCTGGCCAGCGCCAGGCCCAGCGCCGCCAGGACGTAGACCACGCTCAGCGCGCGGACCCCGCCGAAGCGGTCGGCGATCGCCCCGCCCACCGGGCGGATGAAGGAGCCGGCGAAGACGCAGGCGGCGGTGAAGAAGCCGGCGGTGACGGCCGGCAGGCCGTACTCGGAGTTGAAGTAGATGGTCAGCGACGAGGACAGGCCGACAAAGCCGCCGAAAGTGACCCCGTAGAGCAGCATCAACCACCAGGCGTCGCCGGTCTTCAGCACGCTGAGATAGTCGGCGAGGCTCTTCGGCGCGGGGCGGTTCGGCGCCTCCTTGGCGAAGAACACATAGACCACGAAGGCGACAGACAGCGGTAGGGCGGCGAGGCCGATGACGTTGTTCCAGCCGAAGTGCTGGGCCAGGGTCGGGGCGAAGAGGGCCGCGAGCGCGGTGCCGGAGTTGCCGGCGCCGGCGATGCCGAGCGCCAGGCCCTGGTGCTCCGGCGGATACCAGCGCGAGGCCAGCGGCAGGGCGACGGCGAACGAGGCGCCGGCGACGCCCAGGACGACGCCGAGCGCCAGCACCTGGTCGTAGCTGTGGACCCCGAGCCGCCAGGCGACGAGCAGGCCCGTCAGCACGATCAGCTGGCCGAGGATGCCGGTCTTCTTGGGCCCGATGTGGTCGACCAGCAGGCCGGCGACCAGCCGCAGCAGGGCCCCGGACAGCACCGGGATGGCGACCATCAGGCCCTTCTGGGCGGGATCGAGGTGGAAGCTCTTGGCGATCGCCACGCCCAATGGGCCCAGCAGCACCCAGACCATGAAGGACAGGTCGAAATAGAGGAAGGCGGAGAACAGAGTCGGCGCATGGCCGGCTTTGAAGAATGAACGGCTGAGCATGACGGAAGGCCCCGTGCGGGATGCGGTGGAGCGGCGGCGTCGCCTGGGTTTGAGCGGTTCGTCCTCGAACCGGTCTGGCTGCGAACGCCGTTGTTCACTGGGCCTGGGATCAGAAGAAGCACATCGCCCGCGTCGGGTCATCAACCAAAGGTCGCGCGACAGGCAGATACTTAGTAAAGATCAAAAAAAGGGCGCCTCGCCAAAGGCGGGCGCCCAGCTTTTGTGCTCAGGCGGCGGCGACGCGAACGCCTGGCGCCCTTTCGTGCAGGAAGGCGACCACCGCATGACGCGCCGCCACATAGGCGGGCAGCATGTCGACCTCGAGCCTGCGCCGCGGGCGCGGCAGATCGACCTTCAGCACCTGGCCGATGGTGGCGGCCGGGCCGTTGGACATCATGACGATGCGGTCCGACAGCAGCACCGCCTCGTCCACGTCGTGGGTGATCATCAGCACCGTGTTGCCGAGCTTGGCGTGGATCTCCATGACGCTGTCCTGCAGGTTGGCGCGGGTCAGGGCGTCGAGCGCGCCGAACGGCTCGTCCAGCAGCAGCACCTTGGGCTCCATCGCCAGGGCCCGGGCGATGCCCACCCGCTGCTTCATGCCGCCGGAGATCTCCGAGGGCCGCTTGTCCTTGGCGTGGGTCATCTGCACCAGGCCGAGGTTGTGCAGCGTCCAGTCGTGCCGCTCGGCCCGGCTCCTGGTCCCCTTGAAGACCTGGTCGACGCCCAGGCGGACGTTCTCATAGACGCTGAGCCAGGGCAGCAGAGAGTGGTTCTGGAACACCACCGCCCGGTCCGGCCCCGGCTGTTCGACGGCGACCTTGTCGACGATCACCGCTCCGGTGCTGACCGGCAGCAGCCCGGCGACCAGGTTCAGCAGGGTGGACTTGCCGCAGCCCGAGTGGCCGATGATCGAGACGAACTCGCCCTTCTCGACCTGCAGCTCGACGCCGCGCAGCACCTCGGAGACCACGCCGCGCCCCTTGAAGGTGACGCCGACGTTCTCGATGGAAAGGTAGGCTTTGGACATGTTCTGCTCCTTCAGCCCGCCGAAGCGCCGCGGGAGACGATGCGGCCGATCAGGGCGACGAAACGGTCGAGCGCGAAGCCCACCAGTCCCACCCAGACGAGGGCCACGATGATGTCGGAGATGCGCGAGGCGTTGTACTGGTCCCAGATGAAGAAGCCGACGCCGACGCCGCCCAGCAGCATCTCGGAGGCGACGATCGCCAGCCAGCTCATCCCCACCCCGATGCGCAGCCCGGTGAAGATGTAAGGGGTCGCCGCCGGCAGCAGGATCTTGAAGAAATAGCCGATCGGCGACAGCCGCAGCACCCGGCCGACGTTACGGTAGTCTTCCGGCACGTTGCGCACGCCGACGGCCGTGTTGATGATCACCGGCCAGATCGCCGTGATGAAGATGACGAACAGGGCCGAAGGATTGGCCTGGTGCAGCGCCGCCAGCGAGATCGGCAGCCAGGCGAGCGGCGGCACGGTCCGCAGGACCTGGAAGATCGGATCCAGCCCGCGGTGCGCCAGCCGGCTCGAGCCGACTAGCACGCCCAGGGCGATGCCGACCACCGCCGCCAGGCTGAAGCCGATGGCGACCCGCTTCAGGCTGGTCAGAGCGTGCCAGAACAGCCCCTTGTCGACCCCGCCATTGTCGAAGAACGGGTGCAGGATCAGCTGCCGGGAGTCGGTCCAGATCATCGACGGCGCGGGCAGCCCGGCGGGCATGTTGACCGCCAGCGTCTCCCAGACGATCAGAATGACGCCGAGGGTGACCAGCGGCGGAACGACGACGCCGAGGGTCTCGAGCGCCGCTTCGCCCAGCTTGGCGACGAGGCGCGAAGGGCGCTTGGGCGTAGGCATGGGAAGGATCTCCGCCGGCGGCTTGGCCGGCGCGGGTTGAGAGTCCATCGAAACGGCGCGAAGAGCCATGGTGCAGCCTCCCTCAGACCAGCTTCTTGATCGGCTGGCTCGCCAAGTAGGCAGCCGGGTTCGCCGGATCGAACACCTTGCCGTCGAAGAACTTCTCGACGCCGCGGCTGTCGGAGGCCGGCGCCGGCACGCCCAGCGCCTTGGCCGAGGCGCGCCAGATGTCCGACCGGTTGACCTTGTTGACCAGCGCCATCTTGTTGGTCGATTGCGGCAGCACGCCCCAGCGCACGTCCTCGGTCAGGAACCACAGGTCGTGCGACTTGAACGGGAAGGAGGCGTTGTCCGCCCAGAACTTCATGACGTGCCCGGAGCCCTGGAGCTTGCGGCCGTCGCCGTAGTCGATGTTGCCCTGCAGTCGCGGCAGGATGTCGCCCATCGGCACGTTGATGTACTGGCGGCCCGAGACGATGGAGCACATCGCCGGGCGGTTCGCCATCTTGTCGCACCACATCTGCGCCTCCATCACCGCCATGGTGATCGCCTGGGCGGCGCGGGGATAGCTGGCGACCCAGTCGGCGCGCATGCCGAGCGCCTTCTCCGGATGGTTCATCCAGATTTCCGAGGTCAGGCAGGCGGTGTAGCCGACGCGCTGATTGACCAGCTGGCCATTCCAGGGCTCGCCGACGCAGAAGGCGTCCTGGGTGCCGGCCTTCATGTTGGCGACCATCTGCGGCGGCGGGATGACGATGGTCGAGACGTCGACCTCGGGGTTGATGCCGCCGGCCGCCAGCCAGTAGCGGATCCACAGGTCATGGGTGCCGCCGCGGAAGGTCATGGCGATCTTGGCGATGTTGCCCGCCGCCTTCAGCTGGTTGAACTTGGCCTTGGCGCCGGCGCTGTTCAGCCCGACCTTCACCGCCTTCAGGTCGTTGCCGACGCTGATCCCCTGGCCGTTGACGTTCAGCCGCGCCAGGATGTTCATCGGCACGGGGCGGCCGCCGGTCGCCTGGCCGCTGGTGATCAGATAGGGCAGCGGGCTGAGGATGTGCGCCCCATCGATGCCGCCGCCGCCGGAGCCGAGCACCAGGTTGTCGCGGGTCGCCGCCCACGAGGCCTGCTTCAGCACCTCGACGTCGGGCATGCCGTACTTGGCGAAGAGGCCACGCTCCTTGGCGATGATCAGCGGCGAGGCGTCGGTCAGGGCGATGAAGCCCAGCTTGGCCTTGGCGATTTCCGGGCCGGGCCCGGCGGCGAAGGCGCCCGACGGCAGCAGGGTCTTGGCGGCCGCCAGCGTCGCGGCCGCGGCTGTCAGCGCGCCGCGACGGGTGAGGCCGGTCGGTTTCGGATCGGTCATGGAGATATCCTGCGAATTGAAGGAATTGGAAGCGCGGCGGCTCACAGCTTGTATTCCAGGGTGAACCAGATCTTGGTGCGGGAGGGCGGCGGCGTGGCGGTGCCGAGCGGCACCACATTGTCCCGCTCGAAGTCGGCGTACTTCAGCGCCGCCGTCAGCTTGGGCGTGATGGCCGCCAGGATCTGGGCGTCCCACTCGTTGCCGAGGCTGGCGCCGGTCCGCTGGTCCTCGAAGACGTGGTAGCGGACGATGATGTCGGAGTTGAAGAAGTAGGTCCGCTTGAAGCGCGGCTTGACGTTGAAGCTGACGTTGAAGTCCTTCAGCCCGTCGACGAAGCCCTTGTTGCCGCCCAGCGGCTGGACCCAGGCGTCCGCCCAGCCCTGGAAGGCGTGGGTGGTGGCCAGCGGCGTGGTGAAGCCGCGGGTTCCGTTGCCCTCCAGCTGCTCGTAGGAGATCTTCGCCGTATAGATGTCGAAGGTCCCGGCGACGTCGGCGCCCCAGTAGTCGAGGTCGTACTTGGCGGTGGCGTGGTGGTAGTCGCTCTGCCGCGCCCAGGTGGCGTTGTAGGCCAGCTGGTAGAGCCCGACCCAGGTCTTGCCCGAGGCCTTGGCGCCGTAGGTCAGCGAGGTGTTCGGCCGCGAGTTCTCGAAGTCGAGCGCGTAGACGAAGCCCTGTAGGCGCAGCTGTTCGGCCGGCGACCAGGTCAGGTTCGCCAGATGGCTATCGGAGTCCCAGTCGCGAAGCTCGCCCAGCACCCGGTTCACCCGGTTGACGTAGACGTAGGTGCCCTTGAACCGGCCCCAGGCGGCGTCCAGGCGCAAGGCGTCGAAGGTTTGCTCGTCCTGACGCCAGCCGACATTGCCGACGAAGCGCTGGTCGTCGACCAGGATGCGCTGGCGGCCGACGGTCGCCGAGAAGGCGGCGTTCGGCGTCCAGGTCAGCTGCAGGCGGTTGAGCTCGGTGACCTTGGGATCGTTGATCAGCGGGTATTTGGCCTTGTCAGCTCCGTTCAACGGCGGCGTGGCCGCGCCCGGCACGTTGACGGCATAGTGCTCCGGCCCGATCGAGCGGACGTCCTCGAATTCGACCAGCCCCTTGAGGTTGTGCCAGGCGCCCGTCTCCCAGCCCAGCCGGGTGCGCACGGTGTAGGCCTCGCCGTCGCGGGTCAGCACCGCGGTCTTCTTCTGGTCGACCGACTCGTAGCGGGCGCGGACCTCCAGCAGGAGGTGGCCGGCCGCGACCGCGTCGCTGATGGTCGGCGGCGCGGTCGGGGCCGCCGCCGGGTCCGGCGTGGCGGCGACCGGCTCGGCCGGCGGCGGTGTGGTGGTCGCGGTCCCCTCGCCCAGTCCGTCCGCGTCGGCCGTGGCGGTCGCTTCCGGAGCCGCGGGTGCGGCCGTGGTCTGCGCCTGGGCGATGCCCGTCCAAGCCATAGCGGCGCCGGCGGCGCTCGCGACGAGCGCTGTCTTCAGTCGATTCAAGGCTTATCCCCCAAGCCAAAAAAAAACGCCCGCGCGGGGCGTTGAGCCCCGTGCGGACGTCGGTGTCCGATGATTTCGGCGCAGTCGCTGCGCCGAAGGCCTTTTGGCCGTCGCGAGACTTCGTTGCCCCGCGATCGCAAGGCTAAGCCGCCACGGGCCAGCGCGGACTGCAACATCCCTGCACAGCTGCAATCCCGAAACCGCCGCTATGCGAAGAAATTGCTCAGCTCGGAACGACCCCTACCCAGGCGCCGCCCAATTATCGCGCAGACGCCGGACGAAGACCTGATTAAGTCAGACGAGAAACCGGTTGCCGCGAGTGCTCACGCTGCAGGCAACCGCCCGCCGAGCAAGGTGCGCCTGGTCAGGGAATCGACGTGTTCAGGTCCGCATGCGGCCGAGCGCGAAGCTTTCGGCATAGGCTCGGGCGTCATCCAGGCGGAAGACCCGGCCGTCGGCGAAGCCATCGGCGGTCTCCGGCGCGCTCACCTGCGCCCAGCCCAGGTCGCCGGCGGCCTGGTTGTAGAGATCGAGCCGATAGACCTGCTCGGCCACGGAGCGCACATCGACGTCGCGCGAGGCCTGACCCCAGCGGGTCATCTGGCTGAGCAGCCAGCCGGCCTGCACCGGCAGCGGCGCGTTCGCCGAATTGTGATGGAAGCTGGTGGTCGGAAGCGAACGGGCGATGCTGCCGACGGACGCATGGACGTATTCCGGCCGGGCGAGCATCTGCGCCAGCTGGGCGCGATGCTCCGGATCGGCGGACCAGGCGGCGGCCTTGAGCAGGGCCCGCAGCAAGGCCTGCAGCACCTCCGGATTGCGTTGCGCCCAGTCCGCGGTGACGCCGAACACCTTCTCCGGCCCGTCCTGCCAGACTTCGTAGGCGCGCACCGCCACCTCGCCCAGGCCTTCATCCTCGGCCACGGCGTTCCACGGCTCGCCGGAGCAGAAGCCGTCGAGCTCGCCGGCCGCCAGGCGACTGGCCATCCGCGAGGGCGGCGCCACGGTGATGCGCACGTCCTGGTCGGGATCGATCCCCGCCTCCGCCAGCCAGTAGCGCAGCAGGTAGTTGTGCATCGAGTAGGTGAAGACCACGGCGAAGACGAGCTGAGACTCGCCCTGGGCGCGGCGCTCGGCGATCAACCGGGTCAGCGCCTCACGCCGGGACTCGCCTGGCGCGAAGCCGACGGTCAGCCGCCGCGACAAGGTGAAGGCCGCGCCGCTGCGGTTCAGCGCCATCGGCGCGATCATCGGCTGCGGCTCGCCGCCGGCCCCCAGGGTGCTGGCGAGAATGATCGGCGCCAGCATGTGCGCGCCGTCCAGCGCGCCGGCCGCCACCTTGTCACGCACCGTGGCCCAGGAGACTTCGCGGCTGAGCCGCACCGACAGCCCCTCGGCGGCGAAGAAGCCGCGCTCCTGCGCCACGATCAGCGGAGCTGCATCGTTCAGGGGCACGAACCCCAGATTTATTAGGTCGCCCGCCCCGCTCACGCCCCATCCCCCTTCAGCACGCCTGCGAACGCCAGCAGGTCGGCGGCCACCGCCCCAAGCGGCCGGCCGGTGTCCATCGACAGCTTGCGGAGCAGCTTGTAGGCCTGCTCCTCCTCCAGTCCTCGCTCCTTCATCAGCAGCGCCTTGGCGCGCTCGACGGTCTTGCGCGAGGCCAAGTCGGCCTTGGCCTTCTCCAGGTCCTGGCGCAGTTGGTGCATCAGCCGGAAACGGCTCATCGCCACTTCGAGAATGTCGCGGACGCGCGCCGGCGCCAAGCCGTCGACGATATAGGCCGCGACCCCGGCCCGGACGGCGGCTTCCGCCAGCCCCGGCTCCGAGCGGTCGACGAACATCACCACAGGACGCGGGTTGACGACGCTGGCGTCCTGCAGGCTCTCCAGGGTGTCGCGGTCGGGGCTGTCGGCGGCGACCACCACGACGTCCGGTTCGAAGACCGCGGCCTCGTGCTCGTTGAAGATCGTCGCGTGCCGCACCTCGAGCGGATGCACGCCAGCCAGGCCCTCCACGACCAGCGCGGCGCGGGCGGGATCGGGATCAACCACCAAGACTCGCATACCGGGCGGACTAAGCAGAGGCGGGCTCCCCATACCGAGCGGCGTTCGGGCTATGCGCGGCCGGCGCATGAAATCGCCCAAGGACTACGCATAACCGCCCGGTTTGTGAACACACCTGCCCGACCGCAGGGCGCGGCGGCGCGGCGATGGGGTGAACGGCTGATGAATTTCCAGCCGCGCCCCGGTTCAGGGAGCCGGTTGCAGGATGGCGCCAGATATTGAGGAGATCTCCGATGAAGATCTGGCTTCTGCCCGCGGCCGCCGTTGCAATCACCCTGGTGGCCGGTGCGGCGACGGCCCAGCCCTACGGCTATTACGGCTCCTATTACGATCGACCGGCCTACGGTTACGACTGGGACAGCGGGCGCTACGACTATCGCGGCCTGCGCGACAGCGACCGGGACGGCATTCCGGACCGCGCGGAATGGGGCCGAGATCGCGACCACGACGGCCGACCGGACCAATGGGACCGCTACGACAATCGCCGTCATCGCCATCATCATCAACGCTATGACGCCTGGCGCCGCTACGACCGCGGACCGTACTACAACTACTACTATGATTACGGCTACCGGTACTGAGCGGGCGCGGCGCTCTCGATGAGTGCGCCGCCCGAGGGGCGCGGGGTCGTGGTCGTCAGGCCGCGACCCCGCCCATACGGGCGACGTTGCAGCGAACCCAGAGCGCCTTCATCGCCGCGACGAGGTCATCCATCATCGCGTCGGTGTGCGCCGGCGACGGGGTGAAGCGCAGCCGCTCGGTTCCCTTCGGCACGGTGGGATAGTTGATCGGCTGCACGTAGATCCCGTGGTCGGCCAGCAGGATGTCGCTGATCAGCTTGCAGTGGTGGGCGTCGCCGACCAGCACCGGCACGATGTGGCTGACCGAGGGCATCACCGGCAGCCCGGCCTCGGCGAAGCGGGCCTTCAGCGCCGCGGCGCGCGCCTGGTGGGCCTGGCGCACCTCGGGGTGGTCCTTCAGCCAGCGGATCGAGGCCGCCGCCCCGGCCGCCAGCGCCGGCGGCAGCGAGGTGGTGAAGATGAAGCCGTCGGCATAGCTGCGGATGGCGTCCACGATCACCGAGTCGGCGGCGATATAGCCGCCCATCACGCCGAACGCCTTGCCCAGGGTGCCCTCGACGATGTCGATCTGGTCCATCACCGCGTCGCGCTCGGCGACGCCGGCGCCGCGGGGACCGTACATGCCCACCGCATGCACCTCATCAAGGTAGGTCAGGGCGCCGTACTTCTTCGCCAGGGCGACGGTAGCCGGCAGGTCGGCGATGTCGCCATCCATCGAATAGACGCTCTCGAAGGCGATCAGCTTCGGCGCCCCGACCGGGGCGGCCCGCAACAGTTCCTCCAGATGCGCCAGGTCGTTGTGGCGGAACACCCGCCGCTGGTCGCGGTGGCCCTGGCGGATGCCGCTGATCATCGAGTTGTGGTTCAGCGCGTCGGAGAAGACGATCAGCCCGGGCAGGATCTTGTAGAGGGTCGACAGCGTCGCCTCGTTCGACACATAGCCGGAGGTGAACAGCAGCGCCGCCTGCTTGCCGTGCAGGTCGGCGAGTTCGGCCTCCAGCATGACATGGTAGTGGGTGGTCCCAGAGATATTGCGGGTGCCGCCGGAGCCGGCCCCGGCTTCGTCGATCGCCGCCTTCATGGCCTCGATCACCACCGGGTTCTGACCTTGGCCCAGGTAGTCGTTCGAGCACCAGACCACGACCTCTTGCGTCGTCCCGTCGGCCCGCGTCCAGCTCGCCCGCGGAAAGGCCCCGCGGTGTCGCTTCAGATCGGCGAACACCCGGTAGCGACCCTCGCCCCGGACCTGGTCCAAAGCTTCCTGAAAGGCGTCTCTGTAATTCATCGACCTATGCGACCCGCCCTGCAGCGTCCGATGATCTCGCGCGCGGCGGGATTCCAATGCAATCGCTGGGCTTTTCGCACCGTGCGCCGCCTATGTCCAGCAGCCCAGCCCCCTCGCACCGCGAAGTTTCCTGGACATATTGTCCAGGGATCTATTTCGGCTTTCGAAACTTGTAGACGAACTGGTCGGTGTGGCCGCGGATCGCGGGATCGAACACCGCAAGGGTGTGGTCGTCGGCCGGATTTCGCAGCACCAAGCTCTCGCCCTCAAAGCGGAATCCAGCCGCCTCGACCTCGCGCCGGACGATGGCCGGGTTGATCCGGTGCAGCTTGTCGGGGACCTCGAGCCCCGTTCCCTCCGCCGCGGCATGGTCGACGACGATGTAGAGGCCGCCCGGCTTCAGCGCCTGGAAGATCGCCCGGTTCACCGCCGCGACATCGAGGTTGAGCTTCGCCAGATGCAGGTCGTGGTAGTTCTGCGAGGTCCAGACCAGGTCGGCCGTGTCCGGCAGCGGAGCCTGGGCGAGGTCGGCGACGACGACCTTGAGATTGGCGTAGGCCGGATCGGCGGCGATGGCCTTCACCGGCGGCGGCTTGTCAGGATTGGCGGCGGAGGACGGCGAGATGATCGCAAAGACGCGGCCGCTCGGCCCCACGGCCTTCGAGAAAATGCGCGTGAAGTAGCCGCCGCCCGGCAGCAGCTCGGCCACCACCTCGCCGGGCTTCACGTCGGCGAAGGCCAACATCTCCGCCGGCTTGCGGTCGGCGTCGCGCGCCACGTCCGCCGGCGGACGGCCTGGATCGGCGAGCGCCGCGGCATAGGCCGTGGGATGCGCGCCCTGGGCGGCGGCGGGCGCCGGGCCGCCGAGCCCCAGGACGAGCGCCGTGGCCGCGGCCATCAACAACTTGCGTGACATCCAGGACTCCGAGGTTCGACCGGCGCGTGCGGGTGGCCGCTCAGGGCAGCGGCGTCCACGCCTCTCCCGGCGGCAGGGGCGCGAAGATGGCATCCAGCCGCATTTCGCTGACGCCGTCCAGGCTCGGCGGATCCCACTTCGGGGCATTGTCCTTGTCGACGATCACCGCGCGCACGCCCTCGGTGAAGTCGGGAAGCATGACCACCCGGGCGCCGATCCGGTACTCCATGGCCATGTTCTCGGCGAAGGTCTTGGCCTGGGCCCCCAGCTGCAGCTGGCGGAAGGCGACCTTGAGCGTCTGTGGCGACTTGGCCCGAAGGATCTCCAGCTGCTGGCGCGACCAGTCGCTGTCGGCGGCCTGCAGGGCGGCGACGATCGCTTCGACGCTGTCCAGCGCGAAGATCCTGGCGATCTCGTCCTGGTGGGCGGCGATGGCCGGCCGGCCGGGATCGCCCTCGAACTCGGTCAAGAGGCGCTCGATCATCGCTGGATCGGCGATGATGGCCGCCTTCAGCGCCGCGATTCGGCCGCTCTCCACATAGTCGGTGGCCACCCCGACCAGCTCGCAGTCGGCGGCCTTGATGCGAGCGCCGGTCAGCGCCAGCCACATGCCGATGTGGCCGGGCATGCGCGGCAGCCACCAACCGCCGCCGACGTCAGGGAACAGGCCGATGCCAGTCTCGGGCATGGCGTAGGTGGTGCGCTCGGTCGCCACCCGGTAGCGCGCCGGCATCGCGATGCCGACCCCGCCGCCCATCACCACGCCGTCGATGAAGGCGGCCACCGGCTTGGCGTAGCGGAACAACAGCTCGTTCAGCCGGTACTCGGTGAAGAAGAAGTCGCGCGCGGCGCGTCCGTCCAGGCCGGCGCTGTCGTAGAGAACGCGGATGTCGCCGCCGGCGCAGAAGCCGCGCTCGCCGCTGTGATCGATCAGCACCAGCTCGACGCCGTCGTCGTCCTGCCAGGCCAGCAGCGCTTCGGTGATCAGCCGGCACATGTTCAGAGTCAGCGAATGCAGCGCCTTGGGCCGATTGAGCGTCAGGCGCCCGACCTTCCCTTCGACCCGCACCAGCACTTCAGCGTCGTCGACGCCAGTCACTTTGGGGGGCGCCTCGCTCATTGCCGGAACAGCTCCCGCGCGGTGATCACGCGCATGATCTCGTTGGTGCCTTCGAGGATCTGGTGGACGCGCAGGTCGCGGACGATGCGCTCCAGCGGATAGTCTTTCAGATAGCCATAGCCGCCGTGCAGCTGCAGCGCCTGGTTGGCGACCTCGAAGCCGACGTCGGTGGCGAAGCGCTTGGCCATGGCGCAGTGCTTGGTGGCTTCGGGAAGCTTGTTGTCCAGCGAGAAGGCGGCGCGGCGCACCATCAGCTGGGCGGCGTCGAGCTCGGTGGCCATGTCGGCGATGCGCCACTGCAGCCCCTGCTGCTCCTTCAGCGGCTGGCCGAACTGCTTGCGGGTCTCCAGATAGGCCTTGGCGGTGTCGAGCGCCAGTCGCGCCCCGCCCAGCGAGCAGGAGGCGATGTTGATGCGCCCGCCGTCGAGGCCGGCCATGGCGAAGCGGAAGCCGTCGCCCTCGGCCCCGATGCGGTTGGCTTCGGGAACACGGCAGTCGTCGAAGTTGACCTGCGCGGTGGGCTGGGCGTTCCAGCCCAGCTTCTTCTCCTGCGCCCCGAAGGAGAGGCCGGGCGTCCCCTTTTCGACGACGAAGGCGGAGATCCCTTTCGGGCCAGGCCCTCCCGTGCGGGCCATCACCACATAGACGTCCGAGACGCCGCCGCCGGAAATGAACGCCTTGGCGCCGTTCAGCACGTAGGACCCGCCGTCCTTCACCGCCCGCGTCGCCAGCGAGGCGGCGTCGGAGCCGGCGCCGGGTTCGGTCAGGCAGTAGCTCGCCACCAGCTCCATGGTGGTCAACCGCGGCAGGAACCGCTGGCGCAGGTCCTCGGCCCCGAAGCGGTCGATCATCCACCCGCACATGTTGTGGATCGACAGGTAGGCCGCCGTCGCCACGTCGCCGTAGGACAGCGCCTCGAAAATGATCGAGGCCTCCATCCGCCCGAGGCCGGAGCCGCCGACGTCGTCGCGGACATAGATGCCGGCGAGCCCCAGGGCGGCGGCGGCGCGCAAGGCGTCGAGTGCGAAGACCTTTTCCTCGTCCCATTGCGCCGAATGCGGGGCAAGCTCAGCCGCAGCGAACTCGCGCGCCATATCCTGGATGGCGATCTGATCTTCGGTGAGATTGAAGTCCATGAGTCGAACTGGCGCGGCTGTCCCGGCCTGTCAATCCGACTTTAAGGGTAGTCCTTGCCTCCGCGAGACAGAAGGTTCACCACCCCGCCCATGAGCAAAGCGCCTCTCGCCGCCTATCCCGCCCTGCGCCTGCGCCGGCTGCGCCAGTCCGACTGGATCCGCCGCCTGGTCCGCGAGACCGTGCTAACCCCGTCGGACCTGATCTGGTCGATGGTGGTGCACGAAGGCGACGGCCAGGTTCCCGTCGCCTCAATGCCGGGGGTCTCGCGCCTGTCGCTGAAGGATGTCGCCGCCGCCGCCAGGGAGGCCAGGACGCTGGGCATCCCGGCGATCGCCGTCTTCCCCTACATCGACGGGGCCAAGAAGGACGCCGTCGGAACCCTGGCGCACGACCCCGATGGCCTGATCGCCCGGGCCGTCAAGGCCATGAAGGACGCCGCGCCCGAGGTCGGGATCATGTGCGACGTGGCGCTCGATCCCTTCACCGACCATGGCCACGACGGGATTGTTCGCGACGGCCGCATCCACAACGAGGCGACCATCGAGCGGCTGGTCGAACAGGGGCTGATGCAGGCCAAGGCCGGCTGCGACATCCTCGCCCCCTCGGACATGATGGACGGCCGCTGCGGCGTCTTGCGCCGGGCTCTGGAGGCCGAAGGGCTGAGCGAGGTGATGATCATGTCCTACGCCGCCAAGTTCGCCTCGGCCTTCTACGGCCCGTACCGCGACGCGATCGGCTCGGGCAAGCTCGGCACCGGCGGCGCGCCGGCCGACAAGAAGACCTACCAGATGGACGCCGCCAACCATCAGGAGGCGTTGCGCGAGGTCGCCCTCGACATCGCCGAAGGGGCGGACATGGTGATGGTCAAACCCGGCCTGCCCTACCTCGACATCGTCCGCGAGGTGGTCGACGCCTTCCAGGTCCCGACCTTCGCCTACCAGGTCAGCGGCGAGTACGCGATGCTGATGGCCGCCGCCCAGAACGGCTGGCTCGACGAGGAGCGGGCTATCCTGGAGACGCTCGGCGCCTTCAAGCGCGCCGGCGCGGCGGGCGTGATCAGCTACTTTGCCCCGCGGGCGGCGCGGTTGCTGGGGGCTTAGGCGCCAAACGCCCTCTCCGTCTCGCTACGCGAGCCACCTCCCCCGCGTTGCGGTGGAGGATCTGGGCCGAAGATGCTCCACTGCGCAGCGGGGGAGCTGTCGCCCCGGATCCGGCCCTTTGCCGGTCCGCTCCGGGGGGCGTTCCGGCGCTAGCCTTGCCGCAGCAACTCGCCCAGGATCTCCAGTCCCCGCTCCGCGTCCTCCGGCGACGCCAGGCTGAAGTTCAGCCGCATCGCGGAACTGGCGCCGCCCCGGGCCAGGAAGTGGCCGCCGGGGGTGAACAGCAGGTTGCGCTCAAGCGCCCTCACGAGAAGCGCCTGGGCGTCGACGCCGTCGCGCAGGGTCACCCAGAAGAACAGTCCGCCTGCCGGCGCGGTCCAGTCCGCCAGCCCGCCGAGATGGCGCTGCAGCGCCGCATCGAAGGCGTCGCGACGCTGCCGGTAGAAGGCCGTCACCTGCCCCATGCGCTGCGCACGGCCCGGCGCATCCAGGTACTGCAGCACCATCCACTGGCTGAGCCGGTTGGTGTGCAGGTCGGCGGCCTGCTTCAGGCGGACCAGACAGGTGAACAGATCCTCCGAGGCGGCCAGGAAGCCCAGCCGCAGGCCCGGCGACACCGTCTTCGAAAAGGAGCCCTGGTAGATCCAGGAGGCCCGCTTGCACCAGCTGACCGCCGGCCGACGCTCGCAGGGTTCGTAGACGAGGTCGCGATAGGGGTCGTCCTCGAACAGGATGACGTCGTGGCGGTCGCAGGCCCGCGCCAGCGCCTGCCGCTGTTCGGCGGTCCAGCAGATCCCGGTCGGGTTCTGGAAGGTCGGGGTGACATAGGCTAGCCGCGGCGGGCCGCCATCCCACCCGGCGCTTGGCTCAGCGCGGTCCAGCACCTCGAACTGCGCGCCGAAAAAGCGGAACACCTGCAGGGCGGCGAGATAGGCCGGCTCCTCCACGGCCAGGGCCGCGCCGGCGTCGACCACCAGCTTGGCCGCCAGGTCGATGCCCTGCTGGGAGCCGGAGAGCAGCAGCACCCGCTCGGGCGGAGCATCGACGCCCAGGCCGCGCAGCTCCTCGGAGATGCGCGTGCGAAGCGCCGGCTCGCCCTCTGTCGGGCCGTATTGCAGGAGCTCGGGCGGCGGCGGCGACAGGATCTCCAGCCCGGCGAAGGTCTCCGCCGCCGGCAGGCCGCCGGCGAAGGAGATCACCTCCGGCCGCATCGCCACATTGAGCATGTCGCGCACAGGCGATGCGTGCAGATTGCCGGTCCGCACCGAGAGGCGCGCCATGGGAGGGCTCCACAATGTCAATAATATTGACCTATCGACATCGTTAAGCCGAAGCGGATATCACGTCAACATGGTTGACCCAAAACGCCAGGAGGAGCTGCGCAGCGCGATCGAACTGCTCTACTTCGCCTATCGCGGCTTTACCGACCAGGCCGACCGGATCCTGGAGCGACGCGGCCTCGGCCGCGTGCACCACCGCATCCTCTATTTCATCGGCCGGCGGCCGGACGTCTCGGTGCGCGGCCTGCTCGACCTGCTGGCGGTCAGCAAACAGGCGCTGAACGCGCCGCTGCGGCAACTGCTGGAGATGAACCTGGTCAGCGCCGTCTCCGATCCCGACGACCGGCGGATGAAAAACCTGCGCCTTACTCCGGACGGCCAGCGGCTGGAGGCCGAGCTGACCGGCGCCCAGATGCGGCTGCTGCAGTCGGCGTTCGAACGCGCCGGGCTCGCCGAGGAAGCGGGCTGGCGAACGGTCATGGGCCTGTTGGCCGGAGGTGGGATCTGACCCGAGGCGGCGTGCGTCCCGTGCTAGACCAGGAAGTAGGCGCAGACCCCCTCCTTCGGCAGCTCACGCGTGTCGACGTAGCGAAAGCCGAGCTTCTCCAGCACCCGCCGCGAGGCCTGGTTGTCCGGCGAGACGATGGCGGCGAGCTTCGTCAGACCCATCGCCTCGCGCATGTGCCTGAGCACGGTGCCGGCGGCTTCGCTCGCATAGCCCTGTCCGCAATGGCGCTCGAGAAAGGCGAAGCCGAGATCCGGGCTGTCCAGGCCCTCGCGCTCGACCAGGCCGCACATGCCGAGCGGTTCGCCAGCCGCGTCGCGCGCCAGGAGCCAGAGCGACTTGGCGATGCGCTCTTGGATGTAGGCTCGCGCATCCTCGAGCGAACGCACGTTGCGGTCGCCGATATTGCGGATCCAGCCGGGATCATTGAGCAGCTCGAGGATGAAGCCAGCGTCGGCCTCGACCACCGGCGACAGCGTCAGCCTGGCTGTTCGCAGCTCCGTCACGCCGGCTTCTCCAGCCGCGCCACCAGGCTGGAGGTGTCCCAGCGCCGGCCGCCCTGGGCCTGGATGTCGCCATAGAAGCCGTCGACCAACCGGGTGACGTCCAGCTCCGCGCCATTGCGGGCGGCTTCGTCCAGCACCAGGCCAAGATCCTTGCGCATCCAGTCCACCGCGAAGCCGAAGTCGAACCTGCCTTCGCTCATGGTCTTCCAGCGGTTGTCCATCTGCCACGACTGGGCCGCGCCCTTGGAGATCGCGTCGTAGACGGCCTGCGGGTCAAGGCCGGCGCGCTTCGCAAAATGCAGGCCTTCGGCGAGGCCCTGGACCAGGGCGGCGATGCAGATCTGGTTGACCATCTTGGTCAGCTGGCCCGAGCCCGTCGGGCCCATCAGCTTCAGCGCCTTGGCGTACACTTCCAGCACCGGCTGTACGCGGGCGAAGTCCGCAGGCTCGGCGCCGCACATGATGGTGAGCTGGCCGTTCTCCGCCCCGGCCTGGCCGCCGGAAACCGGCGCGTCGACGAAGGAGCGCCCGCCCGCCCGGGCGCGCTCGGCCATCTCGCGGGCGACCAACGCTGAGGTGGTGGTGTGATCGACCACCACGGCGGCCGGCGGCAGGGCGCTCAGCGCCTCGCCGACCACCGCGCGCACGTCGTCGTCGGCGCCGACGCAGAGCAGGAAGACCTCGGCCCCGGCGGCCGCCTCGGCCACGCTGGCGGCCGGCCGGCCGCCGTAGGTCTCGACCCAGCGCACGGCCTTTTCCGGACTGCGGTTGTAGACCACCACCTCGTGACCCGCCCGCGCGAGGTGGCCCGCCATCGGAAAGCCCATCACGCCCAGGCCTGCGAACGCCAGCTTCATCGCCTCAAAGCTCCCGACCAACACCGCAAACCCGATCTTAACAGGCCGCGCGCACCTTGCCCTCCTAACAGCCTAGAACAGGGTGGACCATGGCCGCCGGAAGCGACCAGCCGATCGTCATCAAGCGGATCAAGAAGGGCGGCGGCGACGGCCATCACGGCGGCGCCTGGAAAGTCGCCTACGCCGACTTCGTGACCGCGATGATGGCCTTCTTCCTGTTGATGTGGCTGATCAACACCACCTCGCCGCAGCAGAAGCGGGGCATCGCCGACTATTTCGCCCCGGCCAGCGTTTCAGAGACCACCTCCGGCTCCGGCGGGATACTCGGCGGCACGGCGCTCGGCTCGGACGGCGCCCAGGCCAAGGGCTCCAGCTCGGTGATCCAGGAGCTGTCGCCGGACTCGCGCAATCCCGACGACGGCAAGAGCTCCGACGGCGCCAAGGCCGCGCTGGCCCAGGACGCCTCGACCGAGGCGATGCGCGAGGCGTTGAAACGCCGCGACGACGCCGCCTTCTCCTCCGCCGCCCAGTCGCTGCGCCAGGCGCTGCAGGACATGCCGGAACTGGCGGAGCTGTCGAAAAGCATCATCGTCGACCAGACCCCGGAGGGCCTGCGCATCCAGCTGGTCGACCAGGAGGGCCGCTCGATGTTCAACGAGAACTCGGCCCAGCCGAACGACCGGGCCAAGCTGCTGCTGCGAGCGATCACCAAGGTGATCAACCAGCTGCCCAACCGCATCAGCATCTACGGCCACACCAGCGCCAGTCCCGGCGGCGCCAAGGCCGAGAGCGACTGGACGCTTTCGGCGGCCCGCGCCAATGCGTCACGGAAGATCCTGCAGGACGCCGGTGTAGACCCAGACCGGATCTACCAGGTGTCCGGCAAGGCCACCTCCGAACCCCTTTACCCGGACGATCCGGGCCTTCCCGGCAACCGCCGGATAGCCATCGTGTTGTTGCGTGAGGCGCCGGTGCTTCCGCCGTCGCCGGCGCTTTGAACGGGGAGCTTGTGATCCGTCTTGCGCAAGCGCCTCGCATGCCCCCTAATCAAGGCGAACAGGGTTAAGGGCGACAGCAGTCCGTGACGCAGCATTTTGCGACAAGGCAGCTCAGGTTTTTCCTGACGGCGCCATCCCCCTGCCCCTACCTGCCGGAGCGGTTCGAGCGGAAAGTGTTCGCTCACCTGCCGCTCTCGGATGGGGCGACGGTGAACGACAGCCTGACCCAGGTCGGCTTCCGTCGCTCGCAGAACATCGCCTATCGCCCCGCCTGCGAAGCCTGCACCGCCTGCGTCTCCGCCCGCCTGCCAGCAACCGATTACGTCTTCTCGCGCTCCGAGCGGAAGGTGCTGAACCGTAACGAGGACCTCGAGCGGCACCTGGTGGAGGCCGAGGCGACGATGGAGCAGTTCGACCTGCTCCGCCGCTACCTTACCACCCGTCACGCCGACGGCGGCATGGCCGAGATGACCTGGCCCGACTATGTCGCCATGGTCGAGGACACGGCGGTCCGCACCCACATCATCGAGTACCGCGCCAAGTCGAAGGACGGCGGTCCCGGCGACCTGATCGCCTGTGCGCTGGTCGACCTGATGGGCGACGGATTGTCGCTGGTCTACAGCTTCTACGACCCCGCCCAGAAGCGCCGAAGCCTCGGCTCCTTCGTGATCCTCGACCACGTCATCCAGGCCTGCCTGACCAACCTGCCCTACGTCTACCTCGGCTACTGGGTCCGCGGGTCGGAGAAGATGGACTACAAGGTCCGCTTCTCGCCCATCGAGCTATTGAAGCCGGAAGGCTGGACGCTGATGTCCGCCCGCGACCTGAGGGTTGACGCACGCGGCTGAGGCGGCGACGCGCGAACCCTGTGAAATCCGGATCCCTGTGAAATCCGGGGACGTCGGCGCCGAACGGTGGCGCGCATGGCCGCCGGCGCCTAGAATGCCAAGGTGATCGCCACTTTCGGATCCGGCGAATGCCCCAGCAGCTGCGCCTGAGGCTTCAACGCCAAGCCCGCCCCACGCGGGAGGAGTTCGTCGCCGGGCCGTCCAACGCCCAGGCGCTGGCGGCGGTGGACGCCTGGCCGCGCTGGCCCGGCGGCTGCCTGGTGCTGGTGGGCCCGGAAGGCGTCGGCAAGAGCCACCTGGCCCTGGCCTGGGCCGGCGCGATGGACGCCGCCATTCTCGCGCGCGAAGGCCCCGACCTCTCGGCGGCCGAGGGCCGTCCGGCGCTGATCGAGGACGTCGACCAGGGCGTCCCGGCCGAGGCCCTGTTCCACCTGATCAACATGGCGGCCCGCGAGGGCGCGGGCCTGCTGATGACCGCCCGCAGCCGCCCGACCGCCTGGCCCGCCGCCCTGCCCGACCTGCGCTCGCGCATGAACGCCCTGTTCGTCACCGAGATCGAACCGCCGGACGACGTCGTACTCGAAGGGGTGCTGCGCAAGCTGTTCCGCGAGCGCAGCATCCGGCCGCCACAGGAGGTCTTTCCCTACCTGCTGCGGCGGATGCCAAGGTCCATCCCCGAGGCCCAGAACGTGGTCCGGCGGATGGATGAATCGGCAGATGGACCCATTTCGCGGCTGCTGGCGCGGACGATTCTTGAGGAAGAGTCTCAAAACCTTGATCTGTTTGAGTGAAGACTTGCTCGACCACGGAACGAGGTCCACGACCGGACCAGCCATGGCGGCAACGGAGCCAAGTTGATGACCTATGTCGCGCCCTTCGCCTCGGAAACCCTGACCGAGGAGGCGCGCGCGCCGGAGGTCGTCGCCAGCGCCTTGGCGGACTCGCCCCAGCGCTTCTTCAACCGAGAGCTCTCCTGGCTGTCGTTCAATCGCCGGGTCCTGGCCGAGAGCAAGAACCCTCGCCATCCGCTGCTCGAGCGGCTGCGCTTCCTGGCGATCTCGGCGAACAACCTGGACGAATTCTACATGGTCCGCGTCGCCGGGCTGAAGGCGCAACTGCGCGAAGGCGTGCGCGTCGTCAGCCAGGACGGCCTGCTGCCGTCCGAGCAGCTGCAGCGGGTCAACGCGGAGGCGGCGGACCTGATGGGCGACCAGCAGCTGCGCTGGCGCCAGCTCTGCACCGAACTCACCGACGAGGGCCTTTGCCTGGTCTCCGCCGCCGAGGTCAGCGAGCGGGAGAAGGCCGCGCTGGAGGAGATCTTCGCCAGCCAGCTGTTCCCCGTGCTGACGCCGCTGGCCATCGATCCGGCCCACCCGTTCCCGTTCATTCCGAACCTCGCCTTCTCGCTGGTGCTCAAGCTGAAGCGGCTCAGCGACGGTCGGCTGCTCTACGCCCTGGTGCCGATCCCCGCCCAGGTGGCCCGCTTCTGGGAGCTGCCGCGCGCCGGCCGCCGGCGCGCCGAGCGCCGCTTCGTCTCGCTCGAGGGCTTCGTCAGCCTGTTCCTCGACCACCTCTTCCCCGGCTGCGAGGTCGAGGGCCAGGGGGTGTTCCGGCTGATCCGCGACTCCGACGTCGAGATGGAGGAGGAGGCCGAGGACCTGGTCCGTGAGTTCGAGGCCCTGCTGAAGCAGCGGCGGATGGGCTCGGTCGTGCGCGTCGAGATCGAAGCGGCGATGTCTGAGGAGTTACGCGGCTTCATCTGCGAGAACCTGCACGCCCAGCCTGAGGACATCATCCTGATCGACGGCCTGCTCGGCCTCGACGAGCTGTCGCAGCTGATTCCACCCGACCGGCCGGAGCTGAAGTTCAAACCTTTCGAGCCGCGTTTCCCCGAGCGCATCCGCGACCACGGCGGAGACTGCTTCGCCGCCATCCGCGAGAAGGACATCCTGGTCCACCATCCCTTCGAAAGCTTCGACGTGGTGGTGCAGTTCGTCCGCCAAGCCGCCCGCGACCCCAATGTCCTGGCGATCAAGCAGACCCTCTACCGCACCTCGAAGGACAGTCCGATCGTCGCCGCCCTGATCGAGGCGGCGGACATGGGCAAGAACGTCACCGCGGTCATCGAGATCAAGGCCCGCTTCGACGAGGAGGCCAACCTCAAGTGGGCGCGCGACCTGGAGCGCGCCGGCGTCCACGTCGTCTTTGGCTTCGTCGAGTACAAGACCCACGCCAAACTCTCGACCGTGGTGCGGCGGGAGGGCGATGGGCTTCGCACCTACTGCCACTTCGGGACCGGCAACTACCACCCGATCACCGCGCGCATCTACACAGACCTGTCGCTGTTCACGACCGACACGGCCCTGGGCCGCGACTCCACGCGCCTGTTCAACTTCGTTACCGGCTACGCCGAGCCCGACCGGCTGGAGAAGCTGTCCTTCTCTCCGGTGACCATGAAGCGCGACCTCCTGGCCCTGATCGCCCGCGAGGCCGACCACGCCCGCCAGGGCAAGCCCTCGGGCATCTGGGCGAAAATGAACTCGCTGGTCGATCCGGAGATCATCGACGCCCTCTATGCGGCCAGCCAGGCCGGGGTCGAGATCCAGCTGGTGATCCGCGGCATCTGCTGCCTGCGCCCCGGCGTTCCCGGGATTTCCGAGAACATCCATGTGAAGAGCATCATCGGCCGATATCTGGAGCATGGCCGGATCGTCGCCTTCGCCAACGGCGCCGCCCTGCCCTCGTCGGAGGCGCGGCTGTTCATCTCGTCGGCCGACTGGATGCCGCGCAATCTCGATCGCCGGGTCGAGGCGCTGACGCCGATCGAGAACCCTACCGTGCACCGCCAGGTGCTCAACCAGATCATGGTCGCCAACCTTCGCGATGAAGCTCAGAGCTGGACCCTGGATAGCGAGGGCCGCTATACGCGAGACCCGGCCTGGGACCATCCCGACGCCTTCTCGGCGCATGAGTACTTCATGACCAATCCCAGCCTGTCGGGTCGAGGCCAAAAGGTGAAGGATATGCCGCGCGCGATCGAAGATGTGGCTCCGCGCGGATAACCGCCCCGAGGCGCGTCAGGCCGCCGTCATCGACCTTGGATCGAACTCGGTCCGCCTGGTGATCTACCGGGTCGAGGGCCGGGCGATCTGGACCATTTTCAACGAAAAGGCGCTGGCCGGCCTCGGTCGCGACCTGCCGGTCACCGGCCGGCTTTCGACCGAGGGGGTGCAGGTGGCGCTGGCCGCTCTGCAGCGTTTCCGCACCCTGTTGAACGGCTGGGGTCCGGAAGAGCTCACCGCCGCGGCCACCGCCGCGGTACGCGAGTCCGCCGATGGCCATGCCTTCCTGCGGCGGGTCAAGGCTGAGACCGGCCTGGACGTGCGTGTCCTCTCCGGCGAGGAGGAGGCGCGCTATGCCGCGCTTGGCGTCCTGGCGGGCGATCCCACCGCCGAGGGGGTGGTCGGCGACCTCGGCGGGTCGAGCCTGGAGCTGGTGCGCCTGACCGACGGCGCGCCGCAAGACGGCGAAACCCTGGCGCTCGGTCCGTTTTCCTTGGGCGCCCCGCGGGCGCTCGACATCGATCGCACGCGACGGGCGATAGAGGCGGAGCTGGCGCCGCTCGCCGGCCGCTTCCGCACCCGCAGCTTCCATGCCGTCGGCGGCGCCTGGCGCAACCTCGCCCTGCTGCACATGGAGATGGTGCAGTACCCGCTGCGCGTCGCCCACCAGTACGAGATGAGCCGCGCCGACGCCATCGAGGTCGCCCGCTTCGTCGAACGGCTGTCGAAGTCGTCGCTGGAACGCATCCAGGGGCTGTCGAAAAAGCGCTTCGACGTGCTGCCTTACGCCGCCCTGGTGCTGGAGGCGCTGATCGAGCGGCTCGGGATCGAGCGGGTGACCATCTCGGCCTATGGCGTGCGTGAGGGGCTGTTGCTCGATTCGATGGACCCCAGCGTGCGGGCGCGCGACCCGCTGATCGAGGGCTGCGAGGCGTTGACGGCGGTGCGCGGCCTGTCACTCGAGCTGGGAGCGGCGCTGGAGGCCTGGGTCGCCCCAGCCTTCGCCCAATTGCCCGCCCTGTTCGGCGCCCGTGACGCGGTGCTGACCGCCGCCGCCAGCCGGCTGGCCGACGTCGGCGCCCGTCTGCATCCGGACCATCGCGCCGACATCGCCTTCGAAGAGGTGCTGCGTGCGCCGATCGCCGGCATGAGCCACGCCGAGCGCGCCTTCCTGGCCTGCGCCGCCTTCTCGCGGCACTCCGGCGCCGCCACCGCCCCGGAAGCCGCGACCGTCAACCGGCTGCTGACGCCCGAGCGACGGCAGCGCGCCCGGGCGCTGGGGGCGGCGATCCGGCTGGGCTGCGATCTTTCCGGCCGCAACGCCGTGTTGTTGCCCAACACCCTGCTGTCGATCGTCGGCGATCGCCTGCAGCTCACGGCCAAACCTGGCTGGGAAGACCTGCTGCTCGGCGAACAGACCGCCAAACGGGCCCAGACCCTGGCCAATGCGCTGAGGCTACGCCTGGAAATCGTCTGAGGGGCGCACGAAAAGAGCGGCGCCGGGGAGCCCCTGCGCCGCTCTGACAGATCCGTTGGCGAATCTACGCCCCGAGCCTTCCCGTTCGACCGGAACCGTCTGCCCGCTTGACGCCCCATCAGGGGCGTCGCGCCTCAGCCCTCGTTGCGCCACAAGGATTCATCGCCGGCCGCGCCGCGACAAGCGAAGGTCGCGATCCGGCCACGCGCCCCTGTGGACGGCGCCGTGGACAGGCTGTGCATCGCCTGGGCGCGACTTGCGAAAGAAGCGCCAGGTCAACGGGTTGCGAAAATCCCCCGATTTTATTCGGCGGTCGCGCCCTTGGGGGCCCGGCGCACCGCCACCACCCGCACGCGGGCGCCATCCAGCACCAGCGCCAGCTCGCCGCGCTTCAGCTTGAGGGCGTCCTCGCCGAACGCCTCGCGCCGCCAGCCCTTCAGGGCGGGGGTCGGGGCGTCGTCATCGTTGGCGATCTGCTCGAGGTCGGCGACCGTCGCGATCAGCTTGGAGGCGACCCCCGCCTCCTCGGCGCGCGCTTTCAGCAGCACCTTCAGCAACTCGACCACCGCGCCGGCGGCCGGCGAGGCCTGGACCTTGGCGCGCTCGATCACCGGGGCGTAGCCGTCGGGATCCTTCAGCGCCTCGCGAATGGCCAGCAGCAGGTCCGGTCCGAACCGCGAGCCGGAGAATCCCTTCGGCACCGAGCGCAGGCGATCGAGCCCGTCGGCGTCGATCGGCGCCTGGGTGGCGACCTCGTCGATCGCCTCGTCCTTCAGGATCCGCCCGCGCGGCTGGTCGCGCAGTTGGGCGGTGCGCTCGCGCCAGGCGGCCACGGCCCTGTAGACCGCCAGATATTTGGTGGTGTGGCGGCGCGGCCGCAGACGCCGCCAGGCGTTTTCCGGATCGACGTCGTAGTTGGCCGGATCGGTGAGGCTGGCCATCTCGTCGGTCACCCAGGCCAGCCGGCCCTCCTGCTCCAGCCGCTTGCGCAGCTTCGGATAGAGGTCGGCCAGGTGGGTCACGTCGGCCAGGGCGTAGGTGAGCTGATTGTCCGATAGCGGACGGCGCGCCCAGTCCGTGAAGCGGCTCGACTTGTCGAGCTCGATCTTCAGCATCTGCCGCACCAGGGCGTCATAGGCGATCTGCTCGCCGAAGCCCGCCGCCATCCCCGCCACCTGGGTGTCGAACAGCGGTCGCGGCATGGCCTGCAGATTGTTGAAGATTTCCACGTCCTGCCGGGCGGCGTGGAACACCTTCAGGATCGACTCGTCACGCAGGATCGCGAGGAACGGCTCAAGGTCCATCCCTTCCGCAAGCGGATCGATCACCGCGTGCGCGTTGGGCGCCGCGGCCTGGATGAGGCACAGCTTGGGCCAGTAGGTGGTCTCGCGCATGAACTCGGTGTCCACGGCGACGAAGGGCTGGCCCTTGATCCTCTCGCAAAACCCCGCAAGTTCCGCGGTGGTGGTAATTGGCGTCATCGATTAGCTATAGCCCCGGGCGCGCCCGAGTCTGCAAGGGCCGCTGTGTGCGCGATTCTTATTTCGTTGAAGGCGTTACCTCAATGTCCGAACGGCCGAACGGTCTCACCTACGCCCAAGCCGGGGTCGACATCGATGCCGGCGCGGCGCTCGTCGAGCGAATCAAGCCGCTGGCCAAGGCGACGCGCCGCGCCGGCGCGGAGGTTTCGCTGGGCGGATTCGGCGCCCTCTTCGACCTCAAGGCCGCGGGCTATGACGATCCGCTGCTGGTCTCCACCACCGACGGGGTCGGCACCAAGCTGAAGGTCGCCATCGAGACCGGCCGGCACGGCACGGTGGGCATCGACCTGGTCGCCATGTGCGTCAACGACCTCCTGGCGCAGGGCGGCGAGCCCTTGTTGTTTCTCGACTATTTCGCCACCGGCAAGCTGGACGTCGAGGCCGCCGCCACGGTCGTCGCCGGCATCGCCGAGGGCTGCCGCCAGGCCAATTGCGCCCTGGTCGGCGGTGAGACCGCCGAGATGCCCGGCATGTACGCGCCCGGCGACTACGACATGGCCGGCTTCTGCGTCGGCGCGGTGGACCGCGACAAGGTGCTGCCCAGGCTCGGCGACCAGAAGGCCGGCGACATCCTGATCGGGCTGGCCTCCTCCGGCCCGCATTCCAACGGCTATTCGTTGATCCGCCGCATCGTCGAGCGCTCGGGCCTGAATTGGGAGGCGGAAGCGCCGTTCGAGCCGGGCAAGAGCCTGGCCGAGGCCCTGCTCGCCCCGACCCGCATTTACGTCCAGACCGTGCTGCCGCACCTCAAGGCCGGCCGCGTCGAGGGCCTGGCCCATATCACCGGCGGCGGCCTGATCGAGAACCCGCCGCGGGCGATCGCCGAGGGGCTGGAAGCCCGCTTCGACTGGAACGCCTGGGCCCTGCCCCCGGTGTTCCAGTGGCTGCAGGAGACCGGCGGGGTCGCCGACCACGAACTGCGCCGGACCTTCAACTGCGGCATCGGCATGATGCTGATCGTCGACACCCACGACCTGCCCGATGTGCTGGAGGGTCTGGTCCGGGCCGGCGAGGACGCGTTCGTGATCGGCGAACTGGCCAAGGCCTGAGGCGTCGGGACGATCAATCTATCGATGTGCTGACGACTGCGTTCGCGGCTATTCCTCGGGCAACGCCGCCCTGCGCCTGAGTCAGCCGCGGCATCTTGAAGCTTCGCCGTAACCGCCGATTGCCGACGTCGCAAAGCGGCCGCAGTCTCGCCACATGAGAGTTCGAATTCCCGCTGCCTGCTCGGCCCTCGTCATGCTCCTGAGCGCCGCCTCCGCCCAGGCCTCCGCGCCCACTGGCGTTGCGGCGCGTGACCCGTTGCCGTCGCTGTTCGTCGACTTCTTTTTCCAGTGGAAGTCCGCGCCGCAGGGGCTGCAGGTCTCCGACCTGAAGGTGCTGAACGGCGGCGGCGACTTGCGGGTGCTCTGCGGCGCCTACCAGGTTCCCGGCCAGGCGCGTCAACCCTTCCTGGTGCTCGGCGACGCCAGGCCCAGCGCGTCGGCGGCCTGGGAGCCGGGCAGCTTTCCCAAGGACGATCCGCTCTATCCGCAGCTGATGGACAACCTGCGGCTTTGCCAGACGCTCGGAGCGGCGGTCACCGCCTCGCAATGGGGCGAGCCGACGCCGTCGAAACAGGTCCGGCCCGACGCCTGAGACGGTGCGCCTGAGACGCGGCCCCCAGGGAGCCGCGCCTCGTCGCGCCGTCAGGACAGGACGATGATGACCACCCGCCGGTTCTGCGCGCGGCCTTCCGGCGTGTCGTTCGGCGCGACCGGCACGTCCTTGCCGTAGGAGATCGTCGCCATCCGGTTCAACGCCACGCCCTGTTCATTGAGATAGCGACGAACGGCTTCGGCGCGCTCACGTCCCAGGTTTTCATTGTAGGCCTTATCGCCGGTGGAGTCGGTGTGCCCCTGGATCTCCAGGTAGACGTTGCGGTTCTCCCCTTTCAGCCGCTGGACCAGTTCCGCCAGCCGCGCCTGGGCTTCCGGCGAGAGCGCGTGCTCGTCCACCGGGAACTTGACCGAGTCGTCCGACAGCACGACCTGGTAGAGGAACTTGCCCTCGGCAAGCTTGTGGGCGGCATTGGCGCGGTCGAGCGCGTCGCGCGCCGTGCCCTCGACGCGGGCGGTGTGGGCCTCGGCCACGCCCACCTGTTCGCGGACGAATTTGTGGCTTGCACAGCCGCTCGTCACCAGCGCTGCGAGAATGGCTGCGCTCGCCACCAGACCTGATCTCATCATCGTCTCCTCCACCGTCGGATCTTCTTCGGAAGCCATCCCCCAAGGCTGAGCTGAGTGCAGAATGTCGCAGCTGCGCCGCAGTTCCCGAGACGATGTCAAAGAGTTGACCCTTGGCGGGCCGGGGTGCGGCCGGCGCACAACAAAAAGCCCCGGTCTCGTGGGAGACCGGGGCTCATTTCGTGCGGTGAGGCGCAGGCTTACTCGCCGTAGCCTTCCGGCAGGTCGTCTTCCTTCAGGAGCTCTTCCTTGGAAACCGGCTCGTCCTCGACCTTAGCCTTGGCGACGATCAGGTCGACCACCTTGTCCTCGAAGATCGGCGCGCGCAGCTGCGCCTGCATGTTCGGGTTCTGGCGGAACAGGTCGAAGATCTGCTGCGCCTGGGCGCCGTAGCGCATCGCCTCCTGGCGCATGGCCTGGGCCAGCTCCTGGTCCGTGACCTGGACATTCTCGCCGCGGCCGACTTCGGCCAGCACCAGACCCAGGCGCACCCGACGCTCGGCGATCTTGCGATACTCGGCTTCGAGCTGCTCGTCGGTCTTTTCGGCGTCGTCGTCCGGGAGCGAGCCGTTGGTCTTGTCCTGCTGGACCTGACTCCAGATCGAGGCGAACTCGGCTTCGACCATTTTCGGCGGCAGCGGAAAGTCGTGCTTGGCGTCGAGCTGGTCGAGCAGGGCGCGCTTCAGCTTGAAGCGACTGGCCCGGGTGTATTGCTCGGCAAGGTTGGTCTTCAGAAGCTCGCGCAGCTTCTCGAGGTTCTCGATGCCCAGCTTCTCGGCGAAGGCGTCGTCGGCCACGGTGTCGACCGGCGCCTTGACCTCCTTCACCTTGACCTCGAACACGGCTTCCTTGCCGGCCAGGTGGGCGGCTTGATACCCCTCGGGGAAGGTGACCTTCACCTCGACATCGGTGTCGGGCTTGGCGCCGACCAGCTGTTCTTCGAAGCCCGGGATGAACTGGCCCGAGCCGAGCGTCAGCTCGGCGTCGGTCGCCGTGCCGCCGTCGAAGGCTTCGCCGTCCAGCTTGCCGACGAAGTCGATGACGACCATGTCGCCGTCCTTGGCCTTGACGCTCTTGCCGGTGCGCGGCTCGTAGGAGCGGTTCTGCTTGACCAGCTCGGCCACCGCCTCGTCGACCTCGGCCTCGCTCGGCTCATAGATCGGCCGCTTCAGTTCGAGGGTCGCGGCGTCCACCGGCGTGAACTCCGGCATCAGGTCGAGCGCCAGCTCGTAGGAGAGGTCGGCCTTGCCGTCGATGACCGCGTTGAGGTCGCCTTCCGGCTTCAGGTCCGGCTCCCCGGCGGGGCGCAGGTTTTTGTCGGTGATGACCTTCTGGGTTGTTTCCGAGAGGGTCTGCTCCAGCACCTCGCTCATCAGCGCCTTGCCGTAGAGGCGGCGAACATGCGCCGTCGGCACCTTGCCCGGACGGAAACCCTTGATGTTGAGGGTCGGCGTGATCTCGGCGATTCGCGCCTCCAGCTTCTCGGCGAGGTCCGCCACCGGGACGGTCACGCCATAGACGCGGCTCAGGCCTTCGCCGGACTTTTCAACGATCTGCATCGACATTCTTGACTTCCGGGGCTCGCGCGAACGCTTGCGCGTCGCGAACCGCCTCTCACATGGGACAGAAACCCGCCCGCGGATCCCGGGGCGGAAGGGGGCGACTTATGTCATGCTCGGCGGCGCCGTCAAAGCCAAAAGCCTTCCGACCCCCCAGGCGCCTCCAGGCCCTTGCGGCCGACGGACGGTGCGGATGGGGTCTTCGCCAACCGACGCGGAGCGGGCGCCCGCAAAATCGCGCACGCGTCTGATTTGCTTCGGAAATCCAACTTCTTGGCCAAACCCCCGCAGCTCGCTATAAGGACGGCTCACCTAAGCGGCTGTGGCGGAATTGGTAGACGCAACGGATTTAGGTTCCGTCGGGGAAACTCGTGGGGGTTCAAATCCCTCCAGCCGCACCAAGCTCCAGACCCGCCGACAGCCGCTGGAGTGGGATGATCTCCGGCGACAAGATGCAGATCGGTCATTCGGAAACCTGCCAGTGCGGCCGTCCGGGCCCGGCGATCCTCGACACCATCAGCCGCTTCAGCCCGTCGGGCCAAGACGATCATATCGGCTGCGCCGGGACCATCGACGCCTATATCCGTGGCGAGTTCGCCGCCTAAGCGCGGCGGGCCAGCCAGATGACGTGGCGGGCGCCGCGCCCGCTGCGGGTCGCCCGGACGCGCTTTTCCTCGACCGCAAAGCCCGCCTTGCGCAGTCGATTGACGAAGGGCGCGTCGGGCGCGGCCGACCACACCGCCAGCACGCCTCCCGGCGCCAGGGCCGCGCGGGCCGCCGCCAGTCCGGCTGCGCTGTAGAGGCCGTCGTTCGCCTCCCGGTTCAGGCCGCCCGGCCCATTGTCCACGTCCAGCAGGATGGCGTCGTAGGCCCCGCGTGCGGCGGCGATCGCTTCGGCGACGTCGCCTTCGCGCACCTGCACGCGCGGATCCTCCAGGGCGCCTTCGAACAGGCCGGCCAGCGGCCCGCGCGCCCAGGCGATCACCGCCGGCGCCAGCTCGGCCACCACCAGAGCGGCCTTCGGCGGCAGCACGGCCAGGGCCGCGCGCAAGGTGAACCCCATGCCCAGGCCGCCGATCAGCATCCTCGGCGCAGGTTTGCCGCCGAGCGCCTCCCAGGTCAGGGTCGCCAGCGCCTCTTCCGAGCCGCTCAGCCGGCTGTTCATCAGCTCGATGGCGCCCGACATGATCGAATATTCGGTCCCGCGCCGCATCAGCTTGAGCTCGCCGCCGCCGGGGACCCGGGTGACGTCCAACTGCTCCCAGCGGATCATGCCGGGGCCTGCCCTGGGGCGAACACCGCGGCGATATCGGCTTCCGCCATCAACCGGTAGCCCCCCGGCTCCAAGTCCGCCGGCAGGTCGAGACCGCCGACGCGGTCGCGATGCAGCGCCTCCACGTGGTTGCCGACCGCGGCGAACATCCGGCGCACCTGATGGTAGCGGCCCTCGGTGATGGTCAGCCGGGCCTGGCGCTCGGACAGCGGCTCCAGCCGGGCCGGCAGCAAAGGCTTCTCCTCGCCCTCCAGCATCAGGTCGCCGGAGGCGAATCGCGCGACCTCATGGCCCTCCAGCGGTCGCGCCAGCGTGGCGAGGTAGCGTTTCGAGACGTGCTTCTTCGGCGAGATGATCCGGTGCAGCAGCCCGCCGTCATCGGTCAGCAGCAGCAGGCCCGAGGTCTCCTTGTCGAGCCGGCCGACGGTGGAGATCGCCGGCTCGCGGGTGCGCCAGCGCGCCGGGAGCAGGTCATAGACCAGCGCGCCGGCCTCCTTGTGCGAACAGGTCACGCCGAGCGGCTTGTGCAGCATGATCGCCACGCCCGGCGGCGGGTCGAGGGGCGCGCCGTTCACCCGCATCCGCAGGACCAGGTCGGGGGTCACCGCCAGGCGCATGTCGGCGTCGGCCACCTCCGTCCCGTCGAGCACGACCGAACCGTGCCGCACCATTTGCTGGACGTCGCGGCGGGAACCGTAGCCCATATTGGCCAGGAGGCGGTCGAGCCGCATGGTCGCGCTCATGTCCGCGCCTCGTAGATCTTGAAGCCCCTGCCCTCGCCCTTCGGCGTGACGCGGGCGAACTGTTCGCCCAGCACCGCCTCGTAGGGCAGGTGGCGGTTGGCCACCAGCCACAGCGTCCCGCCGGCGCGCAGCATCTGGTGGGCCCGGCGGATGAAGGCCTGGCCCAGCGCCTTGTCCTCGACGCCGCTGTCGTGGAACGGCGGGTTCATCACCACGAAGTCGAGGCCGGCAAGGGCCGGGCCGCTGCGAACGTCGGCCCAGTCGAAGACCGCACGGGGATCCTCGACATTGCGGCGCGCGGCCTCCACCGCCCGGCGGTCGAGATCCACCAGGTGCAGCCGCGCGACCTTCGGACTGGCCAGCACCGCGCGAGCCAGCACGCCGATCCCGCAGCCGAGGTCGGCGCCCTGGCCGCTCAGCGCCGGCAGGGCGGCGATCAGCAGCTGGCTGCCGGCGTCGTCGCGATCCCAGCTGAAGACCCCGGGCTGGGTCCACAGGCCATGGGTTTCGCCCCGTTGCGGGCCGCCGGCGGCGATGGCCGCTTCCAGGCCCAGCGGCGCCTCGGGCCGAATCGTGTGGCAGATGCGCTGATGCTGGCGGCCCTGCTCCTCGACCTTGCAACCGAACGCCTCGAGCTCCTTGCGCAGCCGCGAGCCGCCCTTCTCCTTGGGGGCGAGCGCGGTCAATACGCCGCCGGGCTTCAGGGCGCGCAGCGTCAGCGCCAGGGCGTAGCGGCGCTCCAGCGTGCCGGGCGGCGCGGCGACGACGGCGGCCGTCAGGCTGGCCGGGACCAGGGCTTCCAACGGCTGGGCGCCGGGGACAAGCGGGGAGACCTGCTGCGCGCCGACGGGCCAGGCCGCCAGCGCCGCCGGCGGCGCGCCATAGACGCAGGCCGTCACAGGCTCGCTCAAGCCTGGACTCCCGATCGGAGGTCGTGCGGCCATAGAGAGGAAGGGTTCATGCCGCGTCCCTTTAGGCTGCGGCGTCGCCCCTCGCGAGCGGATATCTCGGGGCGCTGACCTCGACGATGCAGGTCGCCGGGCGGGCGGCGTCGTTCGCAGGGACGAACGGGCGCGGGCTGCTAAACCCCTGATTAACCGCTGGCCGCGATGCTGGAGGAAAGATTCGTGAGGATCCGACGTGGCTCTGCAGCCGGTCACATACCGTCCGATCACGGCGATCAAGCCGGTGACGCGCAAGCTCGATGACGAGGCTGTGCGCAAGGCTGGCGAGCGCAAGCGGCCGCGCCGCGGCCGTGCGCTGGATCCGGGCCAGGGCGAGAACCTCGACACCTGGGCCTGAGCGGCGAAACCACTCGCGAGACATGACGAGGGCCTGAGCGGATCCGCTCAGGCCCTCGTTCTACTGGGGTCGCCCGGACAAGCCGGGCGATGGCGGGGGAAGCAGGGCTGGCCGCCTAGCCCTCGGAGTCGCGCTTTTCCCAGACGTGGTCGACGATGCCCCAGTCGCGGGCTTCTTCGGCGCTCATGAAATAGTCGCGGTCGAGGGTGTCTTCGACGACCTCGACCGGCTGGCCGGTGTGCTTGGCGTACAGCTCGTTCAGCCGGCGCTTGGTCTTGATGATGTCCTCGGCGTGCCGCTCGATGTCCGAGGCCTTGCCGGAGAAGCCGCCCGACGGCTGGTGCACCATGATTCGCGAGTTCGGCAGGGCGATGCGGCTGCCCTTCTCGCCGGCCATCAGCAGGAAGGAGCCCATCGAGGCCGCCATGCCGAGGCACAAGGTGATCACCGGGCTCTTGATGTATTGCATGGTGTCGTAGATCGCGAGACCCGAGGTCACCACGCCGCCCGGCGAGTTGATGTACATCTGGATCTCTTTTTTCGGGTTCTCCGCCTCGAGGTGCAGCAGCTGCGCACAAATCAAGGCGGCCATGCCGTCCTCGACCGGGCCCGCCAGGAACACGATCCGGTCCTTCAGGAGACGGGAGAAGATGTCGTAGGCGCGCTCGCCCCGGCTCGTCTGCTCGACGACCATCGGCACGAGGCCCAGCGCGGTTGTGACAGGGTCACGCATATGGAGGAAGCCCTTCTGGAATCTCTGGCCCGAGCCTGCCGAACGGCTCGCGGCCCCTTGGATATCGCGTGCCGGAGAGCCGCGCGCAAGGCGGCTTCGGCGCACAGGGGCCCGTTTCCGCTTGGAGCGGCCGCGCCGCACGCCCATGCTGACGCTTCGGCAGCGGAGAATGGGGCTCGGATGAGAATCGCTGGACTTGCCGCCCTGGTGGCCGCCGCGGCGCTGGCGAGCGCCGCCAAGGCCGCGCCGGCAAAGCCCGACGACGCCCTCTGGCGCGCGGCGTCCGCCGCCCGCGCCGACCAGCTCGCCCTGCTCCAGCAGATCGTCGACCTGGATTCCGGCACCGGCGATGTCGAAGGTGGCGCGAAGGTGGCCGCCGTGCTCGCCCCGCGGCTGCAGGCGCTGGGCATGACGGTCGAGGCCGTTCCGGCCGAAGCGCCGGGGCTGCCGGACAACCTGGTCGCCCGCATCTCCGGCAAGGGGCGCGGCCGGATCCTGATGATCGGCCACATCGACACCGTCTTCGGCCCGGGCACGGTGGCGAAGCGGCCGTACCGCACCGACGCCGCCCGCGCCTACGGGCCCGGCGTCGCCGACGAGAAGGGCGGCGTCGTCGAGGGGGTGCAGGCGATCCGGCTGCTGCGCCAGCGCGGCTTCAGCGACTTCAAGCAGATCACTTTCCTGATCGAAACCTCAGAGGAGCGCGGCTCGCCGGGGACGCGGGCGCTGATCGCCCGCCTGCTGGCCGAGGCCGACGTCGAGCTGAACCTCGAGCCCGGCGATCCGCCCGACCTGGTGACGGTCTGGCGCAAGGGCTCGACCACCTTCCACATCGCGGTGAAGGGCCGCGCCGCCCATGCCGGCGTCGCGCCACAGGACGGCCGCAACGCCGCAGTCGAACTGATCCACCAGGTCGAGGCCGACGACATCTTCCCGAAGTCCGGGACCGGTCTGACCGCCAACCTCACGGTGATGAGCGCCGGAACCCGGTTCAACATCATTCCCGAGAACGCCGAGGCGCAGATCAACGTGCGCGTCCGCGACAAGGCCGACTTCGACAAGGTGGAGCAGGCCTACCGAGCGAACGCCGCCAGGCCCCAGGTCCCGGACACCACCGTCAGCGTCAGCCGCGAGAACGCCTACCCGCCCTTCCCCAGCAACGCCGCGACCGAGGCCCTGGCCGACCGCGCCGAAGCGATCTACGCCCGCCTCGGGATGTCGCTCGGGCGCGGCGGCAATGGCGGGGCTTCCGAATCGGCGCTGGCGGCGGACGCCGGCGTGCCCGCGCTGGATGGCCTGGGACCCGTCGGCGGGGGCTTCCATTCGGACGGCGAATACCTCGAGCTCGGCTCGGTGACGCCGCGACTCTATCTGCTGGCCCGATTGCTGATGGAGCTGGGAGCCAACCCGCCGGCCCGGAGTCGGTGACGTCAGGCGGCGATGCGATGGATCCAGTCGCGCAGCACGCCCACCACCTGGGTCGGCTGGGCGTAGCCGCGGGTCACCACCCCGAACACGCCCTCGTCGTTGGGACCGGCCACCAGGGTCGGAAATCCGGTGACGCCGGCGTGCTGGGAGATGGCGTAGTCGCGCCAGGTCTCCTGCTGGGCGCCCTTGCTCGCCCAGGCCTCGGCGAAGGCGTCGGGATCCAGCCCGAACTCGGCGACCAGCTCGGCCAGCACCTCGATGCGGGTGACGTCGCGGCCCTCGCCGTAGAAGGCCGCCTGCACGCGGCCGAGGTAGCGCAGCGCCAGGTCGGGGTCTTCGCGGCGCACCACCACCACCGCGCGGGCGGCCGGGTCGGTGTCGTAGACGAAGCCGTCGCGCCGCAGCATCGTCAGGTCGAAGCGAAGTCCCGTCGCCTTCTGCACCTGCAGCCAGCAGCCTTCGATCTCGGCCCGGGCGACCGCGGTCACCGGCGCCTCGGCCCCCGGCCGCAGCCCCCCCATCACCAGTCGGATCGGCAGGGCGCCGGCGAAAGCCTGGCGGATATCCCCGATGACGCGCGAGAAGCCATAGCACCACGAGCACATCGGATCGGCGAAGTAGATCAGGTGCGGTCCATCCAACCGGAGGCCCTCCGAATAGAGCCGCACCATTGCAGCCGGCGCGGCCAAGGTCACGGCGCAGCCCGGCGCGGCCGATCACCTCTCCGCGCAGGCCCGCCTCACGGGCGCCCGGCGCTCGGCCGCTGTGGTCGAGTGTTCCCCGCCGCCGGCGACGCACTACCTAAGATTAAGCAGGGGAACCCGTCAGGCCCTTCAATGGTCCAGCAGGAACGAGCTTGCGCACCATCAAAAGGCAAGATGAAGTAGATTGCCGCGTTTACTGGACCCGAAGCTCCGCGACGGTCGGCGTGCTTCGGGAACTTTTGCAGGATCCGCACGCTGAAGCTTAAGTCGCGAGGGTTGAGTCGTATGGTGCAATACGCGGTGACGCTGAAAGATGGCGACTGGACAGTGTTCCGGGACGGCGAGGCGCTGGAGCGCGGCATGTCCCGCTCCGCCGCCATTCAGATGGCCAAGGACCTTGCGTTCGACGCCGAGGAACATGGCGACACTGTCGAGCTCCTGATCCAGAGTTACTATGGCGACCTGTCGCGCCGCCTGACCGGCGGCGCCGACGATTAGGGGCGCCGCGCGCGAAGCAGCCGCTCCGCGCGCTTCCCCTCAGGTCACGATCCAACCCGAGTCCAGTGACGCGAGGTTCACGTTGAGGAGGGTGAGCGTGGAGGCGCCGCCGACGGTCAACACCACGTCCGAGCCGACCTGGGCCGCGGTATAGCCCACGCCGGACTCCACCACGACATAGTCGCCCTGGGTGCGGTCGAAGTCATGGATGACGTCATGGCCGTTCGCGGCCAGGGCCTTGAAGCGGTCGCCGTACACCCCGCCCCAGATCTCATCGTTCCCGGCGCCGCCGTTGAGGTAGTCGACGCCGACGCCGCCCACGAGCGTGTCGTCGCCGTCGCCGCCCACGATGTTGTCGTCGCCGTTCTCGCCGTTGAGCAGATCATTCCCGGCGCCGCCGTTCAGCCAGTCGCGGCCGTCGCCGCCCAGGATGGTGTCGTTATCTTCGTTGCCGACGAGGGAGTCCGATCCGTCCAGCCCGGAAATGAAATCACCCCCTTGGCCGCCGAGACAGGTGTCATTGCCCCCGTTGCCATACAACTTGTCGATGTCGTTGCCACCCACCAGACGGTCGTCCCCGTTCCGGCCCACGAGCGTGTCGTACCCGCTGCCGCCCACGAGCGTGTCGTTGCCTCCCTCGCCGGCGAGCGAGTCATTTCCGGCGTCGCCCTGGAGGGAGTCCGATCCTAGTCCCCCGTAAATTTGATCATTCCCCTGGCCGCCGATGCAGGTGTCGGCCCCGCCGTCGTCCGCCGGCGCGCGAGGCGAATAGTCGCCGTAGATCAGGTCGTCACCGTCGCCGCCGCTCAGACTGTCGTTACCGCCGTTGCCCCAGATCGAGTCGCCGCCGCCGCCGCCGACAAAGGTGTCAGTGCCCAAGGCGACATCATGGTAGGACTGCCCGCCCACGTCCCTGGTCTGCGTTAGTGGGCTTGCCCCAAAGTACCGGTCGTTCCCGTTGCCGCCCGTGTAGGTGAAACCACCCAAGAGATGGTCAGCGGGAGGATTTTCGGTCCTCCATGCTTCGAACTGAGCCCTCACGTACTCGCCTGGGTCGAAAAGTACGCCATTATCCGTCGGCATGCGCGCCTCCCAAAAATGCTCGGGGAGAGCTTAGCCAAAAATCGCCACCACAGGTAGAGTTGTAACAATCCAGAAATAGCTTGAGCTTGGCCAAGCTTGTTTCGCCCGGCGCCTGCGCGAACGGTGTCGGACAACCGGGCGCCCATGGGCGCCGGCTTAAGGCGCCGTCCGGCTGCCTCGAGCCGACACGAGCCAGCCGGTCGCCCATGGGTTCAAGCGTCTTCAAGGGTGCTCAGGCCGCCCGCGGGAACGGCCGACGGCCTGGTCTTCAGCCTTCTAGACGCGAAGGCGTGAGGCGAAAGAACGCGCCCTAGCCGCGTCGGGCTGCGGACTTGGCCTCGCGCTTGGCGCGCGCTTCGGCCTTGGCCTGGGCCTTGCGGTCCTTGCGTTCCTGCCGCTTGAGCTCGAGCTGGTGCTGCTCGTCGTTCTCCAGCGCCAGCAGGCGCTGGGCCTCGGCTTCTTCGGCGCGCTGGCGGGCTTCTTCCTTCTCGGCGGCCCGACGGGCGCGGACCTCTTCCAGCTCGCGCGCCTTCTTCTGGGCGCTGGCCTCGAACACCTCGGGACGGACCGTCGGCTTCGGCTTCATCTTGGCAAGGAGGGCCTTCCGCGCCTCGGCCTGGGCCGACAGACGTTCGGTGAAGCCCCCGATCTTGGGCTCTCTCATCTCAACTGTTCGCTTGAATTGACGGCCGAGGGGAGAACCCCTCGGCCGGGCCTCGGTTTCGGCTTAGCCGACGATCTCGGCGTCGGTGAAGAACTGGGCGATTTCGATCTGGGCGTTGTCCTGGCTGTCGGAGCCGTGGACCGAATTCTCGCCGACGCTCTCGGCGTAGAGCTTGCGGATGGTGCCGTCGGCGGCCTGCGCGGGATTGGTGGCGCCCATGACTTCGCGATAGCGCGCCACGGCGTTGTCGCCTTCCAGCACCTGCACCACGACCGGCGCCGAAATCATGAAGTCGACCAGTTCACCGAAGAACGGACGCTCCTTGTGAATCTCGTAGAACTTTTCCGCCTGGGCGCGGCTCATCTGAATGCGCTTCTGCGCGACGATGCGCAGGCCGGCGTCCTCGATCACCGCATTGACCTTGCCGGTCAGGTTCCGCCGGGTCGCGTCCGGCTTGATGATCGAGAAGGTGCGTTCGGTCATGGGCTCTGGGTCTTCGCTTTTTGAGGAGGTTCGCGGCGGACCACGAAGTGGCCGGCTCTATAGCCGCAAGGCCCCGCCTCGCCAAGGCGGTCCGAGGCAGATTCGCAAGCTGGCGCGGGTCGCCGCGGCCAGCGCATGACGAACGCCGGCGCTTCTGTTATGCAGCGCCGCGATCAGGGCGGCCTCCCGATCACCTGATCTCCTCCCCCTCTCCGCTGTTCCGGCGCGCGCGGACGTGCGCGCCCTTCATCCGCGATCCGAAAACCATGCTGCAGATCAACGAACTGACCTTCGACGCCTGGGGCCGCCGGTTCTTCGACCAGGCGAGCGTCAACATCCCCAAGGACGCCAAGGTCGGCCTGGTCGGCCGCAACGGCGCCGGCAAATCCACCCTCTTCAAGCTGATCCTCGGCAAGCTGGCGCCCGGCGGCGGAGACATCAGCCTGCCGCGGCTGGCGCGGATCGGCTCGGTCGACCAGGAGCATCCGGCCACACCCGTGACCCTGATCGACACGGTGCTGGCCGCCGACGAGGAGCGCGCCGACCTGCTGGCCCGGCTGGAGACCGCCGAGCCGGACGAGATGGGCGACATCTGGGGCCGGCTGATCGAGATCGACGCCGACCGCGCGCCCTCGCGCGCCGCCGAGATCCTGTCGGGCCTGGGCTTCAGCCAGGAGGACCTGACGCGGCCGATGGCCGAGTTCTCCGGCGGCTGGCGGATGCGGGTGGCGCTGGCCGCGGCCCTGTTCGCCCAGCCCGACCAGCTGCTGCTGGACGAACCGACCAACTACCTCGACCTGGAAGGCGCCCTGTGGCTGGAGTCGCGGCTGAAGAAGTACCCGCATTCGGCCATGGTGATCAGCCACGACCGCGAGCTGCTCAACAACTCCTGCGACCACATCCTGCACCTGAAGGACGGCCGGCTGGAGCTCTACGTCGGCGGCTATGACGCCTTCGAGCGCCAGCTCAGCGAGAAGCTGCGCCTGCAGGAGGCCAGCCGCGCCAAGGTCGACGCCAAGCGCGCCCATCTGCAAAGCTTCGTCGATCGCTTCCGGGCCAAGGCCAGCAAGGCCACCCAGGCCCAGTCACGCCTGAAGATGCTGGCCAAGCTGCCGCCGATCGCCGCGGTGGTCGAGGAGCACGTCGCCCCGTTCGTCCTGCCCTCGCCGGAGCGGCCGATCGCCCCGCCGCTGCTGCGCATCGAGGACGGCGACGCCGGCTACGGCGGCCCGCCGATCCTGCGGCGGATGAACCTGCGGCTCGACGTCGACGACCGCATCGGCCTCCTGGGCGTCAACGGCGCCGGAAAGTCGACGTTCGCCAAGCTCGCCGCCGGAGCCCTGAAACTGCAGGCCGGCCAGCTGCACCGGTCGGGCAAGCTCAAAGTCGGCTGGTTCCACCAGCACCAGATCGAGGCGATGGATCCGACGGACACGCCGCTGGACATCATCCGCCGCGCGCTGCCCGAGGCTACGGAAGCCAAGCGCCGGGCGGTGCTGGCCTCGTTCGGCATCGGCGTCAGCAAGGTCGAGACCACCGTCGCCAACCTCTCCGGCGGCGAGCGCGCGCGGCTGCTGCTCAACATGGTGGCGATGGAAGCCCCGCACCTGCTGATCCTCGACGAACCGACCAACCACCTGGACATCGACAGCCGCCGGGCCCTGCTCGATGCGCTGAACGAGTATGAGGGAGCGGTCATCCTGATCACCCACGACCGTTCGCTGATGGAGCTGGTCGCCGACCGGCTGTGGCTGGCGGCCGACGGAACCATTGCCCCCTTCGACGGCGACATGGACGACTACGCCCGCTTCGTGCTGGACCGCGCGCGGATGGCGGCCCGCGCCCCGACCCAGGTGCGCGAGGTCGAAGCCAAGCCCGCCGAAGCGCCCGCCCCGCCGCCGCGGGCCAAGGTCCCGACCGGCACCGCGCGCCGCCGCGCCGAGAACGCCGAGGCGGCGCTCGCCCGGGCGATGGAGGAGCTGGCGCGGATCGATTCGGCGCTCACCGACCCCAGCGTCTTCGCCAGCGATCCGGCGAAAGCGGCCGAACTCGGCCGCCGGCGCGACGCCGCCGAGGCGACCGTCGAGGCCGCCGAAACCGAATGGCTGGCGGCCCAGGAGGCCTATGAGGCGCTGCGCGCAAGCGCCTGACTTCACTGCAGGAACCGACGTCCCGCTTCGAGCATTGCCGCCCCGTTCAGAGCGAAGGACGGGCCCATGTTCGGGCGAAGGCGGAAGCAGCGGACGGCGCGCCGGCGTGACGGAAGTCTCGCCTGGGACGTGGCGCCGCTGATGGTGCTGGCGGGAGCCGGGGTGGCGCTGTTGCAGCCGCCCGGCCCGCGGCGGGGCCGGCGGTTCGAGCCGGGCCGCGGCCGCAGGGCCGCCTCTCCGACCCAGATCCCCAGGCGCGGCTGGATCGACATCCTGCTGCGCACCAAGAGCGAAATCGCCGAGGACCAGGCGCCGCTGGTGGCCGCCGGCGTCACCTTCTACACCCTGCTGGCGCTGTTTCCCGGGATCGCCGCCTTCGTGTCGCTCTACGGCCTGTTCGCCGACGTCAACGAGGCGCAGCGGCATCTACAGCTGATCGCCGTCGTGCTGCCTCCCGGCGCCTTCGATTTCATCGGCGAGCAGATGATCCGCCTCGCCGCGGCCAACAAGGGCGGCCAGTCCCTGGCCTTCGTCGCCGGCCTCATGGTGTCGATCTGGAGCGCCAACGGCGCGGTGAAGGCGCTGATCACCGGCCTCAACATCGCCTACGAGGAGCAGGAGACGCGCGGCCTGGTGAAGCGGACCCTGATCTCGCTCGGCTTCACCCTTGGCCTGCTGGTGTTCCTGATCGCAGCCGTCGCCGCCTTGGCGGCCCGGCCCGCGCTGGAGGCCTTCGTCGGCCCCTCCGCGGCCACGGTCTTCAGCTGGATCATCTGGCCGGTGCTGGTGGTGCTGCTGGCGCTGGGGCTGGCCCTGCTCTACCGGTTCGGCCCCAGTCGCGATCCCGTGCAGTGGAAATGGATCACCTGGGGCAGCGCCGGCGTGGTCGTCTTCTGGCTGGCGGCTTCAGCGCTGTTCTCGCTCTACGTCGGCAACTTCGCCCACTACGACAAGACCTACGGCTCGCTGGGCGCAGTGATCGGCTTCATGATGTGGGTCTATCTGTCCACCTTCGTGGTGCTGGCGGGCGCCGAGCTGAATTCCGAGATCGAGCACCAGACGGCGGTCGACACCACGGTCGGCGCGCCCCGGCCGATGGGCCTGCGCCGGGCGACCATGGCCGACACCGTGGGGGCCGCGCGCGGGCGGTGACGCCTGGCCCCGCCGTCGCAGCCGTCGGGCCGCGACGGCGGGGCCTTGCTTCAGGTGATGTGCTTAGGGCTGATCGGGTCGCTGCTGGGGAAGGTTTCTTCGATCGCCTCGTCCAGCAGGGCTTCCTGGTCGCTCTCGCAGTTGGCCTTCTTGTCGGCCAGCTGATCGTGCTTCCCATGCTCGGGCAAGGGGTCGACCTCGCGAGCGTGGGGGACGTCAACGTGACGGTCCTCCGGCTTCGGGAATCCCTCGACCGCCATGTCGGCCGTCGAGCCGCCGGAGCCATGGCTGAAGGCGCGGGCGGCTTCGTCTTCGGTCTGCTTCTGGGGCATCGGAGCTCCTTATGGCTTCGCTCCTGACCTAACCCCTCAGCAAGGAGGCGGTTGCCGCCATCGCCCGGTGCGTCTGCTATTGCGTGGCGCGGGCTACGCGCACGCCGTCGTGAATTGCTCCTTCCGAGACCAGTGTTCTTTATAGCGGTCGAGCTGTAGCAAGGCCGCAGAAGGAGCGCCGCGATGACGTCGTGGGAGTTCAAGGGCCGGGAACTCGTCAACTGCACGTGCGAGTACGGCTGCAACTGCCAGTTCAACGCCCTGCCGGACAAAGGCCACTGCCATGCCGTGGCGGCGCTCGTCATCGACGAAGGCCATTTCGGCGACACGCCGCTGGACGGCCTGAAGCTCGCCGCCATCTTCAAATGGCCGGGGCCCATCCACGAGGGGAACGGCGAGGCGATCGCCTTCGTCGACCGGCGCGCCGACGACGCCCAGCGCGACGCCTTGCTGCGGATCATGACCGGCCAGGACACCGATCCGTTCGCCACCATGTTCGCGGTCTACGCCTCGACGGTGGCGACCATGCACGAGCCGGTCTTCACCGACATCGACGTGGAGATCGACGTCGACGGCCGCACGGGCCGGGCCGCGGTGCAGAACTATTTCGAGATGACTGGCCGACCGATCCGCAATCCGGTGACCGGCGAAGACTCCCGCGGGCGCATCGAACTGCCGGACGGCTTCGAATACGAGGTCGCCGAGATCGGCAGCGCCAGCAGCCGCACCCAGGGTCCGGTGCGCGTTGAGATCACCGACAAATACGGCCAGTTCGCCCGGCTCCACCTGAACAATCACGGCGTCGTCCGCTCGCGCGCCGCAGCCTAGGCCTTGAGCCGAACCTCGCCCCTCGAGCGCCTGCTGCGGCGAGAGCGGATCATCGTCGCGGCGGGACTGGCGACGCTGGCGGGGCTGGCCTGGATCTACCTGCTCGGCGGCGCCGGCATGGACGCCGGCGCCTGGGAGATGACCCGGCTCACCCTGTTTCCGCACCGGCTCGCCGCGGCCCCGGCGATGAGCATGGACGGCATGGGGATGGCCGCTGCAGGCGCCGGGCGGGCCTGGGACCTGCGGGTCTGGCTGCTGGTGGTCGCCATGTGGTGGACCATGATGGTGGCGATGATGGCGCCCAGCGCCGCGCCGATGATCCTGCTCTACGCCAAGGTCCGCCGGCATGCCGAAGGCCAGGAGCCGCGCGGTGGCGGGCTGGCGCCCACCGCCGTCTTCGCCGCCGGCTACCTGGCGGTTTGGCTGCTGTTTTCCCTCGCCGCGGCCGGTCTGCAGGCCGGGCTGGAAGCCTCCGCCCTGGTCTCTGCGGCGCTGATGGGATCCACCAGCCGCTGGCTGTCGGCAGGCGTGCTGGTCGCCGCCGGCCTCTACCAGCTCACGCCGTTGAAAAACCTCTGCCTGGCCCAGTGCCGCTCTCCGGCGGCCTTCCTCAGCCGCCATTGGCGCCCCGGCGCGGCCGGCGCGCTGCGGCTGGGGCTCCTGCACGGCGGCTATTGCGTCGGCTGCTGCTGGGCGCTGATGGCGCTGCTGTTCGTCGGCGGCGTAATGAACCTGGCGTGGATCGCCGCCCTCGCCCTGCTGGTCATGGCCGAGAAGCTGCTGCCGGCCGGCCCCTGGACGGCCCGGGCCGCAGGCGCGCTGCTGCTGGCCTGGGGCCTCGCCACGACCATCGCCTAGCCCATCTGGGCTGCCGCCGCGGGCGCGGCGGCTACCCCCGCCCGACCTTCGCCCGCTCGGCCGTCCGGGTCGGCGGCGTGTACCAGATCGGCGAGGAGACGGCGCGCTCCTGGATCGTCGCCGGCATGTGCGCCGGCAGCGGCAGGTTGCGCTTGACCGCCAGCAGGGTGTTCCAGCGCGGGGTCGGGATCTCGATGGCCCGGGCGTAATAGACCGCCGGCTTGGCCGGATCGAATTCCGGATCGCGCCAGACGCCGCTAAGCGTCGGCGCGCCCACGGTGTTGCTGTAGGCGCCGGTCTTCAGGTCGACGGTGTTGCGCACCGGCGGAAGCTTGCCGGTCTTCGGATCGCGCTTGCGCTCCGGCGACCAGACCACGTCGAACACCTTCTCGCGGTAGTCGCCGCCCTCGAGCCAGACCTTGACGATCTGGATGCGGTCGAGATTGCCGCTGGTCGGGTCCTTGGCCGCCTGGACGATGAAGCCGGGGGCGCCGGCGGCCCGCGGCCGCGCGGCCAGGTCGCCGCCCATCGGCGTCGCCGTCTTATAGGCGACCGCGACCCAGTCGCGCTTGCTGAGCGCGTCGGGGGCGACGTTCCAGCCGCCGAAGAAGCGCAGCCGCAGCGTCGGCCCGGAGGTGGCGAAGGTCTCCTTGCGTCGCAGGGCGGCGTAGATCGATTCCCGCGTGTTGCGCTCGGCCCAGACGCCGGTCAGGCCGGCCGAGCCATAGATCCCGGCCAGGCCGAGTTCGGCGTCCTCGCCCTTCTTGGCGCGTTCCTCGAGGCTCGCCGCATGCGGGCCGCCCGGCGGCGGCGGCGCAAGGATCTTCTGGGCCTGCTCGCGGCTCGGCAGGTTGACCTTCGGATCGATGCTGAGCGCGCCCGCGCCGGCGTAGGCGTTCTCGTCGCCGTTCGACAGGCCGGAATGGTAGTCGCTCGCTCCGACGAAGCCGAGCTTGAAGGGGTTGGCCCCGACCTTCGACTGGACGACCAGGCCGCGGCCCAGCGCCTGGCGCACATAGCTGCCGTTCACCGCGCTGGGGCCGCCGACCAGCAGCTGCTCCATCACCTCGAAGTTGTTGAACTCGTCGCTGGGCGACAGCTCGGGGGCGGTCTCCGACTGGCCCTTGTTCTGGAAGACCTCGGTCAGCGGCTCGTTCAGCGCCCGGCGCTGGGCGTAGGCTTCGCTGATCGGATGACCATCGCTGTCGTTCCAGTCGAACATCAGCCCGCCGCTGGCGTTGGCGTTGTGCGGAATGGCCAGCGCCTCGATGCCCTGGGCACGCAGCCGCTCCAGATAGCTCCAGAGATCCTCGGGCCGCGGCGATTCGGCCGAGGAGAAGGGTGCAGGCGGCGGGGCGTTTTTGAAGATGACGTTGCGGTGCAGGTTGGACTTCTGGTCCGGCATCGAGGTCCACTCGTAGGCCACGAAGGTGGTGAACTTGCCGGGTTGATAGTTCCTGTTCGCCGCCTCGACCTCGCCCTTCCACGCTCGCGCCATCGCCGCCGGGGCGTTGAGTTCCGGCAGTTGCTTGTGCGTCACGTTGGCGCGGAACACCGCCAGGAAGCCCTGCAGCGGATGCTCCCGCAGCAGCTTGCCAAGGTCGCTCTTGGCGAGCGGGCTGGTCGGATCCTCGACCTGGTTGAGCGTGCCCATGAACTCGGCGTGATCGGTCACGGCGGTGAAGTCGAGCGGCCGCGGACGCTGCACCGTCTGCCCGAGATAGGTGATCGGCTCGCCCCTGGCGAAGCGGTAGGCCTCGTCCGGCGTGCTGCGCGTGCCCATCATCGAATAGGCGTCGAAGGACTGGCCGGTATGCAGGTGCAGTTCACCGAACAGCGCGCGGCGGTCGGCCGGATCGTCTTCCGCCGCCTGGGCGACGGCGGCGAGGCTCGGCGCGGGCTTGCCCGCCAGCGCGCTCGCCAGGGCGAACAGGCCGTAGACGCCGGCGACGGCGGCGCTGGAGGCCAGCAAAAGGCGTAGTCGGGTCATGTCGGGCTCCGAAAATGTCGTGGGTCGGTCAGGTGAAGGCGGCGGCGGTCCGTTCGAGGACCCAGAAGGCCGCGAAGGCGCCGATGGCGTAGGGCGGCAGCCGCAGGGCGATACGATCGGCGGCGGCAGGCAGCCGCGCGCGCACCGGCCGCAGCGCCAGGATCGCCAAGATCGCCGCCCCGACGAAAATCAGCTGCCCGGCCTCGACGCCGAGGTTGAACAGCAGCAGCGAAAGCGGCACGGCGTCCTTCGGCAGGCCCACGTCGGCCAGCGCCCCGGCGAAGGCGAAGCCGTGCAGCAGGCCGAAGATGAAGGCGATCAGCCAGGGATAGCGCGCCGTCAGCGGCTCCTGACCGCGGAATCGGTTCGCCAGTTCGCCGGCGACATAGACGATGCTGAGCGCCACCAGCGCTTCGATCATCGCCGAAGGCGCATGGACGAGGCCGAGCGCGCTGGCGCCTAGGGTCAGGCTGTGGGCGACGGTGAAGGCGGTGACCGCCTGCAGCAGCCGCCAGCGCACGCCGACCAGCAGCAGCAGGCCCAGGACGAACATCAGGTGGTCGATCCCGGTGAGGATGTGCTCCGCCCCCAACCGGAAATAGGCCGGGACCGCCAGGCCGCCGGCGGACTGGAAAGCCAGCGCCGCCTGCGCCCGGTCGGGCCGCAGGATGGTCTCGAAGCTGCGGCCGTCGGCGAGGTCGACGTGGACCAGGGCGTCGGTGATGGTCCGGTCCAGTCCTTCGATCGACAGGGTCCGTCCGGCGAGCGGGTCGGGCGCGGCGTCGTGCACCCGCCACGTGCGGATCAGGAAGCCTGGGGTGGCGAAGGACTCCGTCGGCGGCGCTTCCAGCCAGCCGTTCGACAGGTGCGGCGCGAGACGTATGGCCATCTCGCCAAGGGCCGGCTGCTTCCAGGTGACCACGAAGTGGTCGCCCGCATCCTGGCGGATCTCCAGATAGGCGGGCCGCACCTCGTGGGCGGCCGCGGCCCCGGCGGTGGAGACGCCGAGCGCCACGGCGGCGAGCCGCGCGAGAAGCCGCCTCACGGCCGGAGCGCCGCGTCGCGCACAACGGTGAATCGCCCCTTCAGCGCGGCGAAGCTGCTGCGGTTGGCGGCCTCCTGGCGCTCGGCGAGCAGGGCGTCGCGAACCTGCGGGCGCACCGCCTCGAAAGGCGGAACAGCGGCCGGCGCCACCGACTGCACGCGCACCAGGTGCCAGCCGTAGCTGGAGCGGAAGGGACCCGCCCAGCGGCCGGTCGGCGCGGTGAACAGGCTGCGGCTGAGCTCGCTGTCGCCGAACAGCCGGCGAGCGGCGTCCTGGCCGAATCCGGAATAGTCGTAGAGGTCGGGGAAGCTGTCGCCACGTTCCGGCGCGCGCTCGATGGCCTCGGAAAGCCCCGCCAGGACCGCCTGGGCGCGCCGGCGTCCGGCCTGGGGGCCGCCCGCGCCGTCGGCGAAGTAGACGTGGCTGAAGCTGACCGTCGCCGGCGCGGCGTACTCCGCACGATGGCGCTGGTAATAGGCGACCAGCTCGGCCTCGCTCGGCTCGGCCGGGGCGGCGAGATCCTGCTGCAGGAACTGCATCTTCTGCACGATCCGCCGACGGACGATTTCGTCGTCGCGGTCGAGCTTGCGCGCCAGCCCCTCGCGATAGAGCACCTCCTCGTCGACATAGTGGTCGACCAACTCGTCCAGCCGCCGCCGCGAAGGCGCCTCGCCAAATTCGGCGCGGTAGCCGGCGACCAGTTGGCCCACCCGTTCGGGCGTGATCTCGATGCGGTAAAGATCGGTGGCCGCCCTGTGGTGCTCGTAGGCGGCGAACAGCACCAGGCCCGCGACGAAGAAATGGACCAGCGGCTCGCGCAGCAAGCGCTGCGCTCCGGCCCGCGCCCGATCGAGCCCGGCGGGCGGGGCTCTGCGGACCTGGGTCTGCGCTTCAAGGATCTCGGCCGTCACGGCGTCTCCTTCGCAAACGGCGGCGCCGGGACGCCCGGCGCGGCGTTCAACCTCTTCTTGCGGTCAGTATTTCAGACGAAGCGTCACGCCATAGGTGCGGGGATCGCCGAGTTGGGCGAACAGCGCGCCGGTATTGCCGGGCCCAGGCGAAAGGTAGGTGAAGTACTTCGAATTGCTGAGGTTCTTGCCCCAGACATAGAGATCCCACCCGTTGGCGCGGATACCGGCGCGGGCGTTCACCAGGCTGAGTTGCGGCAGGCGCGTGTAGGTCGAATCCGAGGCGTGGGAGTAGAGCGACGAGCGATAGCTGTAGTCGGCGCCGACATAGGCCTTGGCTTCACGCGCGCCGAGCGAGACCGGGCGGCTGTACTCTCCCCCGGCCGCGGCGGCCCAGCGCGGGGTGCCCGCCAACGGCCGGCCGCTGAGGTCGCAGGACGGCTGGGTGATCGCCTCCAGGCCGCACTGGCCGCCGGGGTATTTCTGGTAGACGGCGTCGTTGAAGGTGGTCGAGGCGTAGAGCGACAGGTCGTCGGTCGGCTGGGCCTGGGCGTCGATCTCGAAGCCCTTGGTGCGGACCTCGGGGACGTTCGACAGGTACATCTTCTGGATGTTGGGATCGTAGATGTTGGCCTGGTATTCCCTGTCGCGCTGCCAGAAGAGGTCGGCGTTGAGCGTCAGGCGACCGTCGAACAGGCGGGTCTTCAGACCGGCTTCGATCGCATCGACCTTCTCAGGCGCGACGATGGCGTTGGCGCCGGCCGGCAGCACCGTCAGGTTGAGCCCGCCGGACTTGGTGCCGCGGGCGTAGTTCACATAGGCCAGAACGCCGGGGTTCAGCTGGTAGGACAGGTTGATCAGGCCGGAGACGTCGCTGTCACTGTTCTTGAGCTGGTAGGCGGTCGATGTGGCGATCGCCGCGCGCGCCCCGGCGAAGGGCGCGAGCGCGCCGGTCAGCGGCGCCCCGCCGGACGCGACCGCGTTGTAGCTGCCGCGCTTGAAATCCTGAGTATAGCGCAGGCCGCCGGTCAGGTTGAGGTCCGGCGTGATGTGCCAGACCGCCTGGCCGAACGCCGCCAGGCTGTCGGTGTTGTACTTGCTGACGAAGTTGGTCCCGACCCCGTTGAGAACCGCGGCCGGAACCGCCGGCCCGAGCAGGAAATAGCTGGCCGCGTCGCCATATCGGGTAAGCCCGACCGCCCGGATCTGTTCGCGATAGAGATAGAGGCCCGCGACATAGTCGATCCGGTTTTCGCCGGCCGACGCCACCCGGAATTCCTGGGTGTACTGGTTGGTGTAGTCGCCGTTCTGGCCGGCGGTCATCACCGAGATCGGGGTATTGTCGCCATCGTTCCCCGGCCACCAGTTCCAGAACCGCCAGGAGCTGACGGAGGTGAAGACAGCCTTGGGCGTGCTCCAGTTGGTCTCGACCGAAAGCCCGCCGGTCTCCTGGATCGCCTTGAAGGGCGAATTGACGTCGGCCTTGCGCGCGAACGGATCGACCGTCGGGGTCCAGCCGAAGGCCTGGGCATAGGCGTTGAAGTTCTTGCCGTTGGTCGGCGAGACCACCTTGGCCAGGACCTGGGTGCAGCAGTGGGTGGGCTGGCGCGCGTAGTCGGCGATCACCCGGACCTTGAGGTCGTCCGTCGGCGTGTAGAGCAGCTGGCCACGAAGCGTCAGGTTCCTGTAGTTGTTGACCTTCTTGCCGTCATAGACATTGGTCAACAGACCCTCGCGGGTGGTCGTCGCCACCGAGAGACGGCCCGCCAGCTTGTCTGCGACCAGCGGGCCCGACACCGCCGCCTTGGCCTGGAAATAGCCGTAGTTTCCGCCGGTGACTTCCAGGCTGGCGGTGGGTTTGAAGCTCGGACCGGCGGTGACCACGTTGATCGCGCCGGCCGTGGTGTCCTTGCCGAACAAGGTCCCCTGCGGTCCGCGCAGCACCTCGATGCGGTCGATGTCGATCAGGTCGAGTGTCGCGGTCGCGGGGCGGCTGTAATAGACCTGGTCAACGTAGAAGCCGACCCCGGGCACCAGGCCGTCGTTGGCGAGGCCGATGTTGTTGCCCAGGCCGCGGATGTTGATGTTGGCGTTGCGCGGGTTGAAGAAGGTGAACTGGATGCTCGGCGTCAACTGGGCGACCTGGGCGATATTGCTGGTGTTGGTCTTGTCCAGGAACTGGCCGCCGATGACCGACAGCGCCGCCGGCACCTTCTGAGAATCCTCGGCGCGGTGACGGGCGGTGACCACCACCTCCTCGACGCCGATGCCGGCGTCTGCGTCCGCCGTGGCAGTCGCTGCGCCCGCGGCGTCGGCCGCCTGGGCGACGCCGGCGGCGAACACCGTGGCGAGGGCCGTCATCCCCACCAGTCCGAGGCGGCGGCCGCCCAGCGCGCGGCAGGACCGTCCCGCAGCGGCGTGAAGGTCTGGTCGGGCCGGCCGAAGCTTGTCGTTACGCATCCGCGTCATCCACTCTTGTCGTCATCATGAGGTCTGCGCCGGAGCCGAACGGCCGACGGCGCAGTCGCCACGGCAGATCTCCCGCCCGGCGTCCCGGCTACTTCGCTCAAGCTGCGCCGAATGGCATGAGAGTTTTTCTATAATACCTATGAGTCTAATGGGAATTGAGTTTCCCCTGTCGCGGCGTGACGGTAGCGACGGTCGCTGCAGCGGCCTGCCTTGCGAGGGCAGGCGCGCGACGGCGCCAGCCCACAACGTGAGGTGATTCATGCCTGACCCGACGAGACCAGGACCGCTCTGTCGCTGACCGGCGACCGCCCGAACCGCCCTTAACAGACGCGACGCCATCAGCCGGCCGGGAACGCCCCGGCCGAAGGGGACCGCTTTGACCACAGAGAACCTGTTCCTGGGCCCGACCGCCCGCCGCCCCCTCCGGGCGCGGACCGCGCACCGCGCGGCGACGGCCCAAGGTCCTTCGGCCTGGCGCCTCGCGGCGCTGACCGCATCCTTCGGGCCGCTGGCCGCGGCCGGCCTGCCGCTGGCGGTCTATCTGCCCCCCTACTACGCCCAGAACCTCGGCCTGGGCCTGCCCCTGGTCGGCGCGATCTTCATGCTGAGCCGCATCTGGGACGCGATCTCCGACCCGGTGATCGGATCGCTCAGCGACGCCACCCGCAGCCGCTTCGGCCGCCGCAAACCGTGGATCGCCGCCGGGGCTCCGGTCTTCGGCATAGCCGCCGCCGCCATCTTCGCCCCCAGCCTGTTCGGAGTTCATCCCGGCGCCTTGTGGCTCGGCGCCTGGCTGGCGGTCTTCTTCCTCGGCTGGACGATGATCCAGATCCCGCTCTCGGCCTGGGCCGGCGAGATCTCCAGCCAGTACGAACAGCGCAGCCGGGTGGCGACCTATGTGCAGAGCGCCACGGCGATCGGCCTGCTGAGCGTGCTGGTGCTGCCCGCCCTGCTCGACCGGCTGGGCCCGCAGGTCGGGAGCGCCGAGGCCAAGACTCTGAGCATGGGCGGCTTCATCATCGCCACCGTCGTGCCGACAGTGGTCGCGGCCCTGCTCCTGGTGCGCGAGCCGCCGCCGCCGCCGCGGGCCGCCACCCGCGCCAACCCCTGGTCCGCCCTGCCCCTGCTGCTGCGCGAGCCGCTGCTGCTGCGCATCCTGGCGTCGGACTTCGCCGTCACCCTCGGCCAGGCGGTGCGCGGCTCGCTGTTCGTCTTCTTCGTCTCCGCCTACGCCGGGCGGCCGGACCTCGCCGCCGGCCTCTTCCTCCTGCAGTTCATCTTCGGAGTCTTCGCCGCCCCGCTGTGGCTGCGGATCAGCTACCGCCTCGGCAAGCACCGCACCGTCATCGCCGCCGAACTGCTGCAGGCGGCCATCAACCTGGGCCTGCTCGCTGTTGCTCCCGGCTCGCTGGCGCTGCTCGTCGGCCTGACCGTCGCCCAGGGACTCAGCCAAAGCGCCGGCAACCTGATGCTGCGGGCCACCGTCGCCGACGTCGCCGACAAGCACCGCCTGGAGACGGGCCAGGACCGCACCGGCCTGTTCTTCTCGGTGTTCAGCCTGGCCACCAAGATGGGCAGCGCCGCCGCGGTCGGCATCGCCCTGCCGCTGATCGCCTTGCTCGGCTTCAAGCCCGGCCATGTGAACACGCCCGAGGCGCTGGAGTCGCTGAAGCTGGTCTTCGCCCTCGGCCCGGCGCTCGCCCACCTGGCGTCCGCCGCCCTGATGGCCGGCTTCAATCTCGACGCCATCCGCCACGGCGAGATCCGCCGCGCCCTCGAGGGCGCCCAACCCATCGAAAATTCCGCAGGCGGCCGCCTGGCCCCCGCCGAATAACCCTCCCCGCGCACCCACTTCAAAGGAGCCATCCCATGAGCGCAGACGGATATCTGAACACCACGAGCCTCGACATCGCCCCGATCGGCGGGCGCCTCGGCGCCGAAATCCGCGGTTTCGCCCTCGGCCCGGAGTTGTCCGACGCCCAGGTCGAAGCGATCCGCGAAGCCCTCTACCGCCACAAGGTGCTGTTCTTCCGCGAGCAGCACCAGCTCGACGACGCCGCCCAGGAGGGTTTCGCCAAGCGCCTCGGCGAACCGGTCGCCCATCCGACGGTGCCGGTCCGCGACGGCAGCAGCTACCTGCTCGAGCTCGACAGCGAGGTCGGTGGCCGGGCCAGCTCCTGGCACACCGACGTGACCTTCGTCGACGCCTATCCCGCGGCCTCGATCCTGCGCGCCGTGGTCTCGCCTGAGAATGGCGGCGACACCGCCTGGGCCAACACCACCGCGGCCTACGAACACCTGCCCGCGCCGCTCAAGGTGCTGGCCGACAACCTGTGGGCGGTGCACAGCAACGACTATGACTATGCGAACGTCCGCAGCGACAAGTTCAAGGAACACGCGGCCAACTATCGCAAGGTCTTCACCTCGACCCTCTACGAGACCGAGCATCCGGTGGTGCGCATCCACCCGGCCACCGGCGAGCGGACCCTGGTGCTGGGGCATTTCGTGCGCAACTTCGTCGGCCTGTCGACCGCCGACTCGCAGCGGATCTTCCACATCCTGCAGGACCACATCCTGCGCCAGGAGAACGTCCTGCGCTGGCGCTGGAAGGCCGGCGACGTGGCGATCTGGGACAACCGGGCGACCCAGCACTACGCCGTGGACGACTACGGCGACCAGCGCCGGGTGATGCGCCGCGTCACCATCGCCGGCGACGTGCCGGTGAGCATCGACGGCCGCACCAGCCGCATCCTGAAGCAGGAGCAGAAGCTGCAGACGGCCGCCTGAGGCCAGCGGTTCCCCAAGCGACCAGCCCTGGCTGAGAGAGACGACGCGCCCCGGCCCCGGCCGGGGCGCGGACGCTTAGGCCTCCCCGGGGACGCCGGGCCAGGCTCTTCACGGCGAGGCCGCTTGCGGCTCCGTCAGGCGCCGCCCGGCGGCGGCCACTTCCGCCTCCGGCGGGTCCAGCCACCCGCATCGTCGCGGGAGGAAGGGCGATCCCGCCTGGCCGCCGGCGATCTCCTCCTGCGCCCAGGCCTCCTGCGCCAGCCGGCTCCAGTCGGGCGAGAGCCCGAGGTCGCGGCAGACCAGGGCGACGATCTCGCCGACCGGCTTGCTCAGCACATCGCCATAGATGTCGTCGTGTTCGAGGCGCTCGCGGGCCTCCCCGGCCAGCCGCTCGCCCTCGGCCGCGTCGGCGACCTCGGCCTCGATCACCCGATCGAGGATGCGCCGGACCCGCGCCTTGCGGCGCTGCGCGGCGTTGCTGCGGCCCCCCTTGAGGTGACGCTCGGTGACCTCGTCCAGCGCCTGCAGGTCCCGCATCAGAGCGGACTGCAGGGCGACGGTCAGCCGCACGGCGCGCGCGACGCGGGCGTAGGCGAGCGAGACGTCGCCCGTCACCACCTGAACCGCGCCCGGCGCCTGGGACGTCGCCTCGCACGTCGCCCCGCCCGTCGCCTGCCGCTCGACGGCGCGGGCGATGTTGAGCCCCAGCTCGGCCAGCTCCCCCAGCAGTCGCAACTGCCGCTCGATCAGGGCGCGGGGTTCCACCGCGGCGGCGTCGGGCGCCCCGGCCGCGCCCTGGGGGCGGGCCGTTGCGGCAGCGGCGGGGGCGGAGGCGGAGGCGGACAGGCAGGCCATCGACGAACAAAGCGCGAACGATTGGGACGGATTGTCAAGGGAGATGGCGGCGGGAAGCGGACGGCCGCGAGGGGCTGGTTCTCGCCTGTACCAACGTCTGAGGCGGACGTCCGACTTGGGATGACAATCCGGACCGAAGCGATCACCGATCTGGGCGCACGGCTTACTGCTCGGTGGCGCCAAAACCAGACATTCAACGGCGTCCGAACAGCGGACATTCGCCCCGGCGGCGGGTCCCCGATCGAGAAGTGAGAGATGTCCAGCTTGCCTTGCAAAGCAGCAACGGCGGCAAAGGCCGGGGCGACGGCGGCAAGCGCGAGAGATAGTCGCTCGTTGATGATGTGGTGCCGCCGCGGCACCGTCATCAGGGTTGTCGGCGAGCAAACATCGCTGCAAACGTGCCATATTCTCTGGGGTCGGAGAGGCGGATGGCACGTAGGCTCGATTGGTCCAAGGCACGCGTGGACAACATGCGGTCGGCAGGCGTGCACTTCTCGAACGCAGACGAGTTCGGCGAGGCCCCGTGTCGCCCGCTCACGAAAGCCGAGGAAGCTGCCCTCAATCGGAAACTAGCGGCCGACGCGGACGCGGCCGCCAGCGCGCAAGAGCTCCGGAAGGAGCAGGATCGCGCCCTCGCGCAAGCGCTGCGGGAAAGAGCGGCCACGAAGAAGAACGCGCTGAGCCACGCCACACGCCTAGCAATGTGGAAGAAGCGCCGCGACGCCTGGGGCCAGGAGAGATGACCTTCACCCCGCACCGCGGCAGCGCGTTCCGCGAGGTCCACCGCATTCACCCTTGAGTCGAAGCACGCTCTCGCGGCCGACCCCTCCAAGTTTTCGACTTCGCACTTCCGGATTGCTGCGCGGGTTGTCGAGAACGCGCCAACAGCAGACATCGGGTTCTCGGTCGAAAGACGACCTTCGAGCTGTTTCAAAGCGTGAGTGCAACTATGCCGGCTCGATCACCTCAGCCATATGTTAACGGGGGCGGAATACGGGGACAGGAGCACCATTCTCCGAGTTGCGGACGGCGAGTTATTCCTGTTTTGTTCTCATTGTGGTAGAGCCTTCCTGTGGCTCGGCTGGCCCGCATCGTCGTTCCGGAATGTCCCCACCACGTCACCGCCCGGGGCAATCGGCGCGAGCCGATCTTCTTCGAGGAGGGGGACCAGGAGATTTATTGCGACGTCCTCGCCGAGCAGGTCCGGCGGGCCGGCGTTCAGGTGTGGGCCTACTGTCTGATGCCCAATCACGTTCACCTGATCCTCTATCCGAGCACCGAGGACGGTCTCGGCCGAGCGCTTGGAGGGGCGCATCGGCGTTGGGCGAACTACGTCAACGTGCGCGGCCGCTGGCGCGGCCACTTGTTCGACGGCCGGTTCGCCTCCGTCGCGATGGACGAGCGGCATCTGCTGGCGGCGGTCCGCTCGCACCAGATCGAGCAGGTACCTGCTCAGGTCAAGGCGAGCGCGACACAAGTGACTCTCCCAACCCGATTGGAAAAGCTAAGGCGAAAGCTCACGATCATCTTCTTCCACATCGCGTCACGCACCTCGCCGTCGGCTTTTACGCTAACGCCGTTTTTGTAGGGCCGAACCCATAGATTCTTCACCGCGTCCGCCCCAGCTTCAAGTTCAAGCGCGTTCAAGATCGCGATCTTTGCAGCAATCTCTTTGCTCGGGTCAAACTGATCTCCCGGGCAAGAATCAGTCGCGGCAATTTCATTTACATCCGCAGTACCTAGACCAACGACCGCACCAGCACCGTCAACGTAGACATGCGGGCAGAACGATATCTTTCTTTGCTCTAAGTCAACTGTTACAGTACCCTGCCCCTCTTGTCGGAGCTTCCAGAATACGTCGTTCCCTTGAAGGATCGCGTTTTCCCATTCCCAATATTGGTTTCCCTGCACCTGAAGCCCACGGGTGAGCGTGGCTATGAATCCAAGAAAACGGAAAGATATTTCGTTCTTACTTACGAAGAGCGGTACGTCTTGATTGCCTGTCGCGACTTGCCGCGGCTTTGACACTCTCTCACCCTCCGAATGAATTGCCTTCAAGACGGCTTCCTCTACTATTCTCGCGCGCGCACCGTCTTCGACTTCATCCTTTTTGGGATCGGATTTGCGCTTCAGTCCGAGCAAATGCCGGAGAACGGGCGACCACCCGAGGTTGGCAGCGGCTGCCAGGTGCATGACATCGTGGAAGCGATACCCATCATCAGCGTATGCGTTGTCAGAAAGCTCGTCGCCCAATTGCTTTCCGTTCATGTACATTCGCGAGCGTCCGCGCCCCACGACAACAAAGCTTACGTCGAACTGACGCGGAAATCTCTCGTGAGACGGATCACGGAGGTCATGCAATGGCGTCGGCTTAGAGTGGTCGAGCCGACGGCTGATTTTCAGGCGGTTTGCGGAGGCCACCTCGCCTACCGTTAGTCCAAAAGCCGTCGCGATAGCCGACAGATGCCAAGCAATCTCACCAAGAATTACCTTCGGATCGCGTGGCTTCACAATTGTGTTGATTTCCAGCTCTACCTCTGGAAATCGTCGGCGAAGCAGCTCGGTTCCAAGTTGAGCGAGGACAGTCAAACATACCCCAACAAGTATCTGACCCTCCGTGCGGCGCGTGAGAAACGCGAGCTTTTGATAAGCGTCGAATTCGATCCGCTCGAGCGCGAGGAGGGCACGCGCTCGCTTTCGGAATTCCGCGACTCTCGCACCGCCGACTGCTTCGCGAAAGCGAACGCCTTTGCCGCTTGTCCTCGCAAGATTCCCGCGCACATACCGCACATCATCCTTGAGGAGAGATTCCGCATCGAAACCGTATAGCTGCGTCAGCGAAGACCAATACCAGAGAGAATCCCCAAGCTCTTCAACAACCTCGTCAGTCGGGATACTCCAAATCTCTCCCTCACCTTCGGCAATCAACCTTCGCTTTACCGTTGAGGCGAGAGACCCCATCTCGCCAACGAGGCCATAGATTGAAATGTCCTCTCGTTTTTCGAACGTCTTCTTCCGATTTAGGTCTGTTTTATCAACGAACGCGTCGTACTCGTTTGCGAACATGCGCACCCCCACACCCGCCTAGAGTGTGGCCGATATCGCGCGCGCCCACAAATCGCCCATGAGCTAAAATAGCTGCCCTTGTTCGCCAGGTGTGTGGACATCAAGCGGCCGGGTCTCAGGCAGCTCGATCCGCAGGCCCCACCTCGGCGGGAACGTCGGCGCCGGCACGACCCGCGACGCTTTCCGATACGTCTGTTTAATCCGCGTGCGCTGGCTCACGCCCCGAACTTCCGGGTGGCGGATACGCGCATATTTTGAGATTTCGCAAAACAAGTTCTGGCAATCGATCGGCTGAAGCTTCCGTCCGAATAGCCCCTTGAAAATGAGGCCTAGACGAGCGAACTCGCGGTCCTGGCGGTCCACCATTTCATGAATGATGTCCGCCGCTGATCGTGCGCCAATATCAACGAAGCATTTAGCGATACCATCCAGAGCTCCCGGCCCCGCTACAACGAATTCAGACTCGTCAAACTCCAGTAGCGTCGAATAATTTAGGTCAATGGCATACTGAAAGGCGAGGAATGACCCCAAGCCAGGAAATGGCTTGATCAAGTCATATACCGACCTCAACGAACCCGCCTTATTGATACGAGCGGGAAGCCCGTCTTGCATCATCATTTCCAGAAGAGCGAGATGGTTCGAGTGCTTACGATCTCGACTCAACTTCGGGGCGGGCATAATATAAGCTGCCGAATAAATTCGATCTCCTCGCGCCAATGCGTCGTGGAGCACTTGATCGACTTTCGACAAATCGATGCTCTGCCAGCTCACGGGACCAATCTCGCGCTCGATCAGTTCCCACGTTTCGATTTTGTTGAACAACTTGAAGAGCATCGTCCGAAAGAACACCTCATCAGGCGCCTGAGAGCGATGTCCGGCGTACTGGACGTTGCTGATCAGATACTGGCTAACGCGATCAGAGGCCCGAAATGCGTTTGTAAAACGCCACTCTCGCAAAATTCGATCTTGGGTCCACGGCCCCCGGGGATCGGTTAGGCGCCGCTCGTAAATCGATTGCCGCTCCGCGGCAAACCACCAATAGGTGTCGAAGACGGCGGTCGGAGTCATCGGTCACGCACTAACATCCAATATATATGCTGGCGACTCCACCTTAGCCAAAACGCGACGTTTTAGGATGGTAAGGGATGCGCCACCGCTAGATGGACGTGAGTTTTCCCGCGACGGCTAGCCGACCTAACCCCAGACTCACGAGCGCCGCGATCTCTGACGGACGGTGCGTGGCCGCCAACCTCAGATTTTCATCGGCCGTAAGGCCGTTGTTGAGTGCGTCCCATTCGCGCCCAGCGGCAATCTCCGATGCGACACCAAGACCCATTGTGGTGCCTTCATCAGAGAATTGGTCCGCTGCAGGCTCAAACCAACTGGCGGCGCCAGGAACTAGCGCCCTGACCAGATCGAGCGTCGCGCCTCCGAAGCCGCCGGCCAAGTAAGTTGGCTGCGCGCCCTGAAGCGATAAGATGACCTCCTCGATGACGCCAGGCATGGAGCCTTGATAGCCGCTTCGGCGCCCCCCGAGTACAAACCGGCCCGATGAGTGCGCCTGCGCATACGATCGCATCGACGTTAGGCTGGATGCGATCTCCTCCGGGGGCGTTGGAACTGGCCCATCACCACGGTGGCTGCGAGGATCCATCTCAGCGCCGCGGGCATCAAGCGTGACGATGGATCCCTGTACGCCGAGCAATTCGCGAGCTCGGGTCAATTCGGTCATCGAAAGCCCCCGATGAACCGGCCATGCGAGGACGGCCGTTAGCGGTACGCCGCCGCGCCCAAAGCGCCTAAGCTCACCGATCAAGAAGGAGGTGTAGCCGGCCGGGTCGAGATGCCCGGCATACTGCAGGCCGCCGCCAAGTATCAGGACCGAGCGAGCGAGTTCTCCCAACGCGAGTTGAAAGTGGGCTTCCATCAAGCCGAGGCGAGCGAGATCCGCGCTCGGCGACGCGGAAATTCCTATTCGTGCGCCGGTAAGCGCGTTTGGCGGCAACATCGCTACCCTATCCCCCACGCGCAGCGAGACCCCTCGGGGTCATCACGTCCAGGCCACCGTCATGCCCTGTCAGCTGCAGAAGCTCCGCCAATGCCTCACGCTCGTCTGGCCCGAGCGGAGGATCGGGGTGGAGAATTCGGAGGGGCATTGAACCTAACACTTTAGTTCCGCTGGCCGCCTGCTCCCTAAGCCAATGTGTGAGCGTGATAGGCTCGGGCGCGTGGGGCGCCCACCAAGCCGCAGCGAGGTCGCCCCGAGCCGCCCCTAGTTTTTGCTGAATCCCCCAAATCGCTCGCTTGAGGCATTCATCGACGAGCAAGTTCAGGCTCCGGCGGATGTCAGGCTTACTCCAATCTGCGCCGTCAGCTCGAACAGGAATCCGCGGTATATGATCCATCAGGAAGGAGCCACGCTCCTCACCACGCCCGAGCGAGTCCAGGATCACAACAGGCATCCCCGCCCGCTTAGCGGTCAGCATCTCCCGCTGACACCATACCCGCCCCGCGTACAAGTCCGTCCGCAACGCCAGCAGCGCGCTCGTTGCCGCATTCCTGCGAAGATCCGTATCCCAATCTCGTCCCGCCTGAAGATCAGACGCATCAAAGAAGCTACGAAGTCTCGTTTCGGAAATGATCTCACGTACATAGCGGATCAGTGCGGGGACGTCCTCGTCCTCGCCAAGTCCAGTACGCCGCGTATGACTTATGAAGACCTGCAGGCGTGACTCGGGGCCCAATATCAGTTGGGCTAGCCCCTGCGCGAGATCCCGTGCTCGGCATTCTGCCTCCGGCTCGGGCGGGCCGAGGCCGCTTGGCGCCGCGATGAACTGAAATGGCGACAGCAGCTTTGCCAGGAGAGTATCGTGGCCACCGGCCTCTCCGAGGCGGAGTGGAAAAACGCCCACTCGGTCCGGCGCTGCATTCGCAGCGCCGACGATGCCCTCCAAAAAATCTGCCCATGGGCCGCGAGCCTCCACCGCTCGAGCCAGCTCCAAGCCAACGCAAGGGACGATTGCTACGACTTCAGCCGCGGAAACGCCGTTTGCATCAGCCTTGCCGGGGAATGGGATCGCCCGCGGGGCCCCGCTTCCCCCCGCCGACCAACTGGCCGAGCGGACATAAAGCTCGATCGCACCGCCAATGAGCCCGATGTAGCTGGCACCATGGAAATGCTCAAAAAGCTGTTCCGCCGCTCTCCTTCCTTCATCATCGCCGGGATGGTGAACAACGTAAACTTCAAGGACGGGCGGCAGCATGGCAGGGACTCAAATTTGACGAGCGAATCGCTAGCGCTTAGATTGTACCGTGGCTACAAAGAACATTGAGAGAACTAGCGAGTCGAGAATGTCTGGCGACCTACGCAATGTCTTCATCAGCCACATCCACGAAGATGATCACAGGCTTGCGCCGCTGAAAGACCTCCTTGGAAAGCACGGCTGTGACGTGCGCGACGGATCTATAAATGGCGACAAGCCCAATAATGCTAGAGATCCCGGCTACATTATGCGGGAGATTTTGCAGCCTCGCATTGATTGGTCTAGCGCAATCATCGTATTGGTAACTCCCGACACCAAAGATAGTGAGTGGGTGAATAAGGAAATCCAATACGCCCACGATCAGGGAAAGCAAATTATTGGCGTTTGGGATCATGGTCATGCTGGATGCGAGTTGCCCGCAAACCTTGACCAATACGCTCATGATATGGTACCGTGGAGAGGTGAGCAAATTATCGATGCCCTCGAGGGGCGCCTCGATGGTTGGCGCGACTCGGATGGAAATCCGATGCCCGACCGCGCCATCGCTCGTTACCGTTGCTGAGGCACACTATCCTTGAAGGTCTACAGCTACGTCCTCGACCACGACTTCGGCTTTGCCCCCAACCCATTCTTCGGGGTTTGTACGTTAGCAACCTGCAAGCCTAAAATTCGCGACCGCGCGACACGTGGCGATTGGATCGTGGGAACAGGGTGTGCAAAGCGTAAGCGCCGCGGCAAACTTGTCTATTACATGCGCGTAGGTGATGTTATCACTTACGATCAGTACTGGAACGACCCTAGATTTAGATCAAAGCGGCCTCGCTTAAATGGAAACAAAATGCAGGCCTTTGGCGATAACATCTATCGCCGATCTCCAACCGGCGAATGGCTGCAGGAAAATTCGTTCCACAGTTTACCGCACGGCCCGAACCCGCTGAACGTAAACCATGACACCGGATCAGAAAGGGTTCTGATCGGAAGCGAGTTCGCCTACTGGGGAGGTTCCGGCCCTACGATCCCTCAAGAGTTCCGGGACTGGAATGGCGACGACATCTGCGCCGGTCGATTCCATCGTGTGAATTTCGCCGAAGGCCTCGCCGAAGCTTTTCTTGAATGGGCCCGCAGCCAGGGCCAGCGCGGACAAATCGGCACCCCCGCAGATTGGCCTAGAAGTGGATAAAGCAGGCTCCCTCCCGGAGCATCTCAGCTCCCCATTGAGGGGCCGTCGGAATACGGCGGAATACGGGGACAGGAATACGGGGACAGGAGCACCATTCTCCGAGTTGCGGACGGCGAGTTATTCCCGTTTTGTTCTCGTTGTGGTAGAGCCTTCCTATGGCTCGGCTGGCCCGCATCGTCGTTCCGGAATGTCCCCGCCACGTCACCGCCCGGGGCAATCGGCGCGAGCCGATCTTCTTCGAGGAGGGGGACCAGGAGATTTATTGCGACATCCTCGCCGAGCAGGTCCGGCGGGCCGGCGTTCAGGTGTGGGCCTACTGCCTGATGCCCAATCACGTTCACCTGGTCCTCTATCCGAGCACCGAGGACGGTCTCGGCCGAGCGCTTGGAGGGGCGCATCGGCGTTGGGCGAACTACGTCAATGTGCGCGGCCGCTGGCGCGGCCACTTGTTCGACGGCCGGTTCGCCTCCGTCGCGATGGACGAGCGGCATCTGCTGGCGGCGGTCCGCTATGTGAGCCTCAACCCCGTGCGCGCCGGGCTGACGGCGAGCGCACAGGCATGGCCATGGAGCGGTTCGCTGACCTGGTCGCCGCCGACCTGGAGGAGCCGGCTTTCGGCCGGTTGCGGGCGGCAGAGTCGACCGGCCGACCGCTGGGAACGGCCGAGTTCGTCGCCGATCTCGAGCGTCGGCTGGGCCGCCCCGTCGCCCGCCGCGCTCCGGGGCGCAAACCCGGGGTGCAGGCCGCCAAAGGGCGACTGCCGCTGGCGTGATCGGGAGGAAACGGGGAATACTGCTCCTGTCCCCATATTCCCGGAGGGTTGACGCCGCGCCGCGCGGTTGCCGGTCGAAGGGGGGCCCATTCGGTTGCGAACGAGGCCCCCACGCTCCGGAACCAGGACTTGGGTTCGTTTATTTCTGGCCGAACCGGTACCGCAGCTTCAGGCCATAGGTCCGTGGTTCACCGTATAGAGAACTCAGAGCGAGATTCCCGGCGAATGAGTTGGAATTACTTACACGATAGACCTTGTCGGCTAGGTTGTTTCCGAAGACCATCAGGTCTATTCCGCTTCCGGCAAAGTTGTTCCATTTGATCGAGGCGTTCAGAAGCCCATATCCCTTGACCAAGGCGCCGGGCTCGAAAGGTCCTGGCGCCGTATATTGATCATCGACGTGAGAATAGCTGACGAACAATGACGCGTCGCCCATGGCCTCAGGCACGGGCAGCTTGATCGTCGAATAGATATTGAAGATCCAGGGCGTGAGAAACTGGAAGGGGGCGCAACTGAAATCCGCGGGCGAACCGAACGGCGGCGTGCCGTTGCAGGCGGGGCTGCCGAGCGACGGGATTTCATATTTGCTGTATTTGCCGTGGGAATAGCTGACCGTACTGCCGATCTCGACGCCGTCGAGGGGGCGCGCCGAGGCCTCGACTTCGACGCCCTGAATTGTCGCGACCGCCGCAAAGATGGCCGCGCCTCCGGCGTTGTTCGCAATGTTGAAATCACCACCCGGCCGCTGGATGTTCTTGTAATCCGAATAATAGTAGGTGGCGTTCAGGCGCGCGGGGATATCTGCGACACGCCAGTCAGACTTGAAGCCGGCCTCGTAGGTGGTCAGCTTTTCCGGCAGGAAAGTCTGGGTCTCGGGCCGGACGGCGAAACTGTTGAATCCACCGGCCTTGTAGCCACGGCTGATCTTTGCGTAGACCAGCACATGGTCCATCGGCTTGTAGTCGGCTCCGATCGTCCAGGTCGGCGCCGAACTCTTGAGCGTCGCGCTGTAATTGCACGCGACAGCCGGATCGACGGTCGCGGGCTTGATTGTGCCGGCCGGGGGGCCGAACACGCAGAAATTGCCAAAGGGGCCAAGCGGAGCCCACGAACTGGCGAAGCCCTTGATCGTATCCCAGGTGTAGCGATAGCCGACCGTGATCCGCAAGCTTTCCAGCGCCGGCGACACGGCCCCGAGGTCCAGCGTGCCTTGACCATAGACCGCCTTGGACTCGTTGCTCACGCCGGATCGTCCGTCCGTGCCTCCGCACGCCAGCGTCCCGGTACTTGCAGCGGGGCAGAACTGCACCGATCTGCCTCCCCAGGGCCCGGCGGGCTTGGCGTCATAGTAGAAACCGCCCGTCGTAAAGGTCAGGTGGTTGTCCAGCATCGTACCCTGCAGCTGGAGCTCCTCGGTGACCTGCTTGAGGTAGTCGCGCGGCAGGTCGAAACCGCTCGTTCCGTTCAGATAGACATTCCCCGGCGTGTTCGGCAGGCCGAACTCTGCGAACCCCGGGATCGGGAAGTTCGGCACGTTTCCGCCCTGGCTCAGCTCGTACTGCTGGATGGGCGTGCCGTCCTGGTCGGCCCCGTAGTTGTCCTTCAGCTTCTGATAACTGACAATGTTTCGGACGACGAGCTCGTCGGTCAGATTATAGGCCGTCGTGTTGATCGCGCCCCAGCTTTCGATATCGCTGAACCCGTCAACAGAGTCCCGCACCTTTCGCGGGCCGATGCTCTGAGCGATCGCCGTCTGCTGGCGGTAGACGTCGCACGGGGCGACGCCGGGAACGGGAGGAGTATCAGTGCAATATCCGCGGGCCTTCAGTCCCTCGATGTTGAATGCGCCGTGGATATGCCCGGCGCCATTGTTCGATGACTTGGTCCCGTAGACCAGAAGATAGTTCTGGAAGCGATCGGTCGGCTTGAAAATGACGCCGAGGCGGCCGGTGTACCAGTGCACGTCGTCGCGCCATTTGTTCCACACGAGATCGCGGGTGTATCCGCGACGGTCCTGGTAGGCGCCGGCGGCGCGGATCATCAGTGCGTCGCTGACCGGGATGTTGATCATGCCCTCAAAGGCGTTGAGGTTGAGGTTGCCGACGCTTCCCTCGACATACCCCTCGAAATGGTCGACGGGCTTGTGCGCCTGGAACAGCACCGCGCCACCCGTCGTATTACGTCCGAACAGCGTGCCCTGTGGACCGGAGAGCACCTGGACGTTTTCCGGATCGATGAACAGGCCAGGCGCGCCCTGCAGATTAAGCGAAATGGCGGACGGCAGTGGAACTTCGTTCAGGTACAGCTGAACCCCCGGCGAGGCGAGGAAGCCAGTCGACTGACCGCGGATGGAATAGGACTGCACGTCGCGGGTGGCCTGCCCCTGCGTCCCCGAAACCAGCGAAGGGACGGCGCCGTACAGGTCCTGCGGCTGGGTGACGTTCAGTTTCTGCAGTCGCTCTTGCGAAAAGGCGCTGATGACGATTGGAACGTCCTGCGCCCGTTCTTCCCTACGCTGAGCGGTGACGATGACGTCCGCGACAATGGGGACGTCCGAGCTTGGGCCAGTGGTCGGCTGCGCCAAAGCCGGCGAAACAAACGCCATCGTGGCGACGCCACCCAGCCATAAGGCTCGCTTTCGAGTTGCCTCGATCATTGTCTTCTCCCTATCGACCTGCGCTGAGCGGCAGGCGTGTTTTCGTTGTATTTTGAGCCCCTACAAACCCACGAGCCCTAGTCTGCAGGGTAGATCGGCAAATAAATTACGCAACAATAAATGCGCGACAGGGGCTGGGCGAACTACGTCAATGTGCGCGGCCGCTGGCGCGGCCACTTGTTCGACGGCCGGTTCGCCTCCCTCGCGATGGACGAGCGGCATCTGCTGGCGGCGGTCCGCTATGTGAGCCTCAACCCCGTGCGCGCCGGACGGACGGCGAGCGCACAGGCATGGCCATGGAGCGGTTCGCTGACCTGGTCGCCGCCGACCTGGAGGAGCCGGCTTTCGGCCGGTTGCGGGCGGCAGAGCCGACCGGCCGACCGCTGGGAACGGCCGAGTTCGTCGCCGATCTCGAGCGTCGGCCGGGCCGCCCCGTCGCCCGCGCTCCGGGACGCAAACCCGGGGTGCAGACCGCCACAGGGCGACCGTCGATCCAGGTCTATCGGCCCGCCTCAGGCACGGTTTTCGGGCAGCCGTCCTTTAACCAGCTTGGCCTTGATCTTGGCGCAGGCTTCACCGCGAGTGACGCGGAGATTCTTATTGGTATCGAGGCCGGCATTCTGGGCGTAGCGCGCCGGGTGTTCCGTGTCGCCCTTGTCGAACAGCACCCAATCGTCCGACTTGCCGATTCCCGGCGGCCATAGGATGGCCATGTAGACGTCACCGATGTCCTTCAGCCTCCCCTTCTGCGGCGAGAAATATTTCGCGACATAGTCGAGCTGTTGGACAGCGGTCATTCGGGCCAGATCCTCGACGGTCGTTCGCAAGCCCTTGGCCGTGGCCGGCATGAACTGGATCAGGCCGGTCGCATTGGAGCCGGCCGCATTCTTCTTGGCCGGATCGAAACTCTCGCCGCTCTCAAAGGCCATGCAGGCCATCAGGTCATCGGGCTCCAGCTCGAGTGGGCCGCAGATCTCGACGACCTTCTTGCGGAACTCGGGTGACACCTTCGCGCCCCAGGCGATCGCGCCCGGCGCAGGCTCCGGCGCCGGCGGCGTCGCCGCCGGCGCAAGATTTGCCGCGACATTGGCCGGTACTGCCTGGAGATCGGCGCCGACTGCCGCCCAGACCGACGGGAAGCCCCCGTCCTTCAGGAGCTGGCGGGCGTAGTCCGATGGACTCGGCTTGCACAGGCGCCATTGGAAGTGGGGTGGATCGGGCTTGGTCCAGTCGCCTCCCCATTTGCAGTTGTTCGCCTTGAAGACTTCGGCGACCTCCTGGAACCACTTCAGGCCGCCGGGCGGTTCCCAGTAATCGGTCCGATGAACGACATCGACCGCCAAGCCGAAGCCGTGCCAGCTCTGCAGGTTGGTCGGCGCATTGGTGACCGTGTGGGTCGGCGGCACAATGGTGCGCCCCCGCGCGTAGTAGAGCGCCTGCATTTCCTGGCTGCGGTAGGTCTCATAGACTAGGACGTCGAGCTTCTTGGCTTTACATTCGGTGATTGCCGCTTCGACGGCGGCTCGAAACGCCGGCGCGAGCAGGCCGAGATCATTGCTGACCTTCGGCGAAGGACGGCCCATCCCGGCGCTCATAGCAAGCCCTCCTCCGGATCGGCGTCAGGCCTGGCCGGATCCAGCGTCCAACGGTTCGGCGTAAAGTCTGGAACGGTCACCGCGCCCGCGTTCGAGGTGGATCCCGGCGGTCGCGGCGGCTGCGGCGCGCCCTCCGGCAGATGGCGCGCCTCTGGATTCGGCGCATCATCCCCTCCACCACCGGCGGCGGCGGAAGTCGTCGTCGTCTGCTTGGCGTTGAGCGATGGCTCGTCGGGGCTCTTCTGCGTGGGCTTCACCGTCGCGCGGATGGTCATGAACCTGTTGAGGACATCGAACCAGAAGGGCGCGCCCAGCATCACCGCGAGCGCGGTGATCAGCCAACCGATTAAGACCAGGAATGGGTGCGGCACGACCGCATAGGTCGCGCGGACTTTGTCGGCGCGCTTGATTGTCCGCGCCGAGCGGCACCTCGGGTCGGTCAGGGCGAGCGCTTCGGTGTCCTTCACGATCGCCTGCCCGTCCGCCTTGGAGGGTATTCGACACAGCACCTGTTGGGCGGCGGGTAGGCCGTACCGCCATCCTATCGGATAGCCGATATTATCCAGCTCGTTGCTGAGCTCGCTCACCTGCTGCCGGGCCTGTTCGCCGCTGAGCGAGTCCCCGGACGCTTCGCCCGGCCGCGGCTCCTTCAGGCGCGCCTCGGCGGCGGCCACGGCGGCGTTGCGCAGGTTGGAATCCTTGCCGAGGCCATTGACCACCGCCAGGGCGTCGAGGTTCAGCACCATCGCCATGACGGAGCCCATGACCAGCAAGATCCACTGGGTCCGCCGTTTGTACCAGCCAGCGGCGCGGTCCATGGTGCCGTCGAACCAGTCCTCCAGGTGTTTCTTGATCATGTCGAAGTCGTCGCCGCCGGCGTCGAGGGCCGTCAGGATCGCCCGCTGAACGCTGCGGTTGGGAAAGGCGGCCGCGGCCTGCCGCAATGTCTCCAACGTCAGCGGCGCCGTCGCAGGCGCCAGGCCGACGGCCTGGGTATAGGGCGAGGGATTGGTCGGGCCGCGCACCACCAGATCGATCAGGGCCGTCGAGAACTGTTTGGCCGGGATGTAGGAGGGCAGGCTCCGTCCGCGCAGGAAGTTGGCCCAGCCCTTGCGCCAGCCGCCCTGGATCGGCGGCCTGTAGGCCCCGCCGAACAGGCTGAAGATCATCGGGTGGTCGAACAGATGCTTCAACACCCCTTGCCCGTCGGGATCGGCGACCAGTTCCTGCAAGCCGCGCTCCAGGTCCGTGGCGCGGGATTTCAGGATGCTCTCGATGACCTCGCGCGCCGCGGTGCAGAGCAGGCTGACGAGCAAGAAGAAGAGGGTGAGCCCGATGCCCACTTCCACCGTCTGCGAACCGAACAGGCCTCCCACGTCGCGCGAGG